>MDTB01190022.1_pt1 | contig 67067 bp, 64 predicted proteins | sample 811161 | NCBI WGS metagenome assembly MDTB01 (sample SAMN05326650, study PRJNA326480) | marine metagenome | isolation source: seawater | place: Mediterranean Sea | collected 2009
ATAGTGACGAAGTTGTTGACGAAGATAGTCGTCAGCAGAATGACCAGTGTATCAGGCACGTGCCGGGAGTTCCCTAACTTACTTGCATCCCGGGTTTAGCGCCAGGATGAGGTTCGAGTAAGAAAATTTCCTTGTCACCGGGGCCCGCCGCCAGAACCATGCCTTCGGATACGCCGAAGCGCATCTTTCGAGGTGCCAGATTGGCGATCATCACTGTAAGTTTGTCGATCAGGTCTTCAGGCGCGTAGGCTGCTTTGATTCCGGCGAAAACGGTGCGCTGCTCGTCGCCCAGATCGAGGGTTAGGCGTAGCAACTTGTCTGCACCTTCAACTGATTCCGCGTTAGCAATCCGCGCAATTCTTAAGTCCAGTTTTGCGAAGTCGTCATATTCGATGGTATCCACAGTTTGCTCTTCCGCCTTTGGTTGTTCGCTTTCTTGTGGACCAGTTTGTGGACCAGTTTCTCGACCCGCTTCGACCATCGCTTCTACATTAACCATTTCCAGTCGCGTCAGTAATGGTTTGAACTTATTGATTTTATGATCTACTAAGGTCGTCTCTCGCACCGTCCAGTCCAGGGAGTCGACGTTGAGGAATGCCTCGGATTTCTCTGCCAATGACGGCACGATCGGTTTCAGATAGGTCATGATGACTCGGAACAGGTTAATGCCATCAGAACAAACCTGCTGTACCTGATCGCGTTGATCCTCGTCCTTGATCATGATCCATGGCTTGTGTTCGTCAATATACTGATTGGCCTTGTCGGCCATTGACATGATTTCACGCACTGCCTTGCTATAGTCGCCTTGCTCGTAATGTGCAGCCACCTCATCTCCTGCCTGCACTAGTTCATCGACAAGTGGTGTGCCGGTTTGCGGGGCGAGGCGCCCATCGAATTGCTTGTTGATAAATCCGGCACATCGACTGGCAATATTGACCACCTTACCCACCAGATCAGAGTTCGCGCGTTGTACGAAATCCTCAAGTGAGATATCGAGATCGTCGACGGTACCGTTCAGTTTCGCGGCAAAGTAATACCTCAGGTATTCCGGATTGAGGTTATCCAGATAGGTCCTGGCATTAATAAATGTACCGCGGGATTTGGACATCTTCAGGCCGTCGACCGTCACAAAACCATGCGTATGAACGCGAGTGGGAGTACGAAAGTCGGCGGTTTTCAGCATGGCAGGCCAAAATAGCGCATGGAAATTTACGATATCCTTGCCAATAAAGTGATGCACTTCGCAGTCCGAATCGGTACGCCAGAAGTCATCAAATGTCAAACCTTCCCGGTCACAATAGTTTTTAAAACTGGCCATATAACCAATAGGCGCATCGAGCCAGACATAGAAATACTTTCCTGGTTCATCGGGGATCTCGAAACCGAAATAGGGCGCGTCACGACTGATGTCCCAGTCCTGCAAACCGGTATCCAGCCATTCTGAAAGTTTGTTTGCGACCTGATCCTGCAATGTTCCGCTTCTGGTCCACTCACGAAGAAACTCATCGAAGTTAGACAGTGAGAAAAAAAAGTGGGTGGACTCTTTCATTTCCGGTTCAGCCCCGGAAAGTTTAGATCTTGTGTCTATCAGGTCGGTTGCGTCATAGGTAGCCCCACAATTTTCGCAATTATCTCCGTACTGTCCGTCTGCCTTGCAGCGCGGGCAGGTGCCGACTATGAACCGATCGGCAAGAAACATGTCCTTGTCTGGATCATAGAGCTGATTGACGGATCGAACCGCAATCTGACCAGCATCCTTTAATCGGTTGTAAATGAGGTGCGCGTACGCCTGATTTTCCGGCGAGTGGGTGGAATAGTAATTGTCATGGCTGATCAGGAAGTCCGCGAAGTCTTTCTCGTGTTCTGCCTTAACGTTCGCGATTAATGTTTCGGCATCTATACCCTGTTCATCCGCCTTGAGCATTATGGCAGTGCCGTGTGTGTCATCGGCGCATACGTAGATGCATTGATGACCACAAGAACGCTGAAATCTCACCCAGACGTCAGTCTGGATGTGTTCCATTAGGTGCCCGAGATGTATAGAACCGTTGGCGTTTGGCAGGGCGCTCGTGACCAGGATTCGTCTTGTATCCATAAAACAAAGATTTTGGGTGAGTAATTAGTCCGGGGGTGTTCCCGGAAAAGAGCTAACTATATTTTCTGGCTCCCTTGTGTTCAAGGTATTTCCTTTGATTGCACCGTTTCAAGTATCAGATGATTGACCTCAGACGAGCTTAATGTAAGTCTAGCTGTGCTGAACAATCGGAGACAAATCATCAGTAGTGTTGTTGAAAAAATACAATTGCCCGGCGTGGAGCACGTTGTTGCTGTAGCCTCGGGGAAGGGGGGAGTTGGTAAATCAACGGTGGCGGCGAACCTTGCACTTGCCCTCAGCGCCGAAGGATATAGGGTCGGTTTACTGGACGCCGATATCTATGGGCCGAGTCAGGGCGCAATGATGGGAGTGGCCGAGGTAAGGCCGGAAGTTAGCGGTGACCGTCTGCACCCGGTCATGGCCCATGGGATACAGTGCATGTCCATGGGGTTTGTAACCTCTCCTAATACACCTGCGGTATGGCGTGGACCGATGGCAAGCGGTGCCCTGCAGCAACTGCTCACCCAGACGGAGTGGGACAACCTGCAGATTCTACTGGTTGATATGCCGCCGGGAACGGGTGACATCCAGTTGACCCTCGCGCAAAGAGTGCCACTCAGCGGCGCGGTTATCGTGACCACGCCTCAGGATATTGCGCTACTCGATGCGCGAAAAGGGATTGAAATGTTTTCAAAAGTACAGGTGCCCACCCTCGGTGTTATTGAGAACATGAGCACTCATGTGTGTAGTGAGTGCGGTCACGAAGAAGCTATTTTTGGTAGCGGCGGTGGTGCGAGTATTGCTGCTGAATACGAAACTCGGGTGCTTGCCCAGTTGCCACTATCGATGTCGATTCGGCAGCAGTCGGATCAGGGCGTGCCTATCGTGGCGTCAGCGCCGGATGATCCGGCATCAGAGTCTTTGCGCGCCGCCGCAAGAGATATCGCGTCGGCTCTACAGGAAGGCCAGCCAGAGGGGCCTTCGATCAAGGTGCTTGATGATTGACCGGTTGTCGGTATTATCGCGCAATCGATAAGCGGGGCGTCCCGCAACAACTTAAAAAATTAGGGTGCTGATTTATGGCGATCAAATCGGATGGTTGGATCCGACGAATGGCAAATGAACATGGGATGATTGAACCTTTCGAGGCAGATCAGGTTCGTGAGCATGACGGGAGCAGAGTGATTTCCTATGGCACTTCGAGCTATGGCTACGATGTTCGATGCTCTAACGAATTTAAGGTATTCACGAATATTCATTCTGCGACGGTGGATCCGAAATCCTTCGACGAGCGGAGTTTTGTCGATTACAAAGGTGAAGTCTGTGTAATCCCCCCTAATTCTTTTGCGCTCGCGAGTACCGTTGAGTATTTCCGCATACCCCGGAGTGTACTGACAGTGTGTTTGGGCAAGTCCACTTACGCGAGGTGTGGAATTATTGTCAATGTGACTCCTCTGGAGCCCGAGTGGGAGGGTCATGTTACGCTGGAGTTCTCCAATACCACGACGTTACCCGCGAAGATATATGCCAATGAAGGCGTGGCGCAGATGCTGTTTTTTGAATCTGATGAGATATGTGAAACGTCTTATGCTGACCGAGGTGGCAAATACCAGGGACAGACTGGTGTTACATTGCCCAAAGCCTAGAGGCTACATGCCTTTGAGTGGTTGACCGTTAAATTCAGCTTCCTTCAGCAGGAGTTCGAATCCACCCTTGTCTTCAATTTGCTTAAGGCGTATCAGTAAAAAGTCGTATTCTGGGGCCATCCAAAATGTAGTGATTCTGTCACTATCACGGCGAATTCTAGTTGCCTTGACGGTGTTGAACTTTCCTATAGGTGTTTCGATGATTTCTTCGCCGGTTATTTGGAATTCGTACTCGCGAAGTCGGTTTCGATCTGCGATCTGGTAGTGCATTTTGGGCCAGGTGCCTTTTCCGGCAGCCATTAGGTCTTGACGCATTTGAACCTGATAGAGGAGCTTGTCCAGTGTGCCCGGAGCAACGGTGTAGTCGGTCTCGGCGAAACTAGCCGTATTGCTTTGCCAGTCGAAAATCAGGCGGTCTTTGCGGTTCTTACCAACGCCTTTGCGATTGTATTGATATTCCAGGGGGACGATGCCATCTTGCCAGTCAAACAGAGACTGTTCGGTAATCGATGTGAAAAATGATTTTGCCGAAGATGAAAACAGGTACTTATCGCCTTCTACCTGACGTAACTCACGAATCCCTGTGGCGCTGACAGGAAGACCTTTATAGTCCGCCTGATAGACCGCTCGGAAGGGTGTAGGTTCTGCCATTGCCCACATGGAGAGCAATAGAAGACCCGCAAGGTAAAGTATTTTCATTGAATCATTCTTGTAAATGCGGGATCAGTTTATGACAATCTGACTGCGCTAGCACGGTGCATTGACATGATGTATGGGTTACCTAAATGTTTAAGCTATTAATAATAAGGATGCGAACTATCAGAATAAGTTCCCTAATGATTGGTTTTTGTGTCCTGTTTCATCTGAATTCTGTGATGGCGCTTACCGTTGAGGATCTTTATGTGGCGGAGGTTTTAGTCACTGACGAGAGTGAGGATCAGCGGAAGAAGGGTGCTCGTGCAGGGCTGCTGCAGGTCTTGGTGCGAGTTTCTGGAACGTCAGGGGTTGAAGCAAGCAGCCTGATCGCTGGTTCGCTGCGTAATCCATCGGCGTACTATTATCAATACAGCTACGAGTCCACTGAAAAGATACTCAATATCGAGGGTGTGCCAATACCAGCACGATTGCTCCAAATTCATTTTGACCCTAGTGCTGTAGCGCGTCTCTTAAGACAAGGTGTTTTCCCGGTGTGGGGTAGCAACCGGCCGAGCGTATTGCTTTGGATCGCGGTAAGCGATGATGAGGGTCGAAGGTTATTGGGAGAATCCGGCAACGTCTCGATCGTGGAGCACTTAAAAGATCAAGCACGTTTGCGAGGACTACCCTTGCTATTTCCACTTCTCGACTTGGAGGACACAAGTGCTATTTCAACGGCGGAGGTATGGGGCGCTTTCTTACAACGAGTTGACTCAGCTTCTGTGCGCTACCGCCCTGATTCGGTTTTGACGGGCCGTCTGCAGGTCGATTCACTCGGTAGGTGGAATGCAGACTGGTCTTATCGTATTGAAGATCAATGGCGCAGTTTTGATGATGTGGCTTTTAGCAGTAAGGAGATACTCGATAGAATTATTGACAAATTGGCAAATGAGCTGGCGGATCAATATGCGCTGGACTCTAGTCGTGGTGCCGTAAATATGCGCGTAGAGGCGGTTGAGAATCTCTCGGACTACGCGGAGCTTAGCCGCTACCTTGAATCGTTAACCCCTGTGGTGAATAGCTTTGTGGTGCGCATTCAGGAAGATGAAGTTGAATTTAGGCTTAGTATTGAAGGCCAGCGTGAGCAATTAATCGAGACGATAGAACTGGACGAAAAGATGGTGCTGATAACCTCAGAAGGTGAGCAAGACATAATGCATTATCGCTGGCTTCGATAAATGAATATGATGTCTCTTTGGAGGGTATCGCACTCGTTATGACAACTGTTCAAAAATCGTCTGCGCTAATCATGGGCGTGATTGCGCTGGTCGCAATTTATTATCTTCAGTCCATACTCACGCCGTTCTTGATTGGCATAATCCTGGCCTATCTTGGAGATCCGGCGGTCGACCGTCTGGAGGAGCACAAGGTAAATCGAACCGTTGGTGTGCTAATCGTATTTTTCCTATTCCTGGTGATTATGATTGGAGCAGCGCTTGTTGTGGTTCCGATGTTGTTGCGCGAGGTCTCCAGCCTGATACGCGACATACCCGTGTTTATAGATTGGCTTCAGGAAAAAGCGAGTCCGTGGCTAATCGCGACGTTCAATATTGATCCCTTTGATGTGAGCGTGGATCATCTTAAGCAGCGTATGCTCGCTAACTGGCAGGAAGCTGGTGGGCTCGCAGGACGTGTTCTGCAGGAAGTAACTGCATCGGGGGCGGCGCTTGTTACGGCCCTGGTCAGTATTGCGTTAACACCCGTCGTGGCGTTCTATCTAATGCGTGACTGGGATGATGTAGTAGAGAAATTGCATGAAATGATACCGCGATACATGGAAGAAACGGCGGTTGAGCTCGTGAAGGAGTGCGATGATGTACTGAGCCAGTTCCTGCGTGGACAGTTACTGATCATGTTTTTACTCGGATGTATCTATGCGCTTGGTTTATCCATTGTTGGATTGGATCTGGCGATTCTGATCGGCCTGATGGCAGGGCTCGCCAGCATCGTTCCCTATCTGGGATTTGTGGTAGGTATTGTTGCGGCTGCACTGGCCGCGTTATTCCAGTTTCAGGATGCGCTGCATCTCATCTATGTTCTTATTGTGTTTATGATCGGTCAGGGCCTTGAAGGCATGGTGCTGACTCCGCTGTTGGTGGGTGATCGTATAGGCTTGCATCCTGTCGCGGTGATCTTCGCCGTATTGGCGGGTGGACAACTATTTGGCTTCTTCGGGATTTTGTTGGCGCTCCCCGTCGCAGCCGTGGTCATGGTGTTTTTGCGTCACCTGAGGTCCAGTTACCTGGAAAGTCACTATTATCATGGGCCAGACAATACAAAATGACAGGACAACTGGCCCTGGACTTTCGTCTCGCCAGCGATACTACGTTTGATAATTATGTTGGCCAGGCCGGCGCGAAGCTTACCGCGCTAAAAGGTACAGGTTATCTTTGGGGCGAACCGGAAAGTGGTCGCAGTCATTTGCTACAAGCCCTATGCCATGCGGCACGCGAAGAAGATCGGTATGCTATCTATCTCGAGAATCCCAGGGCCTATGATCCGGCCGTGCTTGACGGCCTTGAATCGATGTCGGTGATTGGCATTGACGATATTGAGAGGGTGCTGGGAGATCCTGACTGGGAACTCGCGCTATTTCATCTGATCAATGCGGTAAATGATCGAGGAGGCAATCTTGTGATTTGTGGGTCTACGCCAGCGAAAAGGTTGTCTGTTGAACTCAGTGATCTGCATTCAAGATTAAATGGCGCTGTCGCAGTACAAACGGATCGACTGAGTGACTCGGAAAAATTAAAGGTGTTAAAGCAGCGAGCTCGACTCCGAGGTTTTACGTTAAATGATGAAGTAGGGCAGTTTATGATGGGGCGTGTACCCCGAAGTATGCGAGCGCTTATGAATATGTTGGAACGTATCGAGGTTGAGACCCTGGCGCGACAGAAAAAGGTCACTATACCTCTGGTCAAAGAGACCCTGGGCATTTGACCGTAATGAAAGTCCTGTTTACGGGGGGTGGTACAGCGGGACATGTCACGCCCAATATCGCGTTAATAGAGCATTTCCAGAGAAAAGGCTGCGCTGTCGTCTATGTTGGCTCGGTTGCTGGTATCGAAAGTGACATCATCAACAACATTGGCATTCGTTTTCTTGCAATTTCATCGGGAAAACTTAGACGCTATTTTGACTGGCAGAATTTCGTTGATCCGTTCCGGATTTTCTGTGGATTTTTGCAGAGCCTGATTATATGTCTCAGGGAGCGCCCCCAGGTCGTATTTTCAAAGGGTGGCTTCGTAGCAGTGCCCCTCGTATTTGCAGCCTGGCTTATGCGCATTCCTGTGATCAGTCATGAGTCGGACGTTTCCCCGGGCCTGGCGAACCGCCTTTGTTTTCCGCTTGTAAGAACAATATGTGTCAACTTCCCGCAAACAACAAAATACCTTAAAGGTGATAAGGCGTTGGTTACTGGTACGCCAATTCGCAATGCATTGTTAAAGGGAAGTGAACGAGCAGGACGTGATCTTCTGGGTTTCACTGAGGATAAACCCACAGTCTTAGTTTTTGGTGGCAGTCTCGGGGCGGCGCGAATCAATGAGGCCGTTCGTAGCGTGCTGAATGAGTTGCTGTCTCGGTATCAGGTCGCTCACGTGGTTGGGGCAGGCAACGTGGATCATCAATTGAATTTGACGGGTTACGTGCAACGTGAATTTTTGCATGATGAATTTGGAGACGTGCTCGCTGCGGCGGATGTTGTTGTTGCAAGAGCTGGCGCAAACTCGATATACGAGTTATTGGTAACCAGAAAGCCGCATATTCTCATTCCACTGCCTTCAGCTGCGAGCCGAGGCGACCAACTGGAAAATGCCCAAGCGTTTTCAGAAGCTGGATATAGTAGGACGCTTGAGGAATCGTCGTTAGATGATGAAACGTTGCTCGGCCTTATCGATACTGTTTATCGTGACCGGCAATCTATTGTGAGAAAAATTGAGGAATTTGAGGTTATCGACAGCGTTACTATCATCACCGATCTTATCGAGGCATACGGGAGCAGGGGCGGATGAAGAAGCTAGAAGCACTGACGTTCCTGTTAATTGCAACTGCGTTTATAAGCTGTGCAGCTGCTGATGATGAGAAGCAGCAGGTGATTAGCTTTTTGGAGATGCATAAACAGCGCCATACAGACCTCGCCATGCAACTATGGGATTTTGCAGAGCTCGGTTACATGGAGACCCGCAGTTCGAATCTGCTTAAGCAGCATCTAGCATCCTCTGGATTTGAAGTTACCTCAGGTGTTGCCGACATACCCACAGTATTTGTCGCTTCCTACGGCGAGGGTTCGCCGGTGATTGGTATTCTGGCGGAGTTCGACGCGCTGCCCGGTATTTCCCAGTCGGCGACGCCCACCCGTGAAATAGTCGACGACAAACCTAACGGACATGCCTGCGGTCATCATTTATTCGGCGCGTGTTCTACCGCTGCAGCGCTTGCGCTTAAAGAGTGGATGGACGATCAAGACATTAAGGGAACGCTAAGGTTGTACGGTACGCCGGCAGAGGAAGGTGGATCCGGTAAAGTTTACATGGTGCGTGCGGGACTATTTGACGATGTTGATGCGGTACTGCATTGGCATGCCAGTGATCGAAACGCTGCTAACCCATCGACCAGCCTGGTAAATAAGTCAGCGCGATTTACGTTTACAGGTATTTCGGCACATGCAGCTGCAGCACCCCACCTGGGTCGCTCTGCCCTGGATGGGGTAGAGTCGATGAATTACATGGTGAATCTGATGCGCGAGCACGTACTGGAAAAAACCAGGATCCACTACGTGATTACCAGAGGTGGTGAAGCGCCTAACGTTGTGCCTGACTACGCCCAGGTTTATTACTATGTGCGTCATCCTGACGCTGACACACTGTTGATGATCTGGGACCGGGTTATCTCGGTTTCAGAGGCGGCCGCAAAAGGGACAGGGACAGAGGTTCATGCGAAAGTTATGCATGGAAATCATTCGCTGTTGCCGAACGAAACGCTTGCCAAGGTGATGCATGCGAGCCTCAGCATGGTTGGCGGGGTTGTTTATTCTGAGGAAGAAAAGGAATTTGCCCGACGCGTTTCTTCAAGCTTTCTTGATGCGACAAACTTTTCGGGATTGGAGAGTAAGGTACTACCGATGAAAATGGACAATGGCCAGGGATCAACGGATGTCGGTGATGTAAGCTGGAATGTGCCTACGACTGGCCTCAGGACGGCGACCTGGGTACCAGGTACCGCCTCTCACAGCTGGCAGGCCATAGCAGCAGGTGGATACACCATCGGTGCGAAGGGAATGCAGGTGGCAGCTAAGACTCTGGCGCTTACGGTAATCGATTTGCTAAGAAATCCGAAGTTGATCAGTACGGCAAAGCAGGAGTTCAAAGATCGCCGGGGCCACGATTTTAAGTATGTACCTTTGTTAGGTGATCGAAACCCACCCCTGGATTATCGAAAATAAGGTACGTTAAGTCAGCAGCCTGTTAATTCGTTGCTTTAGTGCACGGGAAACGTTGTCTTTTCTCGCGAAAAGAATATCCGCGGTGATAGAATCACGCCTTTTCCGGAGCACCACCGATGTACAAAGTCCGAACCATCAACAACATTTCTGAAAAGGGATTGGAGAAATTCCCCCGTAAGGATTACGAGGTGAGTTCAGAAATCTCGGACCCCGATGCCATATTGGTGCGAAGTCAGCAGCTATCGATAGATGATGTGACGCCGTCCCTGAGAGCGGTTGGTAGAGCTGGTGCCGGCGTCAACAATATCCCCGTATCTGAATACACTAACAAGGGTGTCGTTGTTTTCAATACCCCGGGCGCGAACGCCAATGCGGTTAAGGAATTGGTGTTGGCGGGATTGCTTATGTCCTGCCGAGGAATAATCGATGGGATCGAATATGTCTCCTCGCTTAGCGATGAAACTGACAAAGCTGAGCTCAACAAATTGGTTGAAGCCAACAAAAAGCGGTTCAAAGGTAATGAGCTCAAAGGCAAGACTCTCGGTGCTCTTGGTCTGGGTGCAATTGGTTCAATGGTGGCAGAGATGGCACTGCAGATGGAGATGGAAGTACTGGGCTATGACCCAGCGTTATCGATTGATGCTGCATGGCGAATCTCCCGTCGGGTTCAGAAAATGGAGAATATGCAATCGCTGTTCGCACGGTCCGATATTGTTACGCTTCATGTGCCAGTGCTGGACTCGACCCGTGGAATGATCAATGAAGAAACATTGGGATACTTTAGAGACGGCTCGGTCTTGTTGAACTTTTCCAGAGAGGAGATTGTCGATGGCCAGGCGATAAGCGGCGCACTTGATAGTGGCAAAGTCGCACAGTACATCTCCGATTTTCCAACGCTGGGGCTTATTGGGAAACCGGGCGTTGTAGCAACGCCTCATCTTGGAGCAAGCACTGATGAAGCTGAAGAGAACTGCGCGATCATGGTATCCGAGCAGATCCTCGACTTTCTTGAGAATGGCAATATCAAGAATTCGGTTAACTTCCCTGATTTGTCATTGGAACGCGGCAAGGGTTTTCGAATTGCATTGGCCAACAACAATGTACCCAGAATCCTGGGGAATGTTTTGTCGATTCTTGCGGACCGAAACATCAACGTTATCGACATGCTCAACAAAAGTCGGGATGACGTGGCCTACAATCTGATCGATATCGAATCCGAACCCACAGATGATCTGGTGGCCGACATTCAGAAAATCGAGGGCGTGATCAACGTACGAGTGTTTGGCGAATAGCTATTGGTATAGTCTGGATATTGTCAGGCGCTATCTCTGTGCATAAATCGCTCGGTTGCCAGGGCTCGTTGCATGGCGCGACCCAGCGCTAAAGGCTCGCCGGTAATTAAGTTGGCAATATGCTCGGCGCAAAGTCGGGCGGTAGTCGCACCATGGGAACCAAGTCCATATAGTAGATAGAGACCGGGTAGATGGGGCGATTTTATATCGTCCCAGTTTGGCATGGTGCCGCATATGGGTAGTCTGTCTCGCGTGGCACCGCGTTGTCCAACCATGGACGCGAGTAACTCGGATTCTTCCGCGTGACCAAGCAGAGCGGTGATGTGTTGCACAGTTGGTTCAACCATGGCGCGGTCATAAATTCCGCTTATGGTACTAACACCCTTCCGGGCAGGAAATACCGTCGCGTCTCCCGTTATGACCTCAGCTGTTACGCCGGCTTGTTTTACGGATATTGCCAGACCTGGAATCACGTTTATTAACTGAGGCATCGCGAAAGGTGCTGAGTGAGCACCGTGAGCCAGGATTGTGATATCTGCTTCATAGTGGTTTTCTTTGCCGCGGAGCAGCCAATGATCCTTATCCCATCTCACCTCTTCGATATGCTCAAACGTACTGGGAATGCTGTTCGTCAGACTTCGAGAGTCCAGCCATCCTGCCTCCTGAAAATGCACCCCTTTATGTTTAAGGCACAGAAAATCGTCAGGAAACTGTGCGGCGATTTTCTTCCATCTCTCTCGTTCCGTTGCGTTCTTGGGATTTAGGGTTAACCCGGTTTGATGAAAGTGGAGGTTGTCCTGCTGAGAATAGTTAAATGCGGCGAGCGAAAAGCGATAACGATGTTCACTGCTGATTGCCAGGGGGGGATATACAGCAAGTTGTGGGACTTTGTCTGAAGTCGCCTCGCCATCCTCAAAGACCTGTACTTCGATTGATCGGCGTCCCAGTGCTTCATACAGGTAGGAACCCGCAAGCCCCTTTCCGATAATGGCGACTCTGGGAGTTTCTCGATTAGCTGGCTTCCAGTCGCCACTGGTACAGGCGAACAGCATCTCACGTTTCATACCAAAGCCTGGTTTTCGAGTGACCTGAAATCCTGCGTTTGTCAGTTCTCGTCTAACGTCACCCGCCACGGAGTAGGTCGTTAACATTGCCCCTGATCTGGATAGCCTGAATAGCTGTCTATAGATGCGTTTATTCCAAAGGTTGTCATTTTTGTTTGGGTTGAATCCATCGAGGTACCACGCATCGATCTGTGCAGATGTGTCGCGGAGCGCATCGAGCGCATCGTCAAAGACCAGGGTGAGTCTAATATTCTTGTCGAGCCAGATAACATGTCTACCCTGGAAGGGCCGGGGATAGTGTCGGAGTAACTCATCTACCTGGGTATGAGGGAGTAACGCTCTTAGGTTTTTAAGATCTTTAGGGGAAACCGGCCGGTTCTCGAATGCAATGTAATGGAGGATGCCTTTGGTGCGCTGTTTTCGCCATTGATCTACAGTGAGGAAAAAATTGAGCCCAAAGCCGAAGCCAAGTTCTCCGATGGTGAAATAACTCCCTGCATTCAGCTGTTGCCATCGTGATAATACGGGCTCAGTAAATACATGGGTCTTTTCCGCGACACCGGCATCTCTGCTCCAATAAATATCACTTAGGTCACGTGAGAATGGCGTTTTATTGTGCCAATCGACGCTGGCTTCTGGTAGGAGATATCTAGCCACCCGCCAGCTTGACCTGGTATCCCATCGCTTCGAGTTCTTGCTTAAGCACGTCTCTCTTGTCGCCCTGAATTAAAATGTCGTCATCGTCGATAGCGCCGCCCACTCCACATTTTGATTTCAGCTGTTTAACCAGTTTCTTGAGCTCAGGCTTGTTGAGCGATAGTCCGCTAATAATGACGACTGGTTTACCATTTCGTCCCTTCGTCTGGCGTTGTAAACGTACGATGCCATCGCCATTTGCCTTGGCCGGTGTTTTACAGACGCATTGTGCAACCGGACGATGACAACCTGGGCAGAGTCTTCCCTGATCTGTTGAATAAACTCGAGCCATTACCAGGTTTTGATTCTAAGCATCTGCTAACAAGAATACGCCGAGATCGGTTTCGTTGCGCGCTGTACGACATAGATGGGCAAGTGTGAACGTGAAGTCAGAGAGGTCGGTAACCTCGACACTGAGTTGCTCGATGTCTTGCGTTAGTCGCCATTGCGCCACCATTGCCTCAAGGTCGTCTTCCTCCTTTTGCGCCAGCGAATCTACCAACAGTTCATCCAGTTCATATACAGACGGGCTTGCGCCATCTGATGAGATGATTAGTAACTCCATCTGCATCGCATCTTCGAGAAAGGTGCCGGTTACCAGGGAATACAGCTGCGCTCTGGCATCGCTGGAGATACCTCGGCAGGGCATTGACGGCAGACCTTCAGCGATAAATTCGTCGCTGGGTGCTCGAACCAGTTCGCCATCTGCGATAAATATGTATTCAGCCACTGGAGGCGCCCTGGGTTCTCTGGAGGGACTAGACGGCTACTACTTCGTCAGCCTGTAGTCCCTTGTCGCCGTCTATGACGACGAAGCTGACCCGCTGACCTTCGTTTATCGAACGCCTTCCACTACCTTCTATGTTTCGGTAGTGAACGAATATGTCTTCACCCTGATCACGGGTGATAAAACCGTAGCCCTTGTTGACATTGAACCACTTCACGGTACCGGTTTCTCTTTCTTCCCCGTCGATGTCGATATAGGTGTCACTGGTGGCGGAGATAAAGAAACAGGCAACAAGGAGTCCGATGATGATAACGACCAGTTCGGTGTAATCGCTGGCACTAGCAGGTATGTTGATTGTTTGGTTGCGTATATAACTGATGGCCGCATAGGTGACTAAGCCAACCAGAATAGAGGTTACGAAATTTTTAATTGTTGTTGTCATAAGATTCGATATCAATTTGGCGGGGCCATGATACCGTTTCGTTTAGGCAGGTTCCACGTCATTCAGAATCTTATTGTAGCGAGACACGGTTTCTTCGAGTCCTAGCCACAAAGCGTCAGAGATGATGGCGTGTCCGATGGAAACCTCGGCAACCGGGATAACAGCTTGACAGAAGGTGGCCAGGTTATCCTGGTTTAGATCGTGCCCGGCGTTGATCCCCAGCCCGAGTGAGTGAGCAACCTGTCCGGCTGTGCTAAATGATTCGAGAATCTCTGGTTGCGCTGATGTGCCGTAATGATCTGCATAGGGTCCGGTATAGAACTCGATTCGGTCCACGCCAAGCCGGGCTGCCAATTCCAGTTGCGACTCGTCCGGGTCCATGAACAGGCTAACGCGAATGTTACGTTCCTGGAGGTCTGCTACGAGTGGCTTAAGCTGATTCGACTCGCTGGTCAGGTCCCAGCCATGGTCAGAAGTGAGCTGCTTAGGATCATCTGGTACCAAAGTGGCTTGATGCGGTTTTACTTCCCTCACCAGTTCCATAAAGCCCGGATAGCCATTAGCCTCGGGCCCGGCATACGGGTTTCCTTCGATGTTGAATTCAATATGTCCATACTTTTCCGCGGAAAGGAGCGCGGTTAAATCGTAAACATCATCGGGGCGTATGTGCCGCATATCCGGTCGGGGATGAACGGTAATACCACTGGCACCAGCCTTGATCGCGGTTATCGCGGCGTCAACGACGCTTGGAATGACAGTGTCTCTGGAATTTCGAATGAGCGCGACCTTGTTGAGGTTAACGCTCAGCTTGGTTTTCATGCCCAGCCGCCAGTGCTTTGCTTTTGATATATGCGGCGGGCTAACCAGAATCCGATTAGTAAGCCCATCAGTACCACCCCCGCGCCATTTAGGAACCATCCTCGGTTGGAAACGTCCTGAAGTTCCCGATTCGCGACGTCGAGCGCATCGATATTCGCATGGAGCGATTCTTGCTCGTTTTTAAGTTGGCTGTTCTCCTGATCGATCGCGATAACGTTAGCGGCGAGCCGTGTAATTCGATCGAGTTCTTCTTGCAACTCGTTATTTTCGGCTCTTAAGGAAGCCTCTGTCTGGTCCATCTGTTCCAGGGTGCTCTCGATTTCCCGAATACGTTGCAGCGCTTCTTCGTGTTCGGTCGAGAGTGTGCTCAGACTATCGTTTGTCTGTTCAAGCATGTCTTTCGCGATTGGCTGGTCGATCAGGTACTGAGTAGGCATCCAGCCTTCAAGTCCGCTTTTCATGCGCACCAGACTGAATCCGGTGTCATCGTTTTCCTTGAGGCGTTCCATCTTGGTACCACTTCTTACGCCACTGTGCAGTATTCGATGTTCATTCGACTGACCGCCTCGTAGCGGTACGTAAAGCGTATCCCGGACGTAGACCGTTTCCGCACTTGCCCCGGCGCTTACCAGTATCAGTCCGGCTAGAACATATGAGTGCGTATTCAGGGGAGTACCTTCTTGAAGGGTTTAACAGTGACCTGTTCATACACACCCGCAGTAATGTAGGGGTCTGTATCTGCCCAGGCTTTCGCTTGTTCAAGGGAGTCGAACTCTGCCACAACCAGGCTGCCAGTAAAACCTGCATCGCCCGGGTCGTCATTATCAACCGCGGGATGTGGTCCAGCCAGAATTAATCGCCCGTCTTCTTTTAGTGCCTGAAGTCGGTCGACATGAGCCGGCCGGGTTTCCATACGTAGTGCGTGTGTGCCTTCTTTGTCCTGGCTAATAATTGCGTATAACATAAGTGTGCCTTATTGGTTCTGATCTATAGTTTCTTCTTTTATGTACCCACCTTTCACCAGATAGGCCATGGTGATTGTGATGTATAAGAGCGTGATGGCAAAGCCGCCGACGAGTTTATAACTTACCCAGAAATCCAGACTGAAACCGTAGGCGACCACGAGGTTCAATGCCCCCGCAATAAAAAACCCAAGGGACCAACCCAGAGCCAGTGTATTCCATACATGATCGGGTAGCGACAATTGCGCACCCAATAGTTTTTTGAGCAGATTGTCTTTTGCCAAAAATTTGCTAACTAGCAGGGCAATACAGAACAGCCAGTTCACGATAGTTGGCTTCCACTGAATGAATACCTGATTGCGGAACAATAGGGTAGCGCCGCCAAAGATAATCACCACCCAGAAGATAACCTGGGTTTGTTTGTTCACAGCGCGAAACTTGCCGTACTCGTAACCCACCTGTATGCACATGCCACCCATCAGCACTGCTGTGCTGATGTAAATGTCCTTGGTATACAAATACACACAGACAAATAGCGCTATAGGCAAAAACTCTACAAATTGTTTCATAATTCCGATTTTCGGATAGGGGCTGACGATAATAATTCATTTTGCTCGTTATTTTTAGCGAAGCGTTGCTCTACAATGGTGCGGCCTCTGCAGCCGACTATTATCCTATGAGTCAGTTTTTCAGAATTCATCCGGACAACCCGCAGCTACGCCTGATCAATCAGGCGGTAGCCATCGTGCGTGATGGTGGTGTAATTGCCTATCCCACTGATTCTGCCTATGCGTTGGGGTGTCATATAGGTGACAAAAAGGCGCTCGAGCAGATAAGGCAAATACGACGTCTGGACCAAACCCATAACTTCACGCTGGTGTGTCGCGATCTGTCGGACCTTGGCATATATGCCCGTGTGGACAATTCCTCTTATCGTTTACTCAAAGCCTCTACACCCGGGCCATTTACGTTCATCCTGCCAGCCAGCCGTGAGGTGCCAAGACGCCTGGTGCATCCGAAGCGAAAAACCATCGGCGTGCGGGTGCCTGATAACGAGATCAGTCAGGCGTTGCTGCGTGAGTTGGGGGAGCCTTTGATGAGTTCCACCCTGATTCTTCCTGGTGATGAATGCCCGCTTACCGACCCGCTTGAGATTCGTGATCTGCTGGAACATCAGCTCGATCTTGTGATCGATGGGGGTTTTTGTGGTCTGGAACCTACCACGGTTGTGAGCCTGGAAGATGATGTTCCTCGTGTGACGCGGCAGGGGCGAGGGGAGTTTGTTGAATAGCTGAACTGTGGCGCGGTTGAGACTCGAGGAATCTTTCGAGAGAAGGGTATCCGGTGCATGCTTCTCCGTACCGCTACGAGCACGTCCGTGTGCGCTACACTTCGGCGTCCTTGCCGAAGAGTTACTCCGAAGCATGTACCGGATACCCTTCCAAATCAGTTCCTTGATCGGCGATATCAAATGGAAACCGCTACTCGTGCCTGAACGGATGAATTCCAATGTTCTGTAAGAATCTGAAGAACTGCCCGTCGTGAGGCGGTTTGTATTGTTTGCCACAGCACGTCCTGTAAAATAGTCGAAAACCGATATGGTTAGTCATTTGCCACACTCCAAACCCCATCCTGGCAGTAGGTGTTAGATTGAGTCTTATTGCAGCGCAGAAGCGCGTTCTGTCGGGAATGCGCCCGACCGGGCGTTTACATCTTGGTCATTACCACGGCGTCCTGAAAAACTGGGTTACGCTCCAGCATGAATACGATTGCATGTTTTTCGTAGCAGACTGGCATGCGCTGACTACTCATTACGAAGAGCCCGAAGTTATTCAAGACAATGTGTGGCAGATGGTGATCGACTGGTTGGCATCGGGTGTAAACCCAGGTTCTGCATCGCTCTTTATTCAATCGAGGGTGCCGGAGCACGCGGAGCTTCATCTGCTCCTTTCCATGATTACACCACTGGGTTGGGTTGAGAGGGTACCCAGCTATAAAGACATGGTGTCTAAACAACATAACGAGCGAGACCTTGCGACATACGGGTTCCTGGGTTATCCAGTTCTTCAGAGCGCAGACATACTGATTTATCGGGCCGGTAACGTACCGGTTGGCGCAGATCAGGTACCTCATGTTGAGATGACGCGAGAGATTGCTCGGCGGTTTAATCACATCTATGGGAGAGAGCCAGGTTTTGCAGAGATGGCAGAGGAAGCCATCAAAAAGCTGGGGAGAAAAAATGCCAAGATCTACCGGGAGCTTCGACGTGATTACACGGAACAGGGGAATCAGGAAGCGCTTGAGACTGCGATGGCGTTAGTTGCGGACCAGCAGAATATTCCTTTGGGTGATAGAGATCGATTGTTCGGATACTTAGAAGGCGGAGGCAAAGTTATTCTCCCTGAACCTCAGGCATTGCTCACCGATGCGTCGGTTATGCCCGGTATTGATGGTCAGAAAATGTCGAAATCCTATGGCAATACCATATCGTTACGTGAGGATCCGGACTCGGTTGATAAAAAGATTAGAACCATGACTACTGATCCCGCCCGAGTTCGTCGTACTGATCCAGGGGATCCGGAAAAGTGTCCCGTCTTCGACCTGCACAAAATATATTCGGATGACGAGCGGCGGCAATGGGTGAAAGATGGTTGTACTAGTGCAGGCATTGGTTGTATTGATTGTAAGAAGCCGTTGATTGAAGCGGTGCTGGAGGAACAGCAACCTATGCGGGAGCGAGCCCGGCAGTATGAAGAAAATCCGGACCTTGTAAAAAGCATTGTCTCAGAAGGCTGCGAGAAAGCGCGTACAATTGCCAAGTCGACGCTCGAAGAGGTTAGGGCGGCGATGGGGCTCGACTATCGATAGGCTGGCGACAGCGAATAAGGGGAATCCCAATGGAAAAACCGGAAGAAACCGTACAGCCTAATGAGCCAAAAGAGCCGATTCGCCAGCAGGAATTACCCCTGGCGGTGGTGGATGGTAATCCGATAACCGAAGTCCCTGCCGATTTATATATTCCACCAGATGCCCTTGAAGTCATTCTCGAAGCCTTTGAAGGTCCCCTTGATCTATTGCTTTACCTGATTAAGCGACAGAATCTGGACATCCTGGACATTCGGGTCGCGGATATTACGCGGCAGTATATGGAATACATAGATCTGATGGGCGAACTGCAATTTGAACTCGCCGCGGAATATCTGGTGATGGCCGCAGTACTTACGGAGATCAAATCTCGCATGCTGCTTCCAAGACAGGAAGAAGCGGAAGAGGATGAAGATGATCCGCGTGCTCAGCTGATTCGAAAACTTCAGGAGTACGAGCGTTTCAAAGAAGCAGCGATGGATATCAACGACATGCCGAGAATGAATCGTGATTTCTGGGTTGCCAGTGCCGAAGCGCCTGTTTCAGACAAGCCAAGGCCGATGCCGCAGGTTGAGCTTCAGGAAATGCTGGTCGAATTGGCCCGGGTCCTCAAACGAGCCGAGAACTTTACGAGTCACCACATCGCACTGGAGCCGTTATCTACCCGTGAGCGCATGTCAGACATTCTTGAAAAGGTGAACCAGGCAAACGGACAGTTTGTACCGTTTTTAACGCTATTCTCTGTTGAGGAGGGTCGGTCGGGCGTCGTTGTGACTTTTATTGCCATGATGGAGCTGATTAAGGAATCGTTGTTAGACATTGTGCAGACGGAACCCTACTCACCCATTCACGTCAGAATTGCAGGAGAAGTGAGGGCATAGTGACCAGCGAATTCCCATCATTACAACAAATTATCGAAGGCGCGATACTTGCTGCGGACAGTCCGCTTGGTATTGATCACATGATTTCTCTGTTCGAAGGTGAACAGCCAACCAGGGCGCAGATACGCGACGTGCTTAAAGAGATCGAAACCAGCTGCGAAGGAAGGGGGTTCGAGCTTAAGAAGGTGTCAAGCGGTTACCGCTTTCAGGTGCGAACTGAATATGGTGAGTGGGTGAGTCGTTTGTGGGAGGAAAAACCACAACGCTATTCTCGGGCCTTGCTGGAAACGCTTGCGTTGATCGCGTATCGGCAACCGATTACACGTGGTGACATTGAAGAGGTTCGTGGCGTCGCTGTTAGCACCAATATCATCAGAGCTTTGTTGGAACGCGAATGGATTCGTGTGGTTGGTCATCGTGATGTCCCGGGCAGACCGGCAACCTATGCGACGACGAAGAACTTCCTAGATTACTTCAATCTATCCAGTCTGGACGAACTACCCACGCTATCGGAAATTAAAGACCTGGATAAGGTGAATGAGGAGCTTGATCTGGAAGAAAACGTGGTTGAGGCCCGGGTGATAGAGCTTGAAGACCTGGCTGCATTTGCGCCGGACCCCGTATCAGATGAAGAATTAGATCAGGTAAGTGAAGACGTTAAGGTTATCGAAAGTAACATCCGTAATCTGTTTCCCAAAGATGGGGATGAGAGCGTCGCGGATGGTGAGATTGAGGACGATGTTGACGCGAAGGAAGTTGATGAACCAGAAGTTGAGATGCAGCCCGAATCAGAGGACTCAGAAGGTGAGAACCTCGAAGCAGAAAACGCCGAAGTAGAGTCTGTAGGGCAGAATACAGAGACCGAACCGGTGCAGGAGAGGCTGACTAAAGAAAGCGAACAGTTTGCTAATGTCCCCCAAGAGATTCTCGATGCGGCCTTTGCCGAGGATGACTCGGTAGAAGACAAAGAAGACGACAAATAGTCGCATCTATGGTTGTAACGTCGGGTTAGAATGCGCCCATGTCCAAAAAAAATCTGTCCCAGAAACTTCAGAAAGTACTCGCCAATCAAGGGCTGGGTAGCCGTCGAACCATGGAAAAGTGGATCTCGGAGGGTCGAATCCGGGTCAACGGTGAGGTTGCTACACTTGGTGATCGCGTTGAAGACGACGATACGATCCAGGTTGATGGACGTACGCTAAGTCAGAAAAAGACACGACATCGACATCTGTTGTACAACAAACCTGCTGGTGAAATCTGTTCTCGCGATGATCCGGAAGGTCGTCCTTCGGTTTATCGAAAGCTGCCCAAGCTAAGAAGCCAGCGCTGGATATCGATTGGCCGGCTCGATTTCAATACCAGTGGGCTCCTGCTCTTCACAACCGATGGGGCGCTGGCGAATAAACTGATGCATCCATCAACGGGAATCGACCGCGAGTACGCGGTAAGAGTACTAGGTCACGTCAGCGACAAGGCGCTTCAGAACATGCGTGATGGTGTGATGTTGGAAGACGGCGTGGCGAAATTTACCGATATTCAAAAATCCCCCGAGTCTGATGGAGCCAACCAGTGGTACTACGTCGTGCTCATGGAGGGAAAGAATCGGGAAGTCCGGCGTCTATGGGAATCCCAGGGGTTAACCGTCAGTCGACTGAAGCGGGTACGGTTCGGGAGTTTTTTCGTGCCTTCGTCTGTGAAAGTGGGTCGATTTGTGGAGCTGGAGAAGCCGGAAATTGACGATCTTTATGAGTTGACTAAGATTGAAGAATCTTCGGGCGATCCTTAGAAATCTTTCTGACCGATCTTTCGCTAGGTGTTGGAAATCTTTAGAGAATAGAAGGTGACGGGTACATGTTTCTACAGCGGTACGGAGAAGCCTTACCCTTTCCATAGGGCGTGGGCTCGCGATGGTCTTTACAGATTCGACCCTGTCATCCAGCGAAAGTCTCACCATTCTCAGAACTATCCGGCCCCATCATGTAAACATAGAGCGGCATCAAATCCTCTGGTGTCTTTAGGGTAAGTGGGTCTTCGTTAGGATAGGCCTCCGCACGCATAGAGGTTCTGGTCGCACCAGGGTTTACGATGTTGACGCGAATGTCAGAGGTGTTGTCCAGTTCATCGGCTAACAGTAACGCAAAGCCCTCCATGGCGTACTTGGATACAGAATAGGGTCCCCAGTAAGCGCGAGGTGTTTTGCCGACAGTAGAACTCGTGAACACCAGAGACGCGGCGCTTGATTCCTGTAAGCAGGGCAGAAGGAAGCGGGTTAACAGCACGACGCCGTTAAAGTTGACCTGCATTACCTTGTCCCATTCGGCGAGATCATAGTGCTCGATGGGAATCCGTTCGCCGAGTATCGACGCGTTATGCAGGAGCCCATCAAGTCTGCCATAGCGTGATGATATGACGTCGGCAATTTCCTCAAGGGTATTCATTCCGAGAGCGCCCATATCTGCGGGAATAATTCCAGGTTCTGCCGAACCTTGTGTCATGATTTCGTCATAGACCTGTTCAAGTTTGTTGACAGTCCGGCCGAGCAGCAGGACCGTCGCACCGAAACTGGCGTAGGTTTTTGCAGCGACCTTCCCGATACCATCACCGGCCCCGGTGACGAGGATTACTTTCTCGCGCAACAGATCGGAATCTGGCTGATAGTTTTCCGGCAGGCTCATTAGCGGCCCGTTCCGAACAGGATGACCTTCATGGACCGTACCAGAATAGAAATATCCAGGATCAGGGAGTAATTCTTGATGTAGAATAGGTCGTACTGAAGCTTCTCGGCCGCGTCTTCGCCGGAATCTCCATAGCCGCACATAACCTGCGCCCACCCGGTGATGCCAGGTTTGATCACATGACGTAGATGGTAATTAATAAGGGATGTCTCTTTGCAGTACTTCAATAAACTCTGGACGTTCGGGGCGAGGTCCAATAAAGCTCATATCACCCACGAGAACATTCGATAGCTGCGGAATTTCATCAATGCGGAATTTTCGCATGAGACCACCCAGTTTTGTGATGCGAGGGTCTTCTTTTTGGGCGAATTGTGCACCGTTAGCTTCGGCATCGACCACCATGGTGCGAAATTTAATAAGCGTGAACTGATGTCCGTTTTCACCAGTACGGACTTGCCGGTAAAACACAGGAAACCCGGATGTAAGTATGATGATTAATGCGATCACGAGAACGACAGACAGCAGAATGAGTCCGCCAACCAGTCCGATTACTAGATCGATGTAGCGTTTGAAACGAAGGCCTATGGGGTTATGAATGAGCTCGAAGCCATGGGTGGTAACAAGCCAATGTTGGTTCAAATGAAATATCGGCAGTCGGGCGAGATATTGTTCGTAAAAGTTACTAAGACGAAATATTCGCAAACCATTGATTCGAATGTCCATCATTTGCTTAATGAGGGTTTCCGGAAGGGTGTCTGGCGTCGCGATAATGACACCGGCGAAATCGTCACGGGCAAGCACTTCCTCCAGATCGTCCCAATCTCCGGCCCATGTGGCGAAATCATCGTTAAGCTCCTGCTGATCGATTCCTAGCTTACTTACTAGAAACAGTTGCTCATAGTCGAACACGGAACGAAAGTCCGAGAGGAACTGCGTAAGCGAAGAATCGACGATGACTAACCATTTCACCTGGGAACGCTGTCGTACAAACCAATTATTGAGCAGATCCCGAATTCCCAGAGACCACAGCCACAACATAATCAAACTGGTGGCAAGAACCCCTCGACCGACGAAGCCACCGATAAAAGATGGGCCGATCACATAGACCGCGAGCACTGTGGTGACACCGATCAATAGCATGGCTATAAATGAGCGCTCCAGCATCCCCAGCTGGCTCAAGGGAGAATTGAAGGTGTAAAGGTCCATGAGGTAGAAATACAGAAAAGTGAATCCGCCGATCAGAATCAGCTTCCAGGTCAACAGTAAATTTGGCGCCACTGTCTCCGCGATGACTAGATGATTGAAGTTAAAAATTGCGACCAGTCCCAGGTAATCCAGGGCAACCAAAACAAGGACGGTGAAATTGCCGGAAGCGGTAAGTGCCGTGCTGGGAGTTGGCTGACTCATCTCAATGTTTTACCGCATGCACGAGGTAGTTCACGTCGACGTCTTTGCCCAGTCGATAAGATTTCAGTAGAGGGTTGTAGGTCATGCCAGTGATGTCTTGTAGATCAAACCCGTGTTTGCGTAACGATGATGCAATCTCGGCGGGTCGAAGAAACTTTTCATAACGATGTGTCCCCTTTGGCAACATGTTAAGGACATACTCGGCACCGATGACCATGAACAAATATGACTTCGGATTGCGGTTGATCGTGGACAGGAAAAGATTGCCCCCGGGCTTCAGTAGTGCGGCGCAGGTTTCAATGACGGAGTCAGGGTTGGGTACGTGTTCCAGCATTTCCAGGCAGGTGATTACGTCAAATGGTTCAGGCGAGTGTTGGGCGAATTCCTCGACGGTCGTTTGTTGGTAGTCTATTTCACATCCTGACTCAAACTGGTGAAGTTTCGCCACTGAAATCGGACGCTCACCGGCGTCGATCCCTGTGACTAAGGCACCCGCTTTCGTGAGTGACTCACTGAGTATGCCTCCGCCGCAGCCGACGTCCAGAACCCGTTTGTCCTGTATCGTCACCCGGTCCGTAATGTAGGAAACCCGAAGCGGGTTGATGTCATGCAGCGGTTTAAACTCACTGTTTGGATCCCACCACCGTCTGGCAATGGCCTCGAATTTTCCGACTTCCGATTGGTCGATGTTCTGTTCGCTCATAACTTACTTTGTATTTTCTTTTGCCAGGATTCAACTCTGGTCTTGAGCGCGGAAACATCCAGGCTTGTGTTCCGCCCGTCTTGATAGACACAACGACCGGCAATCCAGGTGTAGCTAACCTGAGTCCCGTTGGCGGCGTAAATCAATTGTGACAGGGGATTATGCATGGGCTGAAACGCTATATCCGTGAAGTCGACGGCAATGATATCCGCGGATTTGCCCTTCTCCAGACTGCCGATTTCATCATCGAGCCCTAATAGTCGCGCGCCGTTGATGGTTGCCATAGAGAGGGCGCGCGCAGCGCTGACGCTGGTGGCGTCGCCGGTGGCGACTTTCGTAAGAAATGCAGCCGTACGTGCCTCACCAAGCAGGTCAAGGTCGTTGTTGCTGGCGGCGCCATCGGTGCCAAGGGCGACGTTAACACCATGTTCCAGCAGCGAGTGGACAGGACAGATCCCGCTTGCAAGTTTCATGTTTGACTCTGGACAATGGGCCACATGAGCGCCTTTATCAGCGAGCGTATGAATCTCACCTTCAGTGAGTTCCGTCATGTGGACTGTCTGCAATCTTGAAGAAAGCAGACCCAGTCTCTGCATTCGTTCGAAAGGTCGCTGACCATCGTCATCGACTGCCGCTTCAACCTCACCTTTGGTTTCATGGAGATGAAGATGGATAGGAATTTGCAGCTCAGCAGAATACTTAACGACTTGTGAAAACCCATTGTCGGAAACTGTATAGGGGGCATGGGGGGCTAAAGCAGTAGTGATCAGTGAGGAATCACGTACGCTATCGTGAAACGCAAGTCCCTTTTCGAGGTGCTGTTCTTCACTCTCGGCCCATGCATTTGGGAACTGCACCACGGGGATACACACCTGTCCACGAAATCCGTTTTCTGTCATCGCTTGAGACACAGCATCCGGAAAAAAGTAGGTGTCTGCTGCGCAAGTGGTACCGCTGGCGATCATTTCCGCCACGGCCAGTGATGTTCCATCGAATACAAAGGCCTCGTCAACAAAACGATCCTCTACAGGCCAGATATGATTGTTCAGCCAATCCATGAGCGGCAGATCATCTGCGTAACCTCTAAGAAGGGTCATCGCGGCGTGTCCGTGAGTGTTGATAAGTCCGGCTGTTACCAGGTGGTTTGGTAGTTCAACTTTTGGCAGGTTTTGATGGGCTTCACCGAGCTCTCTGGTCGGCAAAATGGCGTCGATACGACCTTCACGTACTACCACGCTGTGATAATCAAGGACGCTCCCTTCGGGCATCACAGGCACCACCCATCGGGCGCAAATTACGTGGTCAGAAGGCGCTGCTTGCATGAGAAAACACATATGAGGGATGACAACAGATAGTGATTATACATGAGTGTTTTTGGCGGTTTTTATGGCTAATTGAAATCAGTTGGCCGGATAAGAAAAGGTTCTTAAAAACAATAGGTTAGAGTAGGCGTATATCGCTCGATTTAGTGGGTTTACGACGTTCAGTATGTTATTATTATGCTTTGCGTAAATAGGCATCCGCAGCCGCTTTTACTAATCTCAAACGATCAACAAAAGCTACCAATAATGAAGAATCAACTCGGGGTGATTCTCGGGTATTTCTTGGATGTTTTTTTATCGTGAGACAGCAAATACAGCCAAAAAAATATAACAATCAAGAAAAATGAGGGGAAATGTCTGAATTCGAAGGCGATATAGCCGACATCAATATTGAGGACGAGCTTAGGGATTCGTTCATGGAGTATGCCATGAGCGTCATTGTTTCGCGCGCGTTACCTGATGTGCGCGATGGTTTGAAACCGGTTCACCGCCGCGTTCTATTTGCCATGAGCGAGCTTAATAACACCTACAACCGGCCTACCCTAAAATCTGCACGGGTCGTCGGTGACATCATCGGAAAATATCACCCACACGGCGATAATGCTGCCTATGAAACCATTGTGCGCATGGCGCAGGATTTCAACATGCGTTATCCGTTGGTCGACGGTCAGGGGAACTTCGGCTCTCTGGATGGCGATGGCGCGGCAGCCCAGCGATATACCGAAGTTCGAATGGAGAAAATTGCCGAGGAAATTCTTGCTGATCTCGATAAAGAGACTGTTGATTTCGTAGAGAACTACGACGCGACACTGCTCATGCCAGAGGTGTTGCCGTCAAGAATCCCTAATCTTCTTGTAAATGGCTCTACCGGGATTGCCGTTGGCATGGCAACTAATATCCCTCCGCACAATCTGACAGAGGTCATCAACGCTTGTGTCGCGCTAGTAGATGATCCAAGTCTTGATGTTGATCAGTTGATGGAGTTCATTCAGGGTCCAGATTTCCCAACAGGTGCCATTATCAATGGGCGTGGGGGCATTGTTCAGGCGTATCGCAGTGGCCGAGGACGCATATACATTCGTTCCCGGTGTGATACTGAAGTCGATGATAAGACCAGCAGAGAGACCATAATTGTTAAGGAGATTCCTTTTCAGGTCAATCGAGCCAGACTGATTGAACGTATTGCGGAATTAGTCAAAGACAAAAAAATAGAAGGCATTAGCGAGTTGCGCGACGAGTCTGCTAAAGATACTCGTATAGTGATTGAGCTCCGACGTGGAGAGGTTGGTGAGGTCGTGTTGAATAATCTCTATGCGCAGACCCAACTTCAAAGCGCTTTTGGTATCAACATTGTTGCGCTCGTTGAAAACGAACCCAAGGTGCTGAATCTCAGACAGGTACTTGATGCCTTTATTCTGCATCGAAGAGAGGTAGTAACTCGTCGCTCGATGTTTGAACTGCGCCGCGCGCGTGCCCGAGGTCATACCCTTGAGGGGTTGGTGGTTGCTTTGTCCAACATCGACCCGGTGATCGAAATGATCAAGGCTTCCGAGTCCACCGCGGTGGCACGTGAGAGACTGGTCAACCAGTCATGGCCGTCAGAGAGTGTGGTAACTATGCTCGAGCGTGCCGGTCCGGACGCGGTAAAACCGGATGATCTTGATGAGCACTTTGGTTTGCAGGATAACGGAACCTATAACCTGACTGAGGATCAGGCCCAGGCCATCCTTGATATGCGGCTGAATAGTTTGACTAGCATGCAGCAGGATCGATTACTTGAGGAATACGCGGAAATAATCGATACGATTGCCGAACTCATCGATATTCTCGAGAACACTGAACATCTGATGCAGATTGTACGTGACGAATTGATCGCTGTTCGTGACGCATACGGTGATGAAAGAAAGACGGAGATTGTCGAATCCCAGGAAGATCTAACGATGGAAGATCTTATCCAGGAACAGGATATGGTGGTCACATTGTCCAATGGCGGCTACGCGAAGACGCAGCCGCTGGATACTTACCGGGCACAGGGTCGTGGTGGCCGTGGAAAGATGGCGAGTACCGTAAAGGATGAGGACTACATTGAACGGCTGATGGTCGCCAATACCCACGATACGATCTTATGTTTTACCAATCGTGGGAAAGTGTTTTGGTTACGGGTCTTTCAGATTCCACCGGCGAGTAGAGCGGCGCGAGGTCGCCCGTTAATCAATATTCTTCCGCTGGATGACGAAGAGCGGATCACTGCCATGTTACCTCTGGAAGAATACCGGGACGATCAATTTATTTTCATGGCGACGTCTAATGGTACTGTGAAGAAGACGCCGCTTAACGACTTCTCCAGGCAGCGCAGTACTGGGTTAATTGCGATTGAACTTGAGGAAGGGAATACCTTAATCGGCGCGGCGATCACTGACGGTAGCAGGGACGTCATGTTATTTGGTAGTCATGGCAAGGTGATTCGCTTTAAGGAATCCGACGTGCGTGCCATGGGCCGGACGGCTCGAGGTGTTCGTGGTATTAAATTACCGGCGGACCAGGAGGTCATCGCCCTGATGATCCCGGAGCAAAACGGCAATATTCTTATCGCCAGCCAGAATGGATACGGTAAACGCAGTAACTTCGACGACTTTTCGGTCATTGGTCGCGGTGGACAGGGCATGATTGGTATGAAAATGTCGGAACGTAACGGTGATGTTGTGGGCGCGGTGCAGGTATTTGAAGGTGATGAGGCGATACTCATTAGTGACCAGGGTACACTGGTGCGCATACGTACCGAAGAAGTTTCCCAGCAGGGAAGAAATACGCAGGGAGTACGTCTGATTAACTTATCCGAAGGAGAGCATTTGGTTGGACTGGCGCAGGTCCAGGAGCCAACCGAGGATGCTGAAGTGGATAGTGATGAGCAAGAATGAGAGATGAGTAAGAAGCCGCAGTTAGAAGAACTTCGAGATTGCATTGATGCGCTTGACGAAGAGATCCTTAAGTTACTGAATGAGCGAGCCCAGTGCGCGCTGGATGTGGCCGACGTAAAACTCAGGGAGTCCCCGGACGTTACGCCTGTGTTCTACCGTCCTGAAAGAGAAGCGCAGGTTTTTCGCCATGTGATGGATTTGAATGAAGGCCCCTTGAGCGATGAGAAAGTGACTCAGGTGTTTCGCCAGGTTATGTCCGCGTGTCTTGCGCTTGAGCAGCCCCTTAAGGTCGCTTACCTTGGGCCCGAGGGTACATTCACCCACATAGCGACCAGAAAAAACTTTGGTGATTCGGTGATCGGTTTGCCGATGATTACCCAGGACGATGTATTTCGCGAGGTGGAATCGGAGTCCTGTAACTATGGCGTCGTTCCGGTAGAAAACTCGACAGAAGGTGTGATCAGCCACACCCTGGACAATTTTCTCGACTCTACCTTGAAGATTTGTGGGGAGGTACAGCTGCGAGTCCATCACTATCTGATGGTGCCGGAGGGCACAGGTGACGATGATATCGAGCGAATTTACTCACATCAGCAGACCCTTGGGCAATGTCGACGATGGCTGGAAGCTCATTATCCAAAGGCTGCGAAGATCGCGGTAACGAGCAATGGAGAAGCTGCGCGTCGAATAGCGGACGATAAGGGCGCGGCGGCGATTGCGCCAGAAATTTGTGCAGACATTTACGGACTACGCGTGGTCTCAGGAAAAATCGAGGACCGTTCAGACAATACGACGCGTTTTCTGGTGATCGGGCGTGAAGATATTGGTGTCAGTGGTAAGGATAAGACGTCCATTATGGTTTCTACGCAGAATCAGCCTGGGGCACTTTATAAGCTACTCGAACCCTTTCATCGCCATGGGGTGTCACTTACCTCGATCGAAACCCGTCCTTCACGGACCGGAATGTGGTCCTATGTTTTTTTCATTGATTTTGAAGGACATTGCGACGATCCCAATATTGTTGAAGTGCTGAATGACGTCGACAAGGATGCGCTCGAAGTGAAAATTCTGGGAAGTTACCCTCGCGCCTTAACAAGCTAGCTTCTATCTAGGATTATGATGACGGACTTTATTAACTTGGCGTTACCCGGTGTCAGAGAGTTACAACCCTATCAGCCGGGAAAACCAATAGAAGAACTTGAGCGTGAGATGGGCCTTACCGATGTGGTGAAGCTCGCCAGCAATGAAAACCCGCTCGGTGCGAGTCAGTCGGTTAAAGATAGTCTGGCCGATGTGCTTCCTGAACTTGCAAGGTACCCGGACGGCAGTGCGTACCTGTTAAAAAACCGCCTGAGTGAATTCCTGGGTGTGGCAACTGAAACGCTGACCATTGGCAATGGTTCAAATGACGTGCTCGAACTTGTCGGAAGGGTATTTCTGAACCCATCGAATGAAGCGATCGTGTCTCAACATTCCTTTGTGGTGTACCCGCTGGTAACCAAGGCAGTTGGTGCCAGGCTTACGGTGATTCCTGCGTTGAACTTTGCTCAGGACCTGGATGCGACTGTGGCCGCCGTCGGCCCTGATACCCGCATGATATTTATCGCCAATCCAAACAATCCAACGGGTACCTGGGTTACTGAAAGCGCGCTCGTTACACTTCTGGATAGTGTGTCCCAGGACGTTCTGGTGGTATTGGACGAGGCTTACTTCGAGTATGTGGATGAGCCTGATTACCCGAACGGTATTTCACTGATGGAAAAGTATCCCAATCTGATTGTGACGCGGACATTTTCCAAAGTTTACGGGCTCGCTGCCCTGCGGGTTGGTTATTCTGTCAGCCATCCGGACATTGCCGACCTGATGAACCGCGTGCGACAACCGTTCAATGTTAATGCCATGTCGCTGGTGGCCGCATACACTGCGTTGGACGATCAGGATCATGTGCAGAAATCGATGGATATGAATCGAGAGGGTCTTAACTACCTCACATCTGCTTGTGATGGGCTTGATCTGCCCTATATTCCAACGGTTGGTAATTTTCTGACGATCGATTTTGGTCGCGATGTAACATCCATATACGATGAGCTGTTAAGTCGGGGCGTCATCGTACGACCAATTGGCGTCTATGAAATGCCTAATCATCTCCGCGTTACAGTTGGCCTGCCTGAAGAAAATGAGCGTTTCATCGAGAGGCTGAAGATAGTGCTCGCGAAATGATGGATCGAGTTGCAGTGGTTGGGCTAGGGCTCATTGGCGGGTCGTTTGCAGCAGGATTGAAGCAAAAAGAACTTGCTGGGCATATCTCTGCGTTCGATGTTGATGCGGCAGGTCTCGATTCCGGATTGCAGCAGGGTATTATCGACAGTGTTGCAGAATCAGTCGCGGATGCCTGTAAAGATGCCGATCTGGTGATGATCTCCGTCCCAGTGCTTTCGGTTCAGTCGATCCTTCAAGATATCTCGCCAACCTCACTGATTACAGATGTAGGGAGTGTTAAAGCACCGATTATTGAAGCGAGTAGGGCGGTTTTCGGAGACGTACCATCAACACTGGTACCAGGTCATCCCATTGCCGGGTCGGAGCAACATGGAGTTGCCGCCGCAGATCCAAGACTCTTTGAAAAACATAGGGTTATACTTACACCGGTAGAATCGACGGACCCCGCTTCGACGGATCAGGTTCGACAGCTGTGGCAGGGACTCGGTTCAACGGTGATAGAAATGAGCGTCGAGCATCACGACTGGGTGCTTGCACAAACCAGTCATCTACCTCACTTGCTCGCTTATGCACTCGTCGATTCGTTGTCTTCCCAGGGTGACAGTATGGAAGTCTTTCAGTATGCAGCGGGTGGCTTCCGGGACTTTTCACGTATTGCTGCATCTGACCCCGTGATGTGGCGTGACATTTTTCAGGCCAACGGGCCGGCAGTGTTATCAATTCTTGATCGATTCCTGGATGAGCTGGGCGATATTCGGCAGATGATCGCGCAAGGCGATTCAGAAGCCTTAGAACAGGTATTCCAGCGAGCGAAGGAAGCGCGGGACCACTATTCAGAACAAAACTCAGAACAGAACTCAGAACAGAACGCCCAGTGACGTCGACTATTCCTGTAATTGCGATAGACGGGCCTAGCGGTTCTGGGAAAGGGGTGATCACGCAACGACTGGCAACGACGCTTGGATTTCATATTCTCGATAGCGGTGCTCTGTATCGCCTGATTGGGCTGGCTGCTCGTAAGCATGGGGTGAATCTTGAGGATGAATCTGCGTTAGCCGATCTTGCGGAGAAACTGGATGTCTCTTTTAAGCCGACCGGAGATGCCGAGGACCCGCTATCTATATGGCTCGAGGGTGATAATGTGACTCGCGATGTCCGTACCGACGAAGCAGGTATGGATGCATCTAAGGTTGCACCTATGGCCAGTGTTCGGGAAGCAATAGGGCTCTTACAACGTTCATTTAAACAAGCGCCAGGCCTCGTGGCGGATGGACGAGACATGGGAACGGTGGTTTTCCCTGATGCTGACGCCAAGATTTACCTTACTGCCAGTGCCGAAGCGCGAGCTGAAAGGCGTTATAAGCAGTTGAAAGATAAGGATATTAGTGTTAGTCTACACGCCCTTTTCACGAGCATCCGGGAACGTGACGAGCGGGATATGACCCGTAAAGTCGCACCGCTTATACCGGCTTCCGCTGCGGCCATTATCGACAGCACGTCGCTGAGTATAGACGAGGTGTTTGATCAGGTGCTGGCAATTGTGACGGGAAGACTGGACTGAATCCTGGGCCCAACCAGATAGATGCCCTCGCTGCAGTCCCAATATTAATTGGACCCATGGCGGTTGGCGCGTGGTTGTGGGGCGAAAGCCCGGGAAGAGTAGTTATTTATGAGCGAAAGTTTTGCGGAGTTATTTGAAGAAAGTTTAAAAACCATCGATATGCAGTCCGGTTCTATTATCACCGGTGTCGTTGTAGATATTGATAATGAGTGGGTTACAGTACACGCTGGCCTGAAATCTGAAGGGATCATTCCCCGATTCCAGTTCCTAAATGAAAGCGGTGAAGTTGAAGTCCAGATCGGTGATGCGGTCAAGGTGTCTATGGACGCTGTGGATGATGGCTTTGGCGAGACAAGACTCTCCAGAGAGAAAGCGAAACGAGCGGAGTCGTGGGAACTACTGGAACATGTCTATGAGGCTCAGGAAGTCATCACTGGCGTGATCAGCGGCAGAGTAAAAGGTGGGTTTACGGTCGAGATTCGTGATGTGCGAGCGTTCCTTCCTGGGTCCCTCGTTGACGTCAGACCGCTGCGAGATAACGAGCAGCTGGAAGGACGAGAGCTCGAGTTTAAAGTCATCAAGCTGGACCAGAAGCGCAACAATGTCGTGGTATCCAGACGTTCTGTATTGGAAGAAGAAAATAGCGTGGAACGGGAAGCGCTGCTCGAAAGCCTCCAGGAAGGCCAGGAAGTCAAAGGTATCGTCAAAAACCTTACAGACTACGGTGCCTTTGTTGACCTTGGTGGCGTAGATGGCTTGTTACACATTACGGATATGGCCTGGAAGCGTATCAAGCATCCGGGTGAAATCGTTGCCGTGGGTGACGAGATCTCCGTTAAGGTGCTGAAGTTTGACCGTGAACGTAATCGCGTGTCCCTCGGCCTGAAACAACTGGGTGAAGATCCCTGGGTTGCTCTCACACAACGATATCCTGAGAGCACCCGTACCATGGCCCGAGTGACCAATCTCACGGACTATGGTTGTTTTGCTGAGTTGGAAGAAGGCGTAGAGGGTTTGGTACACGTCTCGGAAATGGACTGGACCAATCGCAATATTCATCCTTCCAAAGTGGTACAGGTCGGTGATGAAGTTGAGGTGATGGTGCTGGACATTGACGAAGAGCGCCGCCGAATCTCTCTCGGTATCAAGCAGTGCCAGGGTAATCCCTGGGAAGAATTTGCCGGATTGCACGCCAAAAATGACCGAATCAAGGGTTACATTAAGTCGATTACGGACTTTGGAATCTTTATCGGACTGGATGGCAATATCGATGGCCTCGTGCATCTCTCTGATATCTCATGGAACGAGCCCGGCGAGCAGGCTGTGCGTCGTTTCACCAAAGGAGATGAGATCGAGACTGTAATTCTCTCCATCGATGCGGAGCGTGAGCGTATATCGCTTGGTCTCAAGCACCTGGAAGAGGATCCATTCAACAACTATGTTGCTGTCAATGATCGAGGCGCAATTGTTACCGGTAAGGTGAAAGAAGTAGATGCCAAGCAGGCGACAATTGAACTCGCAGAAGAGGTCGAAGGTGTTTTAAAGGCATCGGAGATTAGCGTCGATCGTGTGGAAGATGCACGCAATGCGTTCAGTGTCGACGATGAAGTCGAAGTGAAGATCATTAGTGTTGATCGCAAAAATCGTGTGTTGGGTGTTTCGATCAAAGCCAAGGATATGCATGACGAGGAACAGGCAGTCAAAGAACATCGGGAGAAGGAAGCAGAAGTAAGCCCGACGACTTTGGGAGATCTCATCAAGCAGAAGATGGATACTCAGGACGAAGAAGCTGCGAGTTCTTCAGAAGCTGCAACAACCGAAGGTAAGGATCCCGAGGAATAGGGTGCCGGAACGCTCGATGACGAAATCGGAACTCATAGAAAAGATTGCGGCTGTTCAAAGCCAGCTATCCGCAAAAGATGTGGAGCTAGCAGTCAAGATGATGCTAGACCACATGGCCGAAGCGCTCGCAGAAGGCGAGCGTATTGAGATTCGCGGTTTCGGCAGCTTTTCGTTGCACTATCGAGCCGCCCGACTTGGGAGAAATCCTAAGACGGGTGAAAAGGTTGAGCTTTTGGGTAAGTACGTACCTCATTTCAAACCGGGCAAGGAGCTGCGCGAAAGGGTTAACCTTGGGCTCGCGGCTGAATTGGCGACAAATCAGTCTTTGGATTCATAAGTTTCCGGACAAGAACCTGCTAGCCGGTATAATTGCTTCATGAATCTAGTAAAAAAGTGGCTGTTCCGCGTGGTGCTCTTCATTATTTTTCTTGTTGCCCTGGTCGCGGCATCAGAGAACAGCACGGAAGTCTCACTTAACTTTCTAGATTATCGTACCCCTGAATGGCCGGTATCCTGGTGGGTATTGACCGCGTTCGTGATTGGGCTCGGGTTTGGCAGTTTGTTGAATTTGTTCTCGAATACCCGGTTGCGGCTGAGGCATCGGAGTGCGGAAAAGAAAATTGCGGCGACGAATCAACAGCTGGATCACATCAAGGCAGAGACCTCGGTCGAAAACGAAGCCAGCCCCTAAATTTAATTCGTAATTTGATTAAACCTTATAGCTCGAATGAGCGACTAAAGAATATTATCCGGAAGAATGGGCCACATGGATAACTGGTTGCTATACATATTGGTAGTTATCGCTATCGGCATTGGCTGGTGGCTGCGAGGGCGTGAGCGAATTAAGCAGGCCGAGACGCTTGGACCTAACTACTACAACGGCGTTAACTACCTTCTCAATGAAGAACCTGACCGTGCCGTTGCTGCATTTATTGAGGAACTGGAAGTCAACCAGGAAACGCTGGAGACTCACCTTGCCCTTGGTGGATTACTACGTCGTCGAGGCGAACTCGAAAAAGCAGTAATCGTTCACGAAAATATCCTTGCCCATGCACGTCTTGAGAAAGAAGACATGCTCAACGTTAAGTTGGAGCTTGCTCGTGACTATCTTTTGGCGGGTCTGCTTGATCGGGCAGAAGAGTTGTCGATAACACTTTCCAGTGAGAAGGGAGAAACTCTCAGGGAAAGTCGGAAGATTACACTCGAAGTCTACGAGATGGAAAAAGAATGGCAGCAGGCGGCAGAGGTAGCCCAGTTGCTTGCTGTCGGTGATGACACAGAGAAATATGAGAAGGCAATCTCTCATTACTACTGTGAGATCGCCACAGATCATCTCGGTGACGGAGACTATGATAAGGCCCGTGAATCCATCAGTAAGGCAATTGGTCACGATGCGAACAATGCTCGAGCGACGCTAATTCATGGAAAGATTGATATTGCAGAGGGTCGTTATGAGGATGCGATTAATACGCTGAAGCGCATCCGTGATCAGGAGCCGGTGTATGTGCCTGAATCCCTGGACTCTCTCGTAGAAGTATATGAGAAAGCGGATCTTCCGACGGACGACTTTTGTGAATATCTGGAGTCCTGCCTGGAGATTACGCCCTCCATTTCCATCGTCCTTACGCTTGCGACCGTAAAGCGTGAACAAATTGGTGATGAAGCCATGGCGAAATTTATCGCTAATCACCTGAAGCGCAACCCGACGATTCGTGGTCTGACACAGCTGATTGATCTGCACGTCGATAACACGAGTGGCGTTGCAAAACAGAACCTTACAATCCTGCGAAGTTTCGCAGAGGCGCTGGTTGCGGATAAACCCGCATATCGTTGCCATGCCTGTGGTTTTGAACTTAAAAAAATGGCCTGGCACTGTCCGAGCTGTAGAGACTGGGCGACTGTTAAGCCTATTTTCGGCCTCGAAGGGGAGTAAGCGACCCTCTCAAGAACAACATCGTCTTTAGCCTACCGCATTCACTACCAATCGCCTCACCTCGATCAAGATATCTCCAGCATCTTTCCCTGTGCTCCGTTGCTAACGTTCTCCTTGCTTGAAACGAGCAAACCCAAACCAAGGAGATAAACCATGAAAGCAAGTAAATTACTCGTATCATTCCTGACCGTATTGTGTTTTTGCTGGGGCAGCGTAGCACTGGCCAACACGCCGACTGCTGAACAGATTGAGGCGGAGATAACCGTCAATATCAATGAGGCGGATGCTGAAACCCTGGTGGAAGTGCTGGATGGTGTTGGCATGAGCAGGGCCAAGGCGATTGTTCAATACCGGGAGGAGAACGGACGTTTCTACTCAGCAGAGGAGTTATCTGCAGTTCGTGGCATCGGTATGGCAACCGTGACCAAGAATGAAAGCAAGATTAAGGTGAAGTGAGCGAAAGTTTCGAGTTTCGAGTCGAGTTTTGAGACTCGGGAATCGGGAATCGGGAATCGGGAATCGGGAATCGGGACTCGGGACTCGGGACTCGGGACTAGGGGCTCGGGACCGCACTGGGCGGTCGCGGTCTCAAATGAGCCTGGGTCTAGGAGCGGCTCTACGGCGGTGAATATGTTCCTTACGCAAAGAAGTACCCCTCCACCAGCTCTGCCGCATCGAGACTGCTATTCCCTTTGAGTAGACGGTATCGAACCACTACTTAGCTGGTGGGAGGGGTGTACTGTTTCGCGACGCGAATATAGCGAACTGCCGCCGAGACCGCCTATGGCAACCCCGATATCACTCCGCCCAGGCGAACAACGAGGGCACAAACGCGACTCTCAGTAAGGTAGAGAGCGAGCGGCTCGAAATAGTGCCCGCCTTCCGCCAGCGGATTACTAGTGTGGATTTGGTGTTGAGCACGGCTTTGACGCACCGATGCGTCGGACCGTCGCGATTTTGCTTGCGCAAATTCGCTGTTGCTTGGGGGTGGCGTTTAGGGGTTATTGCGTTTCCGCTACGCGCAAGCCGCAATTTGGCTCCCCGACCTGGGCTCGAACCAGGGACCCAATGATTAACAGTCATTTGCTCTACCAACTGAGCTATCGGGGAACGTAGCGGGTGCGCATTGTAATTGTGGTCACCCAATGACGTCAACCACAACGACACGTTAGATCATCCTCCTGACACACCGCTGTCAGTAGCCTGGCGTCATCTCGTATACAACGCCGCTTGATCAGGTATTATTCCAAACATGAAATCAGGCGCATTAGAAGTATTTTCAGACTACCAGCCAGCAGGTGATCAGCCTCAGGCCATCGCGAAACTTGTTGATGGGATTGAGTCGGGCCTGGCAGCCCAAACCTTGCTGGGTGTCACGGGTTCCGGCAAAACCTATACCATCGCCAATGTCATCGAAAGCGTGCAACGGCCCACGCTGGTGATGGCACCGAACAAGACCCTCGCGGCGCAGCTCTACGGAGAGTTCAAGGAATTTTTTCCCAATAATGCGGTCGAGTACTTCGTCTCGTACTACGACTACTATCAGCCGGAAGCTTATGTTCCGGCATCAGATACGTATATCGAGAAGGATGCGGCGATTAACGAGCATATTGAACAGATGCGGCTATCCGCGACCAAGGCTCTGCTGGAACGCGAGGATGCCATCGTGGTTGCTTCAGTATCGTCGATATACGGTCTTGGAGACCCGGGTGCCTATCTGCAAATGGTCATGCACCTTGATCGCGGAGACAAGATAGATCAGCGGTGGCTGCTACGCCGTCTCGCGGAACTGCAATATACCCGCAATGAAATGGAACTGAGGCGTGCGACCTATCGAGTCCGTGGTGATGTGATTGACATATTCCCAGCGGAGTCAGATAAGAACGCGATCCGCGTTGAACTGTTCGATGACGAGATTGAGGATCTTGCTCTGTTTGATCCCCTTACGGGTGAAGTCATTCGTCGTGTACCAAGGGTGACCGTATTTCCCAAGTCGCACTATGTGACGCCGCGGGAGACCATAGAAAAGGCATTGGACCATATCCGTGATGAATTGAATGATCGGCTTCGGATCCTGAAAGACAACAACAAGCTGGTGGAGGCACAAAGACTCGAACAACGAACGCGGTTTGATCTCGAAATGATCAAGGAACTGGGGTATTGCAATGGAATCGAAAATTATTCGCGCTACCTTTCTGGTCGAGAATCGGGCGAAGCACCACCCACGCTCTATGACTACCTGCCTGACAATGCGCTGCTCGTTATGGACGAATCTCATGTTGGCGTCCCGCAGCTTGGCGCCATGTATAAGGGGGATCGCTCGCGAAAACAAACGTTAGTAGAGTTCGGTTTCAGATTGCCATCGGCATTAGATAACAGGCCGCTACGGTTTGAAGAATGGGAGAGACTCGCGCCACAAATGATTTTCGTCTCGGCGACACCAGGGCCATACGAAGCAGACAAATCGGGGCAGGTGGTTGAACAGGTCGTAAGACCAACCGGTTTGGTCGATCCGGAGCTGGAAGTCCGTCCGGCGCAGACGCAGGTCGACGACGTGTTATCCGAAATTAAGCTGCGTGTCGCGAATGATGAACGGGTGCTGATTACAACGTTGACCAAGCGGATGGCCGAAGACCTTACCGAGTATCTTGATGAGCATGACGTTAGGGTGCGTTATCTGCATTCAGATATTGATACCGTAGAGCGTATGGAAATTATTCGTGATCTCAGACTGGGTGCTTTTGATGTCCTGGTAGGTATCAATCTATTGCGCGAGGGACTAGATATGCCAGAGGTGTCACTCGTGGCGATCCTTGATGCGGACAAAGAAGGCTTTTTGCGTTCGGAACGTTCACTTATCCAAACGGTTGGTCGCGCTGCACGGAACCTTAGTGGCAAGGCGATAATGTATGGCGACACCGTAACTAATTCGATGCAGCGGACCATCGATGAAACAGATCGTCGTCGTGAAAAGCAGATGGAGTTTAATCGTACCCATAACATCATTCCTATTGGTATCAAGCGGGAAGTCACGGATATCCTGGAGGGCGCGCGCGATACACCGGCGCGCGGCAAGAATAGAGGCCGAGTGGCCGAAGTAAAAGGCAAATATCGCAGCAATGTGCTGAACCAGGATGATCTTGAGAAACAAATAGTTAGTCTGGAAAAGCAAATGTTTGATCACGCCAAGAATCTGGCCTTCGAAGAGGCCGCTCAGCTGCGTGACCAGATAGAGGAACTGCGACAGCAATTCGTTCGTTCCTAAGACATTGGCGAACAATACTTTTTTGGCTAAACTACGCGCCCTGCGCCCGGCTGTTACCCGTTCATTGTGTGAACGACATGGTCAGGTGTAGAGAATAGGACGAGCAAGGTAGTAGGAGCGTAGCTCAGCTGGTTAGAGCGCCGCCTCGACAAGGCGGAGGTCCTCGGTTCAATTCCGAGCGTTCCTACCAACTTCATGGCTCGCGCTTTGCGCGAACATGAAGGCCCGGCAGATGAATACGAAGTATTCATTGAGAGGCCGAGCTCTCGAAGAATCACTGAGAGCCAAACCAGAGAAAACCTACACTCCGTCCATTCACAAACCAAATGATGCGAACTACGAGGCGAGTTCACCATCACCAGTTAACTGAACAGCTCGCCTCTCAGCATTTGCCTATGGCAAATGCTTACCGGCCTTCGCGTTTGCGCGTAAGCGCAAGTCGCGAAGTACATGTGGCCCTTGGTACGGGTCACCACTGAAAACGAGGACATTATGCCAACAATCACCCTTCCTGACGGAAGTCAGAAACAATTCGATTCCCCCGTATCCCTACACCAAGTCGCTGAATCCATCGGCCCTGGCCTTGCCAAGGCCGCATTAGCAGGTCGCGTTGACGACGTGCTGGTGGATACATCGCATACCATTGAAAACGATAGTGATCTGTCGATCATTACCGCAAAGGACGACGATGGGGTTGAGGTATTACGCCACTCCTGTGCGCACCTAATGGCGCAGGCAGTCCAGCAACTCTTTCCGACAGCGCAGGTCACTATCGGTCCAACGGTGGAGGATGGTTTTTACTACGACTTTGCCTATGAGCGTCCGTTCACGCCAGAAGATCTGGAAAGTATCGAAAAGCGCATGACCGACCTGTCGCGTGAGAATCTGACCGTGGAGCGTTCACTCATGTCCCGGGATGAAGCGATCGAGCTTTTTAAACAGAAGGGTGAGGATTATAAGGTTCAGATTATTGAAGACATTCCGAATGAGCAGGACCTGTCTTTTTACCAGCAGGGTGATTTCGTTGATCTGTGTCGTGGCCCTCACATTCCGAATACCGGTAAGTTACAGGCCTTTAAGCTGACCAAGGTTGCCGGTGCCTATTGGCGTGGCGATTCACGCAATGAAATGCTGCAGCGTATCTATGGTACTGCCTGGCCTGACAAAAAATCGCTGAAGCAATATATCAATCGGCTCGCAGAAGCAGAGAAGCGAGATCATCGTAAGCTCGGTAAAAAGTTTGATTTGTTTCACACCCAGGAAGAATCGCCGGGTATGGTGTTCTGGCACCCCAAGGGGTGGGCCATCTGGCAGATCATTGAACAATACATCCGTGGCGTACAGCAGGCTAATGGATACCTGGAAATCAAGACGCCCCAGGTCGTTGATATGTCGCTATGGGAAAAATCCGGCCACGCCGATAAGTTCGGTGACGACATGTTTTCCGTTCATGCCGACAATCGGGTGTTCGCGATCAAGCCGATGAACTGTCCGTGTCATGTACAGGTATTCAATCAGGGTCTGAAGAGCTATCGCGATTTGCCGATCAGGCTTGCGGAGTTTGGCTCCTGTCACCGGGATGAGCCCTCAGGAACCTTGCAGGGCACCATGCGAGTTCGCGCTTTCGTTCAGGACGACGCGCATATCTTTTGCAGCGAAGAGAAGATCCAGGAAGAGGTGATTAACTTTATCGATATCATCACAGATGTATATCACGACTTTGGTTTCGACGAGATCATCATCAAGCTGTCGACGCGGCCAGAGAATCGCGTTGGCGCCGACGAAGATTGGGACCGGGCAGAAAAAGCGTTGGAAGATGCCATGAATGCCAAGGAACTGGATTTCGACATATTGCCGGGAGAGGGCGCTTTTTACGGTCCCAAGATCGAGTTTTCACTCAAAGACTGCCTTGGTCGGGTATGGCAATGCGGCACGATTCAGGTCGATTTTTCTATGCCGGGACGGCTGGATGCACAATATGTTGCTGAAGACGGCACCAGGCAAACGCCTGTGATGCTGCATCGGGCGATGCTGGGGTCATTCGAGCGGTTTATCGGTATTCTGATTGAGAACTATGCCGGAGAGTTACCCCCCTGGTTGGCACCGGTTCAGGCAGTAGTACTTAACATCACCGATAGCCAGTCAGACTATACGAATGAAGTTGGTAACTCGTTGATTAAAAAAGGTTTTCGTGTCGAAACTGATCTTAGAAATGAGAAGATTGGATTCAAGATTCGTGAACACACCATTCAGAAGGTACCTTACCTGCTCGTGGTGGGTGATCGCGAGGTTGAAAACGGCCAGGTGGCGGTGCGTGCACGAAATGGCGATGACCTTGGATCCATGTCAATTGACGACTTTTCAGCGTTATTGCAAACAGAGGTAGAAAAAAAGGGACGAACGGCCTGAGTTTGCTATAATCCGCTCCCTGCATCTCGCTAGAAGCGTGGTGTGGGATTAAAAAAGTACCAAAGCAAGAAAAAAGTACCGAAGGAGCAAGTGTATTAAAGATTCAAAAAGATCTCGGATAAACGAGGAGATTGAAGCCGAAACAGTGAGATTGATCGCGGCGGACGGCGCACAAGTAGGCATTGTGCCTATCGCCCAAGCACGAGAAGCAGCGGAGGATGCCAGGTTAGACCTGGTCGAAATAGCCCCCGATGCGGACCCGATAGTCTGCAAAATTCTGGATTACGGCAAGCAGTTATTCGAGGCAAAAAAAGACAAGGCAGCGTCAAAGAAGAAACAGAGACGCATGCAAGTTAAAGAAATGAAGTTTCGCCCAGGGACGGAAGAAGGAGATTATCAGGTCAAACTACGCAACCTGACACGTTTCCTTAATGATGGGGATAAGGCCAAGGTGACCTTACGTTTTAGAGGTCGTGAAATGACCCACCAGGAACTAGGGATGGAACTATTGAAACGGATCGAAGTTGATCTCGCGGAAATAGGAACAGTGGAGGTGCATCCAAAGATGGAAGGCCGCCAACTGACCATGGTGCTAGCCCCTAAAAGTAAGAAGAAGGGTAAACAGGCAACCGCCTGACCCGTTAACCACACAGTGATGAATAAACGACATCACGGTGTCGTAGATAACTATCACGTTTAAAAACTTACAATGCGGAGTTTGAAATGCCGAAAATGAAAACCAGTAGTGGTGCGGCCAAGCGGTTTAAGAGAACTGCGAAAGGCTATAAGCACCGCCAGTCACACAGAGCTCATATCCTGACGAAAAAGAGTACCAAGCGAAAGCGTCAGCTTCGCGGTATGCAGGATGTCGCCAAGAACGACGTGTCGTTAATACGTCGCTTGTTAGGCGATTAAGGTCAGGAGAAGAAAATGCCAAGAGTAAAGCGGGGCGTAACCGCCCACCGACGACACAAGAAAGTCCTGAAGCAGGCCAAAGGATATTACGGCGCTCGCAGTCGCGTTTATCGCGTTGCCAAGCAGGCCGTAACCAAAGCGGGTCAGTATGCCTATCGCGATCGCAAAGTTCGCAAGCGTATGTTCCGTGGGCTGTGGATTCAGCGAATCAATGCTGCAGCACGGGAGCATGGTATCTCCTATAGCAGAATGATTAACGGTCTCAAGCAACAGAACATCGAGATCGATCGCCGCGTCCTGGCTGATCTGGCAGTTCATGAAAAGGAAGCTTTTGCAGCGTTAGCCGAAAAAGCCAAGGAAGCTATAGCTGCCTGACATTCCTGGCTCGGCTCCTCAGTTTGGCAGTCCCATTCAATAACGAATAAGGTACTGGCATGAGCGAACTCGCTGACATCATTACTTCCGCCGAACAGGCGATCGAAACTGCAACAGACATAGCCGCACTGGATTCAGTGCGAGTGCAATATCTCGGAAAGAAAGGTGAGCTTACTGGGCTGCTAAAAGGTCTGGGTAAGCTGCCCGCTGAAGAGCGCCCGGCCGCCGGAGCCGAGATCAATAAGGCAAAAGCCGTTGTCGAGGATGCGATCCAGGCTCGTAAGGATGCGCTTGAGTCTGCGGCCCTGGATGAAAAACTAAGCGCGGAAGCGCTCGATGTGACGCTTCCGGGTCGCGACGCGGATGTTGGCGGGCTGCACCCGGTCACCATTGTGCTTGAAAGGATGGAGCACTTCTTCCGCAGCGTCGGCTATGATGTGGTCGAAGGCCCCGAGATAGAAGACGACTACCACAACTTTGAGGCGCTCAACTTGCCAGCGCATCATCCCGCGCGGGCAATGCACGATACGTTCTACTTCAACCCGAACCTGTTGCTGCGGACGCATACTTCACCCGTGCAGGTGCGTACGATGGAATCTCGTAAGCCACCCATACGAATTATCTGTCCCGGACGATGCTATCGAGTCGACCCCCCGGATCCATCCCACTTACCGATGTTTCACCAGGTCGAAGGGCTGGTGATTGATCATGATGTAAGTTTTGCGGATCTAAAGGGAACTGTCGTGCAATTCCTTCGGGTCTTTTTCGAGAATGAGGATTTGGACGTACGTTTTCGACCGTCTTATTTCCCCTTTACTGAACCGTCTGCGGAAGTCGATGTGCAGTGTGTGCATTGCCTGGGGAAAGGCTGCAGGGTTTGTGGGCACACCGGATGGATTGAGGTGATGGGCTCCGGCATGGTTCACCCCAAGGTGCTGGAATACTCAGGTATCGATTCAGAGGAATACACGGGCTTTGCTTTTGGTATGGGGCCGGACCGGCTGGCGATGTTGCGTTATGGCGTTGACGACCTCCGCCATTACCTTGATAACGATCTGCGCTTCCTTGAGCAGTTTAGGTAGAAGATTATGAAATTCAGTGAGAGGTGGCTCCGAGAGTATGTTGATCCCCAACTATCAACCGAGGAGCTAGTAGAACAACTAACCATGGCCGGCCTCGAAGTCGATGGCTTCGAACCCGTCGCATCCGAGTTCAGCAAAGTCGTCGTGGGCGAGATACTCAATGTTGATACTCACCCTAACGCAGAGAAGCTGGTGGTGTGTACGGTCAGCAGCGGCGAAGAAGAACTGCAGGTGGTATGTGGTGCGCCTAATGCGCGAGCTGGTATCAAAATACCCTTCGCATTGGTCGGTGCAAAACTGGGCGATGACAAAATAAAGAAAGCCAAGCTTCGCGGCGTACAGTCCTTTGGCATGCTGTGTTCCGAACGTGAACTTGGCATCAGTGAGAACCACGAAGGCCTGATGGAGTTACCTGCTGACGCGCCAGTTGGCGAAAACGTTCGCGACTATCTGCAACTGGACGACTCAATCATCGATTTGGACCTTACGCCAAATCGAAGTGATTGCCTGGGTCTGACAGGACTTGCCCGAGAAACAGGACTCATTAATGAGCTGGATGTTTCCTATCCAGAGATTACGCCGGTCGAACCCACAATTGATGACACCTTTCCTGTAGAACTGGGTAACCCAGCGACGTGTCCTCGTTTCGTTGGTCGCGTGGTTCGGAATATTGATCTTCATGCACCCACGCCGTTATGGATGCAGGAGAAACTCCGACGCTGCGATATACGTAGTATCGACCCGATTGTTGATGTGACCAACTACGTGATGCTGGAACTCAATCAACCGATGCATGCGTACGACCTGCAGCGCCTTACGGACAAAATCGTCGTCAGGCAATCCGCTGCGGGTGAACTCATCACCTTGTTGGATGGCCAGGAAATTACGCTGCACGATGACACGTTACTTATCACTGATGGCTCAGGTCCTATTGGTATGGGCGGTGTGATGGGTGGGCTAACTACCTCAGTGACTGCCGAGACTAAAGATATTTTTCTGGAGAGCGCCTGGTTTGCACCTACGGCGATTGCCGGGCGAGCACGATCCTACGGTATGAATACCGACGCGGCGCATCGATTTGAGCGAGGCATCGATTGGCAGGGTCAGGTGGCTGCCATGGAACGCGCGACGGAATTGTTAGTTGCCATTGCTGGCGGCGAAGCTGGCCCGGTTGTGGACACTATCGAGGAAGAATTTCTACCAAAGGTGGAGCAGGTTACCTTGCGCGCCCATCGAATCGAACGGCTATTGGGTGTTGCAATCCACGATTCGACGGTTGATGGCATGCTGAGTCGGCTGGGCTTTCCTTTTGAGAAGACAACTGTCGAAACGGGTGGTGAAAAAGAGACTAACTGGCTGGTGAGAGCGCCTTCCCATCGCTTCGACATCGCGATCGAGGCCGATTTAATTGAAGAAATCAGCCGTGTCTACGGCTACAACACGCTTCCAGTTCGCACGCCAGTAGCCCCATTGGCCATGCCTAAACTGCTGGAAAGTGACCTGTCCCTGTCTCGAATCCGCGAGCAATTGGTTGATAGAGGCTATCAGGAGTCGATTTCTTACAGTTTCGTTGACCCTAACGTTGAAGCGCTGCTGGATCCTCAGAATGTGCCCATTAGCCTTGCTAATCCACTATCACCGGATATGTCGGTGATGCGCACGACACTGTGGTCCGGGTTGCTTAAATCTTTGATTTATAACATAAACCGTCAGCAAGACCGGGTTCGCTTGTTTGAAGTCGGCTTGCGTTTCACCGCACCCTCAAACGTGTCGGACCTCTCTCTGGACAACATTAATCAGGAGAAAATGATTGCTGGGGTTGCCTGTGGCACCAGGCATTCCGAGAATTGGGCAAATGACCCACAACCTATTGATTTTTATGATATTAAAGGAGATTTAGAGGGCTTATTGGCCCTGACTTCGGCTCAGTTTGAATTCAATGCGGCCTCGCATCCTGCGTTGCAACTAGGTCAGTCAGCTGAAATAACCAGAGACGGAGAACTTGTAGGATATGTGGGTTTATTAGACCCAAGAGTCCAGAAATCGCTCGATATTCGAGCGCAAATCTACCTTTTTGAGCTCAAAATAGACCTTTTGACCACTAAAATCGTGCCAGAATCGGCCTTATTGTCCAGGTTTCCAGAAGTCAGGCGGGATATAGCGATCATCGTAGATCGCGCCATAACGGCTGCAAGCCTGCGTAAATGCGTCGATTCAGCCGAAATTGACACCTTAACGAACCTAAAGTTGTTTGATGTTTATCAGGGCAAAGGTATTGATCCTAATAGAAAAAGTCTCGCTTTGGGCTTGACCTTCCAGCACGCTTCCCGCACTCTTACAGATGAGGAAATAAACGATTCAATCGAAAAGATTGTCGCTTCCCTGGAAGCGGACTTTGGAGCCAGTTTAAGGAACTGATCATGGCAGCGTTGACCAAGGCTGAAATGGCAGAAAAGCTATTCGATGAACTCGGCTTGAATAAACGGGAAGCCAAAGAAGTTGTTGAATTGTTTTTTGAAGAAGTTCGAGCGTCGCTCGAGCGTAATGAGCAGGTAAAGTTATCCGGCTTCGGCAACTTCGATTTAAGAGATAAGAGTGAACGACCAGGTCGCAACCCGAAAACGGGTGAGGAAATACCGATTACCGCGCGACGTGTCGTGACATTTAGGCCCGGCCAGAAGTTAAAGGCCAGAGTAGAGGCATATGCTGGACCCAGACAATAACGCAGAGTTACTCCCAATACCGGGCAAGCGTTACTTCACCATCGGTGAGGTTAGTGGCTTGTGTGCGGTTAAGCCTCACGTGCTCCGTTACTGGGAGCAGGAATTTCCGCAGCTAAAACCGGTGAAACGACGTGGCAATCGTCGTTACTACCAACGCCAGGATGTGTTGATGATTCGACAGATCCGGTCGCTCCTTTATGATCAGGGTTTTACCATTGGTGGTGCCCGTCAACGTCTCTCCGGCGAAGATCAGAAAGAGGACAGCACGCAATATAAACAGCTTATTCATCAGATGATCGTTGAGCTGGAAGACGTGTTAGAAGTTCTTAAATCCTAGCGCGATAAGCCGCGCCAGGATTTTCTAGAACTTCTTACATCCTGAACGCAAAGCACGAAGGATCTCCACCGCAAAACGAAACCCCAACGTCATTTTCCGGTCTACTTAAAAATAGTACTTGGATCCAGAATGCCTAGAATCATCGCAATCGCTTTACTCGCTCTCAGCGCACAGACCCAGGCAGAACCAGCCCCAACATTCTCACTGCCAACCTTTTCGTTGCAGACCACAAATAAAGCAGAGCCGATTTCATTAAGCGATTACCGCGGCAAAGTCATCTACCTGGATTTCTGGGCATCATGGTGTGCCCCATACCGTATCTCTTTGCCGTTACTCAACGAACTCCACAACGAGCTAGGTACTGAGGACTTCACCGTGCTCGCCATCAACATCGACGAAGACATCACCAAAGCCAAACGTTTTCTGCAGCGCTATCCGGTGGACTACCCGATACTGCTCGACACCTCGGCCAGCGTCGCCGAAGCCTACGAGTTACCCGCGATGCCAACGAGCTTTATTATCGATCAGAACGGCAACATTACGTACACTCATGTTGGGCTTAAGGAGAAAGATATCGAGGAGATTCGAGGTCACGTAGTTGATCTGCTGAATTACAAAAAGAATACATCTCTGCCGGAACCTTTGCCCCATTCTTGATAACTAAGAGCTAGACAACTAAAGCCTGGATAATGCCTGTACATAGGAGACCCTGAAGTGAACAAAATCCAACGAGCCATTCAACTGACGCTGACGGCAGCGCTTTGTCTATTCGTCATCCAGGCTCAAGCCGTTGATATTGACGATATCCAAACAGATATTTTTGACGGGAGCTGTGCTGTGTCTGGATGTCACAATGGGTCGATTGGTCCAAACCTCTCAGCTGGAGTCGCCTTCGATAATATAGTAAATGTTTCTTCCGGAAATTTCGGTCTGGACTACATTGAACCAGGGGACCCGACAAACAGTTATCTGCTACGTAAGGTTGATACCAGTGTCGGTACCATCTCCGGTGGCGTAATGCCCCAGGGCCGTCCAGCTTTGTCCCAATCACAGATTGATCTGCTAACCGATTGGATTAGCGACGGCGCGCCAGAGGACGATAGCGTGTCGACCGCTACTAAAGTCTATGACCTTCCTTTTATGTCCCGGGGCGATGATCCGGAGCATCAGGGGTTTATGCGAATCATCAACCTGTCTAGCGCGACGGCCGATGTCAGCGTGTCGGGATTGTCCGACGCTGGAAACGAATCGGCGGGGACGGCAACATTTTCGGTGTCAGGAAATGGGGCAGTGCACTTCCAGGTTGGTCAATTGGAAGATGGTAATACTGGCAAGGGGTTAACGGGTTCCATAGGCGCGTCCAGTGTCAATGACGGCGACTGGCGGCTTAGATTTGAATCAAGCTCACCATTGAAAATACTTGGCTACTATCGGAGCCCAGTGACCGGATTCGTGACGCCCCTTCACGATACTTCGTATCCGGCATTTGCGGGCACCCGACATCAGCTATCTTTCGTGAATCCGGGTGAGAATCCGAACCAGGTTGCCAAGTTGCGGTTCATCAATAATACGGATTCTTCGATTGTTGTTGACGTTACTGGCTTTGATGACGATGGCGCATTGTCAGATGAAGTCAACGTGACGCTGCCGCCGTTTCAGGTTGTAACGGCAACGATGGCTGAATTAGAGGATGGCAGCAGCAATTCTCTCATTTTGGGGACGCTGGGTAATGGTGCCGGAAAGTGGCGCATAATCACCAATACGACAGGCGGCTATCCCTATAGTGTGATGAGTCTGATTTTCGCCCCCGATGGTTACCTGAGTAACATGACCCCAGAGGGCTATGACCTGACAACCAATGGCGGTAGGTTCCCGTTAACCTGCGATAGTCTGGATGGCACAACGCTGTTCGGCGATAGCTCGGCAAATGTCTATCTCGGTTACCTGGGTTCGGCCATGGGCGATGACTCTGTCTATAACACTAGCGGTGACTTCGGTAGCACCTCTTCTTCAACGAGTATCATGAATACAACGTCAATGTGGGGATCCTCATCCAGTGAGTTCAGTATCAATAATTCGTCGGCGGATAACCCGCCATTGATCATTAAAGCGGGACGAGTCATTGGCAGGTTAACAAGCAATTCAAGCCATCAGGATGCGATTACGCCATCATTTGTCGACAGTTGTTCTTTTTCTGCGACGAGCGGAAAGACCTGGACTAATCCAAGGGATGAGAGACAGCAGCCATCAGAGGTGCTGTAGTAAAGAGCAAACCGGTAGGGGATATATTACAGCTAGCTTATTCTTTAATCTGTCCCCATGAAAACGCTAATCTCAGTTGCGCTGATCTCTTTCGCGGTATTGCTATCGGTGGCACTACTAAATCGGGATGATGCGCCGGTGTCGGATTCGCAGCCTGATGCTCAACCATCTATTGCTCAACCATCTATTGCTCAACCATCTATTGCTCAAGAAGCAGCGGCTACCGGGTTTCCAGTCGTGACAGGTCCGGCGCCGCTCACCGACCTAATACCATTGTGGCAGGTCATCTCGGAAGCTGGTGTGCCCGAGGACTTCAGGCGACCCAATATCGATGACGTGGCCTATTTGGCAATCGCTGGTATGGCGGGCCTGTATGAAGGCGATGCACTGGATATTGTTATTCCGCAGGAAGATGCTGATTATACGGCGTACGTTACCGAGGTGACGGTCAGTCCTTCCGACAATCGTTCAGTCTCTGGCATCATCAAAAATCGCGAGTTAATCAGGTTAACGACGTTTGGTTCCTAAACCCGGCGAGTAACCAGAACCAGCGGAGTGCGCTGCGTCTGGTCAACAACTCCGATTTTCAGGGCAGTGTCACCATTTCAGCGATAGACGATGCAGGCGAGCTCGCGCCAAACGGCGACGTGACGTTTAACATCATGGCGAATGCCGCTATGTGGATTTCGGCCGCGGAGCTTGAGAACGGGCGAAACGACATGGTGGGTGCGCTTGGTGACGGGCAGGGTAAGTGGTGCCTTGGTATCGAGTCGAATGTCGACTTGCAGGTGCAAAGCTTGCTTGAGACCTCAACGGGATTCCTGACGAACCTGAGCCGTACGACTGAGTAACCCAGCAATGAAGGATCTCAATATTGGTCGGGACGACAGGATTTGAACCTGTGACCACCACACCCCCAGTGTGGTGCGCTACCAGACTGCGCTACGCCCCGAGAATGCGCATTGTACGCGACCCTAAGCCGCAATCCCAGATAGTGATAACTGATCAATTTTCTGGAACCCTACCCCAGAGCCTTGTTCTTCCATCTCATCTGTGAATCTGTATCCTGTCCTCATGCTCCTTACACTTCTCTTCGCACTCGCGGTAACCACCTGGTTAGGCTGTCACGTGTATCGCAAAGTCGCGCTGCGCTTGCACTTTCTCGACCATCCTAACTCACGTAGCGCGCATGTGGAGCCCACGCCCACAGGCGCAGGCATTGTTTTTGTTACGTTGTTTTATGTTGTGCTGTACACCGCGTGGACAATGCAGATTGTCTCTATTGATGTTTTCCTGGCGACGCTCGGTGGAATTCCTGTGGCAGTTATTGGTTTGGCGGACGATGTCAAAACGTTACCCTGGCCGGTCCGTGCAGTTGTCCACATTCTTGCAGCAACCTGGTGCATCTATTGGGTCGGCTTTCCAGCGATTACGCTGTTTGATGTAACCTTAGAGGCAGGATTCATCAGCCTAGTTTTTGGCGTCGTTGCTCTGGTTTGGCTACTTAACCTCTATAACTTTATGGATGGTATCGATGGTATTGCAGCGGTTGAAGCGATGTTTGTTTGTGGCGCAGTGGTATTGCTCGCCGGGTTAAATAGAGAGCAATGGTCTCTCGTAAACATGGTGCTTGGTACAGTCTCGCTGGGGTTTTTGATCATCAATTGGCCAAATGCCAAGGTATTTATGGGTGACATTGGCAGTGGGTTTCTTGGCCTCATGCTGGGTGTGTTGGTATTGGCGTATCAAGACCTTTCTGTCTGGACCTTGATAATTCTGCTCGCTTATTTTGTTACCGACGCATCGCTCACCATTGTTACGCGCCTGGTGCGCGGGGAGAGAATCTATGAGGCTCATAGCCAACACGCCTATCAACACCTGGCGAGAGCGCTTGGCGACGCGAAAGTGCTTTATATTGTACTTGCGATAAATATCCTTTGGCTGCTCCCTCTTGCTGCGTTGTCAGTAGCTTTTCCGGAATATGGTGCGCTTCTGCTAATATTGGCTTCTCTACCACTATTGATAGGGGAGTTCGCATGCGGTGCCGGTCAGTTAGCGCCCCGTATCAGCATCCTTAATCGTTAATGCCGGAAGCCAACCAACATACCGATCAGCAAAAGCGTTACGTCATGATGATGGCGGATGCGTTAATACTTGCCGGTGCCCTGTGGGCCGCAGTGGCCCTGAGGTATGGCGATGTCTATAAGGACGTGATGGCGTTCTGGTGGTTGTTCCCTGTTGCGTCGATAGTGGGCGTCCTATCGTTCGCAAAACTTGGTTTGTACCGTGCAATCGTGCGCTATATTGGCCCGAGTTCGATGTTGCCGGTGATTCAAGGAGTGACCCTTGCTACCGTTACCGTCTCGATGGTGGCCTATGTTACGGGCGCCGAAAGTTTTCCACGATCGGCACCGATGATCTATTGGTTTATGTCCATCATGATGATCGGTGGGGGTCGGCTGGTTGTCCGAGCGTATTTTTATGGGCTGTTTAACAACTATTTGCAGCGCGAGCCCGTGGCAATTTACGGTGCGGGAGATTCCGGAGCACAGCTCGCCATCACATTGCTAAACGGAACTGAGTATATGCCCGTTGCATTTATCGATGATGATCGCGCGTTACGACGCAATACGATTCACGGAATCCGGGTCTACGATGCCGGCCATCTGGATCGGTTGGTCAATGAATTTGGCGTCCGCCGAATACTACTCGCGATACCATCGGCGACACCCGAGCAGCGTGGACGTATTCTTAGTCATCTGTCGGAGCTACCAATCCAGATCAGTACAGTACCGGACATACGGGAGTTGATCGCTGGTAAGGCAGATGTCGCACAGATCGAGGAGATCGACATTAGCGATCTTTTGGGTCGGGATATGGTGCCGCCGGATGAGGAACTGCTTCGTTTGTCCATCGAAGGAAAGAGTGTCCTGGTGACAGGCGCGGGAGGCACGATAGGAAGCGAACTCTGCCGTAAGATTCTACAGGCGGATCCGCGTCGGTTGGTGTTGTACGATAATTCTGAGTTCTCGCTTTATTCCTTGGAGCAGGAACTCCTGGAAAGCGGGATCGAAACTGAACTCGTGTTCCTGTTGGGTTCGGTTTTAAACAAAGTCCATCTCGCCAAGGTAATGGACGATTTTTCCGTACAGACGGTGTACCACGCGGCAGCCTATAAGCATGTGCCGATGGTCGAGCGAAATATTATCGAAGGCGTACGCAATAATGTGTTGGGAACCTGGTATGTGGCGCAGGCAGTTCGTGCAAGCCATGCAGAGAGACTTGTGCTTATCTCTACAGACAAAGCAGTGCGTGCCAGTAGCGTCATGGGTGCCAGCAAACGTCTCGCAGAACTCATTATTCAGGCTTTTGCGACCCTCGGAACAGATACCAGGTACTGCATGGTTCGGTTTGGCAATGTGCTCGGTTCATCGGGTTCTATCCTGCCGCTCTTTACCAGGCAGATAGAGCAGGGTGGTCCGGTTACCATTACTCACAAAGATGCTGACCGATTTTTTATGACGACGTCAGAGGCCGCCGAACTGGTCATCCAGGCGGGCGCTATGGCCGCTGGGGGCGAACTCTTTGTACTTGATATGGGCGAGCCTGTGCGTATTTATGACTTTGCCGAGAAAATGATTCATCTGCATGGAAAGCGGCTAGGCAAGCCCACCGAAGTGGACCACCCAGAGGACTTTATAGACGTTGTTTACACAGGTCTGCGGCCAGGAGAGAAGCTGCGGGAAGAACTAATCATTGGTCAACAGGTTACTGGTACTCAGCACGCCAAGATTATGAAGGCGAAAGAGGACCATCTGGATTTTGAAACGATTGATACGATTTGTACGCGGCTAAAGCAAGCCTGTGAAGGCGACGACTATCTGAATGTTAAACAGATCCTTGAGCAGGTGGTTCCGGAGTATTCCTTAAACGATGAAACTGTCGATCCTATTCTTAAGATCGAGCAATCCAAGAGAGACAACGTCACGCCGTTCAAGAGCTGAATCGTTTTTGTTGGTCGACAACTAGCACCATCGCCACAGGTAACCAGAAGACGATCCACAAATAATCGACCTTCACCAGGAGCCGGTCACCATCGAAAAACATCACGACTGCCGCGTAGATCAGCGCCATGGTTGCCAATCCCCGCATCTCTGCGCCGTTAGCCTGGTACAGTCGTAAGCCGAGATAAGCCAGCAATCCCAGGAAGCCTAACAGCCCAACCACGCCTCCGTAAAAAAACGTGGCCACATACACACTGTGCGCGTGATGAAACGAGAACACGCCATGCTCGTAACTGCTGTGCGCCACACTACTGTCTGCGATAATTCCGTGCCCCAGCAACCAATTGGTCTGTAGCGTTCGACTAATCAGTTCTCCCCAGATCTCAGGCCGAAAGCTGGTAGACCGCTTTACAAGTTCATCCCAGCCAAAAGACGCCAGTACGAACACGACGACTAAGGATAGAAACCCGGCGGACGTGGCCGCCTTGCGCCAGGTGGGCCCTGGCAAATAAAGCGCAATAGCGTATAGAGCGGAAACCGAAATACCAATCCACACGCTGCGCGTATAGGTCAAAGCGATACCAACCAGCAACACTGCAATACAAAACCCACTAAAGAATCGATTATTGCCATTGGTGCCGCGAATCAGCAAATGCAAAGCCATAGTAGTTGCCATACCGTATGAAAGTGCACCAATCACTGGATTGTGTAAGCGTCCGAGGGCTACGAGACGATCTTCCAGTAATGGCTGATATTCAGGAAAGGCATAGTGTAGATGCACCGAATAACTGGCTGAAACTACAGCCGCCAGCACGGTGAACCAGACCAGGAGGCGAAGGAACTCCCGGTAGTGCATTTGCAGTAATAGCACGCTGTAAACAAAACTCACGATCAGTGCGCTATAACCCAGGTAGAGCAACATTGTGGTGGGACCACCTTCGGCCCACAAGGTAGACAGACTAAAATACGTTAGTAATCCTGTAATCCCCAGGAGTATGTGCCCATCGAAGTGCCTGATTACACTTCGGTCCAGAAAAATTAGGAGGACGAACAAGATACCGACAACGTACGTGGGGAAGTTGTTGACCCTCCCGCTCTCGGACAGGAAAAAAGCAGCAATAGTCAGTAGCACCATGATACCCAGTGCCGCGTAGACCGCTTCAATCAATCGTGCGTAATAAATCATCGTCCACTACAATACACAAACAGCATCAATTCGCCAGGGGTCAGATTTGAAAATCGTACCAGTTATTCTTTGTGGTGGCGCCGGTACGCGCCTTTGGCCCTTATCGCGAGAACTCTACCCCAAGCAGTTGCTTCCGCTAGTCGATAATCAATCGTTGTTGCAGAACACTGCGCTGCGTTTGAAAGACCACCGGGATGCAGGTGGTCCCATATTGGTTTGTAATGAAGAACATCGCTTTCTGGTGGCTGAACAGTTACGAGAAATCGATATCACACCGGCAACTATTATTCTGGAACCCATTGGGCGTAACACGGCACCCGCGGTTGCGCTGGGTGCTCTTCAGGTTTTGATTGAAGACGATGCAGTCCTGGTGGTTTTACCATCTGATCATGTTATCCCCGATCAGGATGCGTTCCTTGGAGCATTGGACCGCGCTATCACCCTTGCAGAGGATGACCACCTCGTTACTTTTGGCGTCACACCGACCCGTGCAGAAACCGGTTATGGCTACATTAAGGCCGGTGCTTCGCTTAATGCAGGTGATGAGGTAGAGGCGTTCGTCGAAAAGCCTGACGCCAAAACCGCAGAACAGTATGTTGCTTCTGGAGACTACTTTTGGAATAGTGGCATGTTCGTTTTTAAGGCCAGCAACTATTTACGGGAGCTTGCTAATCATCGTGAAGATATTGCCCGTGCGATAGACAATGCATTTGAGACCGTCTCTCATGAGGACGTTTTTACCCGGGTTGGGGAGCAGGCCTTCACGGACTGCCCTAAGGAGTCCATTGACTATGCTGTGATGGAAGGTACTGACAAGGCTGCTATGGTGCCGTTCACTGCAGGTTGGAGCGATATTGGTTCCTGGCAAGCACTGTGGGAGGTTTCAGAAAAAGACGCGGATCAAAATAGTATTGTGGGCGACGTCATCACTGAAGATGTGAATAATAGTTACATTAGGGCCGAACACAGACTGGTGTCAGTAGTAGGTATTGATGATCTGGTAGTAGTCGAAACAGCCGATGCAATCCTCATTACCTCGCAAAGCGAATCCCAGAACGTCAAAAAGATCGTTACCCAACTGCAGACCAGCGAACGCGAGGAGCGTATGACGCATCGCAAGGTCTTTCGCCCCTGGGGTTACTACGAGAGTATCGACAGCGGGATGAAACACCAGGTTAAGCATATTTCGGTTAAACCGGGCGCCAGCCTATCGCTCCAAAAACACCAGCATCGCGCGGAGCACTGGATTGTTGTCGCTGGTACCGCCATAGTGACACTGGATGAGAAAGTATTTGAGCTGGAGGAGAACGAATCTACCTACATCCCTGTTGGGGCTGTGCATCGCCTGGCCAACGCTGGAGAGGTCTCACTGGATATCATCGAGGTCCAATCAGGAAGCTACCTCGGTGAAGACGATATCGTTAGATTGGAAGACAATTACGGTAGATCATAGATTTCTCTAACGTGAACCTGCTTGGATGGTGTTGGGGATGTCAGGCGTCAGGGTATAGCCGCCAATAGTCGGTGCGCAATCGACACATTGAATATTGATATGCCAATATACAAGGCCTATGGAAGGTCGGCAGATTAGCTAAATAGTGCCTAAAAAGGACAACGATTACCAGTAAATTGGCAGTGATTCCGGCGAGAGGTGGATCGACGCGGCTGAAAGGCAAGAATATTCATCCCGTGGCAGGTAAACCTTTGATTCAATACACCATAGAGGCAGTGCTTGAAGCGGATTGCTTTGATCGTGTCCTCGTATCAACTGACTCACCCGACATAGCGGATATCGCTAAAGGCCTCGGAGTAGAGGTTTACGATCGACCCGATGAGTATGCCGGTAGTCGTGTCACCGTCGTAGATGCGCTACTGGCGATGATGGAGGAGCCGGATCCCTACGACATATTCGCTTATTTCTTACCCACTTGTCCTTTCAGAAACGCTGAAGATATAAAGGAAGGTGTGGCGCTCCTAACTGAAGAAGTGGATTCCGTAATCAGTATCTCGGAGTACTCAGAACCTCCTCAATTGGCATTGTTAAAGAAAGGTGATGACATCATTCCTATGTTTGACAATCTAAAAGCGGGACTCACCAACAGCTTATATATGACCAAGAACTACAAAAAAAATGGTGGTTACTACATGGGTTGGTGGAACAGGATCGTGGAAAACCGGAACTTTTTCACGGGCAATATTAAAGGCTTTGAGATTCCCAAAAACAGAATAGTAGACATTGATGACAAGTTCGATATCACGTTCGCTGAACTGGTATTAGCGCGGTTAGCGAAAAACGATTGATGATTATTGATCGGAACCTGTCGCAGTACGTGATTCACATTGACTCACCGGTTTCCGACGCGTTAAAAAAAGTAGCGAAGCACTCGCTCATGCTTTCCCCTACCTAGAAATTTTGTTCCAACTTTTCCATCGCACGCCAGAGGCCCTCACCGTCGTTCTCATGTCCCTGCCATACTTCCGGGATAAACGAGGCACTGGGTGCGTCACCGGCGGCTGGAAAACTCAATTATGACTTTCCCTCTGGTGTCGGAATGTGAACTTTCCCCGACTATTTTCTATCTTTCGGCTACTATTGGTCCTGGAACGTAAGTTTGCCCATCCCTTCAACAAATGTGCTTCCAATAGGCTTTCCGTACCTTGAGAAGAAAAGACGCACCTATGACCATATAGAAAAACGGGAACAGCTCCTGATTATCTCGCAGCCAGCCATCGCGACATCATTGGATGACTTTGTTGTTGATCTGGCAACGCATGTTGACGATGGGCTTCATATTGTTTACAAGCCACATCCTCAGGACAAACGGGATGTGATGTACAAGGATCGCCTTAGGGGTTCCGGCATCGAGGTTGTTGATTTGGATGCTGATTTGTATGAACTCTTTGCGCGTTCAACCTATCAGCTTGGCGTCTTCTCGACAGCCATATTTGAGGGGCTGGCATTTAGCTGTCGCACCTTGATCGTTGATCTTCCGGGCGCAGAGTTTATGACCCCTCTCATCGAGGCGGAGCGAGCGACGCTGGTGCAGTCACCAGCGGACGTGTTCACGGCAATGGGGGAGTCCCGCGGTTCTGCATTAGAACTTTTTGCCCCCGTAGAACCCAGCCAGATCAATGATTTCCTGTCGTCTCTGGTCATCAATGATCTCAACCTTTGAACCCCAGGGGTGCTGGGATGTTAGAATGCGCGACTAAATTGCAGTAGTACCGATTATGCTTAACAAATGCCTATTTCCAGCCGCAGGCTACGGCACACGGTTCCTTCCGGCCACCAAGGCCATGCCGAAGGAGATGCTGCCTATCGTCAATAAACCCCTGATTCAATATGGGGTAGAAGAAGCGATTGAGGCCGGTTTGGTAAAGATCGGCGTGATTTCCGGCCGAGGCAAACGTGCAATCGAGGATCACTTCGATATTTCCTACGAGTTGGAACATCAGATTGCCGGTACCGATAAAGAAACGCTGCTGCAGGACATCCGTGAGGTAATTGATAAGTGCACCTTTTCATACACTCGCCAGGTCGAGATGAAAGGTCTTGGCCATGCGATTCTCACCGGTGAAACGTTAATCGGTGATGAACCCTTTGCCGTGTTGTTGGCAGACGATTTCTGCACAAACGGCGATGACGGCGTGCTCAAGCAAATGGTTGAACTCTTTAACGAATACCAGTGCAGTATTGTTGCCATCGAAGAAGTGTCAAGGGACCAGATACAGAACTATGGTGTGATCGAGGGGCAAGAAATCAAGGATGGTCTTTTTAAAGTTTCAAATATGATCGAGAAACCGGCGCCGGAAGATGCGCCGACTAACCTCGCGATCATTGGCCGTTACATTCTGACACCAGACATTTTCGACATCATTCGTACACAGAAACCCGGTGCCGGCGGGGAAATCCAGATCACGGATGCCATCTACGAACAGGCGCGAAAACGTATGGTGCTAGCTTACAAATTCAAAGGCAGACGTTTTGATTGTGGGAGCCTCGAAGGCTATATGGAGGCAACTAATCATGTGTACAACAAGTATTTCAAAGGTAGCTAGTTAAATGAATCTTACGATTGTGGGTACTGGGTACGTGGGCCTGGTCACAGGCACCTGCTTTGCCGAGATGGGCAATAACGTTACCTGCGTCGATATCGATGAAGCTAAGCTCGCGCAACTACGCGAAGGTATTGTGCTGATACACGAGCCTGGTCTTGAGTCACTGGTGCATGACAATCTCAAGGCGGGACGCCTCAATTTTTCCAATGATATTGGCAGTTCCATCAATGATTCGGAAGTGACGTTTATTGCAGTAGGCACACCGCCAAAAGAAGATGGCAGCGCAGATCTTTCTCACGTAGAAACGGTGGCGCGCAGCATCGGTCAAAGCATGGTCAACCCGATGGTGATCGTCAACAAGTCCACCGTGCCCGTCGGTACCGCAGAGAAGGTTCGGGCAGTCATTAACGAAGCACTAGAAGCGCGTAATGCTGACGTAGAGTTTGACGTCATCAGCAATCCGGAGTTTCTGCGTGAAGGCAACGCGATCAAAGACTTTATGTTTCCAGACCGCATTGTCGTAGGCACTGATAATCAGAAAAGCCAGCGTGTTATGGATGAGCTCTACGGTGCATTTGCCAAAAAAGAAGACCGCATTCAATACGTAGGCATCCGCGATGCGGAGATGATCAAATACGCGGCCAACGCCATGCTCGCCACGAAGATCTCCTTTATGAACGAGGTCTCCGTCATGTGTGACGAAATGGCGATCGACGTCGAAAATGTGCGTCGCGGTGTTGGCTCTGATGAACGCATCGGCTCGTCGTTTATGTATCCAGGCTGCGGTTATGGCGGTTCGTGTTTTCCCAAAGACGTTAAAGCCATGATCGCCATGGCGCAACGCGCAGGTATTGACGGCGCGATCCTGCAGGCAGTTGAATCCAGAAACGAGAGACAGAAGCACGTCATTGTCGATAAGGTGGTTCAACATTTTGGTGAGGACCTAACCGGAAAATGCTTCGCGATCTGGGGCCTTGCCTTCAAGCCGGAGACTGACGATATACGCGAGGCACCAAGTCTTGTAATCATCGATGAACTCAGAAATCGTGGCGCGACTATTCAGGCTTATGATCCCGAGGCGATCAATACCGCAAGGGAAATACTCGGTGATAGCAATGTGCACTACGTCGAAGATCCATATTCAGCCACTAGCGATAGCGATGCATTGATCGTTGTCACGGAGTGGCGCGAATTCAGGCAACCTGACTTCCGTCGTCTAAGCAAGGTGCTTAAGTCCCAAATCATCTTTGACGGTCGTAACATCTATAACCCGGCAAGAGTTGCAGACTATGGCCTCACCTATGAGGGTATTGGTCGAAGTTCTGCATTATTTCAAAGCGAGTGAAGATTCTCGTTACCGGCGGCGCGGGTTTTATCGGCTTTCACGTCAGCAAACAGTTGCTTAATCGAGGCGACTCCGTTGTTGGCCTCGATAATTTCTCCACCTATTACGATGTTTCCCTTAAAGAAGCGCGCCTCGCCGAGTTGGAGAAACTGGAAGGCGACTTTTCATTTGCTCGAATGGATATTCGTGACAGTGATGCGCTGGACCAGTTTTGTGCAGCACAGAAACCTGATGCTATCATTCATCTGGCTGCCCAGGCTGGGGTGCGGTACTCAATTGATCACCCGCAGGATGTTATCGACAATAACGTTGCTGGGTTTATGAATGTCCTGGAGCAGGCGCGCAAACTCAACGTGAGTCACTTTGTATATGCTTCATCCAGTTCTGTTTATGGAAGTAACGAGAAGGTCCCATTTAGCGTTTCAGACAACGTAGATCATCCGATATCAATGTACGCGGCAAGCAAGAAGGCGAACGAATTGATGGCGCATGTATATAGTCACCTGTATGGACTACCCTCGACCGGACTGCGATTCTTTACTGTCTATGGCCCATGGGGAAGGCCCGATATGGCGGCCTATTTGTTCGCGGATGCCATCTATGAAAAACGGCCCATTAAACTCTTCAATTATGGGAATCACAGCCGTGATTTCACCTTCGTTGATGATATTGTTACGGGCATCTTGAGTATCCTCGACCGTCAACCGGAAGGTGCACCACCGTATGCTGTATACAATATTGGACACAAGAAACCAGAGAAACTCCTCGACTTTATTGAGTGTCTTGAGGACTCGATTGGCTTGAAAGCGGCGACGGAGGGCGTACCTATGCAGGCGGGCGATGTCGAAACGACCTATGCGGATATCGATCCATTGATTCAGGATTTTGATTACCACCCGGGAACGCCCATCAGGGAAGGTATCGCTCAGTTTATCGACTGGTACAAGTCTTATCACGGTATGGATAGCTAGTGAAGGTCGTTGTTTTTGGTGCTTCTGGACAGGTCGGAAATGCGCTTGCGGATGTAGAGCCGGATCATGTTGACGTTGCCTACGTTACTAGAAGCAGTTGCGACATTACTGATGCTGAAGCGGTTTCTGAGTTCATTAACAGTTTGAATCCAGACTACATTATTAACTGCGCAGCCTACACGGCCGTCGACAAGGCCGAAGAGGAAACCGAACTTTGTTATCAAGTGAATCGTGATGCGGTTCAAACGATTGCAAACTGTTGCAAAAATGGTTCATCCCGACGCCTAATTCACATTTCCACAGATTTTGTTTTCGATGGCAAAAAATCGACCCCCTACATGCCCGACGACTTGCCAAACCCTCTGAGCGTCTATGGCACCAGCAAGCTGGCTGGCGAGCAAGCTATAGGTTCTACGATCCCTGATCAGACAATGATCATTCGTACGGCCTGGGTCTATTACATGAATGGCGGTAACTTTGTTAACACCATGCTGCGCCTGATGTCCGACCGAGATGAGTTGAGTGTGGTCGGCGATCAGCGAGGAGCGCCAACGTTTGCACGAAGCCTAGCAGAGGTGATCTGGCGAGTGATCGCTGAGGAGAAATTTACGTCCGGCGTCTATCATTGGACGGATGCAGGAGAGATTAGTTGGTACGACTTTGCAGTAGCAATTCAGGAGCAAGGGCTTGGAAAAGGTCTACTCTCAAAACCGATCCTGATCAATCCGATTACTACAGCAGAATATCCCACGGCGGCAACGCGTCCCGCCTATAGTGTGTTAGATTGCACATCGCTGGAATTACTGGCCAACCAGAAAAGAACGTCCTGGCGAGATGCCCTTGGTGTAATGTTAAAGGAGCTATCCAATCAATGAGCAACAAAGAGGTCCAGGGTTTTACGATATTCTTTACTGGTCTATCCGGTTCCGGTAAATCGACCACCTCGGAACTGCTGGAAGCCAAACTTGAGAGAAGTTTACATCGGCCAGTCACAGTATTGGATGGTGATGAGGTAAGGACCCATCTATCCGCGGAACTCGGTTTTTCCAAAGAGGGCCGCGACACTAATATCCGTCGCATTGGATATGTTGCGAGTTTGATCACCAAACATGGTGGTATTGCCATTTGTGCACCGATTGCTCCCTATGCAGAAACCCGTCGTGAGGTGCGAGACATGGTAGAGCAATATGGTGGTTTCGTTGAAGTCCACATGGCGACCAGTCTGGAGGAATGTGAACGAAGGGATGTTAAAGGACTCTACGCCAAAGCGAGGGCAGGAGAGATAGAACATTTCACAGGCATCAGTGACCCCTATGAAGAACCGGAGAATCCCGAACTGAGAATAGAGACAGAAGGCATGACGCCGGAACAATCCTGCGAGATGGTTGTTGCTACGCTGCAAAAACTCGGTTTTTGTTAGAAGGCGCCATTTTCCTCTAGCAATGCGAGTACTTTTTCTACGCTCTCTTCGACAGACAACTCGTGCGTAGGTAATACCAGCTCAGCATCCTCCGGTAAATCGTAGGGCAGGTTCACCCCCGGAATGGTATCGACTCCCTCGGCATCATAGATGCCATCAATGTCCCGCTCCTTACACACTTCCAGGGGAGCGTCGACATGGACCAGTAAAAAGTGCTCGCCGACAGTTTCGCGGGCCTTTTCCCGCACCTCATCACTAGGCGCAACGAACGAGCAGATAGAGATGATGCCTGCCTGATTCATGAGTTTGGAGATCTCAATACCTCGCCTGATATTCTCAGAGCGACTATCTGCATCGAATCCTAGATCCTTACTTGGCCCCAGGCGCATATTCTGTCCATCAAGAACAGTGGCAGCGCGCCCCAGGTCGAACAGTTTTCTTTCCAGTGCATAGGCGATCGTACTCTTGCCGGCACCAGTCAAACCCGTAAGCAGAATTGTTTTTGGCCGCTGACCAAACCGTTTGTTCCTTTCGTCAGCGCTAACCAGACTCGAGGCTGCCTGCAAGAGATCGCTGCGCGACTCCTGGTCCCAGACCTGGCCGGTGTCATCACTGCCCGTGCCGACGATCATGCCGGCACCCACCGTGACGTTACTCAGGCGGTCGATGATAATAAAAGCGCCTACGTTTCGATTGCCTCTGTAGGAGTCAAAGGTGAAGCGTTGTGACAAATTCACATCACAGCGACCTATTTCGTTTAGGCGTAGCGTTTCCGCTTCGGCCTTCTCCAGGGTATTGACGTCTATTTTGTATCGTATGTCAGAAACTGTGCCCGTGGATTTCTTGGTGCCTTGCTTGAACAGATATTGTGTGCCCGGCTTCACCGGTGCTTCATCCATCCAGACCACAATCGTATCCATGCGGTCAGAAAGGTAGGGCAGGTCGTTGGGATGTACCAGCATATCGCCGCGACTGATATCGATTTCATCCTCAATGGTCAATGTAACTGCCTGAGGTGGGAACGCTTCCTCCAGTTCACCATCGTAGGTCACAATAGAAGCGATTCGACTCGTCTTACGTGAAGGTAATACCATGACCTCGTCACCTTTCTTCACGATGCCGGAGGCAATGGTTCCGCAGTAACCCCTGAAATCAAGATTCGGGCGGTTCACATACTGGACTGGGAAACGGAAGTCGATCAGGTTTCGGTCAGAGGAGATCTGAATGTTTTCCAGCATAGACATGAGTGGTGCGCCGTTATACCAGTTCATGTTCTCAGAGCGATTGACCACGTTATCGCCTTCAAGCGCCGACATGGGTAGATAGCGTAGTTCGCCAATATCCAATTGCGCAGAAAAAGCTTCATAGTCAGATTTTATCTTCTGATAGGTTTCTTCTGAATAATCCACCAGGTCCATCTTGTTGATGGCGACGATGATGTGCTTGATTCCCAGCAATGTGGCGATAAACGTATGACGTTTTGTTTGAGTCAGTACACCGTATCGTGCATCGATCAGGATTATTGCCAGATCACAGGTTGAGGCACCGGTTGCCATATTGCGGGTGTATTGCTCATGCCCCGGGCAGTCGGCGATGATGAACTTACGCTTTTCTGTTGAGAAAAAGCGATAGGCGATGTCGATCGTTATACCTTGCTCGCGTTCCGCCTGTAAACCGTCAACCAAAAGTGCAAGATCAAGGCCTTCCGCCACGGTTCCAACTTTGGACGAATCAGACGCAACCGCTTCAAGCTGATCCTCGAAAATTAGCTTTGAATCATAGAGCAGACGCCCAATGAGCGTACTCTTTCCATCGTCCACAGACCCACAGGTAAGAAAGCGCAAGAGCTCTTTGTTCTCATGTTGCTTCAAATAAGCATCGATGTCAGTGGCGATTAAATCGCTTTGGTGGCTCACCTAGAAATACCCTTCTTTCTTTTTCTGCTCCATAGAGCCTTCTGAGTCGTGATCAATCGCACGACCCTGTCTTTCGGATGTGGTGGTTAATAACATTTCCTGAATGACTTCCGGCAGGGTTTCTGCTTCCGATTCGACGGCACCTGTTAGCGGATAGCACCCCAAAGTTCGAAAGCGAACCTTCTTCATTTCAGGTTCCTCGCCTTCTTCTAATGGCATTCGGTCATCGTCAACCATAATCAGCATGCCGTCTCGCTCGACAACAGGTCTTTCTTTCGCCAGATATAACGGAACGATGGGAATATCTTCGAGGTGGATGTACTGCCAAACGTCAAGTTCGGTCCAGTTTGAAATGGGGAAGACGCGAATCTCTTCTCCCTTGTTATGTTCGCTGTTATAGATGTTCCACAATTCGGGTCGTTGATTCTTCGGGTCCCACACGTGGTTCTTGTCTCTAAAAGAGTAGATGCGTTCTTTGGCGCGAGATTTTTCTTCGTCACGCCGCCCGCCACCAAACACCGCATCAAATTGATGAATATCCAACGCCTGCTTCAATGCCTGGGTTTTCATAATGTCAGTATGTTTCGCGCTACCGTGATCGAATGGATTGATTCCCGCTTTCCTGCCTTCTTCGTTGGTATAGACAATCAGATCGAGGTCATAACGCTTTGCGATTTCCTCACGCAACTCGATCATGGCTTTGAATTTCCAGGTGGTGTCGACGTGCATCAGGGGAAAGGGGAGTTTGCCCGGGTGAAACGCTTTTCTAGCCAGATGAAGCATAGTGGCCGAATCTTTACCGATCGAATACAACATCACAGGATTGTCGAACTCGGCGGCGACTTCTCTAATAATGTGGACGCTTTCGGCTTCGAGTTCCTTTAAATGTGTTAGTTTGTAGTCAGCCAATAGAGAAATCCATACTTGGTGGTATAACCGGATCGAGTATTTTAGGGATTACGCGTCGTAACAGCAATGAGTGGTCTGTTGTTATTATATAACTGTTATCAATAAAGGCTGAAAGTTGATGCGACGCGAGTTAGTGCCCGATCAGCGACGTTAATTACAAATACAACATCAATATGAAGGAACACCTTTTCTCAAAGGGAAATGGCGCTGAAGATATAATTTCTCCATCAGCGAAGTTTGCAGGGATCACGAAGATCGTTGACCTGAACGTAGGAAGCAGTTGAGATCATCTATCGGGATTCTATGAGCTCGTTTTACCTGTTCTTTAGATCATCTTCGTAGTGTTTCCGAGTTCCCATAGATTACCTGCGTGGTGCATGATTCGCCGCGTCTATCAGCGGTGTTCAGGAAACTCGGGTGATGAGCTAAAGAAACTGATGCGATCACCCAGCTGCAACCTTCGTTCCAGTTCCTGATGGAAAAGGATGCCAGTGCCATGGCACTGACCTACGCAGGAGACTTTGCTAATTACTGGGATAATTCAGCTGACAATTATGCCGATCATACGTTTAGTCTAAATGCGTATGCCAGCCCTACGGATTTGTTCACGTTCTACTTTGACGCATCGGCGGGTAAGCTCCATGACAATCGTGGTGAGGGCAGTTCTAAAGGAACGAATTTTGCGTCTCGTCGTGAGCCTGATGAATACGATATCGATAATGTGAGTTTACTACTCGATATAGGCCGAGATAGTGCCAGAATGGGCGTCGAGATTGAGCTGTCACGTACTGACATTGATTACACCAATAATCGAATCGAGACGCAGTTTAGAGATCGCGATGAGTCTTTTGTGGCAGGCAGGGTTTACGTTAAGGCCACCGGCAAAACCCGTTTTTTTGCAGAAGTCTCATCGGAAGAATTTGAATACGAAACGCCGCCACTGTTGCAGGACTCGCTGGATGGCGATGAGCAAGGCTTTGCGGTAGGAGTTACCTGGGATGCAACCGGTAAAACCACGGGTACCATTAAAGTTGGCTCAGAGGATAAAGACTTCGATGTCGCGAGCAGGCGGTCAGATGACACGTTCGTCTGGGACGTGGATGTCACTTGGTCTCCGCGTACTTACTCGCATGTCTTTTTAAGTGGTTCGTCCGAAGCCCTTGAAACTAACGGTACCGGTGCTTTCATTGAGGCGACGAACTTCTCGGTCAGCTGGGTCCATGGTTGGTCAGATAGGATGCGTTCTAATGTCGCCTTTAGCGTTGGCGAGAATTCCTACGAAGGTGATCCGCGTAACGATGACCTGAGCAACTTCAGTGTCGGCTTTGATTATGACTGGCAGCGTTGGGTTACGATCGGCGCGTCGGTTTCTCGAAACGATCGAGACTCAAATCAGAGTCAATTTGACTACGATCGAAATATCTTCAGTGTTAGCCTGGATATGTCGTTGTAACTCGTGAGAAGTAACTAATCTGATTTCTGTCGTAGAGTTCCTTGACTCAAATCATCTAGGTTGTACAATTCCCTCTCGCTTTTTCGGGGTCCCTTTGGGAAATACCAGAATAGTGGGAACTGGGGTGTTTAGCTCAGTTGGGAGAGCGACGGCCTTACAAGCCGTAGGTCGCAGGTTCGACCCCTGCAGCACCCACCATGTTCTTACCCCGAACATGTTCTTGAGAG
>MDTB01029744.1_pt1 | contig 67042 bp, 78 predicted proteins | sample 811161 | NCBI WGS metagenome assembly MDTB01 (sample SAMN05326650, study PRJNA326480) | marine metagenome | isolation source: seawater | place: Mediterranean Sea | collected 2009
CCCATGCCACCCATTCCACCAGGAGGCATTCCAGCAGGGCCAGCATCTTTCTCTTCTGGTTTATCTGCTACCATTGCTTCAGTTGTGACTAATAGACCTGATATAGAAGCAGCATCTTGTAATGCTGTTCTAACTACTTTAACTGGATCGATTATACCTTCTTTGAACATATCCACATATTGTTCTGTTTGTGCATCATAACCATTAGAAGTTTTATTGGTCTCTAGAAGTTTTCCAACAATAACAGATCCATCAACACCCGCATTTTTTGTGATTTGTCTTATTGGAGCTTGTAGTGCGCTTTTTACAATCTCTACTCCGGCTTTCTGATCATCGCCTTTTACTTTGACAGATTTATCTAAATCTTGTGAAGCGTATAATAATGCACATCCACCACCTACGACAATACCCTCTTCTACTGCAGCTCTTGTAGCATTAAGCGCGTCTTCAACTCTGTCTTTTCTTTCCTTAACTTCTACCTCTGTTGCACCACCAACTTTGATTACAGCAACTCCACCAGCAAGTTTTGCTAGCCTTTCTTGAAGTTTTTCCCTATCATAATCTGAAGTTGTCTCATCAATTTGTTGTTTTATAGAACTACATCTAGCTTCAATATCCGATTTTTTTCCTGACCCGCTAACGATAGTACTATTTTCTTTATCAACTTTAACTCTTTTAGCAGATCCTAGATCTGTAAGTTTTACATTTTCTAGTTTAATTCCTAAATCTTCAGAAATCACTTGACCACCAGTTAGTATTGCTATGTCCTCTAACATTGCTTTTCTTCTATCGCCAAAACCTGGGGCTTTTACTGCAACAACTTTCAAACCACCTCTTAGTTTATTAACTACTAATGTTGCTAATGCTTCACCTTCAACATCCTCTGAAATAATCATTAAAGGTCTACCTGCTTGAACAACAGCTTCTAATAATGGCACCATTGGTTGCAAGTTTGTAAGCTTTTTCTCATGTAATAAAATTAAAGGATTTTCTAATTCTGTTGTCATTTTATCACCGTTTGTTATGAAGTACGGAGATAAATAGCCTCTATCAAATTGCATACCTTCAACAACATCTAATTCAGTTTCAATACCTTTCGCCTCTTCAACAGTTATTACCCCTTCATTTCCAACTTTTTGCATAGCCTTTGCAATCATATTCCCAATCTCTTTGTCACCATTAGCTGAAATTGTTCCCACTTGAGCTATCTCATCACTGTCCTTAACTTTCTTGGCAGATGAAATGAGCTTTTCCTTTACCTGTTCGACTGCAGCATCGATACCTCTTTTTACATCCATGGGATTCATCCCTGCAGTAACATATTTACAACCTTCCTTAACTATCGCTTGAGCTAATATAGTTGCAGTAGTAGTTCCATCGCCGGCCTCATCATTTGTTTTGCTAGCGACTTCTTTTACCATTTGCGCACCCATGTTTTCAAATTTATCCTCTAAATCAATTTCTTTAGCAACTGTAACACCATCCTTTGTAGTTCTTGGGGCACCATAAGATTTATCTATAACCACGTTTCTTCCTTTTGGACCCAAGGTTGTTTTTACTGTATTTGCAAGAATGTCTACACCTTTTAGCATAGCGGTTCTCGCCTCTGAGTCGAATTTAACTATTTTTGCCATTTAACTTACTCCTTACTTTAAATTATTTACCAGATGAAATACCCATAATATCAGACTCCTTCATTATGTTGTATTCTTTACCATCAATTTTAACTTCAGTTCCTGACCATTTACCAAACAACACTTTATCACCTACTTTAACATCCATAGGAATGATTTTTCCATCCTCGGTTTTGGCACCACCACCAACAGCAACAACTTTACCCTCTTGAGGTTTTTCTTGTGCCGTGTCAGGTATGATAATTCCGCCAGCAGTCTTTTCGCTGCTGTCTAATACTTCAATTAGCACTCTATCGTGCAAAGGTTTAAACTTCATAAAAACTCCTTAAATATTGGTTTCATATAGATACAGTCTGCTATTATTTCAAGATATCTCAGAAAATATAAAACCCTAAAAAATCAAGAAAAATTGAGGATTTTGAGTTATATCATAATAATGACAGTAAATTTAGAGCAAAAAGGACTTAGTTCAATCGTAAACGAGTTTGATCTCTTCTTCATTGATATTTGGGGAGTAGTTCACAATGGTATAAATTTATACACTGACGCAATTGATGTGTTAGAAAAATTAAATTATCAAAAAAAAGATTATATACTTTTAACTAATGCTCCTAGACCAAATACAACTGTAATTAATTTTCTAAAGAAAATGGGATTAGCAAACATTCACTGTGAAAAAGTTTATACTTCAGGAGAAGCAGCTTTAAGTTTTCTAAACAAAAATATAAACAAATCAAAATTTTATCATATCGGCCCCCCAAGAGATTTTGATCTATTTTTTTCTTTTAAAAAGAATAAAGTAGAAAATATTAGTGATAGCCAATTCTTACTTTGCACGGGTTTATTCGATGAGCATTCAGACGATCTAAATTATTATAAAGATTTATTAAAAAATAAAAAAAAATTAAAAATGATTTGTACTAATCCTGATTTGATAGTTGATAGAGGCAACAAACGTGAATATTGTGCTGGGGCAATAGCAAAAATATTTGAAGAGCAGGGTGGAGAAGTAGAATATTTTGGAAAACCTTACCCTCTAGTTTATAAATTATCAGCAGAACTCAAAAATAAAAAAATTTTATGTATTGGAGATAATCTTAATACTGATATTAAAGGGGCAAATTTGCAAAATTTTAGTTCACTTTTTATTTCAAGTGGAATTCACAAAAATGAAAATAATTTAAATTTAACTTTCAAAAATTATAACGTGAGGGTTGACTATTTACAGTCATTTTTAAAATGGTAAAAAGATTAAAAATATATAAAGATTTTTGTATTTCCAAAAAATTTAATAATTCGATTCTCTTAATTGGTAATTTTGACGGGTTACATATTGGACATCAAAAATTGTTCGATATAGCAAAAAATTATAAGTTGAAAAAAAAAATAAAAATAGGAGTTGTTACTTTTGATCCAATACCAAAAATGTTTTTTAATCCAAATTTTAAGAATTACAGAATCTCAAATTTTAACCAAAAAATAGAAATTTTGAAATCTTATAATATAGACTTTATAATTAATAAAAAATTTGACAAAAAATTTTCTAGAACCAAATATACTAGTTTTATTAGAAATATTTTATATAAGAAAATAAAACCAAAATATATTTTTGTAAGTAACAATTTCAGATTTGGCAATAAAAGGGAAGGTGATGTAAATTCTTTAAGACAATTCGAAAAAAAATATAATTACAAAGTAATCAATCCATCCCCATTAAAAAGGAACCTTAAAATAGTGTCTTCAACATTAATTAGAAAATATTTGTCCGAGGGAAAAATAAAAATTGCAAATAAATATTTAAGAAGAAATTGGTCAATAGAAGGTACAATTAAGTCAGGAAGAAGATTAGGTAGAAAAATTGGATTTCCCACATGTAATATTGATATAGGAGATTATATTATTTCAAAACCAGGTGTTTACGCTGTCAAAGTCAAAATAGGCAAAAATATCAGAAAGCTTAATGGAATAGCTAATCTAGGATACAGGCCTACATTTAATCAAAAAAAAATATTATTAGAGGTAAATATATTTAATTTTTCAAAAAACATTTACAATAAGAAATTGAAAGTAGAGTTTATTAGCTTTATTAGGGGTGAAAAAAAATTTAAAAACGTTACTCAGCTGAAAAAACAAATCGACAAAGATATTTTAGTAAGTAAAAAAGAGTTAAGATAAAATTATGAGCAAAGAACACATAAATTTACCAAAAACAGTTTTTTCAATGAAGGCTAATTTGCCAACCAAGGAGCCAAACTTACTCAAATATTGGGATGAAATAAAATTGTACGAAAAACTTCGTAAAAACACAAAAGGTAAGGAGAAATTCATACTCCATGATGGACCTCCATATGCCAATGGAAATATTCATATGGGTACAGCTCTAAATAAAATTTTGAAGGACATAATAACTAAGTTTCATCAGATGAATGGAAAGGACTCGGTTTATGTGCCTGGATGGGATTGTCATGGACTTCCTATTGAATGGAAAATAGAGGAGCAATATAAAAAAAATAAAAAAAATAAAAATGACGTTCCAGTTGTTGAATTTAGAAAAGAGTGTAGAGATTTTGCAAATAAGTGGATAAAAACTCATAAAGATCAATTTAAAAGACTAGGTGTCGTAGGAGATTGGGAAAACTATTATTCAACAATGAGCTTTGATGCAGAAGCTCAAATAGTTAGAGAATTGGGTAAGTTTTTGAAAGAAGGAAGTCTCTATAAAGGTTATAAACCAGTACTTTGGTCAACAGTAGAAAAAACTGCATTATCAGACGCCGAAGTTGAATATATGGATCATACTTCAGATACGATTTATGTCTCATTCAAAATAAAAAAAACAAAATTAAAAGATTTAGAAGATTCAGAAATTATAATTTGGACAACGACTCCGTGGACAATTCCAGCAAATAAAGCTTTAGCATATAATGAAAGTTTAACTTATCAAATTATCGAACTAAATGATGATAACGAATTTAAGAATAGAAAAATTGTTATAGCTAAAGAATTATTAATAAACGTAATTAATGAATGTGGTATTAAAAACTATAAAATAATCAAGGAAATAAAAGGTGAAAGCTTTAAAGGGACTATTTGCTCACATCCATTTATAAATATCGGATTCGATTATGACGTTCCAATGCTAGAGGCACGTTTCGTGACAGTTGAACAAGGAACAGGATTTGTTCATTGCGCTCCAAGTCATGGGCCAGATGATTTTAATCTTTGTCTTAAACATGATATCAAAGCATTAGAAACTGTTGATGACGATGGAAAGTATACAAAACACATTCCACTATTTGAAGGACAACATATTTTTAAAATAAATCCAGTAATTATAGAAAAACTTAAAAGTGAGAAAAAACTTCTTGCCAATGGTAAACTTAATCATTCCTACCCTCATTCTTGGCGGTCAAAAGCTCCCTTGGTACACAGAGCGACACAACAATGGTTCATTTCTATGGAAAGTCATGGGTTAAGAAAAAAAGCATTAAAAGCTTTAGATGATACAATATTTTATCCAAGTAAAGGAAAAGAAAGAATAAAATCAATGATAGAAACAAGACCTGACTGGTGTGTATCTAGACAAAGAGTATGGGGGGTTCCACTACCAATATTTATTTCAAAAAAAACGAATGAAGTGCTTGTAGACGATCAAGTTTTTGAAAACATCGCAAAAATTTATGAAAAAGAAGGCTCTGATTGTTGGTTTTCAGACGATGCGCAGCGGTTTTTAGGTGATAAATATAAAGTTGATGACTTCGAAAAGTTGAGCGATATTGTTGAAGTGTGGTTTGACAGTGGTTCAACCCACTCATTTGTTTTGGAAAAGAGAGAGGATCTTAAGTGGCCTGCCTCAATGTATCTAGAGGGGTCTGATCAACACAGGGGATGGTTTCATTCCTCATTACTCCAATCCTGCGGAACCAGAGGAAAAGCGCCATTCGAAAGCATTTTATCTCACGGTTTTGTAGTTGATGGAAAAGGTCATAAGATGTCTAAATCTGCTGGAAATACAATATTACCTGAAGATATATTAAAAAAATATGGTGCAGATATTTTAAGAATTTGGGTCGCAGCTTCAAATTATGCCGAGGACCTTAGAATAGATCACTCCATATTAGAGCAGCATGCAGAGGCATATAGAAAAATCAGAAATACTTTTAGGTACTTGCTTGGAAACTTAAAAGATGAAGTAATGGATTTAGATCTTTACAAAATCAATGTAAAAGAACTCCCAGAGCTTGAACAAATTATGTTAAATAAAATTCAAGTTTTAAATAATAAATTTCATAACAATTTTAATAATTATAATTTTCATAATCTTTACAAGGAATTATTGAATTTTTGTACTGTAGATTTATCATCCTTTTATTTTGATATAAGAAAAGATACCCTTTATTGTGATAATGAAATTTCCTCTAAAAGAAAAAAGTGTATTCAAATTTTAAACATTATATTAAGCTGTTTATTAAAATGGTTTGCGCCTATATTGACTTTTACCACAGAGGAAATTTATAAAATAATTAATAAAAAAGGCGAAAGTATTCATCTTGAAAACTTTCCAGATATTCCAGAGAAGTGGAGAAATAAATCTTTAGAAGATAAGTGGGAAGAATTACAAAAGATTAGAAATCACTGCAATATAAGTATAGAGAATAAAAGAGCGGAAAAAATAATTGGATCAAGTTTAGAGGCAAAAGTCAACATAAAATTAAATAGCAAACTATATCAAAGATTTCATGATTTCGATTTTGAAGAATTGCTAATTACATCAAAAGTTGAAGTATCTGAAGATAGCTCGATAGAAGATACTTTCTTAGCTTCAACATCCAAGGCGAAGGGAAAAAAATGCCCTGTATGTTGGAAAATAAAAGAAAATCAATGTGAAAGGCATGGCTAGTAGTACTTGGCATGACAAAATCAAGTTACTTAAAATATATTTTATATTTTTCTTTATTTTTCCTTATTTTTTTTTAGATCGAGTATCAAAAATTTATATTCTTAATATTGCTAACAATGAGGAGTTAAATATTTATATAAACGATTTTTTAAATATTATATTGATATGGAATACAGGTATTGGCTTTGGTCTATTATCATTTAAAGACAATACTGTTTATAACTCTATAACATTTTTAATATTATTAATTAATTTTGTATTAATTTATATTGCTTTAAAATCAGATAATTTAAAAAGAATACTATTTATAATTATTTTAGGCGGCTCATCTGGAAACTTGTTTGATAGATTTTATTATTCTGCAGTCCCAGATTTTATAGATATAAATTATAATGGTTTTCACTGGTTCGTGTTTAATGTGGCAGACATTTTCATTACAATAGGAATAATTTGCCTTATTTTCATTGAAATTTTAGCATATAATAAAAAGTCAGATCAATGAAAATTAAGTTAAAAACTATAATTATACTAACATCATTTTTTTTTGTTTTATCATGTTCAGGTGCAAAAGATGCTATTCAAGGTTCAAATAGGTCTGATAAAAGCGACGAGTTCTTAGTCGAAAAAAAAAACCCACTGTCCATGCCACCAGATTTTAATGAACTTCCAGAACCATCAAATAATGAAATTGATGAATTAAATTCTAGTGAAGAATTAAAAAATAAACTTAAAATCAGCTCTGGAAAGAAAAAAGATATTAAAAAAAAAGGGACAAATAATTCTTTAGAAAATAAAATACTAGAGCAAATTAAAGAATAATATGATCTCCAAGAATATTCTTTTTTCTAGTTTCGATAAAAAAAAAAAACTTAAAAAAAATGCGAATAAAATTTTTAAAAAGATAAAGTGGACAAACCAATACCCTTTACTTGAGAGTTTTACAGAAAATTATAATTATAATTATAAAAAATCGCTTATAAAAAAATATATTAAATCTAAAAAAATCAGAGTTATTGGAATGGGTGGATCGTCATTAGGAACTAAATCGATTTACTCATTTTTAAGAAAAAAAATAAAAAAAAAAATAATTTTTGTAGACAACTTAACACCTAATCTAATTAAAGAAAACAATTGCACTAATGTTGTAATTTCTAAATCTGGAGGAACTCTAGAAACTATATCTAATTATCATGTTTTATCTAAGGAAAAAGGAAATAAATTTATTTTTATTACAGAAAAAAAAAATAATTCTCTCAGAAAAATTGCAGAGGATATTAAAGCAGAAATTGTTGATCATAAGAATTATATTGGTGGAAGATTTTCAGTTCTCTCAGAAGTTGGAATGCTGCCAGCAGAACTTATGGGGCTAAAAGAGAAAAAGTTTAAAAAATTAAATTACTTAATCAAAAACAAAAATTTTGTAAAAAGCTTGTTATTGAATGTAGATCAAACATTATCTCTAGTTAAGAATGGAAAGTTTAATTCTATTATTTTAAATTATGACGAGAAATCAGAAAATCTATTTAAATGGTATCAGCAGCTAATCGCTGAATCCTTAGGCAAAAAGTCTAAGGGCATAATACCTTTCATATCAACTATGCCTAAAGACAATCATAGTCTCTTACAACTATATCTTGATGGACCTAAAAAAAGTTTTTATACTTTTTTTAATGTTAAAAATAATAGTTCAAGTTTGATATCTAAAGCAAAGTTTTATCCAATCATAGGTAATAAATATTTGTCAGATATTATTAGTTCCCAAGAATTAGCTACAAAAAACATATTTTCAAAAAAAAAATTCCTTACAGAGAAATAACGGTGTTGAAAAGAAATGAAGAAAGTTTAGGAGAGTTATTTTGTTTTTTTGTCTTAGAAACAATCTTATTAGGCAGAGCCTTAAAAGTTAATACATTTGATCAACCCTCAGTAGAAATGATAAAAAAAGAGACAAAAAAAATTTTATCTTAACCTTAAAAAAAGTATTTTTGATAGTCCGTATTTTCTTATATCTAGAATATCTATATTATGCTTAATAAGATCATCACTTTTTTTATGCCGATGTAAAATCAATATACCTCTCGGATCTAATATTTCTTGGCTAATTACAACTTCTAAAACTTTATTAATTTCTAATAGTTTATACGGTGGATCTAAAAATACTAAATTAAATTTTTTTTTAAACTCTGAGGAAAACTTAAAATTTAAAAAGTTTACATTTATAATTTTACAAAACTTTTTCAAATTAAATTTACTTACGTTTTGGTTTAGTATCGATAATGCTGGATTGTAGCTTTCGACAAAAGTTACATCTTTACAGCCTCTGGACATGCACTCTATACCAAAAGAACCCGTGCCTGAAAAAGCATCCAAAATAACAGATTTTTCAAATTTTATATGAAATTTTTTTGAATGTAATATCGAATTAAAAATTGATTCTTTCACCAGATCCTTCAGTGGTCTTATATTAATATCATTAGGATTAATTAATTTAGCACCTTTAAATAATCCAGAAATAATTCTCATTATTTTATAACTTTATATCCTATATCTTTTCTATAATATTTATTTTTCCAGTTAATTTTTTTCAGCATACCTAATGCGATCTTTCTTGCTTGTTTTAACGAATCCGAACAAACAGTAGCATTAATTACTCTACCTCCAGATGCAATTATTTCTTTTTTTGAATTAAAAGTAGTTCCTGCATGGAACAACTTTTTATTTTGGTTTTGTCTAATTTTCTTTAAACTTTTTATGACAGTATTTCTTTTAAAACTCATCGGGTATCCTTTATTTGCAGCAACAATAGTTATTGAGAATTTTTTTTTCCAATAAATTTTACTATATTTCAATTTATTATTGACCGAAGAATACAATAATTTAAATAAATCATTTTTTAACCTCATCATCAAAACCTGGCATTCTGGATCACCTAATCTTACGTTGTACTCTATTAATTTTGGCTCCCCTTTAAATATTATTAATCCAGCATACAAAATTCCTTTATACCTAGATTTAATTACCGACATTCCCTTAATTGTTGGTTTTATTATTTTATTAATTATTTTATTTTCAACTTTTTTATTTATTATAAATGCTGGTGAGTAAGCGCCCATACCTCCTGTATTTAACCCAGTATCTCCCTCACCAATTCTTTTGTGGTCTTGGGCTGTTCCCAAAGCCTTAAAATTCTTACCATCAGTGATAACAAAGTAGCTTACTTCTTCTCCTTGTAAAAATTCTTCAATAATTACTTTTTTTGAAGACTTAAATTTTCCATTTAGTATATTTTTAACATCCCTAATAGCTTTAACTTTTGTATAACATATAGTTACCCCTTTACCTGCGGCCAAGCCATCAGATTTTACTACTACAGGTAAGTTTAATTTTTTCAAAAAGTTTTTGGCTTGCTTTAAACTTTTAACCTCTTTGTATTTTGCTGTTGGAATTTTAAATTTCTTACAAAATTTTTTTAAGAAAATTTTAGAGCCTTCAAGTCGTGATGCTTGCTTACTGGGTCCAAAAATTTTTATTTTTTTTTTTTCAAAATAATCTACTATTCCATTGACAAGAGGAACCTCCGGTCCGACCACAATAAAATCAATTTTATAACTCTTTACAATATTATATAATTGATTGAAGTTTTTGATATCAGCGTCAATATTTGTTGCAAACTCTTTTGTACCTGCGTTTCCTGGAATACAATAAATATTATTAATATTATTTGATTTATAAAGTTTATAACACAAAGAATGTTCTCTACCACCACTTCCAATAATTCCTAAATTCATATATTAAGTTATAAACTAAAAATGTTTAAAAAATTAGCAAAATTAAAATATCTCCCTAATAAATTTGAGATTATTAAAGGTGGCGACCATGTCGTATGTGCAGTATCAGAAAAAAAAATTAAATTAGAAGAATTAAATTATTGGAGTGTAGATTTACAAGAACCTTATTTTTCTTATATGGAAGCTTCCAAAAAATCTGGGAAATAAATTTTATTAATGTTTCCATCTATTATGTGACCAAATCCACTGATTAGGTTTATTAATAATCATTTTTTCCAAAATATCGTTAAGTCTTGAAGTTATTTCCAGTACACTCTCATTTTCCTCAAATTTAATTGGTTTATGTACAATCATACTAAAGTAGTATTTTTTCTCTCTTATAATATCTACTGGAACAATATCAAATTTAAATTTTTTTACAATTTGCGCTGGAATAGTTGTAGTGAATGCCTCTCTCCCAAAAAACTTACACTTTATTCCCTCACTTACTCTTTGATCTATCATTAATGCAATAGAATAACCCGCATTTATTAGTTTTATAAACTCTCTAGTGCCTGGTCTGCCTTTTTTAATCTGTTTTTCACAAATATATTTCTCTCTTATTTTTTCCATTGTCTTGTTTAGGAAATAATTATTTAAAGGTCTATATATAGCAGCCAATTTCACACCGCTTTTATCTAGTTGCATTGCCATCAGTTCGAAATTATTAAAATGACCTGATACAAAAACTACTTTTTTTCTTTCTCTAATTATTTTTTCTAAATTTTCTTTACCTTCTAAGTTAATATATTTATTTAACTTTTCATTTCTAAAATTTTTTAGAAAAGGGTATTCCGAAAGAATCCTTCCATAATTACCCCACATATTATTAATTAATTTCTTTCTTTCGTTATCATCAATTCCTATTTTACTATTTCGTAAATTTTCAATTATCCTATTTTTATCCCTAAAATATGGACCTACAATTTTTCCCAATATATCTCCTAAGTCAGATGATATTTTATATCCTAATACTTTAAATATAAAAAAAAGGAGTTGAATAAATAAATATTGTGTAAGGTAAATTAAATTTTTCATATTTTTTTTAAGTCCTCTAAAAATTTTTCTTTTTCTCTTATATGTGTGTTTACTTTAATAGGAAATATTTTTGATTTAAATTTATTATTTATCCTATTATAATCTTTTTCAGTTGTAACAACCAAAGCATTTAAATTTGCAGCCTCTAATAATATTTTTTCTAAATTTTTATCCTTAAAATTATAATGATCTGGATAACTAAATGTCTTTTTAACCTCCAATTTATTTTTAGTAAGAATATTAAAAAAATTTTTATTATTTCCTATTCCAGAAAAAGCGACTAACTTTTTTCCAATAAATTTTTCCTTTTCTTTAAGTTTAAAAAAAAAATAATAGATTTCTACTTTAGGATTAATGCTCCTAATTTTGTCTTCGATAATTGTATTTTTGTCACCTTTAATGAAAATACAATTTGCTCTCTTTAACGCTTTCAGGGGTTCTCTTAATGGACCAGATGGTATAGTCATCCCATTTCCTATCCACTCACTTCCATCAAAGCATAAAATATTAAAATCTTTATGTATTGAAAAATCTTGAAATCCATCGTCTAATACTGCGATGTCATTTCCATTTTTTTCTAAATTTTTAATTGATATTGCCCTAACTTTACTATCAAAAACGTCGCCAAATGACTTTAATATTTGAATTTCGTCTTTTAGGTAAGGATAATATTTCTTAACAAATCCTGGAGATTTGCCAAGTGATTGGAGCATTTTATAAACTTCTATTGAAATCGGAGTTTTTCCTGTTCCACCTAGATAAATATTACCTACACATATAATTGGAATATTAAATTTTTCTTGCTTACCTAGTTTTTTAATAGTGGATACAAATACTATTAACAAAGATATGGGCCATAAAATTAATGATATTATATTTGGGTTTTTATTGGTCCAAAACAAAGGTTTGTTAAATAGCATCATAAATAATTTGAAATTTGTTTGTAATTTAGTCTCAATATATCTTTCCCAATTTTTTTGATTTTTAGAATGTTTTTTTTTGGCATAGATTTAGTTTTTAAATTTTTAATAACCTCGTGCTTTAATTGAGATAGGTTCGTAATTTTTTTTGAAATTCTAAATTTTGATAAAAAACTATAAACATCTTTAAAATTTTCAATATAAGGCCCATGAAGAATTTTACAGCCAGCCCTGGCTGCTTCCAGGGGATTTTGACCACCATGATTAATTAATGAACCACCGAGAAAAACTAAGCTACAATTTCTTGTAAATAATTTTGTTTCACCGAATGTGTCGACTAAATAAATATCAATATTTCTTTTTGGAATTTTTTTAGAACTATGCAAATGAATATTTAGATTATATTTTTTTAGATCCTCAACAATCTCTTTAGATCTATGCACATGTCTGGGTATAATCAATGTTATCAAGTTTTTCAAAATTTTTTTTTGATACATGTGTACTTTTGCACATATCAATTCTTCAGAATAATGCGTGCTTATTGCCCCTAAAATTATATTTTTTTTCGTAAAATATTTTTGTAAATTAGGGTTAAGCTCTTTTTTCTTTGCCTCTTGACTTTCAGAAAATTTTAAATTTCCAATCTTATTTATATTCTTAGTTCCTAACACTTTTAGATATTTTATAGTTTCTTTATTTTGTGGCATGCATAAATCAAATTTTTCAAATAAGAATCTGGAAAATGATTTTATTTTTACCCACTTGCCAAAACTTTTTTTGGTTATCCTAGCGTTTATTAAAATTAAAGGAATTTTTTCTTTTTTAATTTCAATGATAGCATTAGGCCAAATTTCTGATTCTATAAAAATTGCTATTGAAGGTTTCCAATGTTTAAGAAATTTTTTAATAATAAAAGATACATCTAATGGAAAAAATTGATGAATAGTTTTTTTTAATTTAAATTTACTCAAAATTTTTGATGAACTATATGTATTTGACGTAATTAATATTTGTTTAATATCTTTTCTTTTCTCTAATTTTTCAACAAGAGGCATTACACTCATAACTTCTCCTACACTTGATCCATGGAACCAAATAATTTTTCCTTTAATTCGACTTTTTGAGAATCTACCAAATTTTTCTAAACATCTTTCAGGATCCTCTTTTTTATTTATAATCCTATAAAAAAGTAAAAGTGGCGATATTATTAAAAAGAAAATTGTTAAGATCCTATAATACAATAACATCAGTCTTTTCTAAGTTGCTTGTTATAAAAATTTTTATAAATATCTGAGTTTTTCAAAAGATCTTCATGGGACCCTTCAGCTTTAATTTCACCTTTATCTACAACATATATTCTTTTTGAATTCACAATAGTTGAAAGTCTATGAGCAATTACAAGTGTAGTTCTATTTTTAGTTAAAAGTTTTATAGCTTCTTGAATTTTAGTTTCTGTTTCAGCGTCAAGCGATGATGTTGCCTCATCAAGTAATATAATTTTACTTTTTTTTAACATCGCCCTGGCAATAGATATTCTTTGTTTTTCTCCACCAGACAGTCTAATACCGTTCTCCCCAATTAAGGTGTCAAATTTATTCGGTAATCTATTTATAAACTCATCGCAGTAGGACAATTTTGCTACTTCATAAATTTCATCGTCAGATGCATCTAAATTTGCATAAGAAATATTATTTTTTATAGTATCATCAAAAAGAGTTACATCCTGTGTCACTAGCGAGATATTTGATCTTAAAGAATTAATTCTAACGTTATAAATTGATTGATTGTCTATTAATATATCTCCATCTATTTTGTCATAAAATCTAGGAATCAAATTTATTATTGAAGATTTCCCAGCTCCACTATGTCCTACCAGAGAAGTCATGTAACCCCCCTGGATAAAAACATTTATATTGTCCAAAACTTTTTTTTCTTCAGTTTTATATTTAAATACTATATTTTTAAATTCTATATTTCCCTCGTTTACATTTAAAATACTGCTATCATTTTTTTCCGTTATTTTGTTTTTGGTATCAATAATTGGCAAAATTCTTTTTGCAGCAGCCAGACCTTGATTAATTGCCATATTAACAGTTGCGAGTGACCTAACAGGCTGATATGCCAACATCATTGCTGCTAGGAATGAAAAAAAATTATTTATGTCAAGCTGTTGATTAAATATTAATTTACCTGAAAAATAAATTAATAAACCAATCATAATACCGGTTAATGACTCCATAATAGGAGACGCTCTTACTAAAACACTTTCAATTTTTACAACTTTATTTTTAAGTCTATCTATAAATTTTTCAGTTCTACCAAATTCATAATTTTCTTTTTGAAAAATTTTTATTACCTTATGATTTTTGAATATTTCTAAAAGATATGAAGTTAATTCTCCAGTCATATTAGCTGCTTCCACTGTCACTTTTCCTATTCTTTTTCCTAATGACCTTGCTGCCACTGTTGCCAATGGTATCATTATAATTGCAAATAGAGCTAATTTCCAATTTTGGTAAAACATCACAAAAATTAGTGCAATTAAGGTTAGGCTATCTTTAGTAAGATTCAATAATGCTGTACTAACAAGCTTAGTTATCATACCCACATCAAAGCTTAAATGGGAAATAAATTTTCCAGAATGTTTATTATCTATAATTTCAGTATCTGCCGTAATAAGTGATTTCATTACCTTGTACTGAATGAGTTTTGTTATTTCTTGTCCAGCTTTTATTAAAATTATCTTCGCAAAATAAAGAGAGATTCCTTTTAGGAAAAATGCAAACATTATAGCAATCGGTATAATTATTATGAGTGTTTGATCTTTATCTATAAATATTTTTTTTATAGCAGGGTCTAATAACCATGCTATTGAAGCAGTACTAGCAGCTACTAATAATGAAAAAAAAACCGAAAGAAGAATTTTCAACAAAAACTTTTTTGTATATTCTTCGTAAAGTCTTTTTATAATTTGAAAATTAGTCATGATATGAACTTACCAACCAATAAATTTATAAATACTAAAAGGCCTAAGTAGTTATTTGATCTAAAAAGCTTTAAGCATTTTTTACTATTTTTTATATCTAAAAAAAATATTTGATAAACAAACAAATGAATAAAAATAAGTATTGAAAATAAATAAAAATATAAACCAAAATTCATTTGGTACCCTAAGTATAAAATTGTAAAAAATGTTATTAAATAACACATTGTCAAAAATTTTTTTGGACTTTCCTTAAATTTAATTGATGTAGATTTTACTCCTATTATTTCGTCATCGTTAATATCCTGAAATCCATAAATAGTGTCATATCCTAATGTCCAAAATATGGCTCCAAAGTATAAAACTAAAGGCAATATCGTTATATTATTTTCTATTGATGTCCATCCAAGCAATAAACCATAGTTAAAAGTTATTCCAAGATATAGTTGTGGCCAATAGGTAAATCTTTTCATGTACGGATAACTGAAAGCTAAAGGCATAGATGCGATAGCAAGTAAAACTGTAAGTTTATTAAATTGCACTAATACGCCAAGAGCAATTAAACACAACATCCCAGATAAAATTATACCCTCCAAAACCGAAATTTTACCAGACGCTATTGGGCGGTTTTTAGTTCTTTGTACTTTTTTATCAAATTCTTTGTCAACAATATCATTGATGACGCAACCAGCTGATCGCATTAATAAAGATCCTAAAAAAAAAAGAGTTGTATAAAAAATAAACAACTTTAATCCATTATTAAAATTATAGCCAAGTGTAAGACCCCATAAGCATGGCCAAAACAGCAACATGTATCCTATAGGCCTTTTAATTCTTATTAAATCCAAATAATTTTGCAATTTTTCTGACATATTTTATTTGTAAATAACAAAGCAAATCAACATAATCAATTTTTATCGATATGAATATAGATTACACTGTAACTGCATTAATGTTTCCAGCTATACCTCTAATAATGGCCGTTTACAGCAACAGGTTTCATACTTTAAGTAACTTAATAAGAAAAATCCATGATGAGTATGTATTCGAAAAACATACCCCACCCGAGTGGAAGAGCCAATTAATTAATCTTAATAATAGGGTAAGTGTCCTAAAATTTTCAATATTATTTGCAGCTTTTGGTTTTTTATTTAATATGGGAACTGTTTTCGCTTTATATTTAAATGAGGTTTTTTCTGCAAGAATTATATTTGCTTCTTGTTGTCTCTCCATGATGGTTTCAATTATTTTTTTTATTAGGGAAATTCAAATATCTACTAAAGCTCTTAAGCTTCACTTATCGGATATGGATGTAAAATTTAAGGAGTAATTATAGCTGGTCCAATAATTTTCCTACCCTCTAGGTCTTTATGTGCTTGCACAGTTTCATCTAAAGTATATTTTTTAAAAATTTTTACGATCACTTTTTTTGATTTAATCATATCAAATAATTTTGTTGCAGCTTCATCCAGTTCTGCCCTAGTTGATGTATAATGGGCAATACTTGGTCGAGTTAAAAATAATCCTTTTGGTGCAATTAGCTTGCCAACATCTAACGGATCTAGCTTACCAGATGCGTTTCCAAAAGATACAAACGTCCCTCTCATTTTCAGACAATTTAAAGATTTTACCATTGTCACCTTGCCAACACCATCATACACAACAGGTATTCCACTATCATTTGTAATTTTCATTACTTCTTTTTGAAAATCTTCTTTGTTGTAATTTATAACGTGTGAACAACCATTTTGATTTGCAATTTCAATTTTTTCATCTGAACCAACAGTGCCTATAACAGTACATCCCAAGCTTTTTGCCCACTGACAGAATATTTGACCCACCCCACCAGCTGCAGCATGAAATAGAACTGTTTCACCTGATTTTGCTTCATAAGCTTTGTGTAGTAAATAAAATGTCGTTAAACCTTTTGTCATAATAGATGCGACAGTTTCTAGATCAATTCCCTCTGGAACTTTAATTAAATTTTTCGCAGGATAAATTCTGTGTGTTGCATAAGAGCCAATTGGAGCAGAAGCATAAGCAACCTTATCACCTTCTTTGAACCCATTTGTATTTGAACTAGCTTTTTCGATTATTCCTGCGCCTTCCAAACCTATTCCTGAGGGAAGGGGCACAGGATATAGACCTGATCTGTGATATGTATCAATATAATTTAAACCAATAGCAACTTGTTTTATTAAAACTTCACCAGATTTAGGATCGGAAAGTTTTATGTCTTTTAACTCTAAAACCTCAGGACCACCAGTGTTTTTAATTTCTATTGATTTCATTATTTTACAAATGTTCCGTTATGAAAATCATTGACTGCTTCTAGTATTTCAGATTTTGTGTTCATAACAAATGGCCCACCTCTTGCAATTTGTTCATTAATTGGTTTCCCGGAAATTAACAAAAATTTTGAATTTGTAACAGCTTTAACTTTTAGATTTTTACCTTTTGTAAGCAAAACTAAATTTGATCCCTTGGCTCTGTCATGCTCTATTTCACCAACTTTTATTTCACCATTCACCAGGTATATAAGTGAATTATGTGTTATAGGGATTTCATAATTAAAATATTTGTTTTGTTTTAATTCTACATCGAAATAAATTGGTTCAACATTGTGTCCTTTAACTGGTCCTTCAGCATTTTCAAATTTACCTGCAATAGTCTTAACCTTTTTATTTTCATCTTTATGGACCTGCATATCTTTCGAATTGATGTAAATATAATTAGGTTTAGACATCTTTAATTTTGCTGGCATATTAATCCACAATTGAAATCCCTGAAGTTTCCCACCAGTCATAGCTGGCATTTCAGAATGAATTATACCACTCCCTGTTTTCATCCACTGAACATCCCCAGATTTCATTTTACCTTTTGAACCTGTGCTATCCTCATGTTCAAATTCTCCATGTAGCATGTAAGTTACAGTTTCAATTCCTCTATGCGGGTGAGCAGGAAAACCTCCAACATAATCATCTTTATCTTCAGATCCAAATTCATCTAGCATAAGAAACGGATCATAATAGTTGGGCTCAACCCCAATACTTCTTTTTAGTTTTACCCCTGCGCCATCTGATGAGAGTACAGGCTCTACAATTCTATCGACTTCAATTTGTTTCATTTATTTTTTTTCTCTATTTTATCAAAACTAAACTTTTTAGCACCATTTACAACAATGATTAAAAAACCTCCAGCTAAAGCTATATTTTTTAGAAATGAAGTCACCTGAATCTGACTTGAAAAATCTACATGAAAAATTAATGCTGTTGTTAAACAAAAAGCAGCTAGTAAAGCTGCCGCAATTTTGGTTTTATATCCTAACATTATCAATATTGGTGCAGTAATTTCTAAAATTATAGCTGGCATCAATAATATTCCTGGAATACCAAAGCTTTCCATCCATTCTATCGTTCCATCGTAATTTATTATTTTAAAATAACCATTTAATAAGAATAATATGGATATAAATATTCTACCTATTAAATCAAAAAAATTTATCATCCGTAAAATTTAATTTTTTATTTAACAATATCAAGTAGTCCTTTTAGACTTACAATTTCATTTTTCGGCTTATAATCTAAATAATCAAATATATTATTATTCCTGTTTACCCAAATAGATTGATAACCATAATTTCCACCACCAGAAACATCCCATGTATTTGCGCTTAAAAATATAACTTCATTTTTTTCAATACCATATTTCTTAATTGGCATTTCATAGACTTTTGAACATGGCTTATAAATTCCAACTTCCTCAACTGAAAATATATCATCAAAAAAACTTTCAATACTGTTGCTTCTAACTAGTTCGAATAAAAGGCCAGGAGTTCCGTTTGAAAGAATAGCTAATTTATAATCTCTTTCTTTAAGATATTTTAAAGTTTCTAGAACTTCTTTATAAGGTGATAAAACTCTATATAAATTTAATAACTCATCTTTCATATTACTGTTTATCTCAAAGGCTTTCATAGATTTTTTAAGACTATCTTCGGTTACATACCAAAAATCTTTGTGTCTGTTCATTAAGCTTCTTAACCAAGTATACTCTAATTGGGTAGTTCTCCAGTAATTTGCAAAATCCTCCCATTTATTACCAATTTTACTTTTACATTTTTCAGCTGCTGAATTAACATCAAATAACGTTCCATATGCATCAAAAATTATTGCTTTAATATTTTTCATAAATAATATCGTTATATGACTTATAGTAGATTATTTTTTAATGGAAATTTATCTGAAAATTTAAGTTCTAATCTTGATAAATCTCAGTCTCATTATATTACAAAAGTGATGAGAATTAAAGAGGGTGAAAACTTTTCCCTGTTTAATAATAGTGGAGAATGGCAAGCAAGAGTTGAAGAAATTAAAAAAAATATTGTAAAATTTAAAATTATTAAAAAATTAAAAAAAGCAGAAAACGATAATGAGATTTGGTTAGCATTTACACCGATTAAACTAAATTACTTTAATTTTATGATTCAAAAAGCAACAGAGTTAGGCGTTACTAAATTCATTCCAATATTAACAGACAGAACTATTGTAAGGGAGATTAATAAAGAAAGAATAAGTAAAATAATTATTGAAGCCTCAGAGCAATCGAATCGTATTAAATTACCTAAGTTAGAAAAATTAATAAAATTTAAGGAGTTTTTACAATTATATAAAGATATAAACATAATTTTTGGAGATATTAACTCCTCAAATGATCAATTAAAAATTGTTTTTAAAAATCCTCTGTGCGTACTGATTGGTCCTGAGGGAGATTTTTCAGAGAAAGAAAGAGAGAGTATTTTAAATTTAAAAAATGCAAAACCAATAAAAATAAACAAGAATATTTTAAGAACTGAGACGGCAGCAATTTCGTTAATCTCTTTAATTAGTTTTAAAATGTTATCTTAATAGTTTATCTATCTTCTTAAATATATCTTTATAAGCTGCATGATGACTTATACGATCTAGGTACTTGCCATCTCTTAAAAGCAAAACTGAAGAACTATGGTTGATCAAATAATTTCCATCCTCAGTAAAAATTTTTTCGGATAAAACTCCCCATGACTGAGATAATAAAAAAACTTTTTTTGGGTCTCCTGTAATACCGAATATCTTATTTTCAAAATCTTCTAAATAATTTTTAATAATTTCAGTAGTATCTCTTGTTGGGTCTATGCTTACGAAAAAAACTTTAAATTTTTCTTTTTTTTTTACCTCAAGTTCATTTATTACTAAATCTAAGTTATATAATGTCATTGGACATATATCAGGACAATTGGTGAAACCAAAAAAAATGGCAGTTAATGGTCCATCAAACGACTTTTCAGTGATAGTATTATTGTTGACGTCCTTGAGAGAAAACTCTGACCCTTTAAAAGATGCGACCATATCATCTTTTTTTTCCTTAATATTTAAAAATACTGGAAGCATTAAAAATATAAATAAAAATAAACATCCAGATATTATTGCAATAGAAGTCTTTAATTTCATAGTTGATAATGTTTTATAAATCACTATATAAAATTAATGTCTAGTTTATTAAAGAAAATTTTTGGCACAATTATAGAAAAACCTTGGGAACCTGAAAGGGCTCAAGTTGATGATGCTCACAGTGGACAAACTTTTGATTTATCAGTTCAAAAATCAGCTGTTATAATTATATTCGGCATTGCAACAGTTTTATTTAGTCTTATTTTTACAGGTTATATTTATAGCGTCCCTCCTGAGCAGGATACAAAGTATCTATTAAAACCAAATTTACTATGGGTTAATACTTTTGTTCTTTTTTGTATTTCATTTTATTTTAGTAAAGTTAATAAAGGATTGAAGAGGTCGGAAGTTATTTATGTAAAAAAAAATTTATTAATGATAGGAGGGTTGAGTTACTTATTTCTTTTTGGACAAGTGGCTTTTTGGATTCAATTAATGAAAAGCGGGAACTTTGTTCAGACTAATAATTATTTTTCATCTTTTTATATTTTTACAGCTCTACATGGAATACATTTACTTGGTGGCCTTTTCTTCTGGGGAAAAGTTGCTTCAAGAGTCTTAAAAATTAAAAATGAAAAAATATTAGAAGAAGAAAAAAATATTTCAGCTTTATCAATGTATTGGATGTTCCTTTTAGTAGTTTGGTTAGCTTTCTTTCTAATGATTTATGTATTTAACGACGCGTTTATAGAATGGTGCAAAACGCTTGTAGCTTAAAGAAACAATACTAATACTGATCCAACTAAAGCAACTACAATAAGTAAAATATTAACTGACTTAAGATACCTTTTTGTTTCGGTTTTAACCCCATCCTTTTTAAAAGCTCCAGCACCAAACGAGATAACGATATAGAACACAAAAACAAGAGCTAAAATAGCTATAAGAATGCCGATTTTTCCTAACATTTTCAGACTTATATAAGCTAATTATAATCATTTGGAAGACATTTTGTCATAGGTTTTTATCAAATTTCTCTTATATATAAATCCACATGCATGCAGGGATAATATTTTTATTGGTGATAATAGGATCTGTTCTATTCCATATTTTTACACCTTGGTACTGGACGGACATCGCATCAAATTGGCAAGGAATGGACGATACGATAACTTTGACATTTTGGGTAGGCGGAGGTGTGTTTGTTGCAGTTTGTTTGTTCATGGTTTATTGCGTGTTTAGATATTCTTACAAAGAAGGAAGAAAAGCAGAATATAAACCTGAAGACAAAAAATTAGAAAAAATTTTAACTTGGGCAACAACATTAGGTGTTGCAGCTTTGCTTGCTCCAGGTTTAATAATATGGAATCAATACGTTAACGTTCCAAAAAATGCTTTAGAAATTGATGTGATGGCTTGGCAGTGGGGATGGCAATACAGATTACCAGGCGAGGATGGAAAACTTGGAACTACAAAAGTTACAAATATTAATGATGAAAATCCATTTGGGATTAATATAGATGATCCTTTTGGAAGAGATGATGTCCTTGTTCAGAGTGATTATATTAATTTAGAAAATAACAAACCAGTTAAAATTTTATTAAGATCTGTTGATGTACTTCACAATTGGTATGTTCCACAATTCAGATCTAAAATGGATGCAGTTCCTGGAATTGTAACTTTTTATTGGTTTGAACCCAATAAAGTTGGAGAATACGAAGTTTTATGTGCAGAATATTGTGGAGTGGGTCATTACGCTATGAGAGGTGGAGTAGAAGTTCAAAACGCAGGGGATTATAATAAGTGGTTATCAGAACAAGAGACATTTGACGAACTTATAGCTAAAAATGAACTAGAAAATGAAAACAAAAAATTAGCTAAAAATAACAATTTAAATTTAAATAAAGATATATATAAAGAGGAATAATTTATGTCAGACGAATACGAAAATAAGTCAGGTTACCAAGCACAATCATCAGAAACAATCTCTGGAGATTCCCCAGGAATCTCTCCTGACATGGATTACGTAAGACCAGCAGAAAATGCTGAACAAGATTTATATCACCCACATAGTTTTATTGAAAAATGGGTTTTTTGTCAGGATGCAAAAGTTATAGGAGTTCAATACTTTCTAACAGCAGTTTTTACAGGTGTTGTAGGTTTAATTTTGTCGTGGTTAATGAGATTACAATTAGGTTTTCCTGGATTAGCAGGATTTATAACTGCTGAGCACTATTATCAATTCGTGACTATGCATGGAATGATAATGGTAGTTTACTTTTTGACCGCCTTGTTTCTTGGTGGTTTTGGAAATTATTTAATTCCTCTTATGGTGGGTGCAAGAGATATGGTATTTCCATATGTAAATATGTTGAGCTTTTGGATGTTCTTTGTTGCTGTAGCCGTTTTAATGGCTAGCTTTTTTGTTCCAGGTGGTCCAACAGGTGCAGGTTGGACATTATATCCTCCACAGACTATTTTAGAGGGAACGCCAGGTCACGGTTATGGAATTCTTTTAATGTTAATCTCTTTAGCTTTATTCGTTATTGGTTTTACCATGGGAGGCTTAAATTATATGATTACTATTCTTCAGGCAAGAACTAGAGGTATGACGCTTATGAGAATGCCCCTAACAGTTTGGGGAATATTTACTGCAACAGTCTTAGCAATGTTAGCGTTTCCAGCACTTTTAGTTAGTTCCATAATGATGACACTGGATAAGCTTTTAGGAACAAGTTTCTTTATGCCAACAATATTAAAAGCTGGCGAAGTTTTAGAGTATGGTGGCGGTAGCCCTATATTATTTCAGCACTTATTTTGGTTTTTTGGACATCCTGAAGTTTATATTGTGGCATTACCTGCTTTTGGTATTGTTTCTGACTTAATCTCAGTCCACGCTAGAAAAAATATTTTTGGATACAGAATGATGGTTTGGGCAATAGTAGGTATTGGAGCTTTAAGCTTTTTTGTTTGGGCACACCACATGTATGTTAGTGGTATGAATCCCTGGTTTGGTTTCTTTTTTGCTTCAACAACTTTAATTATCGCTGTTCCAACTGCCATGAAAGTTTATAACTGGATACTAACTTTATGGAGAGGAAATATAAGAATTAATACTGTTATGCTTTGGTGTTTAGGCTTTATAGTAACTTTCGTAAATGGCGGAATAACAGGAATATTTTTAGGAAATGTATCTGTTGATGTTCCTTTATCAGACACTTATTTCGTTGTAGCTCATTTTCATATGGTAATGGGAATTGCTCCTTTAATGGTAATAATGGGCGCGATTTACCACTGGTTTCCATTGGTTGCAGGAAAAATGTTAAATGAAAAATTAGGTAAATGGCATTTTTGGACAACATTTCTTGGAGCATATTCAATTTACTTTCCGATGCATTATTTAGGTTTCATTGGCGTGCCAAGAAGATATTATGAGATGTATGACAGTCCGTATATGACTTCAGGCGTAGGATTAAATGAGTTTATTAGTACTGCAGCATTTATAGTAGGAGCTGCTCAACTAATTCTAGTATTTAATATTATAAAAACTTTAAAAACAGGAAAAAAAGCTGAGCAAAATCCGTGGAAAGCTAACTCTTTAGAATGGTTTACTTCTACAGTTCCACCGGAACATGGAAATTTTGGCGACAGACTACCTGTCGTTCATAGATGGCCATATGATTTTAATGTACCTGGAGCAGATGAGGACTATTTACCTCAAACTGCAGCGCCGAGTGAAGTAGCACATACAGAGGTAGAGAAAACTTAAAATAAACAAATGTCTGACCCAAAAATTGAAGGCTTTGAACTAGAAAAAGGGTTTAGGGGCATGGCTAAAGATACCAGCTCTGATCAAACCATGTTCAAAGGCGTTCATTGGGGCAAGGCAATGATGTGGATATTTTTGTTAAGCGACACTTTTGTGTTTAGTTGTTTCTTAATAGCATATATGAAGGGGAGAGCATCTACCCCAGCAGAGTGGCCAAATCCTAGTGAGGTTTTTGCATTAGATGCATTTGGAGTCCCTGTACCATTATTATTAATAGCCCTTATGACTTTTGTTCTTATTACAAGTAGTGGAACAATGGCTCTAGCTGTTAAGTATGGTTACGAAAGAAATAGAAAGATGTGTGGCTATTTAATATTGGCTACTGCATTAGGTGGACTTACTTTTGTTGGAATGCAAGCTTACGAATGGTCTAAACTAATTCATGAGGGAGTCAGGCCATGGGAAAATCCATTTGGAGCTGCTCAGTTTGGGTCTTTTTTCTTTATGATTACAGGGTTTCATGGGACTCACGTTTCGATTGGAGTAATATTTCTCTTTATTTATTGTTACAAAGTTTTTGCTGGGCATTACGAAGAGGGCAAAAGGGGCTGGTTTACAAAAATGAAAGGAGATTATGTAGAAGTTGAAATATTAGGACTTTACTGGCATTTTGTAGATCTAGTGTGGGTGTTTATATTTGCTTTCTTTTATTTATGGTAAACTAAAATATGGAAGAGTCTAAAAAAAAAGAACAACCTGGAAGCACTCATAAGATAGGCATATATCTATGGATTTGGGGGCTGTTGTTCGTATTAAGTTTTTTTTCATACTTGGTTGATTGGTACCAATTTCAAGGGATGCTTAGATGGTCATTAATTCTATTTTTTATGTTTTTGAAAGCAGGATTAATTATGGCATTCTTTATGCATCTTTATTGGGAAAGGTATGCATTAGTGAATGTATTATTATGGCCTATGACTGCAATCGTTTGCTTTGTTGCACTAATGATTGCTGAGGGTAAATATACTTTATTTTCAAGATTATTTTATTTTTTTGTAGGGGGTTAAAAAATGGATGGATATGATTATTTAGCTGGTTTTCTAATTTTCTTTCTATTTTTCATTTATATAATTTGGTTTGGGTATACCGTAAAAGAGGAAAAAGAGAACGATAAAGGTGACAATGTCAAAATTAATCCTTATGATAACGTACCAATACACAGAAGATTGATAGATAAGAAAAATCCTAAAGTTGGACTTTTTGATTTAGGAAACCACGTTTTAATTGTTGGGTTTATTTTAGTTGTAATTTTCATATCACTTAACGTCGAGTAAAAGTGACTATTAATATATTAAATAAACGATCGATATTTGGTAATAAATTAATATACTTAAAATCATTTTTATTATTAATGAAACCAAGAGTCATGTCATTGGTAATTTTTACTTGCGCGGTAGGACTATTAATGTCACCAACAACTGTTTCATTTTATAATTCAATTATTTCAATTTTTTTCGTTGCAATTGGTGCAGGCGCAGCTGGATCTCTTAACATGTGGTATGAGGCAGATCTAGATAAGCTGATGACCAGAACATGTTTAAGACCAATTCCTACTGGTAAATTAAATAAAGGCCAGGCATTAATATTCGGTATTGCCTTATCTTTAATATCTATAATTGGTCTGTACTATTCGTCAAATTTACTCTCAGCAATTATGTTGCTTTTGACTATATCTTTTTATCTTTTCATTTATACAATGTGGTTAAAAAGAATAACCTCACAAAACATAGTTATTGGGGGTGCTTCAGGAGCTTTGCCTCCTGTTATAGGTTGGACAATAGCTAACAACAGTATTAGTTTAGAGCCAATTACATTTTTTTTAATTATATTTTTTTGGACACCATCACATTTTTGGGCATTAAGTTTATTTAAAGCTGATGACTATAAAAAAGCGAATATACCAATGTTACCTTTAACAAATGGTATTGAAAATACTAAAAAGAATATTTTAATTTATTCAATTTTAATGTTGCCTGTTGTAGTTGCCCCTTATGCAATCGGATTTGTAGGAATTGTATATTTAGCAACTTCATTAATATTAACATTTTATTATATTTATATTTGTTATGAACTTTGTAGTTTCAAAAAAAATAAATTTGAAATTTCTAAAGCAAAAAAAGTCTTTTCTTACTCAATTATATACTTATTTTTGCTTTTTGTATTATTCCTTGTAGATAAAATATTTTAGTTGTAGAAGTTTTTCTAATCTATGAATTATATAAGTACTAGAAATAATAGTAAAAAGGTGTCTTTTGAACATGTCTTTCTAAAAGGTTTATCAGAGGATGGTGGTCTTTTTATACCAGAAAAATTAAAAAAATTTGATCATAAAGAATTAAAGGATTTATCAAATCTAGATTACAAAAATCTTGCATTTAATATTATAAAATTATTTACTGGAGATTTTATCGGCGAGTTAGATTTAAAAAATTTGATTAATAAATCATATGAAAATTTTAGGGACCGTAACGTTGTAAAAATTAACAAAATTAATAAAAATTATCTACTAGAACTATATCATGGTCCAACTCTCGCATTCAAAGATATTGCAATGCAACTTATCGGTAATTTTTATGAATATTACTTAAATAGGAATAATAAAAAAATTAATATTATAGTTGCCACTTCAGGCGATACCGGCGCAGCCGCGATTGATGCAATTAGAGGAAAGAAAAATATAAATATTTTTGTTCTGCATCCAAACAAAAAAATTTCATCTGTACAAAGAAAACTTATGACAACTACTGAGGACAACAATGTTTTCAACTTAGCAATTAATGGTAATTTTGATGATTGTCAAAATTTAGTGAAATCTATGTTCTCCGATTCTAGTTTTTCGAACACTGTAAATATGTCAGGAGTAAATTCTATTAATTGGGCAAGGATAGTTGCACAAACAGTTTATTATTTTTATTCATATTTTCAAATAGGAAAACGGAATATATCTTTTTCTGTACCTACTGGAAATTTTGGTGATGTGTATGCAGGTTACATCGCTAAGCAAATGGGTTTACCTATAAGTAAATTTATTGTTGCTACAAATCAAAATGACATTTTGCATAGGGCAATATCAAATGGAGATTACAAATCAAATAAAGTTGAAGAGACTATATCTCCAAGTATGGATATTCAGGTTGCTAGCAACTTTGAGCGATTACTCTACGATCTTTATAATAAAAATTCTGAAAAGGTAAAAAACATAATGAAGAGTATAAAAGATAATTCATTTAAAATTGAAAAGGACAAACTAAAAGACTTACAGAATGATTTTGACTCAGAAAGTTTAAATGAAACTGAAATCATCAATACAATAAAAAAATTTTATGAAGAAAATAATATCGTTATCGACCCTCATACAGCTATAGGAGTGGGTGCTATTGAAAAACTAAATCTAAGTGATGTAGTCGTTTTATCAACTGCTCATCCTTGTAAATTCCCTGTGGCAATAGAAAAAGCAATATCAAAAACTGAAAAACTGCCAGAAAGTCTTAATTATGTAAATGATAAAGAAGAAAAATTTGAGGTGATTTCAAACAATTTAGAAAAAGTTAAAGATTATATATTAAGATCAATATGAAATTAAAAATAAACGATCAAATTCCAGATATAGAAATTTACCAATTAATTAATGGTGAACCACAAAAAAGTAAATTACCAAATATTTTAGGTAAAGATAAAATTATTCTATTTGGTCTACCTGGTGCATTTACATCTACTTGTTCAAAACTTCATTTACCAGGCTTTGTTGCATATGCTGACAATATAAAAGCGAAAGGGATAAAAGATATATTCTGTTTATCTGTGAATGATCCATACGTAATGAATGCCTGGGGAGAAGCAAACAACGTTGGTAATAAAATTAAAATGTTGTCTGATCCATATTTATTTTTCACAAAAGCTATTGGTGCTGAGGTTGACAGAAATTCAAAAGGCATGGGTACTAGATCAAATCGTTATGCTATAGTAATCGAAAACTTAAAGGTAATTACTATCCAAGCTGAAAAAGAGACTAAACAATGTGGCTTGTCCTCTGCTGAGACCATTTTAGATATCCTATAATTTGTGAGGTATTAATCACTAGCTGAAGTCTTGGCTAATAAATCTACTTCGTTATTAAGATTATCTGTTGAATGTGCTTTCACCCAGCTCCACTCGATTTCAAAAGCCATTGATAAATCATCAAGTTGTGTCCAAAGATTTTTGTTTTTAACATCTTTCTTATCTTTAGTTTTCCAACCATTTTTTTTCCAATTATATATCCATTCTGTTATTCCATTTTTAACATATTTAGAATCTGTATAAATTTGAACCTTACTGCCTTTAGGAATTTTTTTAAGAGCCATTATAGGTGCTAATAATTCCATCTGATTATTTGTTGTATTTTTTTTGCTGCCTTTGATACTGGTTTTTTCGCCATCATTTATTATTATTGCTGCCCAACCCCCCTTACCAGGATTATTTATGCAAGATCCGTCTGTATAAATTTTTATCATATCAAGTATTCATCGAAACTTCTAATTCTCTTGTGAAAGTTTAATTTGTCCAAATATTCTTTTGGATTTTTTTTCTTAATAATCGCATTTTTAGGTGTATTTAAATAATCATAAGCCCTAGTTACGAGATATCGTAAGGACGATCCCTTGCACAAAGTATTGAAATTATTTTTTTCGTCTTTAGTTAATTTTCTTTTGGTTTCGTATCCTTTAATTAGTTTGTAAGATTTTCTTTTATTAAGAATAAACTTATTTTTTTTCTTATCGAAACATAGAGCATTTATACACGTCGCTAACTCATATGAATAAAAATCTGTAGAGGAAAAATAAAAATCAATAAAACCATAAAACTTTTTTTTGTAAAAAAATATATTATCAATAAATAAATCAGAATGTATTATTCCTTTTGGCAAATTTTTAGGCCAGTATTTTACTAATTCATTAAGATCTGATTTTATGTTCATTTTCAAATTTTTAGAAAATTTGTTTATTCTGTTATCAATTTTTTTCAAAATTCTAGATAACAACTTTATTGATAAAGAATTTTTTCTTCTAATTTTGAGTTTTTTTGTTGCCTTATGAAGCTCAGCAACTTTTTTACCTATCTGATAACAGTCTGACTGACTTAGTTTTTTTTTATCATTACCTTTAAGAAAAGTTACTATACACGCGCTTTTGTTCTTTATTTTAAATAAATATGAACCTTTTTTATTTTTGATCGGCCTAGGACACACAATGTTAAGATTTGAAAGACCATACATTAACTTCATAAAGAATGGTAAATCTTTTTTATTTACCCTTTTTTCAAATATAGTAAGAACTGTTTTCTTATTTCTGAATTCTAAAAAATAATTTGTATTTTCAATTCCTTTTTTTATACCATGATAGTTTTTTATCTTTCCTAATTTGAAGCTATTTTCTATTTTAGAAATGTCTAATTTATTTATTTTTGTAAATACAGCCATTAATTTAATTTACCTGGTATTTTAAAGGTAACATTTTCTTTTATAACCTCAGTATCCTCAATTTTGATATTATATTTTTTTTTTTAAACTATTTATAAATTGTTCAACAAGAATTTCAGGAGCAGATGCTCCAGATGAAATTCCAATAGTTTTGCAATTATCAATTTTATCAAATGGAATTTCACTCTCAGAGTGAATAAGTAATGAATTTTCACATCCAGATTTTTTTGCTACCTCGACCAATCTAACAGAATTAGATGAGTTCCTGCTTCCAATCACAAAAAACATATCACAGAATTTTGCGATTTTTTTGACTGCAGATTGTCTATTAGTTGTAGCATAACAGATATCCTCTTTTTTAGGTTCTTTTATTTTTGGAAATCTTCTCTTTAACTCATGAATTATTCCTTTTGTATCATCTACTGACAATGTTGTTTGGGTTACGTAAGCTAATTCTTTATTGGATTTATTTTCATAATTTTTAGCATCATCAACATTTTCTATTAAGTCAATACCTCCATTTTCTATTTGTCCCATAGTTCCAATAACTTCAGGATGGTTTCTATGACCTATTAATAAAATATGGTCTCCTTTTTTATTTAAATTTTCAGCTTCTCTATGGACTTTTGATACAAGAGGACAAGTTGCATCAATATACTCCATTTTTAAATATTCAGCCTGAGCAGGTATAGATTTTGGTACACCGTGAGCTGAAAAAATTACAGGCCTAGACTTATCCTTTATCTCATCTAGTTCTTCAACAAATATAGCACCTATTTTTTTTAAACTTTCTACGACATGTTTGTTATGAACTATTTCGTGTCTTACATAAACCGGTGAACCATATTTATCTAAACTTTTTTTAACTATTTCTATAGCTCTATCAACACCAGCACAAAATCCTCTTGGTGATGCTAAAAAAATTTTTATTTTTTTATCTTTCATTTTTTTCATTTCTAAAAAAAGGTATTAAAAATATAATATATGCAACTAAAAAAAATAAACTACCAAACATAGCCCAGAAATTTCCAATACTTGATACTGTAAAACCAACTGAAGATACTATAAATAGCAACCAGCTTATTAAATTTATATTTCTATTTCTCATTTTTTTCGATTAAATACTCAAGCAATATATGTGGAAAAGTTAATGACGCCAATCCAATAAAAATTACTTTATATATAGCGCTGTTTAATTCAAAAAAACTATTAAGAATATAAATAAATGCCACATAAGTCACAACTGTTATCAAGGTAAGTGGCAAAGCTTTTTTTATAAATTTTTTAAGTCCTGATTTAAAGTTTTTATCTAATTCAAAAATTAGCGATAAACTATGTCTAACAGAGTGTAAAAAACAAAAATAAATTGTAAAAGCTAATATTGGGTTTAAAAAGTAATTTATTATAATAATGGATGAAAAGTCCATTATTGATAGCGTAGTATCATCAATGTTTTTTAATTTTGACAAAATTAATCCGGATGTAAAACTCAAAAAAAGTAATAGTAATAAAATTTGCTTAGAAATTATAAATTCAGAGAATAAATTGAAATTTAATATTAAAAAAATTTCATTAGTTTTGCCATAACTAAATAATAAAGGTGCTATAATTATTGACGAGCCTTTAAAAAAAAATAAGATGTCCTTTTTAATACCATCAATATCTATGTTAAAAATAGTATCTTCTTTTCCAAAATGATAACTCGCAACTAACAGAAAAATTGAAAGTAAAAAGTTTGGTAATAATATCCAAAACAAAATAATAAAAATCGAAATGCAAATATATGAAATATAAAATTTTTCAATCTCTTTAATTTTAAATATTTTAAATAACTTTTTACCCTTCAAATCATCTAAGGATCCATGTGATATCCCTATCGACATAATCAATAATAAGCAAACTATTAAAAAATTTTGATTTTTAATGAAACTAATGGAAGATAAAAGAATACTAAGATTAAAAAAAATCAAGGAGTGTATAAAATCAATTCTTTTTAACATATTTTAAATATTTCTTTAATAAAAATTAATTTAGGCATTTTCAATATTATATTGATATCGTCAATAAAGTTGCTTTTATTAGATAAAAATTTTATTACCTTTTCATTGTTTGCCGTAAACATATTATAAAAAATTTCAGGCATCTTCTCAGGATGTTTAGATAGAACTTTTAAAAAAAGTTTATCAAGATATCTGTATTTTTTTTTTATCTCGAAGTTTTTTTTATTTTTTATTTTTTCGAAATTATTACAAATGTATTTACAATGATCTTGAATATTCAAAAATGTATAACCCGTACTTAGTCTAGTCATACCCCCAGCTGTTCCAATAGATATTTCATTTTTCCTTTTAACTATGGTTGGATAAAAAAGCGGTATTTTGCCCTTTTCTTCATATAAAATTTTGTAATTCTTAATATTTAAATTATTTTCTATGTAAAATTTTAATTGTTCCTCATAATATTTTTCATTAACATCTGTCATATTTGACAACCATGTTGTTTCAATTAATGCTCTATTTCCCGAATAAGGCAATGTATAAAAAAAATGGACACTATTTTTTTGTTCACAATCAAAATCCATTAAGTTCATAATTTCCTTATCAAAAACTTTTTTGTCCACTTCAATCTCTACACCACCAAAATGTTGCCAAAGGTCATCTTTTTTAGGTTTTATATTAGGTAAGCTATTAAATACCATTGATTTACTTACATCTAAATTATCCATTGTTTTAATAAAATTAATATTTTTATTTTTTTTTAATCTCGAAATTATTTTTTTGTAAAAAAGGCCACTGTTTATGGACTGATATGGTGTTTTAGTACAATTTATATAATTAGTTTTATTTGGGATATTAATAGAAAAATCTTCCCAACTTTTAATAACACAATCCTCAAAATTGTGAGAATTTATCTTCCAAAATGACCAAGTTTTGTCTCTTTCGTAGTTTGTGCGAGTTTCTATTATTGCTAAGGTTTTATCTTTGAGTTTACTATTTATCTCTAGCTCATAAGCCAGAGACAAGCCAGCACATCCACCTCCAACTATAATGTAATCAAAATCTCTCATCTAAATTTATTTCCATCTTTATTTCATGATGATCTAAATCGACTGTACGCTCATCTGTTTTTAAAAATATTAATAAAATAAAATCGTAAATACTTAGAAAGGTTTGCTTTATTTTTCCAACATTTGTTACATATATTTTTCCTGACTGTTTGTAATCTTCTAAATCTCGTTTCTTTAAAATTTCATTTCCAATCTGTCTATAAACTCGACGTGCAACTAAAATCGCAAATCTAAAGGATATAGGTATTTCTTTAATTGCTTTAAAAGAGCTATTATAAAATGAGTCAGCTAATCTAAGTGTTTCTTTTATTTTCATAAAATCCTGTTCAATATATTCTCTATTACGATTTTTATCCTCAATGACGTCTCTAGCTATATTAGTTAGTTGCATAGCTATTCCTAAATCTATTGCTGAAACTAAAGCCTTCTCCGAACTAACTCTTAATATTTTTGCCATCATCAACCCAACAGTTCCTGCAACTCTATAAGAATAAATCAACAGGTCTTTTCTGCTTTTTAATAAGACTTTATCTTCTAAATCAGTTTCAACACCATTAAATAAATCTTCTAAAATTTTAGTTGATATAGAGAATTCATCAATTAGTTCCCACATTTTTTTTATTTTCTTTGAACTAAAATCTTTTTCAAAAAATTTTTTTTTAAAATCTATGAAATTTTTCCTTTTAATATCCAAATTTTTTTCGTCGTCTACGATATTATCTACTGTCCTACAAAAGTTATATAAATCCGAACAATTTTTATATTTTTTTTTTGGTAAAAAAAATCCTGCCCAATTAAATGATTTTGCATAAATTGATAAGTAATTTTGTGACATCAAATGATTTTATCTAACACTTTTGCAGATGAAAGAACACCAGGGACACCTGCACCAGGGTGGGTGCCAGCTCCAACAAAGTATAATCCTTTACATATCTCGGATTTATTATGAAATCTAAAGTAAGCTGATTGACTAAATTTTGGCTGAATGGAAAATCCAGATCCATGTTTTGTATTTAATTCCTTTTCAAAATAATCAGGAGTCAAGTAAAAATCTTCTACAATATTTTCTTTTAAATTTGGGAGTAACTGTCTTTGCATTTTTTCTATAACTAAATTTTTCATCTTTTCACCTTGATCATTCCAATTTATTTTAGATTGATTGTTAGGTACCGGAACTAGTACATAAAAACAGTCGTGTCCCTCTGGAGCCATAGATTTATCAGTAGCTGAAGGTCTATGTAGATAATAACTTATATCATTATTTAATTTTTTATTTTCAAAAATATCTTTTAAATGTTCCTCATATTTATTTCCAAATTTTATTGTATGATGTGCTACATTTTTATAAACTTTTTTTGTTCCAAAGTAATAAACAAATAAACCCATAGAGTAATCCATTCTACTTCTCTTCCATTCAAATAAAGAATTTTTTTTATTATTTACTAATTGATCATATACATTAGGAGGATCTGCGTTGCATATTATATTATCAACATCTATTTTATTTAAATTATTAACTTCTAAAGATTTAATTCTACCATTTTCGACAAAAAATTTTGTAGCCTCAGAATTTTTAACAATTTCAATTTTTTCCTCTATCATTAACTTTTCTAAACCTTTTATTATTGCACCTGTACCACCCATAGAGTAATGAATACCCCATTTTTTTTCTAAGTATAAAATCAGACCGTATATTGATGTAGTTGTAAATGGATTTCCACCAACTAATAAAGGATGCATACTTAACATTCTCCTTAATTTCTCATTTTCAATATAAGATGAAACTAATGAGTAAACAGATTTATAGCTTTTCAAATTTAATAACGCTGGTAATTGTTTCATCATAAATAATGGTTTATCAAAAGGTACATCTGATAATTCTGTAAAGCCCTTATCAAATATTTTTTTTGTAAACTCGACCAACTTTACATACCCATTGCGATCCTTTTTATTTATTTTTTCTATTTGTTCTTCCATAGAATTTTCATCGCCAGAATAATCAAAACTATATCCATCTTCAAAAACAAACCTGTACCAAATATCTAATGGTCTAATGTTTATGTAATCTGACGGGTTTTTATTAAAAATTTCAAATAGCTCATATATTAAATGTGGAGCAGTAATTACAGTGGGACCCCCATCAAATTTAAATCCGTTTTTCTCAAACACTCTCGCTCTCCCACCTAGATCATTATGTTTTTCAATCAAAGTCACATTATGACCTTTCGCTCTCATCCTTAGAGCAGCTGCAATACCTCCAAAGCCTGAACCAATAATAATTGTTTTCATAGGATAATTTTATATTATTTTATAAAAATGTAACGAAATTAGTAACTAAGAATTTATTTTTTTTAATTGCTCTTTAGTTTCTTTCAGATTTTTTTCAAATAATGTATTTAGCTTGGATTTGTCAACAGAGCTAGATATCACTTTTTTAACAGAATCTACAGCTATGCTTATAGAAGCGTTTTTAATTTCTTTGATAGCATTTTCTTTCATTTGATTTATCTTTATCTGAACCAAATTTTTTTTATTTTCTGAGGATTTATGAAACTTGTCATTCATGTCGATAATCAGTCTTTCTGCATCCTTTTTTGCCTCATCTAAAATTCTCTTACTTTCGTTGTTAGCGCTATCTAATTTAGCCTGAGATTTGTCTAATAAAGCCTTAGACTCAAGTCTGAGTTTCTCACTTTCATCAATCTCATTTTTAATATCATTAATCATTTTAGAGAGTAACTCGTTTATTTTTTGGGGAACTCTTAAATAAACTAGTCCGGCAAAAAAAATTATGAAAGATATTGCCACCCAAAAAGTTGCGTCAAATTTCATAATATTTTCCTTTTCTTTTTTTTGACAGATCTTCAACAATAGCCGAAATATTACTTTTATTTACATCAGCCCCTATCAATTGTTTTAATAAATCTGATGCTGTATCTACGGCAATTTGATTTATTTTTTCTGGAGATTTACGTTTTAAATCCTGAATTTCAGTTTCTACTAAATTAATTTCAGAACTAATTTCTTTGTCTAAAGCTTCTTTCTTTAAATTAATATCATTTAAAATTTTAGCCTTAGCCTCGTTAATAACAATTTTTGCTTGATTTCGGCTACTAACAACAATCTCGTCGTACTCTTTTAATTTTTTTTCACTGTTATTTCTTTGGTTTTCAGCTTCCTCGATATTACTTAAAATTTGAGATTTTCTATTTTCCAAATTCTCACTTATATTTGGTAAAACAAATTTCGATAAAATAAAAAATAGAATTCCAAAAGTTATTACGAGCCAAAAAATTTGCGATATCCAGAATTCTGGATTTAGTTGTGGCATACCCCCTTTTTCAGCAGCTTGTACACTTGATGCTAAAAAAAAGTATAGGTACAAAAAAATTATTTTTTTCAACATTAATTAGAATGCAAATAAAATAATTAATGCAACAACTAATCCAAACAATCCTGTGGCCTCCGCCAATGCAAAGCCTAATAGTAGATTAGGAAATTGTTTTTGAGCCGCTGATGGATTGCGCATTGCTCCTGATAGGTAATTACCAAAAATTATACCTATCCCAACACCTGCTCCGGCAAGTGCTATTGCCGCTAAACCTGCTCCTATCATTTTTGCTGCTTCTAATTCCATTATATCCTCCTTTTTTTTGTTTAATGGTGTAAGTTTAATGCATCATTTAAATAGATGCATGTTAAGATCGCAAAAACATATGCCTGAAGGAACGCAACTAAAATTTCCAGACCTGTCAATGCAACCGAAAAACTAAGTGGCAGCCAACCACCCACAATACCTAAGCTAACTACAAAACCTCCAAATACTTTCATCATAGTATGACCAGCCATCATATTTGCAAATAATCTTACTGATAAACTAACTGGTCTACTAAGATAAGAGATTATTTCTATTACAACAATTAAAGGCAATAAAACTACTGGTACACCACTTGGAACAAATAATTTTAGGTATCCAAAACCATGTTTTATAAATCCTATTATTGTAACACCAATAAATATAAACGCTGCTAGAACAAAAGTAACAATAATATGGCTAGTAACCGTAAAAGAGTAGGGTATCATTCCAAGCATATTGCAGAATAATACAAACATAAACAATGAAAATATAAAAGAAAAATATGGTTTAGCTTTTGACCCAGCTGTGTCGCTTATCATTTTCGAAATAAATGAATAGCTTAACTCGGCCATTAATTCAATTTTATTTGGAATTAAAACGTTTTTTTTCGATCCTAGATTAAAAATTATTACTACTGCTAGAACACTTAAAACCATAAACAAACTTGCATTAGTAAATGATAGATCTATCTCACCAATTTTAATCTCTGGACCAATTCTATACACGTTGAACTGATACATAGGATTTGCTGCCATAAAATTACTTGTCCTGTAACTTTTTTGCAGATTTAACTACATTCATAATTCCTGCAATTACACCCACAAAAAAAAAAATTAATATTAACCAAGGTTTAGTATCAAACCATTTATCTAAAATAAACCCAATAATTGTCCCAACAGCAACAGCAGACACAAGCTCAGTGCTCATTTTAAAGGCTTGACCGAGATTTGAACTAGTTTTTTCACCATCCTGATTAAATTTCTTTTTAACTTTATCTTTTGCAATTTTTAGGCGAGTTTTAAGTTCTTCGTCAGGCATTTCATGCGACCATACTTTCTGCTTTTTGTAAGTCAACAGCAACTAATTGGCTTATTCCCTTTTCAGGCATAGTAACACCATATAATCTATTCATTTTCGACATTGTTAGAGCATGGTGAGTTACGATGATAAATTTTGTTGAAGTGATTTTTGTTAGTTCGTCCAACAAATTGCAAAATCTTGTTACATTCGCATCATCTAGTGGCGCGTCCACTTCGTCTAATACACAAATAGGAGATGGATTTGTCAAGAAAACTGCAAATACAAGCGATAAAGCAGTAAGTGCTTGCTCTCCACCTGATAGTAAAGTTATAGATTGTAACCTTTTACCTGGAGGACTCACTAACATTTCTAATCCAGCATCTAAAGGGTCATCAGAGTCAACGAGTTCGAGTTTAGCATTTCCACCATTGAAAAGTTTTGTGTATACATCATTAAATTTTCTATTAACTTTTTCAAAGGCATCAAGAAGTCTTTCCCTACCCTTTTGATTAAGTTCTGATATGCTCTCTTTTAATTTAACTATTGCAGTTACTAAATCTTGTCTATCTCTTTCCATTTTTTTTATTTCTTCTTGATACATGTTGGTTTCTTCATCAGCTCTCAAATTTACTGATCCTAATTTCTCTCTTTCCCTCTTTCTTTTGTCTAATAATTCTTCTTGCGCTAAGGCATCAGGAATATTTTCTTTTCCAAATAAGTTTGAATTATTAAATAAATTATTTTCATTTAATTTTAGTTCATCTGAAATTCTATCTAAAAGATCATTTCTTCTCTTATTTAATCCTTCGATTGTTGCACTTGATCCGGCTCTTCTTTCTCTTATTTTTATAGAATTTTCTTTTGTAAGATTTAGATCTTTTCTTTCCTCAGAAATAACATTTTCTAATTCGTTAATTAAAATTTCATTTTTATTCTTTTCCTCCTCTGAAACTCTTAAACTTTCTGAAATTTGACCTTTCTTTTCAGCTTGAAACTGGGGTTGATTATTCAATTCATCCATTCTAAGGTTAATTCTTTTTTCTCTTACATGTAACTCATTTAACATTTTCTCTGAATTTATTAATAAGTTTTTCCAACTTTCAATTTCTTTTTCTATAATACTTATTCTCTCATTACGTTTAATGGATTCATTTTTGATACTTTGATTTTTACTATAACTATCCGCATAAATATCAATTATTCCAGTTAATTCCGCCAATAATAATTTAGCTTCACTAACTTTATTTTTATCAATGAGATTATTAATATTATCTATCTTATTATTTAATTTTTGTTTATTAAGATCAAGATCTTCATTTGATTTTTTTTCAGTTTCGAAGTATTTTGAATCAATCTCAACTAAATCTGTTCTTTCATCTTTAAGTCTTTTTTCATTAGAATTTGCGTCAATAATTATGCTTTTTTCTCTATCCTTGTCTTCATTGATTGTTTTAATTGTATTTCTTATATTTTCAATTTCCTCTTTAATTCTTGAATTTTCTTCATCGATACTTTTAAGCTCTAAATTAAGTCTTTGTATTTTAGATAAATTTTCAATGTTTTTGTCTCTTATTGGATTTAATTTATTCGTACTTTCGAGTATTTTATTTTCAACCTCATCAATTTTAAAATTAAATTCATTAATTTCAGTATCAGCCTCTTCATTAATTTTATTTTCCAAATCTATTTCATTCTCTATATCTTTTAGTTTGAGGTAATATAAACCCGCCTCAATTTTTTTAATTTCCCCTGATATAATTTTATATTTCTGTGCTTCCTCTGCTTGTTTTTGTAAATTTAATAATTGTTTTTCTTGCTGTCTCCTTAATTCGTCTGCTCTTTTTAAATTATTTTCAGCAGCTCCCAATCTGAGCTCAGCTTCATGTCTACGAGCGTGCAAACCTGAAATTCCTGCAGCCTCCTCTAGTATTGCACGTCTATCTGATGGTTTGGCCGTGACTAGAGATCCAATTCTTCCTTGGCTTATTAATGAAGGTGAGTGAGCTCCAGTCGATAAATCAGCAAAAAACATATGAGCATCTTTTGCTCTTACCTCTTTTTCGTTAATATAAAATTTGGAACCTTTATTTTTTTCAATTTTTCTTCTAATCTCTATTTCTTCCACGTCTTTATATTTATGTGGACCTACTTTATCATTATTTGAGAGATTAATTGAAACCTCTGCGATATTTTTTGAAGGTTTATTAGAAGTTCCAGAAAATATTACATCCTCCATTCCAGATCCTCTCATACTTTTTGCAGACGTCTCTCCCATACACCATCTCAACGACTCCACAATATTTGACTTACCACAACCATTTGGTCCAACAATACCAGTGAGCCCATCTTCGATCAGAAAACTTGCTTTTTCGGCAAAGGACTTAAAACCGTTTAATTGGATTTTTTTAAACTCCATTAGCTGGTTTATATCATTTTTTTTAAGGTTTTTTTTAAGTTTTTATAGTCAAGCTTTTTATCAAACTTTTCACCGTTAATTATCAATGTAGGTGTTCCCTCAATTTTGAACTTTTTATGCCCATTGATTCGTTCCTCTAATATAAAATCTTCAATTTTCTTATTGTTAATACAATTTTCAAAATTAAGATTAAATGATGATTTATCAATTAGGTTTTTAAGATTTTTATTTACATCCAATATATTATTTCCTTTAGCCCATTTTTTTTGCTCATTATACAAAAAATGAAGGATATCTGAATTTCCATTATTTTTACAGTGAGCTAGTTTTGAGGCATTTAGTGCCGCGAGATCAAGTGGAAAGTTTCTGAATTCAATACTTACTTCTCCAGTGTCAATAAATTCTTTTTTTAGATCTGGAAAAATATTTTGATGAAAATTTGCACAACTTGGACAAGTCATTGACTCATATATTATTAAATTTATTTTTGAATTTTTTTTACCCTCTACTATTGGTAGAATTTCCGATGCTTGTGCAAAAGATGTAATTAAAAAATATAAAACTAATATATGTATAAATTTTTTTTTCATTTTTATTTCATGGCTTTATTTAATTTTAATAAAGAATCTTTAATATTTTTATTTTTAATACTTATTATTTTTTTTGAAAATTTTTTTTTTGTCACATCCATATTTTTCTTATTATTATCTTTTTCTTCATATATAATTTCATCAAAAGTTTTAAGTTTAATAGTACTCACTACCTTGTAACCAAAAAAGGTATTAATTTTATCTACAATTATATTTTTTGAGTATTCCAAGTCTACTTCGTGACCATGTTTAACCATTATATTTAAATATTTACCTTTTAAATTGTTATTTTTAAAAGATTTTGGATAACAATTTTTAAATAATTCCTCACCAACAAGATATTTCCAGTTGTCTAATGTTTTTGCGTAGATATCGCCTTTTTTAGAGATTATTTTTTTTACCTTTGTGGGTAAAGTGTCTTTAAATAATCTTAATCCTTGTACGTATCTGTTTCTCTGCTTAAAATTATGTTTTGACCTCATATGTATAATACAAACATATCAAATAAAATTTTGGATTGGTATGATAATAATAAAAGGGATCTTCCATGGAGAAAGCCTAAATCCAAAATACAGTCTCAATATTTCACCTTGGTAAGTGAAATAATGCTTCAACAGACCCAAGTAAATACCGTAATTCCTTATTTCGTAAGATTTATAAATCAAATACCAAATATTAAATCTTTATCAAAAGTAAGTAATAGCAAACTTTTAAAACTATGGGAGGGTCTTGGTTATTATTCTAGAGCTAGAAATTTGAAAAAAACAGCAAAACTAATTATTAAAAATAAAAATTCTGAATTACCTTCCTCTATTAACGAATTAAAAAAACTTCCAGGTGTTGGAGACTACACCTCAAGAGCTATATTAGCACTTGAATTTAATAAAAAGGTGATTCCTATTGATGGAAATATAGAGAGATTACTCAAAAGAATCTTATTTCTTAGGAGGAAAAAAGATATAAAAAAAGAAAATCTTAAAATAAAATCGGATTTTTTTGGTTTTTCTTCTCGTCAAAGAGATTATATTCAAGCACTAATGGAACTAGGAGCATTGGTGTGCAAGCCATCAAACCCTATATGTAAAAGTTGCCCAATTAAAAAAAATTGCATCTCTTTTAAAAAACAAGATTTTAAAATAAATAAAAAATCAAAAATTAATAAAACTAAATATTTTAAAGCTAATATTTATTCGAATAAAAAAAAAATAATACTTGTGAAAAATAAAAAGTTTAATTTTCTAAAAGATCTTCTTATTTTCCCAATGTCTGAAATCCAACCAGCAGAATATAGATCATCATTTAAAAGAAAAACTAAAATTAAAATGTCAAATATGGACATGAATATAATAATTAATATTAATAATAAATTACCACCTGAAAAGGGGAGGGTATTAAATTACAAAGATATCAATAGCGCTACAATTCCGTCTTTTACAAAAAGAATATTTAAAGTAGCTTTAAAATAATTATGAAAAAAATTTTAATCATCGGTGCAGGTATTTCAGGTTTATATTTAGCAAACCTTTTAGAAAAAAGTGGCAAATATAATTATAAAATTCTAGAAAAAAAGAATGATCTTAATTTAAACGAAGGTTACGGAATACAATTATCAGTAAATGGTGTTAAATTATTAAATCGTATTGGGTTTAGAGAATTAGCACTGAGTGAAATAAATTATCCAAACAAAATCAACTTTTGTGACGTTAAAAATAATAGATTAATTTCAAGTATAGAAATATCAAAATTTAACAATAACGAAAACTTTTACACAACAATCAAAAGATCAGTATTACTAAAACTTTTAATTAAAAATATTCCCAAAGAAAAAATTGTCTTTGGTTCTAATATCAAAAGCATTGAACAAAATTCAAATTTTAAAATTAACTTTATCAATAATAGCTGTGAGGAAGCAAGTTATTTAGCAATTTGTGATGGAGTATTTTCTAAAAGCAAGAATATGGTCTTAGGGAACGTCGACAATGTTAAATATTATAAAGCTGTAGCAATTAGAGGTATGATAAAAAACCAAGAAAATAAAGATATATCGTTATACCTAGGCCCTAATTTTCACTTTGTTATATATTCTATTAATCAAAAAAACGAGGCTAATTTTATATCAATAATTAGAGAAAAAAATTTAAAAAAAATTCAAAGTGGAAACAAAAACTCTCTGGCCTTAGAGTATCTTGATAAAATCATTCAAAATTCTTCATTTAATCTTAAAGATAAACTTGAACAAATTTCTTTGTATCCAATATTTGTTAGTAAAAAATTAATTAAACCTCAAAATAATAGGATTTACTTTGGCGGAGACGCCTTATACACGTATCCTCCTTCTTTTGCTCAAGGAGCTTCGCAATCAATAGAGTCATCGTATGATATTTTCAAAAGTTTAGAGGGAGATAATATTAATTATTATCAGGAAAGGGAAATTAAAATCAATCAAGTCAAATTAAGATCACAATTTAATCATTATGCGTTTCATATTTCTAATCCATTTGTTAAACTTGCAAGAAATATTGCTTTAAAGTATTTAACAAAAAATGAAAAGTTTTTAGAGGGTTATCTTGGTAAGATTTATAGATAAACTTTATTTATAAATCTTTGCCTCAAGTTATCAATTAAAACAGTTTGTTTACCCTCTTGGTAATGCCAATAGGTCCAACCATTATAACTTTCAGTACCCATAATTTGTGCTGCAACTTTATGAATTGAACCCTCAGTATGTTTATGTTTTATGCTTCCATCAATCATTATTCTTGCATTTATTTTTTTCTTAGAATCAAACAGCATTGACCCAGGTTTTAAAATTCCTAGCTCTACTAAAGATCCGAAAGGAATTCTAGGTTTTGATTTATGATTTTCTATTATATCCAAATTTTCGTCATTAATTTTTTTTGTCTTGCAAATTCTTTTTTTCGCCTCTAAAAAATAATTTTCATCTTTCTCGATGCCATAATATTTACGACCAAGTTTTTTTGCTACCACAGCAGTTGTTCCCGTGCCCAAGAAGGGATCTAATATTAAATCATCTTTATTAGTTGATGCTAAAATTATTCTATGAAGAAGTGCTTCTGGTTTTTGAGTCGAATGAACTTTTTTACCGTTTTTTTTTAATCTCTCTTTTCCGTTACAAATAGGTAGTAGCCAATCCGATCTCATTTGAATATCATCATTTAAACACTTTAAAGATTGATAATTAAAGGTATATTTTGATTTTTTATTCTTTGATGCCCAAATTATAGTTTCATGAGCATTTGTAAATCTTGTACCTTTGAAATTTGGCATTGGATTATTTTTTCTCCAAATAACATCATTCAAAATCCAATAGTCTAAATTTTGCAAATGGTATCCTAATCTAAAAATATTATGGTAGGACCCAATTACCCAAATACTCCCATTGTCTTTTAATATTCGTTTACATTCTGTTAACCATAGATTGCAAAACTTATCGTAACTTTCAAAATCTTTAAATTTATCCCAAGCATCATCAACACTAGAAACTTTCGAACTATCAGGTCTTTCCAAACTCCCTCCTAATTGTAAGTTATAAGGAGGATCCGCAAATATTAGGTCAAAGCTTTTTTCAGGAATTCTTTTTAGCTCATCAACACAATTACCTTTTATAATTTTATTTTTTAAAACTGACTTTGACATTTGTATAAGGCAAATTAGACTCTAGCAAAAAGTGCTAGTCAACTTCAGATTGAACTATTTTTATCTTTATTGTGTCGTTAACTTTCTATTACCCAACATATTGTATATAGGTTTAAATGTTTTTCTATGTTGCGAGGTTATACCAAGTTTTTTAATAGCTTTTATATGATCCTTTGTACAGTATCCAAAATTTTTATTCCAAAAATAACCCTTAAATTTTTTTGAAATTTTTTCAATCATTCTATCTCTTGTAACTTTTGCAATTATGGAAGCTGCTGAGATTTCTGCGATTTTTTGATCACCTTTAATTATATACTTTATTTTATAATTCGGCATGTCTGGAATTTTATTTCCATCTATAAACGTAAAATCTGGCTTTATCTTAAGTTTTTTTATTGCTCTTTTCATCGCTAACATACTCGCATTTAAAATATTCAACCTCTCGATTTCTCTAATAGATGCTGAACCGACCGACCAAATAGAATTTTTTTTTATATATTTTTCTAAAATTTCTCTATTTTTTTTTGAAATTGATTTTGAGTCCCGTATTTTTGCTTTACTAATACCATCTTTTAAAATTACAGCAGCTGCTAAGACAGGACCCATCAAACTACCTCTTCCGGACTCGTCCACACCTGCAACTAATTTTTTCATTAAATTTTTATTCCAGAATTATCAATTTCTCTACGAATATCTTTCAAGTCTAACCAAGAAAGTTTTTTTTGCTCTGGCTGTCTTAACAAATAAGCAGGGTGAAAAGTTACCATGGTTTTATAATCTTTTTCATTTATAAACGTTTTTCTCCAAATCCCTCTCTCTTTAGTTATTTTTAGTCTGTTGCCAAGTAAAGCCTCCATAGCAGTACTACCTAATAAAATTAGGATTTTAGGATTTATAATATATATGTGTTCTCGAAGATACTCAGAATATCGTTCTATTTCTTCAGTTTGAGGTTTTCTATTATTTGGAGGCCTATAATTAACTACATTTGTAATGTATACTTTTTCTCTATCAATATTTATTGCTTTTAACATTTTGTTTAAAAGCTGGCCAGCTTCTCCAATAAATGGTAAGCTTAATTCATCTTCTTTTTGACCAGGCCCTTCTCCCACAATCATTATTGGGCTATTTTTATCTCCGTCACTAAACACAAAATTATTCGCATTTTTTTTTAATTCACAATTTTCTATATTTTTTATTCTTGTTACTAAATTTTCTAAGAGCAAATGTTTATCTTGTACAATTGTTTCAGTTTTAGTCCGATTTATTGGAGTGTCTGAGTAGACATGATTAATCCCCATAATACCCAATATGTCATTTTGCTTTTTAGATAATTTAGTCATATTATTAAATATGTTAAAAAAATTAGTAATTCTATTAATTATTCTATTGTATCAAACTGTCTCTCAATCTAAAATATCAAAATACCAAAATTTCAACCCTAGGTTTTTATCTAATTATTTCTCAGCTCTTGTGGCTTATGAAAATATGGAAAATGAAAAGTCAGTTGAATTTTTTAGTTCATCGAAAAGACTAAATTCAGAGCACAAAAACTTTCTTAAAAAGCATGTTTTTGCGATTATAGAGGACGGCAATTTAAGTAAAGCGATAAAGGAAATAAAAAATTCAAAAAATATCTCAAATAAAAATTTTTTCGAAGCAAAGCTGATACTTTTAGTTGATTCTATTATGAGTGAAGATTTCTTAAAAGCAAAAAATTATTTAGTAGAATTAAAAAAGTTCAAAGAGGAGGATACTTTTAAATTAATAATAGTTGAAACTTTAGAATCCTATATCAACTTATTTCTGTATAACAGAATGACTGATTTAAGTAATGATTTTGGTACTTTAACTGAAATTTCAAAAGCATTTCAACAATGCTACCTGAATGAGAAGCGTTATTCAAAAAAATTTATAAATATTATCAATTCTGACAATGGAGATTACTCTAGATATTTATTTTTTTATGTAAATATGCTTTTAAGGCAAGGTGAAATCAATTTGTCAAAACAAATAACATCTACTGTCGATCCTTTGAGTAGCAACTTATTAATATCACAATTAAAAATTTGGGTTAATGATGGTGATTATAAAAAAATTGTAAATGTATTTTCTTGTAAAAATCCAAATGATCTCATCGCAGAATTTTTTTTCCTAATTTCAAATTTATATAGTTCACAAGATCAATTTAAAAAATCAAATTTTTATTTAATCTTATCTCAAAAATTAAACTCAAGATTTTATTATAACTTATCTTTACTTTCAGAAAACTATCTTTTGTCAGAAAATTATCAAAGGTCAAAAGAAGTTTTGAATTCATTCGATAAAAACGATTTGGTATATTATTGGTACAAAATCAAAAAAATAGCTCAAATAATATCAATTGAGAAAAATGAAAATGAGTCAATAGATTTTATAGAAAAAAACTTTGTTAAAATAAAAAAACCAAATTATAAAATTTATTTTGATTTAGCAAATATTTACAAAAACTTTAGTCAATATGAAAAGTCAATAATGTATTATAATTTAGTATTGCAAGAGTTAGATAATAATTCCCTATCTTATGCTGATACCTTATATAGAAGGGGCAGTTGCTATGAAAGAATCGGAGATTATAAGAACTCAGATAAGGACTTACTGGACTCTTTAAATGTTAAATCCGATGATCCATTTGTTCTTAATTATTTGGCATATAGTTGGCTAGAAAGAAACCACAAAGTTACCGAAGCAACTCAAATGCTAAAAAAGGCTCATTCGATGGAAAATGATAATCCTTATATAATCGACTCACTTGGTTGGGCATATTTTTTAACGAAAAATTATATTCAAGCAGAAAAATATATGAGGAAAGCAATTCAAATTAGACCAAATGATCCGGTGATAATTGATCATTACGCGGATATACTTTGGAAATTAAATAGAAAACTAGAAGCCAGATATTTTTGGAAAGAGGTTCTTAAACTTAAAGATAATGAGGAAATAAACAAAGAAAAGGTAAAAAAAAAAATACTTCATGGTCTGATATAACTTATGGTTTTATATAAATTAAAATCGAACTCAAAAATTAATGCTCATTTATCAATTACAGGAAAAACACAGAGCAAACTTCATAAAATCGAAAGTATAATTTTTTTTTCGGAACTTTCAGACATTATTCATATAAAAAAAATAAAAAGTAAAAAGCATAAAATTAATTTTTTTGGTAAATTTGCAAAAGGAATAGGTAATAATAATACTATTTTTAATCTACTTACTATTCTAGACAAAAAAAAATTACTTAACAATCAAAAGTTTCAAATTCAAATTAAAAAAAATATACCTCAAAAATCAGGTATGGGTGGTGGGTCGATGAATGCGGCAAGTTTATTAAAATTTTTTATTAACAAAAATTATTTTAAGATGTCTAACAATGATATCATTAAAATATGTTCATCTGTTGGCTCAGATGTAATAATAGGTCTTGATAATAAAGCCAAAATTCTTAACAGCAGTGGAAATATTACTATTATAAACAGTAAATTTCGCTCATTTTTAGTAATTATCAAACCAAACTTTGGCTGCTCAACATCAAAAATTTATTCAAATGTAAAGAAAATTCCAAAAAAAAGAATAAAATTGTCAAAAAAAATCAACTTTCACAAACTGTCAAAACTGCATAATGATTTAGAAAAAGTGGCTTTTAAAAAATATCCAAAATTACGGGTATTAAAAAAAGCAGTTGAGGATTTACACAACATAGAATTTGCAAGGATGACAGGCTCGGGGTCAACAATTATTGGTTATTTTTCATCTAAAAAAGATGCAATAAATGGGACAAAAATATTAAGGAAAAAGTTCAAAAATTATTGGTGTATTTTTTCTAAAACTATATAAAGATTTTACTGGATATTATAAATTTTGGGGCGTAGCCAAGTGGTAAGGCAGCGGTTTTTGGTACCGCCATTCCTAGGTTCGAATCCTAGCGCCCCAGCCAAATATGAAAAATTTTTTACTAACTTTATTGAAAATCAAAAAAAAAAAAAAATATATAAATTCTGGATTCTTCAAGCTTGAACATAATAAAAATATTAAAAAATTATTTAATTGTTTTGAAACAGACCCAAATAAAGGTGAAATTAGATTTGTTGGTGGATGTATAAGGAAAGCATTAAATAATGAGGATGTTGATGATATTGATTTAGCAGTAAATATAACTCCATCGGAATTACAACAAATACTAAAAAGTAATAATATAAATTTTTATAACTCAGGATTAATACATGGTACAATTACTGCAATAATTAATAATAATAAATTTGAAATTACATCGCTAAGGAAAGATGTCTACACTGATGGTAGACATGCAAAAGTAGAATTTACAAATGATTGGTCTGAAGATGCTTCGAGACGAGACTTCACAATCAATTGCATTTACGCAGACATTTTTGGAAATTTATATGATCCGTATAATGGTAAATCTGATTTAAAAAATGGGGTAGTAAAATTTATCGGAGAATCGGACAAAAGAATTAAAGAAGATTATTTAAGAATATTGAGATATATAAGATTTTTTTTAGATTATAGCAATAATGAACACGATGAGAATATTAAAAAAATTATTTTAAAGAATGTTAATGGAATCTCAAAAATTTCAAAAGAAAGACTTTTAGATGAATTAAAAAAAATTTTTTTATCTAAAAATTTTTTCAAAATATCAAACGACAAATTTTTACTTAAACTTGTTAATCTAATCTTCCCGGAGTTAAATGATTTAGAAAAATTTAAATCCATGAGTGATCATGCTATTGATCTATTAATTAATAAAGACTTTATTTTTATGCTTTGTTTGTGTGTTATTGATGGGACAGAAAATGCTGATTATTTTGTTTTCAAATATAACTTTTCAAAAAATGATAAACAAAGAATTATTTTTTTAAATAAAAATTATAAATTATTATATGAAAAAAATTTTTTTAAAGAGGAAAATTTATTAAAAATATATTATTTTTACGGCATTTCATCAGTTTTAGACTTAATAAATTTCAAGATTTTTATATCAAAAAAAATACCCAAGAAACTAATATTATTAAAAAAACATTTATCACAAATAAAAAGACCAGAATTCCCAGTAAAGGCAAAAAATTTAATTGAAAAATTTGGACTTAAAGAAGGTAAAGACCTTGGTAATAAAATCAAAGCTATTGAAAATTTGTGGATTGAAAAAAATTTCAATATATCTGATGAAGATATAAGAAAAATTTCAATTAACTAAATATATTTTACCTCTTTTATCTCAAAATTTTTTATACCCGAGGGAGTTTTAATTTCAACGAGATCATTCTTATTTTTACCTATTAATCCCCTTCCGATTGGAGATTGAAAATAAATAAGTTTACTTTTCAAATCTGCTTCATCTTTTCCAACAATTTTATAATTAATCATTTCCCCAGTATCCAAATTTTCCAAAAAAACTGTGGAACCAAAAATAACTTTACCCACATTACTGATTTTCGATACATCAATTACATTCGCTCTAGCTATAGTGTCTTCTATCTCCTGTATTCTGCCCTCATTATGAGATTGCTGTTCCTTAGCTGCGTGATACTCAGCATTTTCTTTCAAATCCCCATGGGACCTAGCTTCAGATATTGCTTCAACAATTTCTGGTCTTTTTTTTTCTTTTAAGTAAGTTAACTCTTCTCTAAGTTTATCTAATCCTTTTATTGTAACTGGCTCTTTATTCATATCATTTCCATTTTGCAATGGGTGGTAAGGACATTAATATAGCATCTGTGTTCCCCCCAGTTTGTAACCCAAATTTTGTACCTCTGTCATAAAGTAAATTAAATTCAATATATCTTCCTCTTTTTAAATATTGTGTTTCCTTTTCTTTATATCCCCAGATTTCATTATTTTTCTTACTTACAATTTCATTAAAAATATATTTAAAAGTCAAACCAACATCTCTAACAAAATCAAAATCTTTTTTAAAATTCTTTTTTTTATAGTCAAAGAATATACCTCCAATTCCCCTTGGCTCTTTTCGATGAGGCAAATAAAAATATTTATCACACCATTTTTTGTATTTTTTGTAGTATGTTTTGTTGTATTTATTACAAGTTTTTTCTAACTCTCTATGAAACCATTTTTTTGTTTTGATGTCTTTTATGCATGGGGTAACATCCATTCCTCCCCCAAACCAACCATGACTAGTATAAATAAACCTTGTATTAAAATGCATTGCAGGCACATTAGGATTCTTCATATGCATAACTACCGAAATTCCCGATGCCCAAAATTTTGGGTTTTTTGAGGTGCCAGGAATTTTATTTTTAAATTCTTTGGAAAATTTTCCAAAAACTTCTGAAAAGTTCACACCTACCTTATCAAAAACTTTTCCATTTTCAAATATCCTTGACTGACCCCCACCTTCGTTTTTTTTTTTACTTCTTTTCCAATTTTTTATAATAAAAATATTTTTTTTCTTCTCAATATTTTCAATATCTTCACAGATTGTTTCTTGAAGTATTTTAAACCAATTTCTTACAAGTTTTTTTTTGATTTCTTTATCCATGAATATAATTGGTTTGTCTTATAAGTTCTGAGAGTGTTACAGAAACAGAGGTAGATAAATTTAGAGATCTTCTTTTTTTAATCATAGGTATTTTTAATTTATTAGGTATTTTTTCGTGTATTTTTTTTGGAACACCAGCACTCTCCCTTCCAAATAAAATTGTATCGTTTGTTTTAAACTTAAAACTTGTATAAACTTTATCTGATTTTGTTGTCATTAAAATAATTCTTTCATTTAATTTAGAACTAAAAAAATGCCTTTCATTTTGATAAATTTTTATTTGGTCAAAATCAATATAATCCATTACGATTCTTTTAAACCTTTTGTCAGAAATTAAAAATCCACAAGGTTCAATAATTTCTAATATAGCCCCAAAACATGAGCAAGTTCTAATAATTGATGCCGTATTTTGAGGTATATCTGGCTCATAAAGCGCTATTTTAGGCCTGAAATTACTCTCTTTATGTGTCATTCTTGCCATGGTAAAATATCTTTTTTCTCATATATAAATCATATAACAAGAAAATTATTAGAATTGAATGTCCGAAGATATAAAAAAAAAAACAAATAAAAGAAGAGATTTTATTCTTACAGCAACCACTGCAGCAGGAGCAGTTGGAGTAGGAGCTGCAGTATGGCCTTTGATTGATCAAATGAATCCAGATGCATCTGTAAAAGCTTTAGCTAGTACCGAGGTAGATATCAGCAATGTTCAACCAGGTCAGTCTATAACTGTTTTATGGAGAGGAAAACCCGTGTTTATTAAAAGAAGAACCAAACAAGAAATAGAAAGCGCAAGGGAGGTAGATTTAAAAGACTTAAAACATCCAGAAAAAGATGAGGATAGAGCTAAAAATCCTGAATGGTTGGTTACTCTTGGAATATGTACTCATCTTGGGTGTGTACCTTTAACAAACAAAGGAGACTTTGAAGGTGGCTGGTTTTGTCCATGTCATGGATCACATTATGACACATCTGGTAGAGTTAGAAGTGGGCCTGCTCCGACGAATTTGGAAATACCTGATTATACTTTTGTTAACAACAACACTATAAAGATTGGATAAAAATATGAGCTCACACGAATACACTCCAAATTCTAAATTAGGTAAATGGTTCAATGACAGATTGCCATTATTAACTTTAGCAAATCATTTGACTGATTATCCAACTCCAAAAAACCTAAATTACTGGTGGACATTCGGTGGAATTTTAACATTTTGTCTGATCACACAAATCATAACTGGTTTAGTTTTGGCTATGCATTATATTGCTCATGCTGATCTCGCATTCGAAAGCGTTGAACACATAATGAGAGATGTTAATTATGGGTGGCTAATAAGATACGTACATGCAAATGGTGCTTCAATGTTTTTTTTAGCTGTTTATATTCACATATTTAGAGCTCTGTATTATGGATCTTATAAATCTCCAAGAGAAGTAATTTGGATAATTGGAATGTTAATTTATTTTTTAATGATGGCTACTGCATTTTTAGGCTATGTGTTGCCATGGGGTCAGATGAGTTTTTGGGGTGCTACAGTTATAACAAATTTATTTAGTGCTATTCCATTTATTGGAGAGAGCATAACACACTGGTTGTGGGGAGGTTATTCAGTAGATAATCCTACTTTGACAAGATTTTTTAGTTTACACTATTTATTTCCTTTTTTAATATTAGGGTTGGTAATATTGCATATTTGGGCACTACACGTACCGGGAAACAATAATCCAATAGGTATAGATATAAAAAAACCCTCTAATGACACTGTTCCATTTCATCCGTATATTGTAATAAAAGATTTATTCGCGTTACTTTTATTTTTGCTAGTCTTTGCATTTTTTGTTTTTTATTCCCCAAATATTTTAGGCCATTCAGATAATTATATTGAAGCAAACCCGTTAGTAACACCAGCACACATTGTACCGGAATGGTACCTTTTGCCGTTTTACGCAATTTTAAGATCTGTTCCAGATAAACTTCTAGGGGTAATTGCTATGTTTGCAGCAATATTTGTTTTAGTAATTTTACCATGGTTAGATACATCAAAAGTCAGATCAGCATTATTTAGACCTATATATAAACAACTTTATTGGTTTTTAGTCGCCGATGTTTTAATTCTTGGATATATGGGGGCGATGCCGGCAGAAGGCACTTATTTGTTAATTGCTAGAGTTGCTACCGCATATTATTTTGCTCATTTTTTGATTATATTGCCTCTATTAGGAAGAAAAGAGAGAACCCTTCAAGTGCCGTTAAGCATTACAGAACCTGTTTTGGGAGGAATGCCAAATCCTGAAATGGTAAAAAAAAAACAATTTAAATTGAATAGTTTAGGCTAAAAGGTGCTCAACTTTTTAAAAATTTTTATAACAATCACTTTAATTTTTGTAGCAAAATTTAGTCCAATAATAGCTGCTGAAAAACAACTGCCCCTTTTAAAACAAGATTGGTCTTTCAAAAGTTTTTTTGGAAAATTTGATAGGGCTTCACTACAAAGAGGTTACCAGGTTTATACAGAAGTTTGTGCATCATGCCACTCTATGCAATATGTTTCATATAGAAACCTCTCAGAGAAAGGAGGTCCAGAGTTTTCTCTAGACCAAGCAAAGGCAATTGCCTCAAATTTTGAGGTAACAGACGGTCCTAACAGCGACGGGGAAATGTTTACAAGAGCAGCAAAATTATCAGACAAGTTTGTTATGCCTTATGTCAATGAAGAGGAGGCAAAAGCCTCCAATGGAGGTGCGTACCCTCCAGATATGTCAGTCTTGGTAAAAGCAAGAGCAGGTGGAGCTGATTATATTTATTCTGTTCTATTAGGTTATGAAGATCCACCCGAAGGTATGAAATTGGATGATGGTGTATATTATAATAAATATATGTATGGCCAAAAAATTAAAATGCCTCAACAACTATATGATGATTTAGTGACATACGCCGATGGTACACCGGCAACACCTGAACAAATGGCAAAAGATGTGACTACATTTATGGCCTGGACTGCAGAACCAAAACTTGAAGAAAGACATAAATTTGGTTTTAGAGTTATTGCTTATCTAATAATTCTTACTATTTTGGTCTATTTCAGTATGAAAAAAATCTGGTCACGTATTGAAACGAAAATTTAAAACATCGCCATCTTTAACAATATAATCCTTCCCTTCTAATCTCAATTTACCTTGAATTTTTGCTCCGTTCCAACCATTGCAATCTACAAAATCCTCAAAAGTAACTGTCTCGGCTCTAATAAAACCCTTTTGAAAGTCAGAATGTATTACACCAGCGGCATCTGGAGCTATTGTATGTTTCTTTATTGTCCAAGCTCTGCTTTCCTTTTCACCCGAGGTAAAAAAAGTTTCTAAATTAAGTAAATCGTAACCTTTTTTTGTTAAGTTATTAAGTCCTGTATCGTTTATATTCAGTATCTTCATGTAATTATCTTTATCCTCATTTGAAAGAGAATTTATTTGATTTTCTACTTCCGCTGAAATTATAATCGAATTTTCTTTGCCCATTTTATTTATAAAATCATCAGTATATTTATTACCAGTTGAAATACTATCTTCGTCAACATTGCATACATATATTTTAGGTTTCGTAGATAGTAATCCAAATGTCTTAAGTTTATTTTGTTCAATTTCTCCATAAATTTTTTCTAAGTCGGTATTTTTATTAATTGAATTAAGTATATTTTTTAAATTGTTGACATCATCAGCCGATATATCTTTTTTATTCTTTTTTGCTAACTTTCTTTCGATTGAGTCGATATCTGCCAGTTTCATTTCTGTCTCTATTATTTCTAAATCTCTAATTGGATTTATATCAGAATTTGTATTTTGCACTTCCTTAGAGTCAAAACATCTTATCATGTGAATTATTGCGTCAACTTCTCTTATGTGGGATAAAAATTTGTTACCAAGGCCCTCGCCTTTGGATGCTCCCTTTACAAGCCCCGCAATATCTATAAATGAAACAGTTGTATAAATTTTATTTTTTGACTTTGAAATATCAACTAACTTATTTAATCTCTTATCTTCTAAAGGAACAATCCCAATGTTAGGTTCAATTGTGCAAAATGGGAAATTAGCAGCTTGTGCTTTACTAGAATTTGTTAACGCATTGAATAAAGTCGACTTACCTACATTTGGTAGACCAACTATTCCACATTTAAAACCCATTATTTATTATTAACTTCACTTGAAAATAAGTCTAATTTTTTATTTATAAGTATTGTTAATGATTCTAAAATATTTTTTTTTATCTGAATTAATTTTTCTTCCTCATCCTCGTTAAAATCATTCAGTACATATTCTGAGACAGTCATTTTTGACTCTGGCTTCCCAATGCCAATTCTAACTCTAGAGTATTCTTTACCAATAAATTTATCTATAGATGCAATCCCGTTATGACCTGCATCTGACCCTCCAAATTTAGCTTTAATTTTTCCAAAATCTAAGTCTAAATCGTCATGAAAAACAATTACGTCTGTGGCATCTATCTTAAAATATTCGATTAGTTCTCTAATACATATTCCCGAATTATTCATAAAAGTTAAAGGTTTTATTGCATAAATTTTTTTATCATTGATGTTACCTGTTGTTAATAAACCTTTAAATTTTGGTTTTTGTTTAGATAATCCAAATTTACTGTTTATAGAATCTATTATTTGAAAACCAATATTATGTCTATTATTTTGACTATTTGGTGTTGGATTACCAAGTCCTACGAATAATAGCATGATTAGATTTTATAAAATTACTTCTTATCAGTTTGTGTTTTTTGATCTTCTTTTTTGTCAGCATCTTTGTTTTTCTCATTATCAGAGGAGCTTTTATCATCTGATGAGCTATCACTAGCAGATGAAGTTTCTGTATTAGATCCATCCGAGCTCTCATCACTTGTTTCTGCAGGTTTTTCTGGCTCTTTAACTACAGTTGGAGCGGCTACAGTTGCTATTACAAAATCCCTATCGGTAATCGTTGGTTCTACATTTTGAGGTAAATTGACCGATGAAATTTTTATACTCGCGCCAATTTCAAGATTTTCAAGATCAACAATAATTTCTTTTGGAATATTTTCAGTTGGGCACCTTAATTCTACTTTTCTTCTCACTATATTTAGTACTCCCCCCCTCTTTAAACCTGGGCTCTTTTCATTATTAATAAACTTAACAGGAATTTCTAGATTTATTTTAGAACCTGCAACTATTTTTAAAAAATCAATATGTATTGGCTCATCGTTTACGGTGTCAAAAGATATTTCTCTTGTAAGCACACTATATTCTTTTCCATTGATTTTTAAATTTATAACAGCTGATAAAAAATTTTCTTTATCTATAAGAGCTTTAACTTGCTTTTTTGATAATGAAATTTTTTTGTTTTCATCATCACCACCGTACATAATAGCTGGCACGTTTCCTTTTTTTCTTAATAAAGCAAGCTGACCTTTAGTTTTAGTTTCTCTTATAGAAGCATCTAGTGAATTCATAGGGGGAATTTTTTATCTCATGAAGAAGTATTTTACAAGTATTAATTAAATAAGTCTGAAACAGACGTAGAATTTGATATTCTTTTTATAGCCTCTCCAACTAAATGCGATATTGTCAATATTTCAATGTTTTTTGCTCTTTTGACTTTATCTAAATTGTCGATTGTATCGGTAATTACTAAATTTTTAACTTTTGATTTTTTAATTTTTTCTACAGCACTTCCACTTAAAACACCGTGAGAAACATAAACATGTACATCTTTTGCACCCTTCTCCTTAAGAACTCTTGCAGCATTTACGATTGTACCACCGGAATCTATAATATCATCTACAATAATACATGTTTTATTTTTAACATTACCTATTACATTCATTACCTCAGACTTTCCTGGAGAGGGTCTTCTCTTATCGACTATTGCGAGACCAATATTCAACATTTTACCAAGAGCCCTGGCTCTTGCTGTTCCGCCGACATCAGGCGCAACGCATATTAAGTTTTTGGATTTAATTTTTTTCTTTATATGTCTTGCAAAAATCGGAGTGGCGAATAGATTGTCTACTGGTATGTCAAAAAAACCTTGTATCTGTCCAGAGTGTAGATCCAAGGTAACTATTCTATCAGCGCCAGCTTTCGTAATTAAATTTGAAACCATTTTCGCAGATATTGAAGTTCTGGGAACAACTTTTCGGTCTTGTCTTGCATATCCAAAATAAGGTATTACAGCCGTAATATTTTTTGCTGATGATCTTTTGAGAGCATCTATACATAAAAGTAATTCCATTAAATTATCGTTAGCTGGTGAACTGACTGATTGGATAATAAAAATGCTGTTGCCTCTTATATTTTCGTTAATCTCAATATAAATTTCACCATCACTAAATTTTCTTATACTGGAATTTACTAATCTATTTTTTAGAAATTTAGATATTTTTCGACTGAGGTTTTTATTACTATTCCCAGTAAGTAATTTCATCTTACGTTTATTTAATCATAATAATTGAGATATTTCTACCATAATCATTATAATTTTTTATAGAATTATATCTAGAGCTAAAAAAATTATTTTTAAAGTCAAAAGTATCTTTTTTTATAATTTCAACTTGATCAATACCACAACCAATTAATTGTTGCTTAATGAAACCTGAGAGATCAAAATATATCTTGTTATTCTTTTCTTTAAAAAACTCAGCGTTTTTTAAACTTTTTTTTAAAAACTTATTTTTAAATTCTTTTTTTACCTCATAATTTGTTTGACTTATACATGGTCCAACAACAGCAATCAAATTTCTACTTTTTGATCCAATTCTTTTTAATTTTAAAACCAAGTTTGTAACTATTTTTTTGTAGGCTCCTCTCCAACCAGAATGAATAGCACTTATAATCCTTAACTTTTTATCGTAAATAAATACCGGAGCACAATCAGCTGTTAGAATACCAAGAGCAATATTTTTTTTTTTTGTTATCATCCCATCACCATTAACTTTGCGTTTTGGGATTTTATTTAAAAAATAAATTTTTTTACTATGATGCTGATTAAGTAAAACTAGACTCTTCTTGCCACATTTAATTTTTTTTTTAACTATATCTAAATTAAAGTTAATATTCTTAACTAAATCTTTGGAGCCAACACCGCAATTTAAACTTTTATAAATACCCTTTGAAACACCTCCAGACTTGTTGAAAAAGCCATGAGATATATTGTTAAATTTTGACAACTTTTTTGATTTTATCATTTTTTAAATCCATATTTGAAGTTTAATAACTTGTTTGAAGCAAAAATTACCTTAAATAATTCTCCCATTTGATTTTTATTCGTTAGTCTTTTTAATCTTAAATATAAATCTGCTTTTTTCGTGAACGATAAATTTTTTGCAAGTAATTCAGCTCTATTAAAAATTCCCATTTTATTGAGGAAATCTCCTTGTGAAGTAATACCACTAACTTTTAAATTATTTAATTTAAAAATTTTTTTAATAAAATCAAAATTTATAAGATGAGTAATGTCTACTTTGCCCTTTTCCTTCAAATAATCATAATTGCTGTGTTTTTTTACACCTTGCAAAGAATTAAATGCTTTATTATTTATGAAACCATAATCAATTAATAGTATTCCTCCTAAATTTTTATTTAAAATTTTAGAAATTTGTTTGATCAAATTAATTTGTTCCAAAGATAATTCAAAAAAATTTTGCTTTTTTGAAAAGTTATAACCGATTTTTTTCTCGTATTTCTTTATGTTTACTCTCAAGTTAACTATCTTGTTTTCATTATCCTCAGTCATTACATATTTTTCGAACCAAACATTATTTTTTTTTTCAAACTGTTTAATTGCAAATGAGTCCAAAAATTCATTGCCTAAAAAAAAACAATTAGTACTTTTAATTTTTTTAAAATCATTTATCCATTTTACCTTCATACCATGCAATTTATTTGTTTGAATCTTTTTTAGATACTCACTTTTTTCAAAAATAAAAAATTCTACCGACTCATAAAACTTTGGAAAATTTTTAGCAGTTTTTATAATTCTAAACATCATCTCTGCGTTACCAGCGCCCAATTCAACCAAATAAAATTTTTTTGGACATTTCAAATATTCCCAAAATAGTATTATCCACAACGTTATCATCTCAGAAAATAATATTGAGATGTGTGGAGATGTTATAAAATCTCCCTCTTTTCCAAAAGGATAATTATTTGTGTAGAATCCTTTTTCTTTGTTATACAATGCATCTTCAATAAATTGATCTAATGGTAAAAAAGATTTTGTCATTTTAAGCTGTTCTAATTTTAAATAGTATAGTGCCAACAACAAAAGTTAATAAACATATGATTTGACCTATAGAAAAGTTCATAAATACGTATCCAATATGTGAATCTGGTTCTCTTGTAAACTCAATAAAAAATCTAAAAAAAGAATAATAAATCAAAAATAAGGAGGAAATTACACCAGGTTGTTTTATTTTTGAACGATAAAAATAATTAAGTATGATAAATAATATTACACCCTCAAAAATAGCCTCATAAATTTGTGAAGGATGTCTATTTAGATTATCAACCTTCAAAAATTTAACAGACCATAATATATCAGTAGCTTTACCGTACAATTCAGAATTTATATAATTAGACACTCGACCAAAAAATATTCCTATTGGAGCACCTAAAGATACTAGGTCTAGGTATTCAAAAATATCTATTTTATTATTTCTTGAAAATATATATGTAGAAAATATAACCCCTATTACTCCTCCATGAAAGGACATCCCACCCTTCCAAATAAATAAAATTTCAAATAGATTATTAACGTAATAATTAAAATTATAAATTAAAACATATCCTAATCTACCACCAATTATGATTCCTAAAATTAGATATGAAATAAAATTATCAAATAAAATTTTTGAATTCTTTTGTTTTAGATAATTAATTTTAATGTAAATCCATCCTAAAATAATACCAAAAATATAGGCTAGGGAATACCATCTGATCTCAATATATGAAATATTGAATGCAACTGGGTCAAAATTATTAATAAACATTTACCAAAAATATTATATTCTATATATAAATATTAAAAATAATTTTATGGCTAAATCAAGAGATCTATTAGGTAAATTTGAAAAATTATTAGAGCAAACCATTTTGAATTATAAAGACATAAGTAGTGAGATAATAAACATATGCAAGTCAAAAAGGGATGATTTTATATTTAGAATGAAAATTACAGGTAAAGAGGAGACAGAAATACTAAAAAAAAGAGTAGAAAAGTTAGAAAAAAAAGTTGAATTTCTAGAAAAAAAAAAATCTAAAAAGGTAAAATGACCGTCACTTTTAAACCACCCATTTTTGATTTATCAAGATTAATTTTTCCACCGTGGGCTTTTATTATGTCTGACGATATTGACAAACCTAATCCGACGCTACTTTTCGAAACTGATCTACTTTTATCAATTTTATAAAAAGGTTTAAAAACATTGTCGTATTCTTTTTTTGGTATACCTGGACCGTCATCTTCTATATCTATCACAATATTTTTCCTTATTTTTTTTGCATTAATTTGAATTTTTTTTGCATTTTTTATTGAATTTTCAATAAAATTGTTGAAACATCTTTTAAGCAGCTCTTTTCTGCCTTGGATTAATATTTTATCATTATAATTAAATTTAATGTCTGTATTTTTATACTTTAAATATATGGCATTGATTAAATCACAGATATCAAAAGTCTCAGTTCTCTCTTCAGCACCAGTTTTTGCAAATTGTAAGTACTCATTTAACATTTTCTCCATTTCATCAACATCTTCTGAAAGTTCATTTGATATTTTCTTATCGTTAATGAAAGCTAACTGAAGTTTTATTCTAGTAAGAGGTGTCCGTAAATCATGGCTTATACCCGAAAGCATTTCTGATCTTTGTTTTAGATGTCGTTTAATTCTTTTTCTCATTTTGTCAAATTCATAACCAGCCTTTCTTATTTCTAAAGCACCTGATGGAGTAAACTCTCCAATATCTTCGCCTTTGCCAAATTTTTCAGATGCCTCAGCCAGTTTAATAATTGGCCTTGTCTGGTTTTTTAAAAATATCATTGCTACCGATATAACAAGTAAAGCAGGCAAAGTTATCCAAAAAACAAAGATTCTTGCAGATGAACTTGTTAATCGATCTTTTGGTATTAAAAACTCAAAGTGTCCATTGTCATAGGTTATTTTTAAATCAACAAACTTTTTATATGACGTAGTATCAAACCAATAATTAAAATAGTTTGATTTAAGTTCTCTTCTAAGAGTTCTATCAATAGGGCTAAACCATCTAGTATCTTTATGTTCTGGGACTTCAACATTATTTTTATAATTTATATTTATATCTAAGTTTTCTTTGAATAATGAAATAATAAATTCTTTATTTGTATCTTCATTTTCATATGCATTTATGAAAGTTTTGATTTCTGCTACCAATGCTCTTGTCATACCTTTATTGGTCTTAATCCATAAGCTGTCAAAAAAAACTATAGTTATAGTAATTTGTAATATAATTATTGGTGTTGCTACAATCAATAGTCCTCTATAAAATAGCTGCTTTGGTAATAGATTTTTAAAAAATTTATTCAATCCATAAAACATAGCCTTCACCTCTTATTGTCTGTAGATATTTAGGTTTCTTGGGATCATCTTCTATTTTTTTCCTAAGCCTTGTAATTATGACGTCAATAGATCTTTCTTTATCTATATTTATTAAATTCCCTATAATTTCTCTACTTAATATTTCACCCGGAGAATTTATCATTTTTTCAAGAAGAATTTTTTCAGTATTATTTATTTTAAATACTTTATTCTTTTTTTTTATATAAAGTTTATTTAAATCAATTATCAATGTTTCAAGATTTATTACTCTTTTTATATTTCTATCTAAGGTTTTACTTAAGATATTTTGGATTCTTAAAATTAGTTCTTTCGGCTCAAATGGTTTAGGTAAATAGTCATCAGCCCCTATTTCTAATCCCTCAATTCTATCTGAAGACTCTCCTCTAGCAGTCAATAATATTACAGGTGTCTTTAAGGTTCTTTTGTTGTAACTAATAAAATCAAGACCACTTTTCCCTGGCATCATTACATCTAGTACAATTAAATCGAATTTTACATTTTCTATTTTTTTTTGTGCATCTTCAGCGCTATCTGCTGTTGATACAAGGTATTCATTTTGTTCCAAGAACTGTCTTACTAAATTTCTTATACCAGTATCATCGTCAACAACTAAAATATGGCTAATTAATTTATTCATTTATAATTTTTTTTAAAACTGAATTAAAGTGTAACACCTCTGATGAAGAAGAATTTAATAAAGCTCTATAAATTCTTTTTTTTTGTACTGTAAATATTTCTTCAAATATTAGCTCACCTTTTTTGCTTAAATAAACATGTTTGATTCTCGTATCTTTTTTATCCTTTTCAAATTTAATTGCATTTATTTTTATTAGATCATTCAAAACTCTGTTAAGGCTTTGTTTAGTTATTTTGAGTTTTTTTAATAATTCTGAAATTGTGATTCCTCTATATTGAGAGGTTAAATGTAATGCTTTTTGATGAGCTATACCTATCTCATAATTTTCCAATACTTTTTTTGCATCTGAAAAGGTTTCCTTGTATCCTATGAATAATTTTTCAATAAAATCTTTCAATTGATCATCTTTTAAGTAAAGAAGCTGTTTCATTTTGGTAAGTTATATTGACTTATTATACATACAAAGATATTTTTTGTTAATAAAATCTAATGATACCCTACGATAAAAGAGAAGGAAAAATTTGGTACAATAACGAACTTGTAGATTGGCAAGATGTTAAACTTCATGTTTTAAGCCATGGATTACACTATGCAAGCTGTGTGTTTGAAGGAGAGCGTGTATATGACGGTGACATATTTAAACTAGAAGAACATACTTCAAGATTTTTTCACTCAGCAAAAAGAATGGGTTTCGAAATACCTTACTCTGAAAATGATATTAATGAGTCATCACGAAAAATTGTTTTAGCACAAAATGTTAAAAATGGTTATGTAAGACCTGTAGCTTGGAGAGGAAGTGAAATGATGGCAATCTCTGCTCAACAAACTAAAATACATGTAGCTATAGCAACATGGGAGTGGGGATCGTATTTTGATCCAAAGTTAAAACTAGAGGGAATTAAATTAAATATTTCAAAATGGAGACGTCCTGCGCCTAATACTATTCCGTGGGATACTAAAGCTGCTGGTTTGTATATGATTTGTACTTTATCAAAACATGAAGCTGAAAAACAAGGTTACGCAGATTCGCTAATGTTAGATCATGAGGGAAATGTAGCAGAGGCTACAGGCGCTAATATCTTTTTTAAAGACAAAGATGGAGTTTTACACACTCCTATACCAGACTCTTTTTTAGATGGTATAACAAGAAAAACAATAATCGAAATTGCAAAATCAAAAAATATAAAAGTCAACGAGAGAAAAATTAAACCAGAAGAATTAAAAAATTTTGTTGGATGTTTTCTGACTGGCACTGCAGCTGAAGTTACACCTGTATCTCAAATAGATAAATGTCAATTTAAGGTATGCAGTACTCTTATTGAATTATCCGAGAGTTATCAACAGACAGTCAGAAAAAAAAAAGCTGCTTAATTTTTTTTATCTTCAGAAATTGCATGATCGATACCCTTTCTTAGATAATCGTATCCTGTATATAATGTAAGAAAGGCGGATAACCATAATAATATTATTCCAATTGTTTGGGCATTATAATCTTGAAAATTTATAATTCTATTACCTGTCTCTCCTAATAATAAAATTGAAATAGCAAACATTTGAAGAAATGTTTTTAGTTTTGCCAAACTTGAAACTGGCATATTAACTTTACCTTTAGCTAAAAATTCTCTCAACCCCGATATTAATATCTCACGTGTTAGAATAATAATTGCAGCAACCACCTCAAAACTTTTGATTGTTCCATTCATTACAAGTAAAATCAAAGCTGTTGCAACAATAATTTTGTCTGCAATTGGATCTAGTAATTCTCCCAATTTAGATTCTTCTTTAAACATTCTTGCTAAAAGTCCATCTAGAAAATCTGTAAATGAGGCTACAACAAACAGAGTAAAAGGAATTAAGTCTCCGTAAAAACCGGGAAGATAAAAAGTTATCACAAAAATTGGAACGATTATAATTCTTCCTATTGTAAGATAATTTGGAATTTTAATTTTCATTCGTGGAAATAATTGTATATTTTTTTTGCTACTTTCTCTTCTATACCATTAACAGACTTAATTTCATCAAAACTTGCAGACTCCACAGCTTTTGCAGATCCAAAATGGTTTAATAACGCTCGTTTTCTTATACCTCCCACACCATCTATTTGATCTAGCAAAGACTTGCTAATACCTCTTTTTCTTTTTGCCCGATGAGCACTAATTGCAAACCTATGCACCTCATCTCTTATTCTTTGTAAAAAAAATAATGTTGGATCATTTTTTTCAAATTTATATTCTTTTCCGTTATGAAAAAAAGTTTCGTTACCGCTATTTCGTTGTTTGCCTTTAGCAATAGCTACAACTGGAATATCGTGGAGACCAAGCTCGTTCATCGTATCTCTGGCTGTTGAATACTGACCTTTTCCACCATCCACTAGAACTAGATCTGGAAATGACAAATAGTTATCTTTCTCTTGAATTGCTCTTTTAAAACGTCTATTTAAAACCTCTTTCATCATTCCATAATCATCGTTTTCATTACCTTTATATTTAATATTAAATTTTCTATATCTTTTTTTAATAAAACCCTCTTCCCCATATGCCACAAGAGCTCCCACACTATTTGTACCTTGAATATGGCTATTATCGTATACCTCGATCAATTTAATATTATTATCTAAATCAAATTTTCTTGAAACTTCTTCAAATAAGTTTTTGTTATTTTGGCTCTCGTATAATTTTCTGTTTAGACTATCTTTTGCATTTTTAATCGCTTGATTAATAACTTTTAATTTTGACCCTCTCTTTCCGACAGATATGTTAATTTCCTTATTTTCTTTTTGGGACAATGTCTTTTCTATTAATTTTTTTTCTCTAATATCTTCGCTTATTATGATACTTTTTGGGACACTTTTATTTTCATAAAACTGAATAATAAACGAATTTAAAATATTAGATAGTTTTTCATCCGGATCATGTTTTGGAAAATAAGATTGATTCCCCCAGTTTTGTTTAGATCTATAAAAGAAGACTTGTACACATGTTTTTCCAGATTCTTTATATGCAGCTATTACATCAGCTTCAATTAAGTTAGCTTCGTTGATTCTTTGAGATGATTGAATGATATTTAGAGATTTAATCCTGTCTCTTAAAATTGCAGCTTTTTCAAAATCTAACTCTTCACTTGCTGCTTCCATTTGATTTGATAGGCTATTTTGAATTTTTCTAGATTTGCCAGATACAAATTCAATTGCATCTTCGACACTTTTTCTATAATCGTAATTTTGAACAAAACCGACACAAGGACCCGAACATCTTTTTATTTGATATAATATACATGGTCTTTCTCTATTTTTAAAAACTGTATCATCACAAACTCTTAGCTGAAAAATTTTCTGTATCATTTTAATTGTCCAATTTGCTGATCCAGCAGAGGCGAATGGTCCAAAGAAAAAGCCTTCTTTATTTTTTTTACCTCTGTGTTTAGTAATTTGCGGCCATTTAGACTTGTTCGAAATATAAATAAATGGAAAAGATTTATCATCTCTCAACAGTATATTAAACTTAGGTTTATATTTTTTTATTAAATTGGCTTCTAAAAGAAGAGCCTCACTCTCATTGGAGGTTGTTGTAATTTCAATTTTTTTTGTTTGAGAAAGCATTCTCTCAGTTCGTATGATATGATTTTTTTCTGACACATAACTTTTTAGTCTATTAGGTAAATTTTTTGCTTTACCAACGTATAATATTTCATCATTTATACTTAACATTTTATACACCCCAGGCAGCTTTGGGATTAGAGGTAGTTGTTTTTTTATTACTTCTTTCCCTATTTCAGAATTACGCATTACTTCTTTTTTTTGAAATTTGAATTCCTACAGACGAGCAATCTTTTATTATTTCTAATTTTTCGATTTTTATAACTATTTTGTCTATTCTTTTGTCTTTAAAAATTTCATCAAATATATCCTCTGCTAAAGTTTCTAAAAAATTATAATGTTTGTTTTTAATTAGTTTTTTGATTAGCCTAACTAACTTATCATAGTTTACAATAGATTTTAAATCTCTGTCGTTTGTTGGTTTTTTATCTTTATAATTGGCCTCTAGACTAAATTTTACTTTTTGGGGTTTTTCTTTCTCAAATTCAAAATAACCCAATTTAATATCTAATATAAGTTCTTTAATTAAAACTTTTTTTTCATAATTGAACAGACTTTTGTTTTTATCAATTTTGACAATATTTAAATTACTCTTTTTCATATCTTAAAGTCTTGATGCAATGTATTCTTTGATTAGTGGATGATAATACATAAAACAATCAGCAAAATCTATTACATGTGCATCTTTTAATGGCTCTTCCCAATTTGAACCAGCTATCTTACATTTTTTTCCGTTAATTTTTTTCTTTTCAGAAACTATTACTCTATTAAAGTTAGGAACGTCATCCATCCAATCAGATGTCAATCCTTCATAAGGGTCCATAGGATGCGTAAAAATTAAAATTGGTGCATTTCCCTCTTTAATTACGTTAATCTGATCTTGTCTCCATCCGGCCATACCAGGATATTTTTTGTAAAATTTTTCCATAGCTTTTTCATAGCCAACTTTCTGAACTTTATATTTTTTTGATAAATTCCAAAAACAAGCAGGCATTAATGATATACCTCCACCTACTTCTGTCATATATTTTGCTGTTAACCTTAGTGTCGCCCATCCTCCACATGAGTGACCCGACATAAAAATTTGATTCTTTGGTACTCCTAAGTTAACAAATTTTTTAATAACTTCTAAATTACCCTCCACTCTTCGATCCATTTTTGAAGTTCCTGGATAAGGTCCTTCCCATTTTTTCATCCACATTCCTGCTTTTCCTAACTTAGCACCTAAA
>MDTB01240145.1_pt1 | contig 67027 bp, 67 predicted proteins | sample 811161 | NCBI WGS metagenome assembly MDTB01 (sample SAMN05326650, study PRJNA326480) | marine metagenome | isolation source: seawater | place: Mediterranean Sea | collected 2009
CGACGGTCATCATCTCTTGGCCGACGGTCATCATCTCTTGGCCGACGGTCATCATCTCTTGGCCGACGGTCATCATCTCTTTGTCTGCGGTCGCCGCCACGCCCGCCTCGTTGCGTCGTAACTCGGTTTTCGTAGGGCAATAACGCCATTTCTCTTGCATTTTTGATGGCCATAGCAACATCTCGTTGTTGTTGAGCGCTGTTTCCAGTAACTCTGCGAGCGCGGATTTTTGCTCGATCTGATACAAATCTCCGCAGTAAGTTAACGTCTTTCCAATCGACGTATTCTATTTTCTCTTGCGTGAGAATCGATATTTTCTTTTTCCCTCTTCGATCTAAAGCAGAAGGGGCTTTTGCTCTTTTTTTATTTTTCTTTGGAGGCATAGTGTTTCCTTATTTAGAACGGCTCTTCGTTAGGGTCGTAGGACGGTGGAGTGCTAGGAGCTGGAGCTGGAGCCCCTGCGTCATAGCTGCCGCCACGACTCTGAGTTCGTTGGATAGATCCGTTATCAATAGTTGCGTACCGAAGGCTAGGAGCCACATCATCTGCGATCACTTTTACTTTGCTTCGGGTCTCTCCGTCATTAGATTGCCACGAGTCCCATTTAAGGTTTCCGGTTACTACAACACGGTCTCCTTTTCTTAATGTCGCAGCTACGTTTTCCGCTAAATCGAACCAGCACGTGATATCAAAATAGGAAGGGATATTTTCCCATTCTTGCGTTTCTTTGTTTCTTCGGTTTTCGTTCCACGCCACACCAATATCAGTTACTGCGGCTCCGCCTGGTGTAAATCTGAGTTCTGGGTCTCTAGTTAAGTTTCCTATGATTGTTATGTTGTTGTCTCTTGCCATTTGATTCTCTTTTTTCTTGTCTATCGTTAGATGTTGAGCTTAGATCAGTCCTCTGCGTTGTGCTTCATGATCTGGTAAACGTATAAGTTTATGTCGAACTACTTCATCTGTAAGCCGAAGTGTTCGTTCTAGTGGTTCCATATTGACTTGCCCTGTTGTCATTTCGATAACAACATAGTGGCCTTCGCTTTTATGATTTATTTCATAAGCGAATCTTCGTTTCCCCCACTTGTCAGTTTTTGCAAGGGTTCCATTTTCACTTTGGACCCATGCATCAACTTGTGAGACAACTTCATCTACCGTGACGTCTTCATGATCGCCGTCCACGATAATCATTAGTTCATATGCTCGAGTACTCACTACGAGTTTCTACCTCCTCTGGTCCCGCATGCGGGGCCCTCAGCCGGTCTGAGGACAGGTTAAATTTTCTATGTATAGGGTAGTGGCATTAAGAGTAAATACCGACCTTACCAACTTGCTAGAGGATCTTCGTCATTTGGAATACTGGTTCCGTAAAGACCAAGTGCTTCTGCGTCTTCGTCAGATATCTGATAGCTTTCATCTTCGGATGGGAAATTCTTACTTCTAACATCCTCAGCATAAGATTTTAGTGCAGAGACTGTTACCTCTTTAAGGTTGGCGTAGGTCCTTACAAACTTGGGTTGAAGGTCATGATTAATTCCAAGCAAATCATGAAAGACAAGCACTTGTCCATCGCAATCAGGTCCTGCACCTATGCCTATAGTCGGAATTGAAAGTGAATCGGTTATCATTTTCCCCACTAAAGAGGGAACGCATTCTAGAACTATTGCAAAGCATCCTGCATGGGCAAGTGCCTTAGCTTCATAGGAAATTTCAACAGCTGCATTCGTTGATTTACCCTGTACTTTATAACCGCCGAGGGCAAGGACTGATTGTGGAGTGAGCCCTAAATGCCCCATAACAGGTATTTCTGCATTGACAATAGCTTCAATCATTGAGACTCTGTCTTGTCCGCCTTCAAGTTTTACAGCTCGAGCTCCAGCGCGTATCAACCTTGCAGCATTTCTGACGGTTTCTTCTTGAGAAACGTGATAGCTCATCCAAGGAAGATCGGCGACTATGAAAGCATCTGGCTCTGCTCGTGCTACTGCAGCGGTGTGGTGGACCATGTCATCAATCGTGACTTGCATTGTGTCTTCGTAACCGAGCACAACCATTGCCAGAGTGTCCCCAACAAGAATAATATCTGCACCGGCTTCGTTGACCATACGAGCACCAGGTGCATCATAAGCAGTGAGCATTACTAGTGGCTTGTTCCCCTCACTGACTTTGTTTTTAGCAATCTTTGGGGCTGTCCAGTTTTTCGCCATTGCTATCCTCCATGAAGCAAAAATTGGTGTTGTTTTTTCTGTTCATAGTGTAGGGGTTTTGTCTCAAATGCCTATCAAAAGTGTAATTTTAAGCTTCACAACGCGTCAACATAGAGTTGTAAACTTTCCCAGGCTTTGTCTATAGGCATCCCACCACAAAGTGGGTGATGCACTATACGGTCTAGTTTGGCAGCCTCCTCAGGAGTCAGGATTTGATAAATCCCTTCTTGCCTCAGCTCTTCAGGTGTTGTGGCGTGACTGTGCACAGCTGAGGAAATATCTGAGGTTTGCCATTTCGCATAAACAGATGCCTCATTAAAAAAGTATTGTCCTAACTCATCCCATGCTTTGTCTGGATCTTCAGCAACAAAAGTCATATGAGTGTCGTTATCCGGCATGGCACAGAATCCTTGTGTTCCGTTTAGCTCACACTGCTCGTAATAATAAGCTTCGAGTTCGGGCATATGTGCGGCTGGGGATAGTGGTAAGCCGAATCGGGCAGCTCTTCGGGCAGCGACCTTGCTTGTTCCTCCTACCATTATGAAAGGGTGGGGTTTAGTTAGTGGAGACGGTGTGATTTGGTGTGTCTCCCCCCTGTACTGAAAAGGTTTCCCTGTCCAAGCGTCGAGAAGAGTTTGTATGCAGTCATCCATAATTTTTCCTCTGCTGTTCCAGTCTTTCCCCATTAGTTGATATTCACTGGGCCGGTATCCCAGTCCGAAGATGACGGTTAGTCTTCCCCCACTCATTAGGTCAATTACGGCTATGTCTTCTGCAACTCGTATCGGGTCATGTAACGGAAGTAGCAATGCTGATATTGATGCTGAAAGATTTTTTGTTCGTGCAAGCACCGTTCCTGCGTTCATTAGTGGCGTCGGGCTCCAAGCATTATGAGCTCCGTGATGCTCCTCAAATGTCGCCATAAAAAATCCGTGTTCATCAACGAATTCAGCCATTTCCAACATTGCTTTGTACCTATCGGATAGAGATTCACTGTCTAATGTTGGATCAATTAAGTTGAATCTGATTAATGAGAAAGGCATAGCAGCTCCTAAATGTTTCTTTCAAAGTTAGTTGATGTTGCTGGATTAATCATAATAAATTTCATCTCACAAAGGGTAAGCTCGGGTTAGATAGTTCCAAGAGCAGGAAGTACAAACTTCAACCTCATAACAGGTAAAGGATCCCTTTCTTTTCCTTATACGATCAAGGTCCTTTTTTGAGTTTACGCAACGCCCATGGGATGGCAAACGTGGACCAAAAACATAGCTGACGGTTACAAGAGTTATTTCAGAACAGATGGGGCAATCACCTGATTGTTTAAAGGAATAATTATGAGCAGCCCTTAGTAGTTCAGGATGGGCGTCACATACGTCATGAGTTGAAAGTACCCCGGTTTGATATTGCTGTAGTACCCGTCTCTTTTCAAGTTCGTAGCTTATCTCGCTTGTGGGTTGTTTTTTTGTTAGCTGTGAAGTGAGGAAAGCCATATACAAAGATTAATTTAGTACTTCCTTTGAAGCATTATTTTCTTACTTAGATTTCAGCTGAGGTAGCCATATTTCTAAAGCTTTAATTGCTTCATCTCTTGCGATGGGTCCATTCTGAATGAACATTTCCTCGAGGTAGTCAAGGGCTTCGCCGACTTCTGGCCCCTCTTCTATGCCGAAAGTATCTATAATTTCTGAACCTGAGAGAGGAGTCACTCTATCATTTAACTCATGGTCAAGAAGACGAGACTTCTCTTGTATAGATTTAATCTTTCTTCGAGCGCCGCGTTGGATGGAAGCAATTTCTATGGAGTCTTTTCGATTGTCTGCGGCAAATAGATGCCATCTCCTATATTGAGGTTTATTTATTGGTCCTTCTAGTATCATTTGGACTGAATCGACGAGGTTATTAACTCTAAGAATCTCATTGTTAGAGTATTTCAGCTCTTTCATTCTTTCTTTCCTTGCACTTGTTGGAGTGGTTAGTAGAAGTCCTGCTAAACGCACGCAAAAATCATGATTAAGGTACCGAATACGGTGTCGGCTTTTGATATCAATAAGTTCTGGGAAGAATGCTTTATATATTCCTGTTTTTAGAAGGAAACGAAAACCACTATTTGGATCTGGAGTTTCTAGTAATTTATTAAGCTCATCTCGAATTCGTTCGGCTGAGACTATAGCAATACGCTCTTTTAATCTTCCAACACTTTTTATTAGGTTCTTTTCCGGCTTTAGGTTATAACGAGAAACGAATCGTGCTGCTCTTAGCATCCTAAGAGGGTCTTCTGAAAATGAAATATCTGGGTCTAGAGGAGTCCGTAGCACTTTCATTTCAAGGTCCTCTAACCCGTGAAATGGATCAATTATTTCTTGGGTGCTCAAATTAATAGCCATGCTATTTATTGTGAAGTCTCGTCGAGAGAGGTCCTCGTAGATATCAGTTGAGAAGGTAACGACAGGTTTTCGAGATTCTGTTACGTAGGATTCTGACCTATGTGTTGTGATTTCAATGGTCTTTCCATTGATTACCGCACCAATAGTTCCAAACCGTTGTCCAGAAAGCCAAATACTTTCAGCTATAGGTTTAATTATTGTTCTTATTTCTTCTGGAGTTGCATCTGTAGTGAAATCAAGATCGAACTTTGAAATAGCAATAGTGTCCCTATGCAGGTCGCGAACTATTCCCCCGACAAGGTAGATTTTTTTGTCTACCGTTTCGAAGCTTTTGCTAATTGGGGAGACTAAATCAAGAATTTTGTTGAATTTTTCAGAATTCATTAGTTAATAATGCGCTTTTGATGTCATTGACAGCTTCAATACCGATGCCTCCGTTAGATAACTCTTCGGGGTATGTTTGCTCACCTATTAATGCGTGTAACACTGCATGGGTTGAAAGTTCTAATGCTAAAAGGTCATATCCTCCTTCTAAAAAGACTAGACGACGTCCGGCAGGGACAGTTTGGATTATTTGAGAAGTTAGTAAATTGTAATCACCTGCTGTCAAACCTAAATCCGTGAGTGGATCTCTTCGATGGGCGTCAAAACCAGCTGAGATTAAAAGCCACGTAGGGCTAAATTCCTCAATTGCTGGTAACGCTATTTGGTCCCAAGCTGATAGGAAAACATCGCCTGTTGTACGAGGTGGTAAGGGAATATTTATTGTTGCGCCGATACCGTCCCCTTCCCCTATTTCATTTACTGACCCAGTTCCTGGATATAAAGGCATTTGATGAAATGAGATGAACAGAACATCGGGATCTGAGTAAAAAACATCTTGTGTTCCATTGCCATGATGCGCGTCATAATCGACAATGAGTACTTTTTCTCCTTGTTCCTTTAATCGCTTTGCTGTAACAGCAACATTGTTTAGTAAGCAGAAACCCATTGACTTAGAGACCGTTGCGTGATGGCCAGGTGGTCGGACAGCGCAAAATGCTGCTGAAGCTTTTCCTTTTTGTAATTCACTTACAGCCTGCAAACCAGCACCAGCAGCGATAAGAGCCGCTCGCCACGAAGCAGAACTTGTTCGTGTATCAACATCAATAACTCCTCCACCATTTACCGAAGTTTCCTTAATCTTATGGACAAGTTCTTGATCATGAACTCGTAAAACTAATTCTTCATCTACCGGCTGAGCTATTAACTCTGTGACTATTGAATCTAACTGTGCTCGTTGGAACCCAGACAACACAGCTGATAAACGATCTGGTCTTTCAGGGTGCGCTCCACCTGGTTCATGTTCAAAACACATCTCGTTGGTGATAAATATCAATTCCATGTCATAACAGTAGTTGAAAATAGAACGTATTTCGGTATGTGAAAATACAACTTTTCAAAAAATCGCTCATTTCTGTGATTCTATATCCCCTGTTCAGAGCCTTTTATAAAGAAAATGTCCGTTTAATTTTAGGATCTATAGCGCGAGCAGATTAAAGTCCCCTTTGTAATCTTTTAGGGGGTTCAATGACAATACATATTGTTACCGATAGCGCCAGCGATATCAGCTTAGAGGAAGCTAAAGAGCTTGGAATTGAAATTGTTCCACTTTCAGTGAGGTTTGGTGAAACTGAATACACAGACTTGATCGACCTTTCAGTATCTGATTTTTACCAAAAAATGAGCGAAAGCGATCTACTTCCCTCAACCGCAGCCCCTTCCCCAGGAGCGTTCGAAGCTGCATTTAAAAGATGCGTTGAGGCTGGAGCAGAAGGCGTGGTATGCATAAATCTTTCTCTTGCCCTATCAGCAACTGGACAGGCAGCTCAACTTGCTGCAGATGCATTAGTAGATACGATTACCGTAAAATGCATTGATTCGAAATCGATCACCTCAGGTTTAGGAACCATCATTCGTAAAGCAGCATCAGCTGCAAAAGCAGGAAAATCAATGGATGAGATTATTTCCTTAGTTGAAGGATTAGCCAGCAAAACTAGAATCTTTGCAACACTGGACACCTTAGAGAACTTAAAAAAGGGTGGTCGAATTGGAGGCGCAAAAGCGATGGTTGGAACAATGCTTCAATTCAAGCCATGCCTTGATATAAGTAGCGGTGAAGTCGTTGAAGCTGGACGTCAGCGAACCAGAAAGAAGTCGCTTATATGGTTAAAAGAAGTCCTTGAAAATGAAGGCGAGATAACTGATTTATGTGTCATTCATGGTGACGCCCCGGACGTAGAAGAATTTATAGACCTTATTTCTGATCTTGTCCCCAAAGAAAATATACGTATTAACCAACTAGGAGCAGTTATTGGAACACACGCAGGACCAAGAATTTTAGGCGTAACCTACCTTGTCCAATAAAACCTATAGGACTATCTAACCAACGTGTCTGATTCGTACAGTCGAGATACAAAGCTATTAATAGGGCGGAAACTTTCCGGAAGATACGTTCTCACTTCACTTATTTCTAATGAAGGAGGAACCCAAACATGGTTAGCAAAAGACTTAGTCCTATCACGAGATGTAGCAGTTATCCTTACAAATCCTTTTACGGTAATCGACTCTATTCAAATATCTACATTTAGAAAAGAAGCGAAAGCTGTCTCAAGAATCAATCACCCATCCATTGTCACCGTTCTAGACACGACTGGCGACGATGATATGGAGGCAATAGTGATTGAACTTGTTGAAGAGGAAACAATTTATGAGAAAGTTTCTCGAGAAGGACCATTCGCTACAAATCAAGCTCTTCAAATAATTGAACAAATTGCAGATGCTCTTTCGTATGCTCATCGTGAGGGAATAATTCATGGAAACCTCTCTCCGAAAAAAGTCTTTCTCTGTCCTGATAGAGGGCCAAAAGTAACAGGTTTTGGTTTTACTGAATTCAGGAAACTTGCGGGTAGTCAACCGGTTTCAGACGAAAATAATACCTCCTTATTCCAATCAAGTTCTGAGATTGATACTCAAGAGGCGACAGTTGCTAATGATATATTTTCACTTGGGAAACTCTTGGGCTTTATGCTCTACGGGCTATCTCAGTCACCGGGAAAAGACCGCCTCAAAACCGGTAAAGACAAAAGAATTTACAAATCTATTCAAAAAGCGACGGCAGGAGAACAAACTGAGAGATATTCTAGAGTTGTGGACTTTATAGATGATTTAGATCAAGAATCTACAGACGAGGAAGCTAATACGGATAGAAACACGTCTTCACAGCCATCCAAAGCGTTTGACAGTAATACTCTTATAACGAAATTTCTCCTCACAGGTTTCGTGTTCTTTTTCGTTTTAGGAATAATCTTCGCTGCAAACGGCAACCCATTTAGCTCAGATAACGAATCTATTGATCCTGTTTCACCAGAAATAGCATCAAATACCAATAATCTAGAATCAAGCCAGCCAACAGTTGTTGATGAAGAACAGGTAGCTAGCGAAAATACAGAAAGTTCAAATTTAGATTCAGATCCAGAATTATCCGAATCTGAGGTCTCCCCTATTTTTGAGATGGTTTCAGTAATAGGAGCAAGCGATTTCGACCCACTGGGAGATGGTGTAGAACACCCAGAATTAATTGATAATCTTCTAGATGACGACCCTGCAACAATTTGGTATAGCGAAACGTATGCAAATCGGTCCATGGGCGGATTGAAGGATGGGGTCGGAGTAGTTATTGAGCTGAAGAAACCATACGAACTTCAAAAAGTAATTATTGAAACAGTAAATACTGGATGGTCAGGCGAAGTGTATGTTTCTGACTCACCTGAAACTGGTTTAGCTTCTTGGGGTACATCCGTCGGTTCCATTTCTGCATCTCAAGGAAACGCAACTGTAGATTTATCAGAAATAACCGGAGGCGCTGTTCTTATCTGGTTTACAGATCTTGGCGATAAACCACCACCGGGAATTCGGATGGAAATATCTGAGATTGAAGTCTCATAAATCTTAGCTACTTTAATTTCTTACTAGGAGTAGAATCATTATGTGGCTATGGATGAATTTCAACTCCTTGAGTTAGCAAAAAAAGGGGACTCCCGTGCGTTAGAGCAACTACTGGAAACTCATTATGACTTGATTTTCTCTGTCTGTGTAAAAATTACTGGGAATACTCATGACGCAAATGAGGCAACACAAGAAGCTTTGATTTCAATAGTTCGAGGCATTGGTTCTTTTAGATCTTCTGCCAAATTCTCGACATGGGTTTATCGAATAGCTACTAACGCAGCGTTAGATGAAATTAGGAGAAGGTCCAGGCGCCCAACAGATGAATACACCGAAAATGTGGCGACTCACAAAAGCACACCAGATCTTGAGGAGTCAGTCATACAAAATATTGATCTAGACGCTGCGCTTCAGAATCTTCCTGAAGACTTTCGAACGATAGTTATTCTTCGTGACGTCGTAGGTAGTAGTTACGAGGACATTAGTGACATGCTTGGCATCCCTTCTGGAACAGTAAAATCAAGAATCGCTAGAGCTCGCCAAAAATTAAAAGAAGATTTAGTTGGGAACAAAACCGACTTACACGTCGTCAAAGAGGTAAATGATGGATGAATCTCAAGAAAACAAAGATTTTGAATTACTGAGCGCCTACGTGGATGGTGAAGCAACGAGTGAAGAACGCGCCCTAATTGAAAAAGACGCAAAGTTAATGAAAAGAGCTCAAGAGCTCAAATCCTTAAGCGATGGCATAGGGCAAATAGTAAAAAATGACCCCTCAACAAAAGCCACCCACATACAAGCTGCGTTAAAAGTAGCGGAATCTGGCTCATCAACTCCCCCCACTCCCATCAATCAAGCCAAAAATAACTCAACCTTAGCCCGTAAATCATCATGGATTCTTTCAGCTGCTGCAGTTATAGCCCTAGTATTTATTGCTATCCCTATATTCCAGTCAGACAATTCCCCTTCTGAACAAATAGCAACAGATACCTTTGAAAGATCAGATAGCGAAATGGAATCCGAAGCGCTTACGTCTGAATCAATCGAGGAATCACCAAATAATACAGCAACCACTGAAACAGATTCCTCAAGCACAACCCCTAACCAATCGGAAATGTCAGAACGCGAACCTGAACAAGGAGAAAGCCAAAAGAGTACTGACGAAATAACCGGTGAAGAAACCCTTTCTAATCTCCCTGAAGAGGAACCGAGCGAATCAGTATCGAATGTCCAAACTTCTGACGAAGGGATACAGGCCTTATCAACCGTTCAGGGCTCTATCTCTTTAGGGCCAATAAATACTTATAACATTAACGATGCAAATGTATTTGGGAATTACCTTCTCGAGGATGTGCGAATTCAAACAGGAGAAGTTTTCGATACTTTCATCATTGAATTAATAGCTACAGAAGATACCCCCCCTTCAACCTTGCCTGGCCCTTATGCAATAGAAATAAATGGTGAGTTTTTGATGGAAGAAGACTCCTATGTCTTACCAGCAGAAATAAGTGAGTACATTGTAATCAATCTTGCTGCACGTGGTGGTGTGTGGAGTGATGAGACGGGTTACGAGCCTTCTTGGGGTTCATTTTCACAAACAATTACAGCCGGTGAATCTAACCTCACTGGCATTTACTTTGGGGACTTTGAAGCTAACTTAACCTTTATCCTTGGGATGGAACCGAATAGTACTTTTAGGTCATATCAAACTATGGATCCGCCTCGATTAGTTATTGAAGTAGATCATAATCCATAAGCTAAATGATGGTTCTTTTATCAAAATGCTGATTATGGATGTTGTGACACATATAAAAGTGCAAATAAATTAATCAAAAAGTGATCTGAGCGGGTATTCTCACCACATGGTTGAAACAGACAATATTGAATCTGGTGATCAAAAGACAAACGAATCACTTGAGCGATTAATTACTTCAAAAATAGTTGACCAAATTGACAGTGTCAGGACGAAAACCTCAGGCCCAGCTATTCGAATAAGTCGCTCAGTTGTTTACGGCCTAACGACATTACTTGTGATTCTAATAGCGTTACCTTTTCTCTTTATAGGAACTTCTCGGGGCCTTATCGAAATATTCGATCAATGGGTCTTTTCCGAACGTGCAACAGCAGTTTGGTTCGTATACCTATTAAGCGCTACGTTATGGTCCACTGTAGGTCTTTTCATATGGAGAAAAAGACCAAAAAATGCTGCAACACCAAAGGAAACCAATTCTGAGATAGGGAGACTTGATGCCTGACCACAAAGAGGTTGTCATAATTGGCTCCGGCCCAGCTGGTCTGACAGCTGCCATTTACACAGCAAGAGCAAATTTAAATCCCTTGGTGATTGAAGGCGAACCATCCTCAACAAGTGACCAACCAGGCGGACAGCTAATGCTGACGACTGATGTGGAAAACTACCCCGGCTTTCCAACAGGAATCATGGGTCCAGAATTAATGTCAAATTTTAGATCACAAGCAGAAAGGTTTGGAGCAGAGTTACTTACCAAAAAAGTAACCCATGTCAATCTCCTCACAAAACCTTTTGAAGTGTGGGTAGGAGATCCATCGGCAAACCCAGACTTTACCGCTGATTCCGTTATCGTTTCTACTGGAGCAAAGGCACTAATGCTTAACCTTCCTAACGAAATAGCTCTGGTAGGTCATGGGATATCTACCTGTGCGACTTGCGATGGTTTTTTCTTTAGAGATCAAGAGATAGCAGTGATCGGAGGAGGTGATTCTGCAGTAGAAGAAGCGATGTTTCTATCACGATTTGCAAGCAAAGTTACAATTGTTCACCGACGAGATCAGCTCCGAGCATCAAAAATTATGCAGGACCGAGCTTTTTCAAATCCAAAAATTGAGTTTCTCTGGAATCATGAAATAACTGAATACATAGGCGATACGAAACTTGAAGGCCTAAGAGTTCAAAATGTCATTCATCAATCACAGTCAATTTTAGAAGTTTCTGGAGTTTTCATTGCTATAGGACATACCCCAAATACATCAATTTTTGAAAATCAATTAACTCTTCACGACAATGGCTATATAAAAACTGATAGTGATTCTTCAAGAACAAATATTGAAGGAGTATTTGCCTGCGGCGATGTTCAGGATTTCACATACCGACAAGCAATAACTGCTGCCGGTTCAGGTTGTATGGCAGCTATAGACGCTGAACGGTGGCTAGAAGAACAACATGCAGGGTAACTTGTCACATGTTCCCCACACACACTAGTTTCACCACTACATTTAAATCTAGAAATTTTCTTTAACGACAACTGGAGACGACATGTCAGACTCAACAACAACACTCACAGCCGGAACTTTTGATGAGGTAGTGAGTTCATCAGAGAAACCTATACTTGTCGATTTTTGGGCTGAGTGGTGCGGGCCGTGTAAGATGATCGCACCTATTTTAGAAGAAATAGCTTCTGAGCAGGAAGAACATATACAAATCGCGAAATTAAATGTGGATGAAGCTGCCGACATTGCAAGACGCTTTGAGGTCATGAGCATTCCCACCCTTATAGTCTTCAACGATGGTGTACCAACCAAACGAATCGTTGGGGCAAAGTCTAAAGACGCTCTTCTTGAGGATCTTTCCGATTTCATCTAACTTTCCTAATTCGCTTCAACCGGTAAACTAAATGCCGTAGTTGTTTGGAATGCGAAATTATGGAAAACGAAATTAACAGTCATAACGAGCTCAGGAAAAGTGATGTTGGCCCGCGTGTCCAAGAATTACATAGGATGCTTAAATCCCTTGATTATGAAATCGCCGAGCAAACCGAAACGTTCTCACATGAGACTGAGAGTGCGATTAAAAAATTTCAAGAGCACCGAGGCCTAAACCCCTCTGGAATATGCGACCAAAAAACGTGGGATCTTCTGGTTGAAAATAGTTATGTTCTTGGCGACAGACTTTTGTACCTTGGGCGACCAATGTTACGAGGAGAAGATATTGCTGAGCTTCAACGTTCTCTGGGATCATTGGGGTTTGATGCTGGAAAAGTAGATGGCATTCTGGGGCCCGATACTCAAAAAGCGGTAGAGCTTTTCCAGAGAAACTCCGGTTTGGTAGTTGATGCTATTTTTGGACCAAATTGTATGGTCGCATTAAAAAGACTAGGGGAACGAGTTGAACAAGGTTCCGTAGCAGTAATAAAAGAAAAAGAAAGGATCATCACAAAGGGAAAATCAACTGAAATGCCATCTATTGTGCTTGGCCATCTGGGTGGTTTTTCTGCAATTGTTGATGGTTTTGCAAAAAAGCTTCGTGAAAAGCACATCAAGGTTGCCGTCCTTGATCATTACGATGAATCCATGCATGCCAAATTCTGCAACAACAATGACGTTGACCTTTACATCGGAATATATCCCGCAGTAAAGAATGAGAAGTCCGTCTCGTTTTATTCAGCTAAAGGATTCGAATCCCCTGGGGGAACTTATTTTAGTGATTTATTTGGAAAACATTTTCTAGCTCTTACAGGGAATAATATAAAGATAATAGGTCATAGTGAAAGAGTGTTAAGAGAAACGAGAATGCCCGCTGTTGTTGTTCGATTTGGCCCAACTGATGAATTAATATCAAACTCGCAACAATTATTTGAAACACTAGAAAATAGTGTTTCTGCTTGGTTTTCTGAACCTTTTCAAGAAATTCTTGCATAATTACTATTTTTTTCAGTATTTACCCTGTTCAGAGCTGTATTTTAAACGAAAATCACAGGTTTTTCCCCAAACTGGGGATAACAACATCTAAAAAAGTTAAAAGTCTCAATCTATACTATAGACTTTTGTCTAATAGTCAAATATTTATTGGATCTTTTAACTTCTAATAATTTTAACTATCCTGGTCAAATCATCCTCATTTGCAAAATCGATAATGATTTTTCCTTTACGGCTTCCAATGCTGACAGAAACAGTTGTAGAGAATTGCTCCTCTAGTATTCTTTCTACTTCAAGTTCAGACACAGACTTAGTTCGTACTTTACTGGGGCCGCGCTTTCCGATAGTTACCCCCACTCGAACTATTTTTTCTACATCACGTACAGTAAGGTTTTCTTTCACAATTTGATGAGCTAATTGGTCTTGTTCTTCTCGTGAATTTAATCCCAATAATGCTCTAGCATGTCCAGCGGTGATTGCTCCATTAAGAAGAAATGATTGGACGGAGGAAGGTAATTGCAAAAGCCGTAATGCATTGGTAACGGTTGATCTGCTTTTACCTACCCGTTTTGCTACTGATTGCTGACTTAGATCAAAGTCATCTATTAATTGTTGATAAGCCGCTGCCTCTTCGAGTGGTCCCAAATCCCGACGATGAAGATTTTCTACTAACGCATGTTCTAACGCTGCTAGGTCCTCAATATCACGAACTATGGCTGGAATGTTCTCCAAGCCGGCTCTTTTTGCGGCCCTCCAACGTCTCTCCCCTGCTATTAACTCGAAAGAGTTTATATCTTTTCGCCTGACTAACACAGGTTGAAGAACTCCCACTTCGCGTATCGATAACGACAAGCTATCAAGAGCCTCTTCTTCAAAAATATCGCGAGGTTGATAGGGGTTAACAGAAATCGATCCTATAGGGAGCTCTTGATACCCGGTTGTCTCTGTGTAGTATGATCTATCTTGTTGTTTTGGTTCTGATGGGATTAACGCTCCTAGACCTTTTCCTAAACCAGTTTTTTCACGAGCCACTACTTATCTCCTTTGCTAACGCCCTGTACGCAACTGATGCACGGCATTTTGAATCATAATAAATAATCGGTTGCCCATAAGATGGAGCTTCGGAAAGGCGCACGGAGCGCGGTATTATTTGGTTGCATACTTTATCACCGAAATGCCCTCTTACTTCTTGAACTACCTGAGTTGAAAGTTTTGTGCGTCCATCAAACATCACTAACGCTATCATCGAGATATTTAGCCTTTCGTTCAAGTGAGTTTTAACTTTTTCCACATTGCTTAATAGTTGCCCTAACCCTTCCAATGCTAAATATTCGCATTGAATGGGTACAAGCACTTCATCCGCTGCGGTCAAAGCATTAACGGTTAGTAACCCAATTGATGGAGGGCAGTCAATAAACACATAGTCATATTGATCAATCACTTTTTCTATAACATTTTTAAGGAATCTCTCGCGATTGAACGCCGAAACTAGTTCAATTTCTGCACCGGAAAGATCTCTAGTAGCTGGAGCGATGGATAACCCTGGCCACTCTGTCGAAAGAATGCACTTATTTATATCTGATTGCTCTAAAAGGATCTCATATATTGACTCTTGAAATGTACCTGGCTCAATTCCCACAGCTGAAGTTGCGTTTGCTTGTGGGTCGAAATCAACAATAAGAACCTTATTGCCTATTTCTGCGAGACATGTAGCAACATTAATAGCAGTTGTAGTTTTCCCTACGCCACCTTTTTGGTTTGCAACAGTGATAATTCTAGGAATTGGATTAGAGGAAGAAGGGTGCTTTTTCCCACTTAACAAATCTTCCATATCACCTATTTTCCCTGTTCAGAGCATATTACAGTTAGTAATATCTTATGTCTATCACTCTCAGAAAATCTGTCAATTCATGACTAATAGTAATGTTTCACGTGAAACATTACTTCATGGTTTCACGTGAAACCCTCACCATAAAGGCCTTTTCCTTGGTATTCCAGGTCGCCGAGGTAGTTTATCCGAGGGTTGATTTAGTAGTTGTAGTACTTGAAAGCTAGAAAGCCCAAACTGTAAATACTTTATTGCTGATAATCCTGTCGATGACAAATTTCCATCAGTCCATCTATTCTCACTATTAGGAGGCTCGCTAACAACAAGAAATTGGTTTCTTTTTAATAATCGACAAGCACATTCTGCAGTTACCGCCGGAGGACCGAAAGCTCTTGCAGTAACAAAATCAGCACTATACATATAATCCACGGACCGCGCTACATTCTCTACTTCATCACAAACAACCTCAACTCTTTCAGAAACATCTAGGGCTTTTATTGCTTGTGCCAAGAACTCTGCTCTTTTTTGTTTTCTTTCTAGAAGAACGAATGACCAGTTGTCTAGTTTTTCAACCAATATTAAGGATGGTACTCCCCCACCTGAACCAATATCGATAATGTTACCGGGTTTATTACCTTTGGAAAAGGTGTTGATTGCTTCTAGAAAACCATTTGCATTCTTTACATGGTCAGTAATAGGAGCGTTTCCTAAAAAATTGAGTTTTTGGGCTTTTTCAAGTAACTCTATAAGCACTTTTACTCAGCTGGTCTGAGAATTATATACCTACGAGGTTCTTCTCCCTTACTGCTACTTTCAATACCTGTAATTTCAGCAGCGGCATCATGGATGATTTTTCTATCTGCGGCTCCCATGGGTTCTAAAGCGAGTTTTTCCCCATTATTGATAACTAGTGCCGCTTGTTTCTGTGTAAACGCAACAAGTGAGGCTTTTCTTTTCTCACGATATCCTCCTACATCAACAGAAAGGCGGTTTGTTTTTCGCCCAGATGCATGTCTTTGGACCACAGTTCTTACAATATCTTGCAAAGCCAGGAGTGTTCCTGCTTTTGGCCCAATTAAAAGACCGATCTCATCACCATCTATAGCCCCAATAATTCTTTCATCCTCCATTCGGATACTAGTAGAAGCGTCTATTTGGAAACTCGCAGTTATTCCATTAAGAAACTCAATAACCGCTTTTTCTTGTTCATCAACTGGCATCGGTTCCCTATCATCTTGGGACTGGTTCCTTGGTTTTGGCTTATTATTTTTGTTGTTTTTAGATTGATTATTTTTGTTGTTTTTAGATTGATTAGTTTTATTTGAATTTTTATTAGTATTTTTAGAGTTTGTTTTGTTGTTTTTGGGTGGCTTAGAACTGCTTTTTGGGCGTTTCCGCTGGTTATTTGTATTTTTTGAGGGAAGATCTACCGGCTTTACCCGAGCTCTAACTCTCGCTTCTGTTTTTTTCAGACCAAAAAGCCTATTTTCTTCACGCGTTACAACCTCAAATTCAGCATCTTCTCGAGCAACACCAAGTTGATCTAATGCTAATTCTTCTGCGGCTTCAATGTTTTCCGCTCTTACTTCTACCCATTCCATATTTTTACTTCTTTTTCTTATTGCGACGACGCGAGCCGGGCGTGTCTTGTTGAATATTTTTCTTTGGTGTCACCCTTTTTGATATAGGGCGAGACTGTGGCTCTTTACGCTCTGTGACTTTCCCTTTTGAGGGATTATTAGTCGCAGGGGGTTTTGTTTTTTTATTGCGTTTTTTTGGTGGATTCGTAATGTGTCGTCGGCTCCCATGTACTTCATCAGCTTCAGGAGATCTCCCACTTTTCTCTTTCTTTACAGATTCCACCATTTCTTTAGTTGGTTTAATTACTTCAGAAGTATCGGCATTATCACCATAATATTTTCGTGTGATAAATAGTTGTGTAAGAACTCGAAATCCATTCGATGTGAGAAAATAAAATACTAATGCAGCCGGAAACCCAAATGAAAATACTGGCAACATAAAAGGCATGTATTTCATTAAAAGTTGTTGTTGAGCAGGCATTTCAGACATAGAAGACGATGATCTTGTTGAAATCATGCGTTGCTGGTACCAGGCTGATAAACCAACAAGTAACACTAATAGTAAGTAGGGGAGTCCTTCAGCAAAATTATTTGTGAGGACATCCCAAGGCGTGCGCGAAAGGTCCATACCTAAGGAAGACATCTCCGTAGAGAGAGATAAATCTCTATACATTTCAGTGTCAATGCCAATAAAGTCTGGATTAAACACACGCGCATTTAATTCAGGAACGTATGAAGCATTGGAGGGATCTATTGTAGAAACATCACCTAATCTGAGACCAACTTCTCCTGTTCTTCTTGTTAATCCGCGTACAGTATAAAAAAGTGCAAAAAATATGGGCATTTGCGCTATTAACGGTAAACAACCTGCTAGTGGGTTAATTCCATTAGCTTGATACAGCGCCATCATCTCTTGATTTAGTCGATCTCTATCATTTCCATGTTTTTTTCTAAGTTTTTTTAATTCTGGTGCAACTTTCTGCATAGCTAACATACTTCGAGTTTGTTTTAAAGTTACTGGTGTCAAAACAATCATCACTAAACAGGTAAAAACAATGATCGCTAGTGCGTAGTTAGGAAACAGATCATAGATCGTTGTTAGAATATTACCGAAGAATTCTAACATTGCGTCTCCTTCTCTGGCACTGGATCATACCCAAACCCACCCCAGGGGTGACAACGACAAAGTCGTTTGGTTGAATACCACGTTCCCCGCATGATTCCGTGAGCTTCTATTGCTTCATACGCGTATTCTGAGCAGCTTGGAACATATCTGCATGATGGTAATTTGTTTATAGTTGCACGTTGATAGCATAAAATAAGCTTCTGACCTGCACTTTTAGCTATATTTCTATCGCTTTCTTTAGTTATCGATTTTTTGATGTAATTCATTTAATGTTTTTTGTAATGTTGTTTCTGGGTTTAACAACCCAACTTTTTTCGAATGGATTTTTATTAGATAATTTCCAATTGGTACCATCTCAGGATTTTCTGTAACAATTTTTCTGAATGCTTCTCGAAATTGTCGTCTGAGTTTATTTCTTTCCACAGCAGTCCCGACAGATTTCGGAACTGCAAATGCCAAGCAAGGAATCTTTGTTTGCTCAAGGAGGTAGATCAGCTCAAAAAATCCGTGTTTTACTCGGATACCACGTTTCAACAAGGAAGCGTGTCTATCTCTTCCAGCTACTCGTCCGATTATGCTGACAGTTTTTGCCTTCCACGCCGCCGGCGCCCGTTTATAACGGCTCGGCCTCCTCTAGTTGACATGCGATGCCGAAACCCGTGCTTTTTAGCTCTTCGACGCACATTTGGTTGAAATGTCCTCTTCACTTTTAATCCTTATTGCCTTTATGGTTCAGTTGTTAACACACCCTGTTTCAAAGCCAGGCTTTTCACCGGCTTTTTTACTTTCAGGCAACATTAACCTTACATGCATACGCTAGAGGCTGTTCTTGAGCTATTACAACCTTTTAAAAATCTAATTATAAAAATACAATTAAAAGTTATCCACAGGATCAACTTCTATAACTAAATAATTATGTCCACAGCCTGTGGATAACTATTAAAAAATGCTTGTGAGCAGGGAAAACAAATCCACTTAACTTCCACTGGCAAGTTTGCTTACATAGTGATAGGTTGCAGATTCACATTAAATAATTTAAAAGATCTCCACAAGATTACACACATTGAAAAACAGAAGTTTCCCTTTGTGGAATTAGGCAGAAAAGAGAAAATAAATGTCAAACGTAACGCAATTATGGGACGCTTGTGCCCAATCTATTCGAGACCAGGTCTCTGATGGTGTTTGGCAATCGACATTTAAAGAAGCACGACCACAATCAATAACAGAAAACGAATTAGTTCTGACTGTTCCAAATCAATGGGTTAAGGCTCAAGTGGAAGGAAAATATAATCTCCTTGTTATTGAAGCGCTTGATGAAGTTTCCCCAACGCATATCGATCTAATCGTTGAAGTTGATACAAAAAACAGCGATGAAATGGACTTAGTAAAAGAAGATGCGCTAATTCCGAGTGAACAAAATAAACCTATAACACCAATAGTCAATTATCATAGCGAAATTTTAAATACCTCAACAAAACCTTCTATTCGTAACGAAAAATATACATTTGAAACGTTTGTGACTGGAACAAGTAACCGTTTCGCTCACGCTGCTGCTTTATCAGTAGCTGAAAGACCGGCAGAGTCTTACAACCCACTCTTTATCCACGGAGAAGCAGGATTAGGAAAGACACATCTTCTTCAGGCAATAGAAAGTTATATACACGAAAACTATCCAATGCATTCAACAAAGTATGTTTCAACAGAAACCTTTCTAAATGAATTTATTGAATCAATAAAGACAAACAAAAGATCAGAGTTTAAAAGCCGGTATAGAGAAATTGATGTTCTTCTTGTTGACGATATTCAGTTCTTGGAAGGGAAAGAAGGCCTACAAGAAGAATTTTTCCATACCTTCAATAGTTTGCATCAAGCAAACAAACAAATAGTTTTATCATCTGACCGCCCGCCAGATGCAATTTCAACTTTAGAAGATCGCTTACGTAGTCGATTTAAAATGGGGTTATTGACAGATATACAACCACCAGATTTAGAAACTAGGCTAGCAATTCTTCGGAAAAAAGCTGAAAATGAAACTATTCCCATTCCAGCTGATGTTCTTGAGTTTATAGCAACACATGCTAAAGAAAATATTCGAGAACTAGAAGGAGCCTTAACCCGAGTTTGTGCTTATGCGAAACTTAATAATCAAGAATTAACTATTGAAATAGCAAAAAAAGTTCTACAAGAATTGATAGCTTTGAGAAAGCCAAGAGCCATTACGCCAGATGTAATACTTGATGCAACATCTGAAAAATTTGGTCTTTCGAAAGAAGATATTATTGGTCAACGGCGACATCGTCCTCTTGTAACAGCTAGACAAATAGCTATGTATGTTTTCCGCGAGTTAACCGAACTAAGTTACCCAGCAATAGCTCGTGAGTTTGGCGGAAGAGACCATACAACCGTTATACATGCCGTAGATAAAATAAGTGACCTGATGCCAGCAAAACAACAGATCTACGATGATGTTACCGACCTGGTACAAACAATACGATCGGGCAAATAAATAATCCACACCAGTTGTGGACTAATATAAGAATTGTTGATAACAAAAGAAAATTATCAAAATATTTTTTACCCTCAGTTTTTAAAGCTGTGGATTACGCAAGTAATTAACATTAAATCCACAGAAAAAAAAAGCTATGAGCAGGACATATATAGGATTAACCACATACCCACACACCTACTACCACTACTAAAGATTTATAAACCTCAAAGAATAGAAGGAGTTCTCCACAAGTGAAATTTCGATGTGAGCGTGACACATTAGTTGAAGCGTTAAATACAGCAAACAAGGCGGTAACGAATAGAGCTACGTTGCCGGTTTTAAATGGATTACACCTAAGCCTAGAAAACGACGCACTCGTGATAACCGGGAGTGATTTGGATCTAACAATAACAGTTTCCGTTGATGTTGCTGGAGAAACAGATGGGATAGCTGTTGTACCTGCAAGGCTTCTATCTGATGTCGTTAGATCTGTGGAAGCAGGAACAGTTGACATAACTGTCGGCGGATCAGATCTACAAGTTATAGCTGGACGTAGTGAATTTGCCTTACGTACAATTCCTGCAGATGAATATCCATTATTTGACGGACCAACGTCAGAGCCAGTAACAGTTGACGCAACATTATTAGTTAGCGCGCTAGAACAAGTTACACCAGCAGCTTCATCCGATGATTCCCGTCCGATATTAACTGGTGTTTACATGGTCGCGGAAAAAGAAGGATTCCGACTAGTTGCGACCGATTCGTATCGCTTAGCTGTCCGAGATATGCCAGGATCAGCGCTTTTAGCTGGGCAACCACCCATACTTGTTCCCTCAAGAGCCCTGACTGAACTAGCTAGACTTTTAGAGAAAGACTCAGAAGTCTCTCTATATTTAGGAGAAAAAGAAGCGTCATTCGAAGTCAATACTGTTCGAATGACAACCCGCCTTATTGAAGGTGAATTCCCTGATTATAAAAGACTCGTTCCAGATGATAATCCAAATAAACTAACAGCGAACAGGGGAGAGCTCAGAGACGCTGTTAAGCGAGTTCGATTACTAGCTCAAGAAGCAACACCTATCCGTTTAGAAATGGGCAATGCAGGGTTACAACTCATAGCTAAAACACAAGATATCGGCGAAGCTCACGAAATAGTTGACGCTAACTACAGCGGTGACGACCTAACAATCGCTTTTAACGCAGAATATCTCCTAAAAGGTTTAGAAATTGCACCCGGAGACGATATCACTTTAGAAACACGCGATAATCAAAAACCTGCAGTCCTTAAATCAGAAGAACACCCTGAATTTCTGTACTTGTTAATGCCCGTCCGTATTTCATAACAACGGTAATGGTTCAGCTGAAACAATTATGGGTGAAGAACTTCCGTAACTACTTTTCAGAAGAAATACAATTTCACCCTGGAACAAACGTCATTTTTGGCGTTAATGGTCAAGGAAAAACAAACCTTCTAGAAGCGATTCAATACTTAGGCAGCGGAACATCTTTCAGGGGGTCACCCGCAGAAGCATTAATTCAAAAGAATCACGATACAGCCATCGTACGAGCAGAAATAATCCACGACGATAGGCTTCTTTTGGTTGAAGCAGAGATTTCTAATTTGCGACAAAATATCATTGCAATAAACAAACAAAAAATTCGTCCCATCCGGAACTTAGTAGGACTAATTCCAATGACAATTTTCGGACCAGACGACCTAACACTTGTGAAAGACGGACCAAGTTATCGACGTTCATATATCGATGAGCTACTAATTCGAACACACCCGAAATATGTTAAAAAGAGAATAGACCTGGAATCATTACTTAAACAAAGAAATGCTTTCCTTAAACAAGCAAAAGGGTATTTAACAACCGAGGGAAAAAATACTCTATCCGTCTGGAATGAACAATTTGCTGATGCCAGTCAGGAGTGGGGACAATTACGAAAAGAGACATTACAAGACCTTCAACAACTCGCACAAAAAGCGTACGAAGATTTAACAGGAAAAACCGAAGACCTGACAATTACTTATAATCCACAATGGCTCACAAAAGGCCTTCTTTCTTCCTTAAAAGAAATAGAGAATGATGAATTAAGGAGAGCAACGACCTTAATCGGTCCACACCGAGATGATATAGAAATATTTTTAAATGAAATGCCTGCGAGAACGCATGCCTCTCAAGGGGAACAGCGAACTATTGCCCTTTCACTTCGTGTAGCAGGACACCTTTTCTTATATGGGGTTCATAAAGCAAAACCCTTACTTCTTCTTGACGATGTTTTTTCTGAATTAGACACAGAACGAACAGAAAGACTTCTTCACCTACTAGTAGCCGACCAAACATTTATTACAACTGCAATAGAACCAAAATATATTGACGCTAACACATATTATGAAATACAAAATGGGAAAGTTGTAACAGAATGATAGGAGAGTCACCATACGAAAAAAAGAAGCAACCTAAAAAAATAGAGGTACTGCTAGATTCACTTCTCCACAAACTCAGTGGATCGACAAGTCAAGATATCAAACAAATCATCGAAAATTGGGAGTTAATAATTGGTGGATCATTATCAAAACTCTCCACTCCCACACACATCAAAAATCAAATTTTGTACATACAGGTCGTTGATTCTGGCGTCGCAAGAGAAGTCGAATGGAGAAAAGCAGAAACACTAAAAGCGGCTATTGAAAACACTTCTAAAGTCAAACTTCAAGATATGAAAATAATAATTAAACAGAAATAAAATCATTAATTTATTCAAAAAATATAACGAAAATTAATAAAACAAAAACCCCTTCTAATCTCTCCAAAATGATAGAATGTACCTTGTGTAATTTATGCCTCTGACCACGTGTTTTATAGCAAAAACACACGAGAATTTCGACATAGATCACTAAAAAACTTTGGTAGGAAAATTAATAAAATATGACGCAAACTGCTGACTCATACAGTGCTGATGATATTCAGGTTCTAGAAGGCTTAGAAGCAGTACGAAAACGCCCAGGAATGTATATCGGCTCCACCGGTCCAACAGGTTTACACCATCTGGTATACGAAGTAGTTGACAATGCTGTTGATGAAGCAATGGCAGGACATTGCACCAAAATAGAAGTAGAAATTCTTGAAGACGGCGCTTGTGAAGTCAGGGATAATGGAAGAGGAATTCCTGTAGGGAGACATCATCAATACGAAGATTTAACAGCTGCTGAAGTGGTACTAACAGTTCTTCACGCAGGAGGAAAATTCGGTGGTGAAGGCTACAAGGTTTCTGGCGGTTTACATGGGGTTGGAGTTTCAGTAGTTAACGCGCTTAGTTCAAAAGTTGAAGTAGAAATTGACCGAGACGGGAATCGCCACTTCATGTCGTTTAAAGACGGAGGCGAAGCAGATGAAAAACTTGCAGTAACCGGAGAAGCTCCAAACAAAAGGACTGGAACAACAGTCCGATTCTGGCCAGATATACAAATATTTAAAGAAGGAATAGATTTTCGAGCTAATACATTATTAGAAAGATTTCAAATGATGGCCTTTCTCAACAAAGGGCTTGAAATTACATTTATTGACAACAGAACCATAAGTAATACCAAAAAAACGTCCTACAGGTATGACGGTGGTATTAAAGATTTCGTTCAACATGTAAACACATCAAAAGAAGCTCTTTTTGACAAAGTTGGTTTTTTTCAAGAAGAAGATGAAGAACAAGAAGTAGAGATAGCTTTCCAATGGAACACGGGATTTAACTCTGATGGAATTCATTCCTTTGCTAATGGTATTTCAACAACGGAAGGTGGAATGCATGAACAGGGCTTTAGAACAGCGTTAACCAGAATTGTCAATAAATATGCTCGAGACAACGGTCAACTAAACAAAAGTGATGACGGATTACAGGGTGAAGATATCCGAGAAGGACTCACAGCAATAATTTCTGTTCGCTTGCGCGATCCTCAATTTGAAGGGCAGACAAAAAGTAAACTAGGAAATGTTTCTATTAAATCTTTGGTGGAAAAAGCTGCAGGTGAGCATCTAAGAGATTGGTTAGAAGAAAATCCAAAAGAAGCAAAATTAATAACACAAAAAGCTGTTCAAGCTGCACGTGCACGAATAGCTGCAAGAACAGCACGTGATGCTACACGAAGGAAATCAGCTCTTGATGGTGCAGGATTACCTGGTAAGTTAACTGATTGTTCAAGCAAGGATCCTAAAGAATCAGAGTTGTACATTGTTGAAGGAAACTCTGCAGGAGGGTCTGCAAAAGACGCTCGTGATCCGGGAACTATGGCCATTTTACCTATTAGAGGGAAAATTCTAAATGTTGAAAGATCTCGTATAGATAAAATGTTAAACAATACAGAAGTACAGGCACTTATTTCAGCAATTGGAGCTGGATTTGGAGACGAATTCGATATCGACAAAATCAGGTATCATAAAATTGTTCTACTTGCCGATGCCGATGTAGATGGTAGTCATATTCGAACTCTGTTATTAACTTTTTTATACCGCCAGATGAAAGAACTTGTCCTAAAAGGTCATGTATACATTGCGCAACCACCCTTATTTTCAACCGAAGTGAAAAAAGCAAAAATTTACCTGAAGGACGAATATGCCAAGGAGGTATTTCTTAAAGAAAACCCTAAACACAAAGCAGACTTTGGTCGACTTAAAGGTCTTGGTGAAATGAATGCTGACGAACTATGGGATACCACAATGGACCCCGAAAAAAGAACGCTGCTGAAAGTAACTGTTGAACAAGCCTCAATAGCAGATGAAGTTTTCTCCAAATTAATGGGAGAAGATGTCGAAAGCAGAAAAACGTTTATTCAAACAAATGCCAAAGACGTTCGATTCTTAGACATCTAGGCTAACAAAAGGAATTCATGAGCGACACTGACATTACCCAGGATAATAATCCGGATGAGGGAGTGGAAGATATTGAAATTCAAGAAGAGATGGAGCAATCCTTTTTGGACTATGCCATGTCTGTTATTGTCGCACGCGCTCTTCCTGATGCAAGAGATGGACTAAAGCCAGTTCATCGGAGAATACTATGGGGCATGTATGACACTAATGTAAGACCTGATAGATCGCATGTAAAATGCGCAACTGTCGTCGGAGAGGTAATGGGCCACTATCACCCCCATGGTGATAGTGCTATCTACGAAGCATTAGTTCGCATGGGTCAACCCTTTTCGCTAAGACACCCATTGATAGACCCTCATGGAAACTTTGGATCACCTAATGATCCTCCTGCAGCTATGAGATATACCGAAAGTAGATTGTCTGAATTAGCAATGGCCATGCTGGAAGGAATCGATGAGGAAACAATAGACTTCCTAGATAACTTCGATGGATCCTCCCAAGAACCAAAGGTTCTCCCATCCCGATTTCCCAACCTTTTAGTTAATGGCGGGCAGGGAATAGCTGTTGGAATGGCAACAAATATTCCCCCTCACAACCTAGGGGAAGTAGCTGACGCAGCAATCCACCTCATTAATAATCCCGACTCAACAGTCAGTGATCTTATGGAATTTATCAAAGGACCTGATTTCCCAACCGGTGGTGAAATACTCGGGCATTCTGGGATACATCAAGCATATAAAACAGGACGTGGTTCTATAAAAGTTCGTGCTAAGGCTGAAATTATTGAAGGCTCTAAAAATGATCAAATAGTTGTTACTGAAATCCCATACCAAACAAGTGTGGAATCAATTGAAGAGAAAACAGCAGCACTTGTTGATAAGGGAGAAGTTGAAGGAATTAGGACAATACGTAATGAATCAGCAAAAGGAAAAACACGGCTGGTGTTCGAACTTAAAAAAGATGCGCCTGCTCTAGTAATTCTGAACCAGCTATATAAAGGAACACCGCTACAAAACTCTTTCTCCGTAAACATGGTTGCTCTAGATGACGGCGTTCCTAAAACAATGACTCTTTTAGATGCTTTATCATGCTGGGTTAATCACCAAATTGAGATCGTTCGACGGAGAACAGAATTTCGCTTAGAGCGAGCACAACATGAGTTACACATAAATTCAGGACTTTTAAAAGCCATTGGAATGATCGATGACATTATTTCAACAATAAGAGAAAGCGAAGATAGGGCAACAGCTCGAACTTCACTAATAGAAGAACCATTTGAATTTAGCGAAACACAAGCGAACCATATTCTAGATATGCAGTTAGGGCGTCTAACTCGCTTGGGAAGAGATCAGATAGAAGAAAAAGTTCAAGAGCTGACTGAAATAATTATAGAACTCGAAGCCATACTTGCTGATGAAAAGGAGATACGAAAATTAATCATTGACGAGTTAACAGAAATAAAAGAGAATCATGAAAACGAAAGACGTACTCAACTCGTCACTGACCCTGGTGATTTCCTCATCGAGGATCTAATCGATGATGAAGATCTAGTGTTCACCCTGAGCGCTGGAGGATATGTAAAAACCGTATCAAGCGATGAATTCAGAAGCCAAGGAAGAGGTGGACGTGGAGTAGCTGGAGCGGCACTCAAAGATGAAGATTTAATTACAACTATTCTTCACACATCAGCGCATGCATACCTCTTATTCTTCACAAATCTAGGAAAAGTTTACCGGTTGAAAGCTCACCAAATCCCAACAATGAGTCGTACAGCAAGAGGAACAGCAATAGTTAATTTATTGCATTTATCTCCTGAAGAAAAAGTAGCGGCAGTTATCGATACAAGAGATTACGAAACAAAGAGATTCCTTGTTTTTGCAACAAAACAGGGACAAATCAAAAAAACAAAGTTTACTGAGTACGATAAATCACGAACAAAGGGACTTATCGCAATCACATTAAAAGAAGAAGACCAACTAGTTCGAGTCTTACCAACGACAAGTGAAGATCATATTTGCCTGATTAGTTCAAACGGAAAAGTGATGCGCTTCCATGAGGAAGAAGTTCGGCCAATGGGACGTTCAGCAGCAGGAGTTAGGGGCATAAAACTTACCGAAAAGGATCAGGTCGTGGCGGCGTGCCTAGCAGAGGAAGGAAAATCACTACTTGTCGTAACCGAAAAAGGGTTTGGTAAAAGAACGGAGTTTAATAACTTCAATCCCAAACATAGAGCTGGACAAGGTGTTATCGGAATATCACTCTCATCTGAAAAAGGAAAAGTTGTTGCTAGTCGCGCAGTAGGAGAGGAAGATGAAGTTTTCATGATTGCATCCAATGGAATAATTATTCGTATGAAGGTAAACACAATCTCTCTTCAAGGGCGTTCAGCCACAGGCGTAAAACTAATGTCAGTGGAAAATGAATCTGAAGTAACGGCAATAGCCCCAGTAATCCAAGATGACGATCTTCCGAATAACGAAACTTAAATCATCCTGTATACACAGGTTCATGCAGAGGTGCCACCCCAATAACCCTTTACATAATCTACACTACGAATAATGACGAATACGAACGAGTCAACTGTCGACGGCACAAGTAAAGATGATAATCCTGCAGAAGATGAGGTTGTGCCTGCAAACTATTTTGACGAACCACAGTCAGATGAACCGCCATCCATCTATCCAGATGAAGATTTATCGCCAGCTGAAAATAAATTCTTTGGAAATAAAGTAACAACTCCACCTCGCCCTCGTAAAGGCCGAACTATATCCGTCTTTGAAAAACGACGTCGCGTTAAATTACAAGCAAGGCGCGTAAGACGAATCATCAGACATATTGAAGTCTGGTCAGTCCTAAAGATTTCAATCCTATTCTGGGCCTGTCTATGGGCTATTTTCCTCATCGCAGGTTTCATTGTTTGGGGTGTTGCTGAGTCTTCGGGAACCGTTGGAAAACTTGAGTCATTGATTACAGAACTATTCGCCTTAGACACCTTTGATTTTGATGGACGTCAGATATTCAAGGGTTATGCGTTAGGGGGACTTGTATTGGCTATTGCAGGTTCAACGATTAATGTCCTGATGTGTTTGCTCTTTAATCTCATAAGCGATTTAACAGGTGGTTTGCGGATCACGATGGTTGAAGAAGAAACAGTTCGACCATCCCCACCGCGTCGACGCAGACGGCAAAGAGTCCAATAATACGCTCTCTTACCCTGAACGAGGTTTTTTCAAATTCTGAACGGTATCGTAGAATCCCGAAAGAGTACAAAAGGGCCTATAGCTCAGTTGGTTAGAGCGCACCCCTGATAAGGGTGAGGTCGTTGGTTCAACTCCAACTAGGCCCACACATAATGAGAACTTGACAACCATCGCTAAGTTTCAAAGAATTGTTCTTAACACACGACACAGGAGAGCTATGAGGCAACTAATCAGAGTTTTGATAGCACTCCTAGGCGCAATTGGTATAACAATCATTGTTAAATCAAAAGAAGCAGGAACCGTACCGTTACAAAGTGGCGGCTGGCGGGACCTAGAGACCGACTAGCATAAGAGTTTATTGTGATAGGAATTCTTGGCCTGGGGGCAGTTGGGTCACAACTACTTCAGAGAATAAATATCTCCTTATCCGAAACTCCAATATATTTATCTGGTCCCGACCGTTCGAAAGTCCCACCGCAGTTAGTTTCACCAAATGTAATAAATTACTGTGATAGTAAAGAAAAAATTGAAGAACAAAATATTTCCCTTCTAGTCATTTCAACACCATCAGGACAACACTTAGAAACTGCCCAGCGAGCCATCAAACGCGGCATTTCAGTTATCTCAACCTCAAATAAAGTCAGTGATGTTATGGAACTACTAAAGTTAGAGAAGATAGCGAAAGATGCTGGAGCTTCAATTGTCATCGGTGCGGGATTTTCCCCAGGTTTAACCTGTGCGTTGGCTAAGTTCGCTTCAAAAGAATTAGACCATGTTGAGGAAATTCACATTGCCAAAGATGGAACCGGTGGACCTGCATGTGCAAAACAACACCATCGTTCAATGAAAAGGCCATCAATTGACTGGTGGGACGGAGAATGGGTTCGCCGGCCAGGAGGTTCGGGAAGAGAACTAGTTTGGTTTCCAGACCCTATCGCTGGAGCTGACTGCTATCGAGCAGCCTTGCCAGAGCCCATTCTCTTGCAATCATCCTTTCCAACAATCTCGCGCATAACATCTCGAGTTTCAGCAACTAGACAAGATAGATTTACATCATGGTTACCTATGTTGACACCTCCTCATCGTGATGGAGGATTAGGAGCCGTACGTGTTGAAGTTCGAGGGAGATTAGAAAACATCACAGTTACAAAAGTAATGGGAGCTGTGAGCGCTCCATCTACTGCGACAGCGGTCGTGACGGAAACGCTATGCGAAATGCATATATCAGGAGAATTAAAGAAAAAGATAGGAGGGATCGCCACCGTTTGTGATTCATCCATATTTCTCAAACGTATAAAGGAAAAGGGTATTCGTGTTGTTGAATTTGATGGTATCCCAGAAGAGTAAATTACTATTTAAGTAGGTTTAGTAATTCATCATGGACAAGTCCATTTGTTGCTAACCATCCAACCTTGTCTTGAAGTTCAGTTTCTCCATCCCAAGTCGTGATCCTGCCTCCGCATTCTGGAATAATTGTCAACATTGGGGCAACATCATATGTGTAAAGTGGAGGATCAATCATTGCTTCAATACGGCCAGTAGCAACTAAAAAATAACCATACCCATCACCCCAAGTTCTTGTTTTCGCGCCGCTTGTTGCAATTTTTGTTAAAGATTTTTCTGGCCACCAAGGCACATCAAAACTACTTGAAGACACACAACTATCTGATATTAGATTGATGGAAGAAACCGAAGGTTTTTCTTCCGAACTACTAACGCCTAAACCTCTTCCTCCTGATATATATTCGCCAAGAGCTGGGAGGTGAATAATCCCTATTGCAGGGCCAACCTCATCGAAAAGAGCTAGAAGTGAGCTATAAAGAGGAACACCGCGAACAAAAGATGCAGTGCCATCAATAGGGTCAATTATCCATTGTCGCGAAGACGTTCCAGAAAAATTGTCAGATTCTTCACCAATGATTGTGTCGTGAGGAAACTCTTTTCCGATTTCTTTCCTTAAGTACTCTTCAACAGCTTTATCAGCGTCAGTGACCTCCGTATTGTCTTTCTTAAGATCAACTTTCAGGTCACGTGATTGAAACCAGTGCAGCGTTATCGCAGCTGCTTCAGCAGCTATTCTCTCTGCAAATGTTAATAATTCAGTATCAATTGGTGCTTTCATCATCTCTAAGCTTAGTTTCTAACCATTGATCAAGCGCCAACCATTCAGAATCAATAAATTTTAAACGTTCAGATTTATCTATAGGAAAATCACATACTGGAATCTGCCTAATGAACACTTCTATCGGATTTTTGAACGGAATGTTTTTTAAGATTTCTTTGAAAGAACCAAAAGGTTGGAATCCGTTGTGACCTATTAAGAATAGATCGGATTCCGGATTTGCATCTAGCAGCGCAAGCAAACCGCCAGGCTTTACCGGAAGTAGATTTTTAAGTACACCTACTCTTTTAGATCGGTCCATATCAGTTGTTGAAATTTTTTGTATAGCTCTCCTAGATCGCTCTTCGGTAAAGAATGTTCCCTCGGGAAAAATTATGCATGCGTCAGAACCAAGATTCTTGGTAAGGGACCTGACACCTTCTACTTCAACGTTACTTGATCCAGAGTTTCGTTTAACGAACTGATTTGGTAACCGGTTCCCATAAATATCTAAAGAAGGGGAGAGGAGTAGCTCTGATTTCAAAACATGTCGCGGAATAACGAAATTGCAGAATTTTCCTATGAGAACCGTAGGAAGTAACGCATCCAAAAAGCTACTGTGCTGAGCGGCTATAACAAAGGGGCCTTTTCCAAATGAAACCTCTTCAGGTAAGTTAAGACGAGTCCGGAGAAAAAGCTTCGCTCCAAACAGAATTGATGAAACCCAAAAGTACTGAACTTTCGCATGTATACGTTGAGATGAAGTTGAATTTACTGCGTATCCAAAACCCGTTCCGAACCAAAGTATCAATGCAAATAGAACACCAATGAACTCCATCAATAGGTACCAAATAAATATTAATGCTAAGCGAATGTGGCGAGCATCAGGTCTTCCAACAAGAAAAGAAAAGATGCTGAATGTAATAGAAAGCAATGAATACAGAGCTGCTATACATAAACCGATTGGAAGCATGCCGATAGAGACTATGCGTCTAACGAAAGGATGAAAATAAACGACTTTCACTCTAGAAAGAATAGAACTAAATCAACCTATTCAGTCGAATGCCCCATTGTCCCTAAGATCAGTAATAAGGCTTTCGTCATACCCAAGAATTTCCTCAAGAATTTCATCCGTATGTTCGCCAACTTCTGGAGCCTTTGATGGAACTAATGGTTCCTCACCAATTATCTTTACTGGGAGAGGAAGTTGCTCTGCTCCTAAATCTTCTATTGAGTAGAAAGGCAGGCGATGTTGAAATTGGGGATCCGTTGGTGCTGTTTTCGCATTGTACACTGGCGCTATAGGAGTATTTTCATCTTCGCTAAATTGAAGCCATTCTGCACTAGATTTTTGCTTAAATATTTCTCTTAGTTCTATGTGTAATTCTGTATTTCCTTTAGCATGATCAGCGTATTTTGAGCCAGGCCATTTCTCGAAAAGATCTAATCTTCCAACCCCGGCACAAAAATTTTTCCAAAATGCTTGTTCTGAGGCCATAAATAAAACATGACCATCTGTCGATTCGTAAATTTGGTATCGAACGCCTTCCCACATCCCAGCTAGTCCTGGTGGCCTTCGTTCATAATCATCAGCTGGGTTACCGGTAACTTCACTTTCGGATCGTTCATATGCTTTCCACGTCTCGATTCTGTACCAGTCCATATATGCTGCAGCGTCTGATTGAGCTAACTCCATTTGGCAACCCTGCCCAGTTTCCCGAGCGCGCGTAATTCCTGCTAATAATGCAAAAGCTCCAAGCATTGGCCCTACATTAATGCCGACATTTGGCATGTCCTGAGGAATTCTTGTGAACCCGTCATCGTCAACTACAGGATTAATTAGACCAGCCCACGTATCGTATGCAATGCCATGACTAGGCATGTTCTGGTACGGACCGGATGATCCATAACCAGACAAGGTGCAAAATACAATTTTTGGGTTAATTTTCTGCAAAACTTCGTAACCTAAACCCAGCTTTTCTAGAGTTCCAGGACGCATAGCTTCAACGACTGCATCTGCAGAAGAAACCAGCTCTTTATAGATGCCTAAACCCTCGTCTGTTTTTAGATTGAGAGCAATGCTTCTTTTCCCTCGATGGGTATGTAGATGCAAAAGTGAAACACCATCGATGATGGGCCATGTCATCTGACGAATATAATCACCTTGTGGCGGTTCAACTTTAATTACATCTGCCCCCAAGTCTGAGAAAAAAGTCGAAATCTGCCCAGGTCCCAATAGGGAACTTTCAATTATTCGAACACCTGACAGCAATGGGGTGGTACTCATACAATTAAATCCTTAAGGCTATTCTATGTAATGGAATATCTTGAATTCCTCTCCTCCATCATCACACAATGAAGACAAAGGTACCATTCATTGAGCAACTCAAAAGACAAAAATATGATAAGAGAATTTAATGAAAAGGATTTTCATGATCTTCTCGAATTAAATAACGATTCAGTTCCTGCTGTGAATTATCTTTCCAAAGGAGAGCTTAAAAACATTCTTCTTTTATCTGAGAAGTGTTGGGTTGCCGATATTGATGATGAATTAGTAGCTTCTCTTATAATCATTGGTCCAAATCAACCCTATGAAAGTAATAATTACACATGGCTTGAAACAAAGTTCACCAGCTTTTGTTATGTAGATCGAATTATGGTCAGCGAGAAATATAAACGTAAAAAATTGGGATATACCCTTTACAACAAACTTGAAGACCATGCTGAAAGTAAAGGAGTCTCGCAACTCCTCTGTGAAGTCAATATTGAACCGCCAAACCCGCAGTCAATTGCATTCCATACTCAACTGGGTTGGGAACCATTTTTTGAACGCCAGCATGCTCCTGATAAAAAAGTTCAATATTTTAAAAAGGGTATAACACCAGTTCAGGACTAGTTTTATCATCTGCTGGTATTTCAGAATGCTGATCTTGCATATGCTCAAGCTACCGTTAAAGCATGTCAATTTTTGAGAATGATATAAATCGATCGACAACCACGTCTTCTTTTGGTGTTTCAAAAAGAGAAAGTCATAATGCAGACCCCTTTTATAAAAGATTTCCCCCTATTCAACAAGATAAAAAAACAGAGCCATCAACACCTGTAACCGTTAACAAACTTTTTGTAGGCGATTCTTCAAAAATGACTGAAATCAATACAAACTCAACTGCTCTTATTGTTACTTCACCACCATACTTTGCAGGAAAAGAATACGAGCTTGATCTAAGCAAGGAAGGAATCCCCAACACTTATATCGAATATTTAAAAATGCTAAAGAATGTCTTCACTGAATGTTGGCGGATACTTGAACCTGGAGGACGAATAGCAGTTAATGTTGCAAATCTGGGAAGAAAACCATACCGGTCTTTAAGCGCAGATATCACACGAATTTTGCAGGAAGATATTGGGTTTTTATTACGAGGTGAAATCGTCTGGATTAAAGCAGAGGGCGCATCTGGAAGTTGTGCATGGGGTTCTTTCCAATCTGCGTCTAATCCGGTATTGAGAGATGTAACCGAACGGGTAATTGTCGCAAGTAAATTACGCTTTGATAGGTCTCTTACTAAAAAACAACGGGCGTCAAGGGGACTACCGTGTGTGGACACGATTCAAAAGGAAGATTTTCTTTCATGGACAATTGATACTTGGCGTTTTCAGCCAGAATCAGCAAAAAAAATTGGCCATCCAGCTCCGTTTCCTTTAGAGCTTCCTAAACGGCTAATTCAACTTTACTCCTATGAAGATGACCTTATAGTCGATCCTTTTTGTGGTGCTGGAACTACAGCGTTAGCTGCTAAGGAGTCAGGTAGACACTATGTGGGATATGATCTGGTACCTGAATATATTCAGTTAGCTGAACAACGATTACAAGATAATTAGACCTTCTTATCAAATCCACCCAACAACTCTTTTGACAAGGACATCAACAAAAGTTTCATCGCTATTTTGTAACTCTGTGTCAAATGCATCTCTGCCTCCTACCAGCCGGTGTGCGAGTAGCAATTTAGTCAAGTCGACATCAGCAACCAAGTCATCAAACGAATAATCCGTTACTCCTTCAGAACAGAGGGTTTTATGGTAGTGGTGTAGCATCTGTTCTTCTTCGTTCTTGTGGTCTGGAGATAAGGCCGTTGTAATGAAGTAAGCGACATCCCACCCCGGTCTGCCTTTGCCGAGAATTTGATAATCAATAACAACTATGCTGCCATCAGGGCGGAACATTATGTTATCAAGTCTGTAATCGCCATGAAGGAGCGTCCACGGGTCCTTAGCTAAAGGAGCTAGTAAGTCTGCAATATTTTTTTGTGCTTCATCTATAATTTGCATTTTTTCCTCGCCGACTAAATCACCAAATCTATCTAAGAATTCGCTTCGATTCCGGGCGTAGCTTGCTTGCCACACTTTTGGAAGTCGATCAAGGGCCCATATTCGGTGAGTGACCGCAACTGATTCCTCACAGAGCCAATGATGCGCATGGAATTTGGCCAATGTTGATAGGGAAATTAAAGCATCGTCTAATGAACCTCCAACAACCTGACTGGGGGGGCGAGCATCTGAAATATCTTCTAGTACCAAAACGTAACGTCTTAGTTTGGGGTTTTTAGAGGCTAATTCTAAAAATTTGACAGTAAGCCAACTAATAGCACCAAGTGGAAGACGGGAGAAAAGAAAAGTGATGACTGAATCTAGCCATGGAGTAGAGTCATCGTCCATAGCACTATAGAAAACCTTTGGCATAGGAAGTCCCATATTGGCGGAAAGCTTTTGGTATGCCGTTACTTCACGTTCATACAACTGCAAGCCTTCACCTAAACTTCGGTTCAGTGGAAGTTTTGATGGAACTTTCACAATAACTGATTGAGGTAAATCTGATCTATCCGCATCCCAGAAAAGAGAACACCGATGGATTTCTCCAACGAAACCAACACCGGTACCAATCACTTCGCGTTCGACATCTAAAACAGCGGCACCATAAGTTTCCTGAAATAAATCATTGAACCATTCTGCCGTGAAATCATTCCCATCCTGTGGAATAAATATTGCCGGTTTCTTTGCCATGTCCCCCACCAACTAAAGTCGTTTTAAGACTGCCAGACAAATAACAAATCATCAAAAGATGCCAGACGAAACAAAAAAAAGTCAACCACATATCGGAACCTTAAATGAAAGTTCGCTTCATGCTGCCCTGAAACTCCATTATGAATGTGAAGGAGATGCTTCTGAAGCTCCAGTCAATGGGTATGTCGTTGATCTTTTACGTCTAGAGAAGAGCGGCCCACACATAATTGAAATTCAAACAACTTCTTTTGCTTCAATGAAAAAAAAGCTCAACGCTTTATTGGCAACGCATACCATTAAAATCGTTTACCCAGTTCCTATAGAAACTACGCTTCTTAAGCCTGGTAAAACGCCGAGAAAATCACCCAAAAAGGGAAATATTTACAGCATCTTCAGTGAACTTGTATCAATCACTGACCACCTTAAACACCCAAATCTGTCTTTTGATGTGGTGCTTGTAAGTATTAACAAGTTGCAAGAATTTGAGAAGAATTTAAGGCGAAATAGGGGTGGATATCGGACGATCAATACAGAACTTGTCTCCATCCATGAAATACATCACTTTTGTGGCCTTCATGACTTGATGTCGCTTCTACCAGAAGACCTTCCGGAAAAATTCACAACAGCGGATATTGCGCAAAAAGGAAAGGTTCCAAGAAACATTGCGCAACAAATGGCCTACTGTTTTCGAAAAACTGAACTCATAGCTGAAATAATGCAATCTAGATCAGGCAAAGTTTATGAAAGAGTAAGCTAGTAGTTATTCAAGAATAACTCGTGCATTTGTGTCGACAACGTGATTAAAAATACGTGTCACGTATGCTTCGGCCATTGCCGCTCCTCGCTCATTGCCAGTATCAAAAGAAGCAATTAGTGACATCGCACCAACTGTGTAGTACAGAACTGCTTGTTGGTAATCACGGATAGCATCTTCAAACCGATACTCAATTCCATGGGTGGAAAGACAAGTGATCCACTGTTTAATATAAGATTCCCAATTAGCAGCTGCTATTTCTCTTGGAACACTGTTACCAATGATGTATGCAAGATCGTTAATGCCTTTCCCCTTAAGACATAATTGGAAATCAATAAATGCTACTTCTGCTGAATTATCTCTGGAGAAGAAGAGATTATCTAGCCGTGTATCAGCATGTGCAAATGTATGCGGTTTTTCAGCGAACATCTCCATAATTTCTTCAAATCGGGGTTCCAAAAGCCGTGCTACTTCAATACTTTCTGGTAGCACACGGTCGGCCCACTCCTGAGCTAATACAGGAAGACCAGCACGATAAATTTGTGGAACAGTCGCCATGTATGCTGGATCATTTGGAACTGGTAGCCAACTCAATGACTCAAGATCTGAGCTTTCCCACCACTGTGCATGAAATTCGCCTAATGCGTTAATCGCGCATTTAACTTCTTCGTGGGTTGCTCCCACAATCTGATCTCCTACATAGAAATCAACTGATAAATCTTCAATCAATAGAACAAATTTTCCATCATCGTCTAGCTGAGAATAAAAGCATTCAGGAATACGAAGTGTTGCCGATTCGCCCACACTTCTATAAAAAGAAACCTCCCGTGCGTATATGCCGAGTGCTTGAGCTACAGCAAGATTCTCAGGCTCTGAGCACGGCAATTTAACTACCATTGATGCTGGAAGATCAGCATTATTTGTATAGGAAATGGTAAGTAACCCTATTTCCCCAAAAATTCCTGTACCTTCACCGATATTCGCACAGCTCACACTTTCAATTTCAATATTATGAAACTTGTCAGTCGTTTGAAGCACTGCTTCTAACCATTGACTAGTTACTTCTGAGAGCCCTGTTGGTATGTTCATAATCCCTCCGACTTTAAGACAGCATTTCAGTAGAGAGAAGAAAAATCAAGATCTGATAACTTTTACTAACCATTATCCTAAGGTGCTGGCGATACTATAAAAGTTGTAATGAAGTACCTCCAAAAAATGCAAAAAAAGATTACTCAATACCGAGAATCCAAATATCTGTCTACTGATCCGGTAGTAGCCGACCTTCAGAGAGCACTTACCCGTGACCGAGTCTTAGAAGACATTGATGATCGAATTGCATACTCGAAAGACGAATCAGTATTTGAAGGAGGGATAGCAGGACCTGTCTGTTTCCCGATATCAACTCAGGAAGTACAAGAGATTATGCATATAGCTGAACGACACGAAAGGCATGTTATTCCAAGAGGAGCAGGAAGCGGACTCGCAGGGGGAGCAATACCTTTGGGTGCCCCAATCGTCATAGCTATGACAAAAATGAACAACATACTTGAAGTTGATATCGATAATAGAATTGCTTGGGTTGAACCAGGAGTTATAAATCTTGAACTAAGCGATTATCTACGACCGCTGGGCTTTCACTACGCTCCAGACCCCTCAAGCCAACAAATCTGCACATTAGGTGGAAATGTAGCGAATAACTCTGGAGGGCCCCATTGTTTGGCAGATGGAGTTACAGACACCCATGTTTTAGCTATGGAAGTAGTTCTTCCAGACGGCGATGTCGCACTATTTGGAGGTCTTGATGCTGAACCTGAAGGCCTTGACCTCCGTGGTGCTTTTATTGGAAGTGAAGGAACTTTAGGAATCACAACAAAGATCGCTGTACGGCTTACTCCTAATCCCGATGATGTTCAAACAATCCTTATCTCTTTCCCTTCAATGAGGAAAGCAGCCGAGACTGTTAGCGCAATAATTGCTGACGGGATTGTTCCTGCAGCTATGGAAGCTATGGACCAGAAAACGATAGAAGTTATTGAACAACACATCCCTGCTGGTTATCCAACAAATGCGGGAGCAGTGCTACTAGTTGAAGTTGAGGGCCTCGCTGATGGTGTTGAGATAGACGCTTTACGAATTGGTGAGATAGCAGAAACTCACGAAGCAGATGATATAAAGATTGCCCAAACCTCATACCAAAGAGATGCTTTATGGAAAGGCCGAAAATCTGCTTTTGGAGCGAGCACCTATCTAGCACCAAATTATTATCTGCATGATACTGTTGTACCTCGTTCAGAACTTGCAAATGTTCTAGATAAAGTAAACCAGCTTGCTGAAGAAAATGACCTGACAATTATGAACGTTTTCCATGCTGGAGATGGAAACTTACACCCATTACTTGTCTTTGATGCTAATGAGGAAGGAACACTTGACCGCGTCCATCAAGTCGCAGCAGAAATTGTCAAAATTTCTCTTGAAGCTGGGGGAGTCCTATCGGGTGAACATGGAATTGGAATATAAAAGCAAGAATTCATGTCACAATTATTTACTCATTCAGATTTAGAACATCAAAATAAACTTCGTACGGCATTTGATCCACAGTGCCGGATAAATCCTGGCAAAGTTCTTCCCACAGGCCATTCATGTGCGGACATACAGACATTGAACAATATTCCCGAAGGAACATGGGTATAAATGCAAGAATCCATGGATCAACGAGTTGAAGCATTCTCCTCAGAAATCGGTGATACTGGTCCTATAGCTGTTGAAGGCGGGAAAACTCGATGGAATCAGAATGGATTTCCTGCAGAGAACACAAGGTTTGTTAAAGCACCCAAAGGAATCATGAAAGTTAAACCTGAGGAGATGACAGTAACAGTTCTCGCTGGAACAACAGTTTCCGAATTACATACTGAGCTTGAAAAACATGGACAGCGAACTTGTCTTCCCGATAGAGGTGGGACCATAGGTGGAGCAATAGCAGTTGGTGAAAACGATTTAAATATGCTCGGTAAAGGCAGAATCCGCGATTCGGTTTTGCAACTTCGTTATGTATCTGCCGGTGGAGAGATCATTACAAGCGGAGCGCCAGTTGTTAAAAATGTAAGTGGTTTCAACCTTCATAAACTCATGGTGGGATCTTTTGGAACGCTTGGATTATTTGCTGAAGTTTCATTACGAACAAACCCCATACCCCCTTCCAGTAGATGGCTCACGGCCGCATCAAAGGACCCTCAGAAGGTTTTTGATAATGTATATAAACCATCAGCTATTCTTTGGGATGGTGAACAGTCTGGGTTCATTTAGAGGGGCACAGACTAGATGTTGAGAAGCAAACAAAAAAACTTTTAAACATGGGAAATTATGAAGAAGTTGAAGGTGCCCCGGGCCTTCCACGCTACAGGTGGTCGCTGTCCCCCTCGGATGCTATCAAAATTGACAGAAGCGAAACTGGAAATTTTGTTGCCTCAATAGGTGTAGGAATTGTTTGGGCAGATAGGCAACAACCCCAGAAAGCAATTGACCCGGTCGTTACTAAAATCACAACTGCCTTAAAAACTGAGTTTGATCCTTCCGGAAGGCTTAATCCAGGCAGGCATATCTGAGCTGCACAAAGAAGGCAGTTTCCTGATTTGATATGAAATCAAACTAAAAACAGGGTTATTGTATGAATAGAATGAAATGCGTTGAAAGGATAATTTAATGGGAAGTCTCGGTACAGGTGAACTTATTATCATATTGATTATCCTTTTGGTTCTTTTCGGAGGTGCAAAGTTACCAAGTCTGGCACGTTCACTTGGGAAAGCCCAAAAGGAATTTAAAGAAGGGCAACGTGAAGAACTTGAAGCATCGGACGATGATTTATAAATAGTAATTTCTAATTCTCAGAAATAATATTAGATTTTTCTAGTTCGTGAATGTCAGCGTCTGTGAAGCCATACTCTTTTAAGATCTCTTCGGTGTGTTGGCCTAAATGATCCGTTGACCATTTAATTTCTGGTTCTGTCGTACCCCATCGAACAGGTGGTCTTGCCATTTTTATGAGCCCAGCGTCAGGGTGAGTCCATTCATGGATAATAGAGTTGTTAACGACTTGAGGGTCGGTGAATACATCGTCCACACTGTTTACCTGAGCAGCAGGGACTTCCTGTGTATGAAGCCTTTCCATAATTTCGCTGGTTGTAAAGATAAGAAACGCATTATGAAGAAGCGATCCTAATGCTTCAAAATGTTCAGGGACCATTCTTTGTTTAGCTGTTGCAAACCTCTCATCATCTATCCACTCTTCGTGTTCTAAAGCCCTAGACAGTCCTGCAAATTCCTTATCAGAAGCATAAAAGTAGACGAGGTGTCCGTCAGCCGTTTGTTGAAGACGATAAATCTGATAAATCAATGGTCCAGGTTCTACTTCTGTACCAAACATGGTGTGCCCCATAAATACGTCTGGCCACATCCAATAGATAGCTGAGTCAAGCATTGGGACTTCAATGTGTTGTCCTGCTGATTTTCCTGACGCGCGTGCGAATAATGCTGCAGTTATTGCATTTGATGCCGTTAGGGCAGTTGTTTTGTCACACACAATTGTTCGAACAAGATCAGGAATGGGAATATCAGGACTCTGTTGTATGGACACCACCCCAGATACTGATTGAACAATCGGATCGTATACGCGCCAATCTCTATAAGGGCCACTAGGACCAAATCCTGAGATGGAGACATAAATAAGATCAGGGTTTATTCCCATTAGGGTTTCAGGTCCGATTCCCATCCTTTCAACAGCCCCAGGACGAAAGTTTTGGACAATAACGTCTGCAGTTTTCACCAGTTCTTTTAAGACTTCAATGCCTTCGTTTCGTGATAAGTCAAGAGCTATTGAACGTTTACCCCTATTAGCTGAGGCATACATTGCAGAAATGTCGCCCACGCGGAAGCCACCTATTCTTGTTATGTCCCCCATACCAAGTGGTTCTACCTTGATTACTTCTGCTCCTTGATCACATAACACTTGGCAGCCCATAGGGCCAGAAATGACTGCAGATATATCAATTACCTTTATTCCTTCTAATGGGCCAGACATAATTACCTCCTGTGGGGCGACATTAGTTGATTGCCTTCATAACGTCATTTTTCTTAAGGCGTTATTTTTTGAAGGAATTCCTTAATCGCATCTGCAACCTGCTCTGGTTTCTTCCGATGAACTGAATGACCAGCATCTTTGACCACCACGGAAGATTTCACATTCAAGTACTTCTCAAAAACTGACATTGAAACTCTGAACCGTTTGTCATGTTCGCCAACTATGACAAGAGTAGGCACTTGAATTTCACTTAAGGAATCAATAACCCAAGCGTCAGTATGTAATGCAGTTGCTTCAGAGCCCTCTGGTAGATCTAATTCTTTCGCAGTTTTAATTACAGAACTGTTCCACTGATCTATGGATTCTTTTTTTCTAAACCCTGGACCAGCTCCGACAAGTATTAAAGCAGCAACATTTTCTGGGTGAAGGAGACAATACGCTAATGAAAGGTATCCACCTAAAGAATGGCCAGCAAGAATGACTTTTCCTTCTGATTTTTCAGTAATCAATTTAAGATCGTTAAGCGTATGATCTCGTGTGTACTCACCTGGAGGAGGAGAAAATGAATTTCCATGACCCCGGATGCTCCAAGCGATGCATCTAGCTTCATCCTGAAGACTTTCAATAACGTCATCCCATGCGGATCTATTATCGGTCCATCCATGCGTAAAAATGATTGCCGGTCCGGTCCCAGAATCCCTAACATCTAAAAAAAAATCTGCAGTCATGAGTAATTGATCATAGATGAATTTCCTGAAACAATTGAACTTTGTAACTAGGTCATGTAGTAATCAGAAGGTTTGATATCACGAGTTTGTTCCCAATATTCAAGCAGCGAGAAAGGCCAATTTTGTGCAGTCCTACCGCTCGCATTTTTATACCAGCTATTTACGTCTGATAATCCCCACGCCATTCTCTGGTTCCCTTCATCAATTCGTTTGTTGTAATCATCATGAACAACAGCTTTAACATCTAATGACTGCAACTGATTTTCCAGTAAATGTTTGAGGCACTGAGTGATGTAATGCACTTCACATTCTGAGAAATAGATGATGCTTCCATTAATGACAATATTTGTATTAGGTCCATACAGGAAAAAGAAATTCGGAAAATTAGGAGTCACGATTCCAAGATAAGCTCGCGCGTCTCCGTCCCATTGCTCATGTAAATTGACACCATCACGACCAATAATATCCATCGGAGTTAAGAACTCAGCGGCCTTAAACCCCGTGCCATAGATAATTACATCGAATTCTCTCAGACCCTCAGGTTTGGTTGTAATACCAGACGCAGATATTGATTCGATAGGTTCGGTGCATAATTCAACGTTTTCAGCGTGAAGGGTTTCTGCCCAAAGCCCGTCATCAATAACAAACCGTTTCGCACCCATTGTATAAGAGGGTGTCACCTTCTCTAATAGATCAGGCCTATCAGAAAATTCGCTATCTAAATACATTCGTAGCAAAACCCCTAATTCGTGATTTGCAGCGCTTATAGATCTGTCTCCGGGATCTGCCCATGAGTCGTCTATTTCAAGTCTCGCTAATAACCCCTCATGGCTTCGCCAGAAAAGATACAACCGAAACCAATTGTGGTAATTCGGTATGTGCTTAAAGCACCACTCTAGACTTTCAGGGACTTTTTGCTGGTATTGAGGCCTTGGCATTAACCAATTTGGTGTCCTTTGAAAAACAGTTGTTTGCTCAGCGAGTTCGGCGACACGAGGAATAAATTGAACAGCTGAGCACCCTGTACCAATCACTGCAACCCTCTTGCCCTCTAGGCTGCAGTCATGGTTCCAAGTAGCTGAATGCCACGAATCTCCTTCAAAACTATCTCTACCTGAAATATTAGGGTAGGACGGGCGGTTTAGCTGCCCGACAGCGCTGATGACAGCTTGGCATTCAAAGATCTCGTTCGTCCCAGCTGCTGATATCTCCAAAGACCATGTACTCGTGTCTTCAATCCAAGCAACTGAAGATATGTCAGTGTTGAATCGGATGTTCTCTCGAATTCCAAATTCAGTTGCACAATCATTGAAATATTTCAATAAAACATCCTGCGTAGAATGAAAGTATGGCCAGTCGTGTTTTTGCATGAACGAATATGAATAGACGTGATTAGAGACATCAACTCTGCACCCCGGATAAGTATTCTCCAACCACGTGCCACCGATACCATCATTCTTTTCAAAAAGCACAAAATTAATTCCAGCTTGCTTCAGCCTGTACGCTGCCAAAATTCCTGACATACCGGCGCCAATGATAGCCACAGTAAATTCTTGATCGAGAGAAAACTCATCAGTATTCCAATTAGGGGAGCGGAGGTCTTTATCTTCAGGTGCTAACTCCTCCATCATCATCTGCAGATATGAACCCTCTAACCGTGTTCCACAAGCCCAAGACATAATTGTCTGTAAATCTTTATTGCTAATGGAAGATCTCCCAGCGGAATTATCTCGAAGTCGTTTTAAGCCTTCAATTGCTCGCATACGGATAGCAGATTGTTCCTCATTCGTTAATCCCCCTTGTTCTTCAAGCGTTTTTGAAGGATCCAATTGAATATCCGAAGGGATAAAGGATAGATCTCCAGTAGCGAAAGCAATAGCTGGTAGAAGAGGCGGAAGTTCAATCCCAGAGTCAGACAATAATGATTCCAACTCCTCATCAGTTTCGGTAATAGGGGAAATAGAGGCTTCAAAACTCATAGGTTCTTAGAAACACTAATCTTGTCTTCTGCTGTCATCCACTTGGTACTTATAAATTCTTCCTTTTTCGATAACAACAAACGTTTTTTCTTCAAACGATTTAGTATGGGATAATACGTTGGGGGTTAGATGGAGCAAGCAATCCAAAGTCTTACACCAAAAATAAATAAGATCATCGTCTGGATTCAAAAACAAAGCAGAACAACAACAGTTTTTTTGAATTTGGCTGCTTTTGGCTTGCTCTGGCTGGGGGATTCAACGGTCAGAAGAATAACCGCTGACTCAACGAAGATTGCTGCAGAAAATGCAGTAGATCTTGTCAAATTTCAAGACTGGTTGGGTTTCCCAAGCGAAGCTAAATTACAGAGTTGGTTTATTGATTCCGAAGTTCTGATAAAGGTAGCTAATACCTTCTATTTCATTATGCATTTCCCTTCAATGATTGCCTTTTTACTGTGGGTTATGATCCGAAAAATTGAATGGATGCCACAAGTCAGAGCGTCTTTATGCATAGCAACTTTCTCAGGTTTGATTATCCATTTACTTTTCCCACTAATGCCGCCACGGCTCATGGCTTCATACGGTTTTATTGATACTGCAAAAGTATTTGGCCCAGACCCATATGCGTTGGGCATAGCAAAGGCAGCAAATGAGTTCGCTGCTATGCCATCCTTGCATGTCGGGTGGGCACTGCTCATAGCACTCGCAGCTATACGGATCCTAAAGACCCCTGCACGTTGGTTGATGCTCCTTCATCCGATCCTAACAACTGTTGTTGTAGTCATTACAGCTAATCACTTTTGGCTTGACATCATCGTTGGTGCGATCCTTGCGCTTGCTGGATGGCAATTAGCGACAAAGTATTGGCCCATTAAAACAATTAAGAAAATGAAAGACCAGTTCTTCATGAGCGAAGAAGACAGGAAAGTAGCTGAAGAAAAGCTAGAGGAATTGAAAGCGAGCGCTAAATCCCCATCTCATGATGTGGAGGGCACAGAAAGTTCGATATAGCGTCCGCTCTTCTGTGTAAGAGTTCAACAGTATCCTCCAAGTCACGCCCTATGATGTACCGGCGTTCCTTGACTGCCGCAACAACAAATTCTCCCATTTCATCAAGGTCAGCAACTTTGACATCTCTTCCAGCTTTTTCAAGAAGTGACTTCAACTCTTCAAAAGACATAGATTTTCGCCCAGTTCCACCTCTCACACGTTCCAGTTCTTTTGGACGGTTGCGCTGTGAAGTAAATAGCCCAGTATTCATTAATCCACCTGATGGGTAGAAAACCGAAGCTCCCATATTGTCAGTTTCCTCAAGTAGTTGATGATTTAATGCTTCCGTAAAACAACTGACAGCGGCTTTGCTTGAAGCATAAACAGACGCCATCGGGACTGGAGCAAAGCCACCGTCACCTGATGATGTATTAATCACGTGACCAGGTTCGCCTGACTCAATCATCTTGGGAACAAACGAAATAACCCCATTTGCGGGGCCAAAGACATTTACTCCAAAACACCATTTCCAGTCATTTGGTTCATTCTGCCATGCTTTTCCTCCACCGCCGGAGCCCACTCCAGCATTGTTGAAGAGAAGATTGCATTTCTCATATTTATCAAAAACATATTGTGATAGTTCCTCTATAGAAGTTTCATTTGATACGTCGGTGACATACCCTTCGATTGGTCCGAGAGCTTCAAATTCAGAAACCGTATCCTGAATTGGCTGCTCTTCAATATCTGCAACAACGACACTTCCCCCGTTTTTTAAGAGGGCTTTTACTATTCCCTTGCCAATTCCGCTGGCTCCACCAGTAACTACAGAAACGGATCCTGAAATTTCAATAGGAGGAGTCATTATGCGACTTCTTGAACTTGATTAAGTGGGTTCATCCCAGGGCATCCTTTAGCCGTATCGGGAATATCCGAATAGGAAATTGGGGTTGCTATCTCATTTTTTGTTGGACAGTATTTTTCAGCCAAAGGCTTCAGTGCTTCAAGATCAAATCCGTACACTCTTGCCGAGTTCGTAGTTAAGAGCTTTGTTACATGTCCAAGATTTAGATCTGCGAAGGTCAGGCGAAGATGTTCTTTAGTATGAGGGTGCGAGCCTTCAATATGTGGATAGTCCGAACCCCATAAAATATTATCAATACCTATCTCTGCGCAGAGCGGAGCTTCAGTTGGGCGCAGGAAACTCGCTCCGACATGACATTGACGTAACCAATATTCGCTTGGTTTTAAACTCAGATGCTCTACTGCCATTCCACCAAAAATTGATTCTGAACCAAATTCTGAGTATTTCATACGATGATAGAACGAGTCGAGTTTCTCCAACGTGTCCGGCACCCATGCAGTGCCCGTTTCGGTATTAATCCAACGTAATTCAGGGTAGCGTTCAAAAACTCCAGAAAAGATTAAATGCCACAGTGCTCTCTGGGACCACCAAGAAACCTCAAGCATGAAAACAGCCAATGAGGAAGGGAAGTGGTTGCCAAAATTGGGTGTAGCTCCACCAGCATGATGATTCAGCGTCATATCATTTGCTGCTGCAGCAGCCCAGATAGGTTCGTAAGACTCTGAATATAAGGGCTCAAAAGGTGAATCGGGTGGTGCTCCCGGAACCAGTATCCCGCCTCTAAGACCATTTTCTGCCGCCCATTCAATTTCTTTCACTGAGCCTTCAACATCTCCAAGGAAAATTTGGGTTATTCCTGCGCGTTGGATAGGGGCTTCATCAACAAAGTCTTTTAGCCACCGATTATGTGCGCGTAGTCCGGCCCAGCGGTGTTCAAAGTTATCGCTGTACGGGGGAGCTTCAAATTGGGTTGCGGCCTGCGGCGCAAAGGGTGGTTGTGTGTTCGGGAAAAGAACGAAGCCGACAACACCATCTTCTTGTTGGTCACGCAATCGCCTCTCTGAAGAATAATTTTTATCGGCATCTAATTCTGGATCTCCATCAATACCTACGTTTCTAGTGGATCTTCCCTTACCTGCAAATAGGGCTTCTTGTTGTTTTGCCGCTTCTTCACTAGCATCAGCCCATTCTTCAAAATCTTCATGATATTTTTTTTCAAGGTAAGGTTTGTAGCCTCGAAGGTCTGCTCCGCAGTGACTATCAGCTGAAATAACAATATGATGCTCTGTTTCAGGCAGTTTAATGCTCATGGTGTCCCCTATCTAAAGCCGTTTTCAGGCCCACTCCATTCAATTCCATACTCATCAAACCACCAACGTGCATCACGCTTTGCAGCTGAACTAGTCCTCAAAGATGGGTCTTGATTGAGTTTTTCAGGGGTAGGACCGATTCTATTCGCAACAGTGGTAAGTCCTTCAACGTCTAAGTCGTAACATTCAATCGCGTTTAGACCCAATAACCTTCGTGTGTCCTCAATCGAAACATCTTGAAAATCAGTTTCAAGACGATGCACGGTGTTTGGCCAAGATCCTTCAGGGTGAGGATAATCCGTTCCCCACATCAGCGCATCTATGCCGTTACGGTGACGTTCACGAATTTCGTACCTACTCATTGTAGACGCTCCGATGAAGACACTATCTCCAAAGTATTCAGATGGAAGTTTCGTCAATAGGCCCTTCATCCGACTACTCATTTTCTTAATTTTCCAACTCGCACCGAAATTGACGTCAGCTTTCCAGAGGAGATCACCAACCCACCAGCTTCCGCACTCAACCACGCAATATTTCAATCCAGGGAATTTATCAAATTTCCCGCTGAACAATAATTGCCATAATGCTCTGTGAGTCCAGAACGCAACTTCTGAAACATACATAGCAATATTTTCTCCATAACTTGGAAAATCAGCTTCACCAGAATGGGTATGGATAACAAGGCCTGCTTCTGCGCATGCTGCCCAAAATTTATCATAATAATCAGTTCCATAAGGAGGAGCATCATGCCAGAGGGTAGGGATCATCACGCCTTTAATTCCTGGTTTTCCAGCTAAAGCTTCAACTTCTTTAACCGCTTCGTCAACACCGTGTGTAATTGGAACCAAAGCAACACCGGCTCTTCTCTCAGGACTGGTAGCACAGAATTCTTCAAGCCACCTGTTATGCGCCCTTGCTCCTGCATATGCAAGACGTGGATCCGTTATTTGGCCTGCGGCTAGGCCTGCCCCGAATGGAGGTGATTCCATTCCCGTTACGGCATCACCGTCAGCGAAAATAATTTCTCCAGAAATTCCATCTGCGTCTAATTCTTTATCACGAATATCAGGGTCATAAGCTCCCTTTAAACCTTCTGCATTCTTCCCTTCCCACTCGGCTACATACTCTCCGTTGATTTCCTCGGTGAGTCGACGGTTTTCATGTCGTTCAGCTACATATTCATCAAATTCTGCATGAACTGAGGATTCCAGATACGGGCGGTATTCTTCGCACTGGAGTCCGGCGTGAGAATCTGATGAAACAATTATGTATGGGTCATTTGAAACATTGAGCTCATTAGGCATATCATTTCCTTGCAGTCCAAAATTAATGAGGTTCATTAATTAGCGTTATTAAAATAATAGTCCCCCCCAATCAAAAATGAAATCTCACCGAGTATCAAAGTGATTCGTAAGAGATTGTTTTGATCTAACATAGAAAGTGAAGGAGTTAAATGAACATTGAAGATATTGATCTACTTGATGCTGATCGATTTGTTCGGATGGAGCATCACGAAATGTTCAAAGTACTTCGGAATGAGGCCCCACTCTTTTGGCATACTCATCCCGACGGGGGAGGTTTCTGGAACGTCGTTCGGCACAAGGACGTTACAGTCGTTAACAGAGATAACGAACTATATTCAAGTGAAGTAGGGGGCATAAGTATTCCAGATCCCAGACCACCTGGCGACGATAGTGGATTCGTTGATCAACGAGGTCTTAATATGCTCTATACGGATCCCCCAAAACATACTCGGTACCGTCGATTAGTAAGCAAAGGGTTCACTCCTAGAATGATGAGACTGCTCGAACAATACCTTGCCCATCGCGCAACCCTGATTGTCGATAATGTTATCGAAAATGGTGCGGCCGACTTTGTCGAAGAAATAGCTGCTGAGCTTCCATTGCAAGCAATCGCAGAAATTATAGGTGTTCCACAAGAAGACAGACATCTCTTATTTAAATGGTCAAATGACCTCATTGGCATTGATGACCCCGAGTATGAGGGAGACCCTGGTGTTGCCGCAATGGAATTGTATGCGTATGCCCATCAATTAGCCGCTGAACGTGGAATCGATCCACAAGACGACATAATGACGAAGCTAGTCAACGCAGAAATAGATGGAGACCGGCTAACAGAGTTAGAGATAGATGTTTTCATGCTTCTCTTGTCAGTTGCTGGAAATGAAACAACAAGAAATGCAACTGCGCACGGAATGCATGCGCTACTGACTAACCCAGAGCAGTTTTCACTTCTCAAATCCGACCCTGATAAATATTTAGATACCACCGTTGATGAAATTATTCGTTGGGCTAGCCCTGTTCTTCACTTTCGTCGGACCACAACAGCTGATACAGAATTATTAGGACAGGAAATCCCAAAAGATACGAGAGTAGTCATGTGGTACATCTCAGCCAACAGGGACTCGGATGTTTTTGTTGATCCATTTACCTTTGATATAACACGCACGCCAAATGATCATATTGCCTTTGGCGCCGGTGGTGCTCACTACTGTCTGGGTGCTAATTTAGCTCGAGCAGAACTCCGATTAATATTTAGAGAAATAGCGACTCGCATGCCCGATATGCAATTGGAAGGTGAACCTGAAAGGCTTCGGTCAAACTTTATTGGAGGTATTAAACATTTGCCAGTGAGTTGGACACCAGGTACTAGGATTGACCCCCCTCCCTACGAACGGGATGTCAGCCTAGCTTAATAGGGCGCAACACATGTCAGAACCTGAATTTCCATCAGAATTTCTGAGTGTCATGGCACGCATGGGTGCGAGACCTGATTTAGTCGACCCATCAAAAGGGCACGTCAACGTAAACAAGAATCTAACATCACACGGGATTATAAGAATTGCGCCACTTATGCTTCTTGCAGACACTGTTGTAGGGATGCGTCTTGAATCATTCGTTGATGATTGGACTTTTACAACAGATTTTTCATTCCGACGTGCCCAAACCGTCAGATCAGAAATCATTGAAGCTTCCAGCACAATTCTCCGCCATGGTAAACGTCTTATGGTGGAGGAACTGGAATATGTAAACGAAAATAATATTCCAGTTGGCCATGCACAAATAACGTTCATGAGAACCCCATTGCGTAATGGTGAAGCTAAGCCTGATGTAGCCAAGGTGAGAGAAAGAATGGGTTCACTAGAATTACCGCCTCTTGAACAGCCTGTAGAAGACTTAGCTGGTATTACCATTACTGATGAAGCAACAGGTGGCGTAAACATGGTGCCCAAGGAAGCAGTCCGAAGACCTGGAGGTTTTGTTCAGGGGGCAATTATGACACTCATTGGTGAAGTAAGCGCACAAGTTTTTGCAGAAGAACATTTAAAGACCCCATGTATTGTTAGCGGTTTAGATGTCAGATACTTGATAGGAGGAAGGTCAGGTCCTTTAGTAACACATGCCAAATGGGTTGGCCCTCCTGAACTCGGCGTTATAAAAGTGAACTTAGTAGATGAAGGCCACGACGTTCTATCATGCACATTCCTTGCACAGGTACAGTCTCTCAAAGAAACCTAAGTCGAACCCGCATTTTTGATTAGTACAGTAGAAAGCTCTACTAAGGGAACTATGAGTATTGGTGAAAATAAATATATTTCTTTAACAACTTTTACAAAAGATGGTCGAAAAAAGAATTGCCCTGTCTGGATTGTTAACTTGAGGGAAAGAGAAGTTGGCTTTACAACTGAATCCTCTTCATGGAAAGCCAAACGTATTCTGAATAACCCGAATGTTGAGCTTGTTGCAAGTAATTCTCGTGGTGAGCCTCTTGATGGGGCTGAAGTCTTTAAAGGAACTGCTCATCTAACATTTGGGAAAGAATTCGAAAGTGTTCAAAAATTCATAAAGAAAAAATATGGAATACAATTTGTTTTGATTATGGGGCTGGGTCGGATTACTAGACTTATTCGACGAAAAGATGATACAAGCTGCGGCGTTGTTATTGCTGTTGACGGCTAAGGGACCTGACTGAGGCTTGATCGCTCTTTAGTGTGTCGCCACACAAGCCATGCGAAAAGAAATTGGAAAGGCAGACGGATGAAATTTCTAAGTCTTACTCCGTTAGCATCTTCTATTCGTTCTGATATACCTTGAACATTCGTCTGCACGTCAACGTCATTGACGAACATATCAATATTGGCAGGATATACAGCAATAAGGAGTGCTAAAAGTCCCCATGCGCCTATTCTTCGGAACTTAGGAGCTATCAGCATCAGCCCAAGAATGACCTCCGCAGCACCAGAAGCAAGGTTAGCGAATGATGGGTAAGGAAACCAGGTAGGTACAATCGCTTCGAAGAAATCTTGGTCTAGAAAATGATAGATACCAACTAAAACAAAAGCAGTTCCAATAGTCGTTGCTTCAATGTCTGTTCTCTTTTGCTTTAGAAAATTCCACCACTTCTTGATCATTGTTCAGTCCCTCGGGTTGATGAAAACTCATCCCATACACATGTATCTGTGACCCCAAAGATAGATTTTCGTCGTTTTGCAACAAAGTTATAGGCAGCTTCACGAATAAATTTAGGGAAAAGCCAGATAATCACCGAAAGAACCCGGTAAGGAAAGCTCATTAGACTTAGACAGTGAATAACAGCTGAAGATTTCGTCTTCACAGATTCGCTCGTGATGGCATATACGGTATCCATCTTCTGTACCTCATCTGAAAAAGTTAAAATAATTGCTTGTCCATCATCACTCTGAATTCCAAGGAATTCCACAACACCTTTATTACGAAGTTTTGAGTGCATGAAACTAGCAAATTTATTGCACAAAACACATTCTCCATCTAGTAGGAGAGTTGTTTTGCTTTGGTCTTGATCTAGATCTTTCACTCTTTTGTTATATCAAAATTATGCATTGAGGAGACCCCCATCAATGATGTAGGAGGACCCTGTTATATAGGTGGCCTCATCTGATGCGAGAAAAGCAACAAGACTAGCTATTTCGTCAGCTTCACCGTACCTTCCTAACGGAGTTTTTTCGCTTACAGCTTTAACATATTCCTCTGGATTCTCTGGGATAGTTTGCTGCTCTATTGACCGCATCATACGTGTGTTTATAACGCCGGGGCAAACGGCGTTCACTCGGATACCAGCAGGGGCAAGTTCAATAGATGCTGACTTTGTCATTCCGATAACGGCGTGTTTACTCGCTCCATATGCAATTAATGAGGGAGTTGCCATTAGCCCAGCAGCTGAAGCGGTATTGATGATGGAACCGCCTCCGCTCCGGCGTAGAGCGTCTGCGCAATGACGCATCCCTAACCAGACGCCTTTTATATTTACTTGTAGAACACGATCAAAAGTATCTTCGTTATAGTCCTCAAGCGATGAAATAGAACCTTCAATGCCAGCATTATTAAAAAGGGTGTCGACACGACCAAAAGCATCCATTGCTGCATTCACATAATTTTGGACGTCAGCACTTTTTGAGACATCAGCTTCAATTGCAATAGCTCGATCTCGTTCATCGGATAAAGATGCTAAAAATTCATTTAATTGATTTTTATCTAAATCAATTAGCGTTATGTTTGCTCCCTCGTTAAGAAAACGTCTGGCAACGGCACGCCCAATGCCGCCGGTAGCTCCTGTAACGATTGCTGATTTACCCTCAAGTCTCATGTGTGCCCTTTTGGAATGACCTTATCTCAAAGGGTTCCTTCGTCAAGTTTGGCCAGAACTTCAGTTGCGCGAATTTTAACTTCAGGTAAGTCTGACAATCGCCGTAAACCTCCGAATTGTTGCCCCATACGCGGGTTTCCCGATAAAAGTTCTTGATTACGATCTAAGAAGTCCCAGTACAGTGTCGTAAACGGGCAAGCATCATCACCTGTTCGTTTCTTCGGGTCGTAAACACAGTCAGAGCAATAATCGCTCATGCGATTCACATAGGCACCACCGGAGGCGTATGGTTTTGTTGCCATTTTTCCTCCATCAGCAAAAGTAGCCATCCCAATCACATTAGGAATCATTACCCATTCAGCGCCATCTATGAAACGAGACCACATCCAGTCCGTTACTTTCTGTGGGTCTATTCCGCTAGTCAGGCTTAAGTTACCAAATAACATTAAGCGTTCAATATGATGCGTATATGCGAACTCATACAAGTGCTCTACAGCGCCATGTATGCATGCCATTTCGGTTGCGTTTTTTTCAAGAAATGCAGGGGGGATAATCCGATTAGCCTCCAAGAAATTCTCTGACCTGTACTCAGGCATCCATAGCCAATAAAGCCCCCATACGTATTCACGCCAACCAATTATCTGTCGAATAAAACCTTCAACACTATTTATAGGAGCATCGCCATTCACGTAAGCTACCTCGACGGCATCAACGACTTCCGACGGATGTAGCAAACCAATATTGAGACAGGAGCTAAGAACCGAGTGGGCAAGTTTCCACTCTTTTCCCAACATTGCATCTTCATAAGGACCAAAGGCTGTCAACGCACCAGTCACAAATTCGTTTAATCGAATAAGGGCTTGCTTCCGGGTAACGGGCCAAACCCCCTTTGGGTACGCTCCCCAAAAGCTATCAACGTTCTTTATTATCTGATTATCAATATCATCATGCTCGAATAGCGTTATTGAAGGCCATTCCCGCCCATCACGTGGAGGCCGTTCTCGGTTCTCATGGTCAAAATTCCATTTGCCCCCACATGGATCTGAACCATCCATCAGGATATTGAGTCGTTTTCTCTGCCAGCGGTAGAAATCCTCCATTTTGAATTTCCCCTTTTCAGAACTCCATTTAGCAAAGTCTTCATAGTGGCACAGAAACTGGTTGTTCCTGATCAGCTCAATGCTAAGTTTTTCAAGTAGGTTCCTGCCGTTCCAGTTCATTGGTTCCATCGCAACAATATGACTGACTTCAAATTCTCTTGTATGAGCCTCAACGCCGTCCCGTAATGTTTTCGCTTTACGATAATCAACTTCAAAACCTTCATCCCGTAACTCTTCTGCAAAATGCATCATCGCTGAAAGCAACAAATGAACCTTCTGCTTATGCCATTGCTTTTTCCCAAATTTTGCACTCAACTCAATAAAAAGAATTCTTGTATCCTCTGGGGATCTTCCAGACAAAGAAGCAATATTTCTATTGATTTGGTCACCTAAAACAAGAACAGTTGATTTCAAGTTTTTCTGCGTATCTTTCACATCTCCAGTCTGCATCTAAAACACATGATTGAAATACGGCTGGACAGGAATGCTTCGTTAAATCGGTCACAGCCAGACCACTCAAATCCTTATTTGAGTAGATTTAAATAGTGTTCGTTGCCTACTCTCATCTAATTGCCACACTATTTATGGCTGGCTTGATTTGGTTCGTTCAAGTAGTCCACTATCCACTTTTTCACCACGTTTCACCTGATACATCAGTTCAATACGCTACCGAACATCAAACAAGAACAGCGTGGGTAGTCGGACTGCCGATGTTGGTTGAAGGTGTTACCACGTTGTGGTTATTCTTTGATCCAGTCGGAAGCAAAACCCTTCCGCTTATCGGAGGACTCATCCTATTAAAGGTTCATCTTTCAACCATATTTCTTCAGGTCCCCCGCCATGGAGAACTCGTAAATGGATATAAGGAAGAGATAGTTACAAAACTTGTCGCATCGAACTGGGTGCGGACTATCGGTTGGTCAGCCCGAGCTGGTATTGCAGTGGCAATTGTGGCATAGAAATCATGGAAATCAATCTCCCAAATACTTCAGAAAATAAGATCAGGAAAGCCGTGATGGTCCAACACTGGAGCGACCTTGTTTTTGTCCACTGGAGATACCCTGCAGAAATCGTACAAGCGCTTCTACCCGACGGAGTAGAAGTCGAACAGTTTGACGGAACTGCTTGGGTCGGGTTAATCCCATTTCACATGAACGACTTGGGTTTCCCCTTACTCCATCCCCTTCCATACGTTGGATCATTCCCCGAAGTGAATGTGCGCACCTACGTACGGTGTGGCGAATATTCCGGAGTTTGGTTCTTTTCGCTTGATATAAATAAAGTATTGCCGACATTGATCGCAAGAACTGTGTATGAAATTCCGTATTGCTATGGAAACGTCACTCACAAAAAGGTAGAAAGTACGGTGACAACAACTGTTACACGGAAATGGCCTAAGTCTGCAGCAACATCAAAGATCATCGTAGAGAAGAGACAGCCAATAGATGGTGATCTTGAACGCTTTCTAACAGCTCGATGGGGGCTTATAACTAAATCAAAACAAGATAAGTTTTTATGGGCACAAGTCCATCATCCCCCTTGGCACCTTCATCATGCAGACCTCATTGACCTCGAGGATACTCTTATCACTGCTGCAGGCTTGCCAAAACCAGAAGGAACCCCTCACGTTATGTATTCTGAAGGAGTTCCAGTCCGAATAGGGTGGCCTCAAAAAATTACAATAAATATTTAAGCTTTCTATACATCAGCGGGAATCGCAACAGTGTAGGTATCACGCCCACTTTTCAGAACAGTTCCGGGAAGATGCTCAGTTGGCTCATTCTCAACGACAGTAGGAACTCCATTAACGAAAACTCTATGCATGCCTTCAACATCTGCGTAAAGCCGGCCTTCACCACCTGGCAAATCATTTAAAAGGATAACATCTCCAGCGTTCACGATTTCAGGGTTGAAAATAACAACATCTGCATAATGCCCTTCTTTAAGAACTCCACGATCCCGCAACCCAAACAACTCAGCGGGGACTTGTGTGATGTGATGAATTGTTTCCTCAATCGGTATAAGAGACTTCCCATGAAGACAGTCATGCAACCAACTTGTTGTGTAAGGAGCACCGGACATACGGTCCAGATGAGCACCTGCATCTGACCCACCAATCATGACATCAGGATGTTGCCATGCCTCTGTCCTCATATGCCAACTTGCAGGATCATCATCAGTTGGACTGGGCCACAAAACTGTTTTTAATTCATCTTCAAGCACGATATCTAATAAGCAATAAAAGTCACGAACACCTCGCTCAAGAGCTATTTCTCCGACCGTTCTTCCTTTTAATCCCTCGTTCGCAGACGAATACGTATCGCCGATAATATAGCGACCCCAACCAGTTAAACGACTGAAAACCCCCGCATCGGGAGATGCTGCCCGCTCTTCCATAAATCGTCGAGTTTCTGGCTCCCGTAACTTTTCCATACGTTCTTGAATGGGAAGTCCAAGAATAGGACCCCAGTCAGGCATCATATTTAAACCACAATAGGTAAGGAAACTCATATTCATACCTACGAGTACCGGCATGGTCAAAGCAACAACCCTTGCACCTTTATCAGTGCAGGTCTCTAACGCCTTTAGTTGATTTCTATAATCAGAAGGACGAGCGGAATCGACAGTCAAGACATTCCAGTTCAACGGTCGTCTTCCAGCCAGAGACATATTAGCCATTAATTCAACTTCATCGTCAGTGAACCCATTTAAACAACCATCGCTTGCCCACTCCAACGTTGTTCCTTCATGCTCTGCTACAACACTACAAAGCGCAAGAAGTTCATCTTCCGATGCCACTCTACTTGGCACCGGATCGCCGTTCCCATCGTTGTGGGTGAACGCACGCGTTGTTGAAAAACCAAGACCACCCTCTTCAATACACTTCGTTAACAAGGCTTTCATTTCAGTGACCTGCTCAGGAGAAGCAATTTCTTTTGTAGCGTCTGGTCCCATTACTGCCAGTCGGAGAGCACAATGTCCGACCATTGTGGCAACGTTCAACCCAATATTCCCTTCTAGCTTTGACAGGTACTCGCCATAACTATTCCAATCCCAACTCACCCCTGTTTCAAGTGCTTCAAGGGGCATTCCTTCAACTTTTACCATCATGCGTCTCAGATAATCAGCATCTGTTTCGTTATTGACCGGAGCTAAGGTAAATCCACAATTACCCATCACAGCACTGGTAACTCCATGAAGGTTTGAAGGTGTAGCTCTAGGATCCCAGAAAAGCTGAGCATCATAGTGGGTATGGGGATCTATAAAACCAGGAGTAACAATCAATCCCTGAGCGTCAATGATTTCTTTTGCTTCACCTTCAAGTGTTCCGATAGCAACTATTCGGTCTTCTTCAATAGCGATATCTGCCTTAAACCCTTTTGATCCTGTGCCATCAATGATCGTTCCGTTTTTTATGAGATAGTCAAACATCTTGAACTACTTTCTTCTTAACCGTGAGGTAAAAGCACAGTTCGAGCTTCTGTTCCAGATTTCATTGCATCAAACGCATCTTGGATACCGTCAAGTCCCGAAGTATTTGAAATCATTTCATCCAGTTTCAATTTCCCTCGCATATAAAGATCTGCAAGCATCGGAAAGTCTTTTCGAGGTTTTGCCCCACCTGCTCTGATTCCCATTAATTGTTTATTTTGATGCAAACTCTGGAACCCATATGTCACTGTTGCAGTTAGGTCTGGAACCCCAACCGCACAAACATTGCCACCAGCTCGTGTCATATTTATTGCATCACTTAAGAGTCCTGTGTGCCCCACAACCTCAAATGAATGATGTGCTCCAAGGGGAAGTACTTCTCTCACAGCTGCCACTGCATCAAAATCATCCCCTTCTGAAACTATGAAGTCCGTTGCTCCAAATTCCCGCGCAAGAGATTCTTTCTCCGGAACTCTGTCAATAGCTACTATCTGGCTGGCACCTACTAAATCAGCAGCCTGAATAACATTTAGGCCGACACCTCCCGCTCCTATTACTACAACGGTGTCACCTATCTGAACTTTGGCACGATTAAATACCGCGCCTGTCCCCGTAATTACGCCACAACCTATGAGAGATGCAGAAGCCAACGGCATTTCCTTCGGAACAGGTATGCACTGGTTCTCGTTGACAATAGTTTCTTGAACGAAAGCCCCGATATTTGCGAAATTATAAAGGAGTTGTTCCCCCTCCTGATAGGGCTGTGTCAAGCCACCCATCCCCCCATTTCTGCAATTCCCGGGATGTCCATCTTCACATTCTGGGCAGTGGCCGCAATTACCAAAAGTTGACAGAATAACATGATCACCTTTTTGGCAGTACGTAACTGCCGATCCAGTTTCGACAACGATCCCTGCGGCTTCATGACCTGGAATAAGCGGTGTAGGCATGTAGTACTTCCCATGGACACAACTTAGATCTGAACCACATACGCCTGCAGCATGGATCTCGACTCGTACCTGACGAGGCGATAGATCATTTACTAATTCAACGTTATCTGAAAGTCTTATACTGTCTTCGGTTGTTCCTTCAAGAATAAGTCCCTGCATGTTCCATTTCACCTACATTTTGAATACGTATTTAACTATCGTATTTGTTTTCTACACTCAACAGTAATAAAAAGTGCGGTGGAATACGAATATAAGACTTTGTTTCTAGTTCGCTCTCTGTCTTTTTCTCCCATATCGTATGAGAAACTGATGAAAGGGAAGCAATGGTAAAGAACGTTGTTGTATGGGGAACTGGGAATGTTGGGCGCCCAGCTATCAGGTCTGTCGTAGCTAACCATGATTTAAATCTAGTTGGTGTTCTTGTCAGTAATCCAGAAAAGGTAGGTCAAGATGCCGGAGATCTTGCGGGTATTGAAAAAACTGGGATCATAGCAACTGACAATCTTGATGAGGTTTCAGCCGCTTCTGTAGATGCTGTTGTCTACACAGTAAATGCAGATTTTCGGCCTATGGAATCCCTAGATGAGGTTGAGAGTTTGCTTCAGGGAGGAATAAATGTTGTAACAACAAGTTTCTATCCTATGTATCACCCACCTTCAATGCCAGAAGACTTATCAAAACGATTCAATGCTGCTTGTTCCGATGGCAATGCATCAATTTTTGCATCAGGAATTGACCCAGGATGGACTTGTGACATTCTTCCGCTGCTTTTAAGCGGTGTCAGTGCTGACATTACTGAAATCAGATCGCAGGAACTTATGAATTACGCGTTGTACGATCAACCTGATGCAGTTAGAAATCTAGTTGGGTTTGGCATGCCTATGGATCAAACACCTCCAATGGTTTTAGACTTTTCACTCCAAATGGTGTGGGGGCCAGAAATTAGAATTCTTGCTGATGGATTAGGGGTCGAACTTGATGAGATACAAACATCCGTTGAGAAACGACCTTTAGAAAAAACGATTCATGTTGATGGCATGGGGGAGTTTGAAGAAGGAACTATCGGAGCTTTACGTTTCGAAATACAAGGAATCGTTAACGGCAAAAAACTCCTCGTTATGGAACATATCACTCGAATTGATGATGACTGTGCGCCAGATTGGCCGTATCCGCCGACTGGGCAAGGTTCGCATCAGGTTCAGATAACCGGTAAGCCGACACTTCAGGTAACTGTTCACGGAGAGGAACACGGTGAGCGCGGAGCAGCCGGTGGTGGAAATGGGACTGCAGCTAACCGTATTGTTAATGCTATTCCGGCTGTTTGTGATGCAACGCCAGGAGTTCTTCATCCGCTTGACGTTTCGCCTCTTCGCCTAGGGGCTCAACTGCGAGCATAGGGTCACTATTATGAAACCAGATGAGATCGTGGGAGCAGCGCTGCATTTCGCAAGTGAAGCAAGTTCTTTCGCGACAGTTGCGGTGCTGAAGATTGATGGCGGGGCAATCGCATCAACCTCGTAACTAGAGATTTTTTGGCCTGTTCACAAATCTTTTAGCTTCCGGTGAAAAAAACCATCCACCCCCAGCATGCGTTCCTCCATCTACAGGGATATTGTGACCTGTCACAAACGACGAAAGGTCACTCGCTAAAAAAAGCGCTACACGTGCCTGATCTTCAGGCCAGCCTAATCTGCCTACAGGAGCCCATGATTCCCACAAATGCTCAACGTCTTCAAAGCCAGAAATGTAGTCAACCTGCTTCGTTTGGGTAATATCAACACCCATACCGTTTACCCTGATGCCGTATCGCCCATAACCAGAAGCGAGGCAGGTCGAAAAGTGGTTGACGGCGGCTTTCATAGCCCCGTAAACGGGGTCTCCTGGATATCCCCGCATTCCCTCAACAGAGTGGATATTGATGATTGATCCGCCACCCGAGTCAATCATTAACTGAAGGAAAGCATGAGTTACAAGAAAAACATGATGCAAGTTGATGTCGTACATCTCTTTCCACGATTCTGGCGATGAATCAATGAATCTAACAAGTGGACGGTAATCACCAACATTATTTACTAGAACATCAATGGAACCATGTCGTTCAATAACTATTTTTTTTACTTCCAAAACCTGATCTTCGTCTCTTACATCAGCGGCATGCGCATATGCCTTCCCTCCGAATGCACGTATTTGATCAACGGTCTCAGATAGTAATAAATTATCGTTGTCTACGATCTCTACCTTTGCTCCATGAGTAGCAAAGAGTGAACTGATTCCTTTACCTATCCCGTCAGCACCCCCTGTAACTACCGCAACCTTTCCACTCAGTAAGTTTGCCCAATCTTCAATAGCGGGAACATTATTAGAATTCTGAGATGTCACTGTTCACTCCAAGAATCTAATCGACTGGGAGAACAACATCGGGAAGGGGATGGCGATACAGTTTTGCAGCGTTTTCCGAACACATCATACGTAGTTCGTTTGCAGGAATGTGTCCCCATACGTCATGTATTACGTTTTGGGTATCTGGCCATGTCCCATCTCCGTGTGGGTAATCAGTCTCAACACAAATATTTTCAACTCCAATTACATCGCGAGTATCTATTGTCGAAGGGTCATCCAATGTACAGAACCAGAAATTACGGCGTAACACATCTGCAGGGCGTTCATCCCAACCAAGCCCATAACCAGACCGATCAATAATGTTATCTAATCGGTCAATTAACATAGCGACCCACCCAATGCCACCTTCGGACATTGCGATTTTTAAATTAGGAAACCGGACAGGATATTCACTCCATAACCAGTTAGCGCACGCCCCAAGTGAAAGCTGGCCGAATAACGTTGCGCCTAATTGAAGTGCTGGTGCACCTGGAGCAAATGGAGTCATTCCAGAACTTCCAACGTGAAGAGAGATAACTGTTTCTGTATCTTCGCAGGCTTTGATAATCGGGTCCCAGAAATCTCTGTCCCACAGATTAGGGAATCCCACATGATGGGGCATTTCTGGCAGTGTTACTGAAACAAACCCACGTTCGGCGTTTCTCCTGATCTCACGTACTGCTTCGTCACTATCCCCTAGATATGTGATCCCACCGGGTATGACACGTTCAGGGTATTTGGAATACCACTCTGTATAAAGCCAATCATTCCATGCTCGGACGGCATCAATACCAACTTCTTTATTATCAGCCTTAGCAAAAACGGTTCCGCAGAAACCTGTTATTTGCGATGGGAAATTAAGCATTGCCCAAATTCCACCTAAATCCATATCTTTGATACGCGCATCAATGTCGTAGCAACCAGGTCTCATCTGATCAAATCTAAAAGGCTCTAAGCTAACTGTCTCAGGTTTTCTCCCTGCGACTGCATTCATTCCTACCTGACTGTATGTTGCACCCTCAAATTCCCAGATTTGATGGCCACGCTCAGTTTCAATTAACTGAGGGCCAAGCTCACGTAATTTAGGTTGCATATATTCTTCAAACAGGTGCGGAGGTTCAACTACATGATCGTCAACAGATATCACTGTGTAACGAACGTCTGTCGGGTCTGGATCCGGAAGAAATAAATCTGAGTCTAGAGATGCTGTCATCATGTGCTCCAATAGCAAAAGCGTAAAGCTTTGTTTACTTGTAAATATACAAGCTCTTTATATAACCCTAGAATTTTTCTACAAAGGAGAAAAGGTGAGCGAGAGAAAAGTAGCATTCGTTACTGGAGCTAGCAGGGGTATCGGACGAGCATGCGCAATATCGCTGGCTCAAGCAGGCTTCGATGTTGCAGTATCTGCACGAACTTTGACCGACGGAAGCGCACGACTCGATGATGGAGTTACCCCAGTACCAGGAGGGCTTGATACCACTGTCGAAAAAATCATCGAAGCTGGGCAAGAAGGACTAGCGATTGAAATGGATCTGATGGATAGAGAATCAGTTCTTAATGCAGCAGACATTGCCTATGACCATTTTGGCCGAATCGATGTGCTTCTAAATAACGCAATCTACCAAGGCCCCGGATCGATGCTCACAATCAAACAACTCGATGATAATCATGTGAAACAATTGTTCGAAGGGAACGTATTCGCCCAACTAGCCCTGACACGGCATTTGCTTCCCCGATTCATTGAGCAGGGAGGAGCAATAGTAATTAATATGATTTCAGCGACTGCATTTACGAATCCACCTGGAAAAATAGGTTCTGGAGGCTGGGGAGTTGGCTATGCAATGACAAAAGCGGCTTTTGAAAGATTCGCCCCGCTCCTCATGATCGAGCATGGTGAAGACGGAATCATCACATACAACATTGACCCAGGTCATGTTGTTACAGAACGACAAAAAGCGAAACAAAAGGATAAAGAATATACAGCTTTCCCTAGTGCGCCGCCTGAAGCAATCGGAAAAGCTATCGCATGGCTCGTTCAAGACCCTTCAGCGGCAGAAGAATATGGAGGAAAGATCGTCAATGCACAACGCGAAACGAAAAGAAGAAACCTGTTACCTGGCTGGCCTGAATAAAATTCTTACGGGCGCCAGTTCTTTGGTCCCCCTCGTTCGCCAGGCCAACGTGAACCACCTATGGTGTCGGCAAAAGGCCAAAAGGCTTCAGGATCAAGTGCACCTGCATTAGTGATCTCTCGGCTTTTATGTGCAGACCGAACTAGTTGAGCGGATATTTGCTCTCGCATAGGTAACAGTGTCGTGTAGGGATCCCAGGGGCTTTCACGTAACGTTAGTTCGCCATTCAGGTCCTCTATCTCAACCGGTTGGCTAACACTATGTACACGGACGACGTGTGGAGGGAAATCATATTCCCCCTCAGCTCCACCTATTTGTCGTGAAGATTTAATCCACCATTCATTTTCCTCGACTTCACCTTCATTTGGTTCAAGACTTCCATTTGAGTTTCCGCGAAATTCCATGAATGTGTAGCCTTGGTGTTCACAAACTGCTTCCACATATTCTCCGATTCGATAGAACGAAATATTGCAGGGGAATTTTGGCTGTCCATTTAATTCCTGACTAATAAAGATTGCCGCCTCTTGATCAATGCCCATACCAACACAAAATAAACCTTCGATACCATCAAAGCTGGCCCCAATTTTCGTACTTACCCCATATTCTGGTTCTCCGAGAATAGGAACACAGTACACATTGATATGAACGATTGGGTCACCACTCGGGTCAAGACTTGGAGGTAGTAAAGCAGCTATTTTTTCAGGGTCGGTTCGGTAGGACACTTTTAATTTTGGCCATCCACCAGTCTCACCAGGTTGTGTTAAATGTTCACTCATAATCTTCTCCCACATTCATTCTCTTCCGTCACTCTGACACATATGACGTTATTTTGCGAAAAGGAAGTAATCGTTCTAAACAATTACTGAAGGAGTAAGGTAAAGTGCAACGTGTCCTAAACGGGAAAACAGCGGTAATAACAGGAGCAAGCCGAGGGATTGGGGCTGCAACAGCTAGACGGTTCGCTGCCGAAGGGGCAAACCTTGTTTTAACTGCCCGTACCTTAGAACAACATCCAACGCTTCCTGGTTCGCTCAATGAAACTGCTCACGTATGTCGAGGTTTAGGAGCAGACGTACTGATCATCCAAGCTGATTTAGCTGATGAAGAGTCAAGACTTCGGATTATCCCAATGGCTTTGGAAAAGTTCGGAACCATCAATATTCTCGTCAATAACGCAGTTGCAGCTATCTATAAAGCATTAGACCAATACGCATTGAAGCACAGGCGTCTTATGACAGAAATAAATGTTCAAGCACCGCTGGATCTTATTCAACAAAGCCTTCCATCAATGTATGAGCTGGGAGAAGGATGGATCATTAATCTTTCAAGCGGATCAAAAAAGCATCCCGAAGGGCCACCATACGATTTAGGTGGTGTCAGAGGCGTATACGGGTTTTATGGTGCGACAAAGGCAATGCTTGATCGACTAACAACAGGTTTGGCATCTGAACTAGCAGATAGGAGTATTCGTGTGAATACCGTTGAACCTAAAGCAGCGGTGTTGTCTGAGGGGGCTGATGCCGTTGTAGGAAACATGCTTACGTCTTCTCAAATCGAACCAATGGAAGTCATGGTCGAATCAATTCTCTTCCTCGCTCATTGCAAAAAAGAACATACAGGTAAAAATGAAACAAGCCTGGATATTCTCACTCAGCAACGTCTAACAGTCATGGATCTCGATGGACGCAGCCCATTCTCAGAGTAGAGAACTACTAAGGAAGGAAATATGACAGAATACGAAGACATTTTGATAGAGAGCCCAGCTGAAGGTGTAAGAAGAATTGTGCTCAATAAACCAGATAAGAGAAACGCGATAAGTACTCCGATGCGAACCGAGATACTTGAAGCACTTCAGAAACATGACCGCAACGATGACGTTCGTGTCACCATTATTTGTGGATCTGGAAAGTGCTTTTCCTCAGGCTATGACCTCACGAGTGGCGGACTAATGGAAAATCCGCCCATCTATAGTGCGCCTGGTGATGGCCAATGGACGAGGCAGGCAACTGACAGTTGGTTCAGTATTTGGGATCTCGCTAAACCAGTTATTGCACAGATCCATGGTTACGCAATGGCAGGGGGAACAGAATTAGCTTCAGCTTGTGATCTTGTTTACATGGCAGATGATGCAACAATCGGATATCCAGTTGTCCGTGTCATGAGTACGCCAGACTGGCAGTTTCACACCCCAATATTAGGGCTAAGGGCATCTATGGAAATGATGTTGACTGGAAACACGTATTCAGCGGAAGAAGCAGTCCAGGTAGGGTTTGCAAACCGGGCGTACCCTGCAGAGTCCTTAGATAAAGAAGTTCTGTCTATGGCCGAAACGATTGCAAAGGTACCATCTGACCTTCAACAAGTTAATAAAAGATCCGTACATCGGTCTTTCGAAGTTCTTGGAGGTAGGACCGCTATACGTGCCGCACAAGAACTTCAAGCATTAGCCGCTTATCAAGAATCAGTGAAGGAAGCACGAAAGAACCCATTTGACGCAATTAAAAAAGCGTTTGATTAGTTATCATTCACCCAGGTCAGGAGCCCAAGAGGACCCATTTATATGTGACCCACCATCGGCAAAAATAGTATTTCCTGTGACGTAGCTAGACCCTTCACTTGCGAGGAAAACTGCGACTGGACCAATATCATTTTCGCAGTCGCCCATACGGCCCATAGGATTGGCAGCATCTGCTGCAGCAATGAGTTCAGGAAACTCGCTCATAACCCGAAAAAAAGAAGCCGATTTCGCTGCTGGACAAATAATATTTGCAGTAATACCTAGAGGAGCCCATTCTCGTGCCGCTGTTCGTGTGGCGCTCCGCAATGCTTCTTTGGCTGAATTATATTCAACGGTTCCCATATGGGCATTCACACCGTTCAGTGAACATAAATTCACGATCCTGCCATAAGAGTTCTCTTTCATTACCGAGTGCGCAGCAACCATTGCCCATAAGGGGCCAAGAAAGCCAACATTCAAACCATGCTCCATGAGTTCAGGTGATTTCGATTCAACTCGAGATATGAGACCACCGCCCCACGCGTTATTTACTAAAATGTCAAGCGTTCCCCATTTCTCAACGGCGACGTCAATCATGCGTTCGTTATCTTCTTTTTTAGAGATATCTGATTCAACGAAAATTGCATTATCACCGAGTTCTGTCGCTGCCGTATTTCCTAGATCTGTATCAATTTCTGCAATAACGACTCGTGCTCCTTCTTTGATGAAAGCATTTGCTATGCCTCTTCCAATCCCTTCACCTGCACCGGTTATCACAGCAACCCTATTTTCTAATTGGTTACCCATAAAGCCCCCTCTATCCATTGAAAACATATTTGCCTAAAAGACATGAGAACGCACCTTGAGTGAAAATTTCATCAGAATCAGATAAGTACATCATGTTCAATTGACGAACGAGTTCTAGATTACCCAAGCACCCTTCAACAAGAAGATATTCCTTTCATCGCTATTCTTAGGAATTAAACCTAACTTAGAAAAGCGACTACGCTAAGAATCGTATGGATACTGAAGCTAAAGTAATTAACTCTTTCGCCGTTATCGGGGCTGGAATGTCAGGTGTTTTGGCAGGGATAAAGCTGCAAAAAGCTGGGTACCCATTCACAATTTTTGAGAAAGCAGATAGGGTAGGTGGAACATGGAGGGAAAACACGTACCCAGGTATTGCATGCGACGTCCCATCCCACCTTTACACCTACTCATTTGAACTCAACCCCGACTGGAGTGAATTCACATCTCCTGGAGCTGAAGTCCAAGAATATTTCGAAGGGGTATCAACACGTTACGGAATCGATGAACATATTCAGTTCAACGAGGCAGTTATCCGTTGTACTTGGATGGACGGTGAATGGGAAATAGAAACAGAAAAGGGGCATATTGAACGTTTCCGATGGGTTATCGCCGCCACAGGAATCCTTCATCATCCCAAATACCCAGACATAGAAGGGCTTGACACCTTTGAAGGACCAATGTTCCACACTGCGCGTTGGGATCACAATATACAGATAGCTGATAAAAGAATAGGGCTTATCGGAACGGGTTCAAGCGGAGTTCAGATTACGGCAGCAGTAGCACCTGAAGTAGAAAACCTGAAAGTATTCCAACGAACCGCTCAATGGATCGTGCCCAACGACCGAGTTGTATACACCGAAGAAGAAAAAGAAGCATTCCGAACTGACGCAGA
>MDTB01129448.1_pt1 | contig 66658 bp, 76 predicted proteins | sample 811161 | NCBI WGS metagenome assembly MDTB01 (sample SAMN05326650, study PRJNA326480) | marine metagenome | isolation source: seawater | place: Mediterranean Sea | collected 2009
ATCCAGGTCGTATGAACCAAGACCTCGCATCACTGCCTTGGGGGTGTATCGTGTGAAAATCGCTACGCCACCGTTGCCCTCGTCTTCGCCTTCGAAATAAAAGGCCTCGAAGCCTTCCGGACAAAAGCGTTGGTCATCTTTTACTTTGTACTCGCGTACGCGAACGTCTTGGAGGCAGATTACATCTGCATCCTTGCTTGCTAGCCATTCGGTTAGGCCTTGCTTTACGGCCGAAATAAGGCCGTTGCATCGTAGGCTGATTACGCGCATCAAAAGATTTTTGTCCTCGGAGTGAGGGACCAGACTAACTGGTGTACTATTTTTAAACGATTAGTGTAATGTTAGACGTGTCTTATGTCCCCATACAAGCGTTCCTTTTTGGAATTAGCCCTTGACGCCAATGCTTTAAAGTTTGGTGAATACACGCTTAAGTCGGGCCGGGTGAGTCCCTATTTTTTTAATGCGTCTGCGTTCTCGACCGGGCACCAGTTACAAATTCTCGGTCGGTGTTACCGTGATGCCATAATGGATTGTGGCGTTGACTTCGATGGGCTATTCGGGCCTGCTTATAAGGGAATCCCACTCGCAAGCTCAGTTGCCGTTGCGTTTGCAGAGGAAGGTAGAGACTATCCTGTATCTTTTAACCGCAAGGAAGCCAAAGACCATGGTGAAGGCGGGATCATGTTGGGTGCTCCCTTAAATGGTCGGGTCTTGGCGATTGATGACGTAGTGACAGCGGGGACAGCGGTCCGAGGTTCTGTCGATTTTATTAAGAACCAGGGCGCCAGTTTATGCGCTTTTTGTGTCGCGGTTGATCGCCAAGAGCGCGGGAGAGAGGGTTTAGGTTCTGCGCTCTCGGAGCTTTCCGAAACCTTTGAGCTGGTTTCGATTTCAATCGTTACCTTGGATGATATTTTAGCATTCGCCTCAGATGATCCGCGGATTGCCGACGATATAGCGCCCCGTATTGAGGCATATCGTGCGCAATATGGGGCACTCTGACTTTAGGTATGCTTTCTCAAAATCTGTGTGCCAACGCCTTGGTCGGTGAAGATTTCTAAAAGCACTGAGTGAGGAACGCGACCGTCAACAATGTGGGCACTGTTGACCCCTGCGTTTACCGCAGAAAGTGCACATCCTACTTTCGGCAGCATTCCCCCCGAGATCGTTCCATCGTCAATCAGTGCGCTAACCTCGTCGGCAACGAGCCCCATGACAACTTGGCCTTGTCCATCCAAAACGCCCGCGGTGTTGGTGAGTAACATCAGCTTCTCTGCTTTGAGCACCTCGGCAAGTTTGCCAGCAACAAGGTCGGCGTTAATGTTGTATGACTCACCGTCCGCTCCCACACCGATCGGAGCTACTACCGGGATCACATCACTCTCTGTAAGCATCGTTAGCGCACGAGTATCTATTGATTCAACTTGGCCAACATGTCCAATGTCGATGATTTCAGGCGCCTCAAGTTCTGGACTTTTCCGTTCTATTTTCAGCTGTTTTGCACGGATAAACTGCCCATCTTTACCCGTAAGCCCCATCGCGCGCCCGCCTGCAAGATTCAGGAGGCTCACAATTTCTTTGTTGACAAGCCCACCGAGCACCATTTCAACAACATCCATGGTTTCTTCCGTTGTGACGCGCATTCCGTCGATAAATTTCGATTCGATATTTAATCGTTCGAGTAAGACACCAATCTGTGGTCCACCGCCATGCACAACAATTGGACGCATCCCGACGGCTTGCATTAAGACGATATCTCTTGCAAATGAAGCCTTAAGATTTTCATCTGTCATCGCGTTTCCCCCGTATTTGACAACGATCGTGCGTCCGGCGAATTTCTGGATGTAAGGCAGGGCCTCTGACAGGACCTGAGCAACTTCAGTGGCGCGAGCAAGGCTTAGCATAGTGATTCAAGCTCCAATTTCGGTTCGGCCTGTTTTAAAGCATTGAGCATTGTACGCTGGATTGTTTCCAGGGCCTCAGTTGATTCAGCTTCAAATCGAAGAACGAGATTTGGGGTCGTATTGGAACAACGAATGAGGCCCCAGCCTGAATCGAGGTCGACACGCACTCCATCAATCGTTGAGAGTGGTAGGCCCTCTGCTTTGATGATCGATGCAACGCGCTCGACGATAGCGAATTTTTCGGTATCGGCAACCTCAATATTGAGCTCGGGTGTTGATATATCGTCTGGGATGGCAGCAAACAATACAGAGACAGCTTTATTTGATCTTGAAAATATCTCCAATAAGCGTGCGGCCGTGTAGAGTCCATCATCGAACCCTAGCCAGCGTTCCTTAAAGAAAATATGGCCACTCATTTCACCTGCTAGTAACGCGCCGGTTTCTTTCATTTTCGCTTTAACCAGGCTGTGACCCGTTTTCCACATTAGTGGTTCGCCGCCAGCGCGTTCGATAACAGGCCCCAAGTGTCTGCTGCATTTCACATCATAGATCACCGTCGCCCCCGCATTACGGCTTAAAACGTCCTCTGACAGAAGCATCATCAACCGGTCTGCGAAAATTGATTCACCCCGTTCGGTGATGACACCGACACGGTCACCGTCGCCGTCGAACGCAAGCCCAATGTCACAATGCCGTTTTTTAACTGTAGCGGTTAGGTCCGATAAGTTTTCTGGTTTGGATGGATCGGGGTGGTGGTTCGGAAATGTACCATCGACGTCGGTGTAGAGTGGAACCACGTCGCAGCCCAGCTGCTCAAATAGTGCCTGAGCACAGACGCCCGCGACGCCGTTACCGCAATCGATAGCAATTCTAAGTGGTTTCTCAAGTCGGATGTCACTGACAATCTGTTCAAGATAGGGCGTCAGAGCATCCGCCTCTGAAATGGATCCCTCACCCTCGACGAGGTTGCCGGCCTGAATTGCTTTATAAAGGCCCAGAATATCATCGCCGTATAGCGTGTGACCTCCAATCATCATTTTGAAGCCGTTGTAATCGGGGGGGTTATGGCTTCCCGTCACCATGACGCCAGATCCGGTTCCAATTGTCAGCGCTGCGAAGTAAAGAACTGGTGTCGGAACCATACCGGCGTCAATGACATCAACACCTGCCCTAATTAAGCCCCGGTTGAGCGCCTCCTGAAGGACTGGTCCGGATAATCGACCATCACGTGCTGTAACTACCGTCGATTGTCCTTGTTGCCTCGCATAGGTCCCGATAGCCTGCCCGAGAGCCTCGACCACCTCCCTGTTAAGTTGATCGGGAAAGGTTCCCCTAACGTCGTAGGCCCGAAAGATTGTTGAAGTGAGTGCGCCCATTAGCGTGTCCCTGTATGACCAAAGCCGCCGTCACCACGTTCAGATGCATCGAAATCATCGACTTCGACGAAGTTTGGTTGGATCACGGGCGTGATGATCAGCTGTGCGACCCGGTCACCAGGGTGGATAATCTGTAGCTCGCTACTTCGATTCCAGGCGGAGATCTTGAGCTCACCCTGATAATCAGAGTCAATGAGTCCGATCAGATTTCCGAGCACTAGACCGCGGTGCCCGAGCCCGCTTCGAGGTAGGATCATCGCGCAGAGCCCCGGGTCTTCAAGATGGATCGCAATACCCGTTCCGATTAGCATCGTGTCTCCTGGCGCTAGTGTTACAGCACGGTCAAGACATGCGCGCAGATCGACACCGGCAGAACCCGTGGTGCCGACTTCTGGGATAGGCCAATCGTTGCCAACGCGGGGGTCGAGACGTTTAAATTTCAGGTTCATTTCAGATCCTTTTTGGTAGGCGTCTAGAAAGGATTGCGAGGATCTCTGTAGACACCTCAGATTTGGTTCCAGCTACGAGTGCGTGATCGTTATCGTGACAAACAACCGTGACCTGCGTGTCGTTTTGCCCAAAGATCTCGCCACCCGCAACGCAGTTAGCGATGACGGCGTCCAGTGATTTTGTAGTCAGTTTTTGTCGCGCGTGCTCAAGAACAGATTCGGTTTCCGCTGCAAAGCCAATCACCAAGGTAGGACGGTTTGGACTAGTAGCGACTGATTGGATAACGTCGGGGTTTTCAACCAATGCGATTTGAGACAAATTGTCTTTCGACTTTTTTAGTTTTTGATCGGAAATGTTCGCTGGACGAGTATCACAGACGGCGGCGGCACCTATAAATAGGTCGACCCCATCAAGCACTGAATGCACGGCAGCGTGCATCTCATTAGCCGTTTCAACATCAATTCGATTCACTCCAGCCGGTGTCTCTAGATGCACAGGACCAGTGATAAGTGTCACTGCGCCGCCGAGACGGTTTGCCGTTTCGGCCAGCGCGAAACCCATTTTACCGGAAGATCGATTGGCCAGATACCTTACAGGATCCAGTGGCTCGTATGTGGGGCCTGCTGTAATGACGACTCGAGTTCCCGCGAGCGGTCCGCGGTTCAGTTTCGCTTCGAGGGTATCTGCGATATCGAGCGCCTCGCTCATGCGTCCTGAGCCGACATCACCACATGCTTGAATCCCAGAATCCGGTCCGAGAACTTGTGCAACATTAATTAACTGGCCGAGGTTTGCTTGTGTTTGCGGATGTTTCCACATCTGTTGATTCATAGCGGGCGCGATCGCTTTTTCACACGCTGATGCCGTCCAGAGAGTAGTCAGTAGATCTGGAGCGCTGCCCTGCGCTAGCTGCGCCATCGTGTTGGCGGTGCAGGGTGCAACTAGGATAAGATCGGCCCATCTGGCCAGTTCGATATGGCCCATACCGGTTTCTGCTTTGGGATCGAGCATTGAGAGTTTAACTTCACGGCCCGTTAACGCCTGGAAAGTTAAGGCACTCACAAATGCAGTCGCGGCTTCTGTCATCACAACTTGCACAACTGCGCCGCGGCGACCGAGCTCTCTGGCTAGTTCGCAGGCTTTGTAGCATGCGATTCCGCCTGTTACACCAAGCACAACGTGTTTATTTTGAAACCAGGATATATGTGTCACTGACGTTCCCCTGTCACTGAAGCACCAACCATAACATGAGTGTCCCAGAGGGCAGTTGTCAAAATAGCTGTCGATTGGGCCTTGTATGTTCTCCCTAGCGGCGATACTATCCGGATCCGTTTTTTCGGTCTGTACAAAAAGAGGCGGATCAGATTATGTCAAGAGTATGCCAAGTAACAAGCAAAGGCCCCGCAACCGGCAACAACGTGTCGCATTCCAACATCAAGACGAAGCGTCGCTTCCTCCCGAACCTGCATTGGCATCGGTTTTGGGTTGAGTCCGAGAAGCGTTTTGTTCGTCTTCGCGTGTCTACGAAAGGGATGCGCATCATTGATAAATTGGGGATTGAAGCCGTGTTGGCAGATATCCGCTCACGTGGCGAGAAGGTATAAACCATGCGTGATAAAATTAAATTGGTGTCGTCTGCTGGTACAGGTCATTATTACACGACCGATAAAAACAAGCGGAGCACTCCGGACAAGCTTGAAATAAAAAAATACGACCCGGTCGTCAGAAAACACGTGGTTTATAAGGAAGCAAAAATTAAGTAGGGCTTATGCCTGAGCTTCCTGAGGTCGAGACAACGGCGCGTGGTATCGCGCCGTTTCTTGTTGGCCAGTCATTTATTTCAGTTCGAGTTAATCAACCGTCCCTTAGGTGGCCTATCCCAGCTGATTTTTCGCGACGTTTGCTGAATGAATCCTGCCTTTCGGTTTCACGTCGCGCGAAATATCTCCTGATCGAAACAGAAAATACTCAGATATTGTCGCATTTGGGCATGAGTGGATCATTTCGGCTGGTTAGCCCAAATACCCCTTTGAAAATACATGACCATGTGCAGATGCGAATTGGTGACTTGGAGTTAAGATATCACGACCCTCGACGATTTGGGTGTCTTCTTTGGGCAGACTCGGATAGAGCCAGGCAGCTGATCAGTCAACTAGGGCCTGAACCGTTATCAGATGCGTTTAGTGGTAGTTGGTTGTATGAGCAATCAAGACGACGAAGTCTCGCAGTTAAGTCGTTCATCATGACAAATGCTGTCGTGGTTGGTGTCGGCAATATCTATGCGTCTGAGTCACTTTTTCTGTCGGGAATTCATCCCTCAAGAGCCGCAAATCGGATCTCAAAAGATCGGTATGGGGTGTTGGCAGAGGAAATAAAAAAGGTCTTGGCTAGAGCAATCGAATCAGGCGGCACAACGCTCCGGGACTTTGTTAATGGTCAAGGAGAGCCCGGCTATTTTCAACAAACATTATCGGTATACGGTCGCAACGGCGAGCGTTGCCGTCAGTGCGAAGAGCCCATTCAGAGCCGGGTGATTGGAGGTCGAAATAGCTACTTTTGCAGACAATGTCAACGTTAGTGGTTGAAATGCTTCTTTAAAGCTGCCACAACAGGCTGAGGTACAAAAGCCTCTACCTGGCCATCCAGCCGCGCAACTTCTTTAACCAATGTCGATGATATAAAGCTGTAATGCTCGGCGGGGGTTAAGAACAGGCTTTCCAGTTCAGGAGCGAGCTGTTTATTAAGGTTGGCGAGTTGTAGTTCGTATTCATAGTCTGCCACAGCGCGTAAGCCACGAAGAAGAACCCGCGCGCCGACTGCTTGCGCAAAGTTTGCCAGCAGAGTGTGGAAGCCACGGACCTCGACATTATCGAGGTGACCAAGTGATTCTTCTGCGAGGCTGACTCGTATTTCAAGATCAAAGGTCGGCGTTTTGTGCGTCGACCCAGCTACTCCAACAATGACCCGATCAAAAATGCGGGCAGCCCGTTCAACAACGTGAATGTGCCCATTTGTGATTGGATCAAATGTTCCTGGGTAGACGGCAATAGTCATAGTGTTGGTCTCAATAAACGCAGCCAGTCTATGCCTGCTTTCAATTCCCTGATTATCTCAAATCCGTGAAGATTTAAGTCCTGATCGTGTTCGCACTCGATGATGAGACGAGAGTCTGGCTGAACTTTATCGTGAATCCAAGTCAGAAAGTCCTGACTTAACCCAAGGTGGAATGGGGGATCTGCAAAGATGATATCGGCCTTTTTGAACAATTCTCTGGACGCCTGGAATACATCTGAGCAGGTAATGGTTGCTTGTGGGCTGAGTTGGAAGCGTTCTAGATTTTTTTGAAGTTGTCTGGCAATCGCTCTGTCTTTCTCGAGGAAGATGCATTTTGATGCGCCTCGCGATAACGCTTCCAAACCAAGCGCACCGCTTCCCGCGAAACAATCTATCACAATAGCGCCAGGTAACGCTGGCATGAGCCAGTTGAATAGAGTTTCACGCACCCGGTCGGGTGTTGGTCTCAAGCCGTCGCGGTCTAAAACCTCGATTTTTGAACGCCGAAGTGATCCGCCGATAATACGAACACCCGTATGGGCTTTACGTTTGTTCATCTCTCTTTTCATCTGCAAATGCTATCATCTCATCCTGAGTTTTTTAGGATTTCTAAGTGCCATGACATTCGATCCACTTCTGCTTGTTGGAGTCGCTATATTCGTTGCGCTCGTCGTTTGGTTTTTGTTCGGGCGAAAAAAAGCGATATCAGAAGAACCAAAGCAGCCACAGGATAATGCGTTAGAATCGATGAATCATGCCCCTGTGACTGTTGAAAACGCCGAGCCTGTGAGTTTCTTTAGAGCGCTATCACGTTCACGGTCTCAGTTATCAAGTAGTCTAAAGAGCATATTCAGCACCGGTTTTGATGAAGAGATCCGTGAAGATCTTGAAGCGATTCTTCTGTCGTCTGATGTCGGCGTTGATACCACTGACTGGGTACTGGAGACCCTCGAGGAGCGCTCGAGGCAAGACGATGTATCTGACCCCGATGGTCTGTTGAAACTCTTGAAAGATATTTTAGCATCGACCCTGGTTGCATCCACAGTTGCTGTGGATGAGGGCTTGAATAAGCCGCATGTGATTTTGATGGTTGGTGTTAATGGTGTTGGTAAAACGACTACCATAGGGAAGCTTGCGCATCGTTATCAATCCGACGGTCGATCTGTTTTGCTGGCGGCTGGTGACACATTCCGTGCCGCAGCGGTTGAGCAGTTAAAAACTTGGGGTGAGCGCAACAGAGTCCCGGTGATCGCTCAAGATACGGGCGCAGATTCAGCATCCGTTCTCTTTGATGCGTGTGAATCAGCGAAAGCGCGGGGCACTGACATTGTGTTGGCCGATACGGCGGGTCGTCTTCAAAACAAAGCGAATTTGATGAACGAGCTGGAAAAGATTGGCCGAGTGCTTGGTAAGCTTGATATTGGTGCGCCACATCAAGTGCTTCTCGTTTTGGATGCGGGCACAGGCCAAAATGCGATCAGCCAAGCGCGAGAATTTTCGAAAGCAATTCAGCCGACAGGATTGGTTTTAACGAAACTCGATGGCACTGCCAAGGGCGGCATCGTGTTCGCGCTTTCCCGTGAGTTTGGTTTGCCGATCCGTTACGTGGGGCTCGGTGAAAAAGCCGAAGACTTGCGTGCATTCGATGCGGAGGCGTTTGTTGACGCAATGTTTGCGGAGGCTTCCGAGTGATCGAATTTGAGAGCGTTGCCAAAGTATACGATGGCCGACGTCGAGCGCTCTCTGATGTGAACTTCCGCCTTGCACCCGGTGAAATGGCTTTTCTGACGGGGCACTCTGGAGCAGGTAAATCCACTTTACTGCGTTTGATTTTGGGTTTAGAGACGGCATCATCTGGTACCGTTCGTGTGGCAGGAGCCGATCTATCAACATTATCAGGTGAAAAGCTTGCGCGTTATCGACGACGCGTTGGCGTGGTGTTTCAAGACCCTAATTTGGAAGAGGACTTATCTGTTTTTGATAACGTCGCATTACCGCTTCGTATTTCTGGATTCAACGAATCAGAAATTCCAAAACGAGTCAAAGCAGCGTTGTCTCGAGTGGACCTATCGGATCAGGCGAGCGCTAGTCCACACGTATTATCTGGCGGCCAGCAACAACGTGTAGGTATCGCTCGAGCAATCGTACATCGACCTGCTTTATTGGTAGCCGATGAGCCAACAGGAAACCTTGATCCAGAGCTTTCGGCACGGGTGATGCGCATGTTTACCCAATTTCAGCAGTTGGGCGTCACCATTTTAGTTGCGACGCACGAACGTGCTGTTGTTGAGTCTCTGCCATTTCGTCGATTAGTTATAGAAAACGGGACTCTTATATCTGATGGCATGGGAGCGAATTAATGAGCCGTTGGATTTTAGATCACATTCGGGCGGCTCATGACGCATGGAAGCGCACCTCTGATCGATTAACTCAGTTTGTTATTTTGGTTAGTCTACTTGGAATTTTACTAGCGATCCCCGGTTGGCTCGCGCAGATTTGGCTTGGAATGGTCTCTCTCGTGCCCGAAGATGCTGTCCGGAGTGAGGCGATTGTATTTCTAAAACAGGAGCTCGACATTGAGGCAAGAATTGACCTAGAGCGTGCGCTTGCTGAAATGCCAGATATTGACCAGATCATTTTTGTACCGAGGAGCGCTGCACTTGAGCAACTGAGTGCACAGGATGGGTTGGGGCCAATCGCAGACTTAAAGAGCAATAATCCTCTGCCGGACGCATTTCGTGTTAAATTCTCCGCTCAAGGCGTTGAGTCACGCGAAAATCAAGTTGTTGAGTCGCTTACATCTGATCAACGCATATTTGCGCTAAGATATTATCCCTCGACACGCATTCAATATATGTCTTTGGTAGAGACGCTAGGCTTTTTAGGTATTGGCTTATCGGCGTTGACCGTTATTGGGGTTCTGATGGCTGTGTTTTTGGTTGCGGCTGCTGATGTTGTAGACGATCGTCGTCGGATTAAGCTCTATACCCTTTTGGGGGCACCTCGCCATTTCATCAGACGACCTTATTTGTATCGGGCGACGTTGCTTGGAATTTTAGCTGGTTTGACTGCATGCCTTGTGATTTCCCTCTTAAATGAGGTAATGTCCACGACCCTTGCATCGAATTTGAGGGCCTTGGATAGGCGGCTTGAGGATTTTCCCACGGACGGTCGGATACTCATAGGTGTTGCTTTAACTGCAATACTGGCGAGTTGGATCGGTGCAGAGCGTGCTGTCAGTCGACAATTGAGAGCTCTTCATTAGTGACAAAAGGGCGCGAATTGCGGGCGATTTTTGGCATAGAGGAACTAAAAACGGCTATACTTTCCTATATACTAATACAATAGTCTAAACAAGGAGGTCGGTGACGTTATTCATGCGCGAGCTAGATGAAGCGAGGTGTTTTGTGCCTAAAAAATCGAATTTACCTGTAGAAGTATTACTACCAGGAGGTCAGATTGAGGCCTACGTTCAGGCCGTAAGTCAGATTCCTATTTTGACCGCGGAAGAAGAAAAAGAAATTGCTGATCGTTTGTATTACGACAACGATCTTGACGCCGCACGTTCGTTGGTTATGTCACATTTGCGCTTTGTAGTTCATATTGCGCGCAGCTATTCTGGATACGGCTTGCCTCAGGCAGATCTAATTCAAGAAGGCAACGTAGGTTTAATGAAGGCTGTGAAGCGTTTTAACCCTGAGATGGGAGTTCGTTTGGTGTCTTTTGCGGTGCATTGGATTAAAGCCGAGATGCATGAGTATATTTTAAAAAATTGGCGGATTGTCAAGGTTGCAACCACTAAGGCCCAGCGCAAGATGTTTTTCAACCTTCGGAGCGCTAAGAAAAGGTTGGCTTGGTTCACTGCCGATGAAGTTAAGAGTGTTGCTAATGACCTTGGGGTTAGCGAAGAAGTTGTCCGTCAAATGGAAGGCCGCCTTGCTGCGCAAGACATGGCGTTTGACGGGTATACAGACGATGATGACGATTTGTCGATGTCTCCCTCGCAGTATCTTGAAGCATCAGACGCTGATCCTGCCCAAATTTTGGAAAGACAGGACTGGACAAAGGACACAACGGATCGCCTTTACACAGCATTAGCGAACTTGGATGATCGAAGTAAAGACATTTTGGCTTGCCGTTGGTTGGCCGATCAAAAAGCGACTCTGCACGAGCTAGCTGGTAAGTATAATGTTTCTGCGGAACGCATTCGTCAGCTTGAGAAGAATGCGATGAAAAAGGTAAAAACAGCGCTTGTTGCTTAAATGAACGGATGTTTTTCGAAAAAGGCCGCTCACGCGGCCTTTTTTATTCAAGGAACACACATGCAAATATTGGTGAATGGCGAGTTTGAACAGATCGAACCCCAAAACCTAGAAAGTTATCTGACTGATAAGTCATTGCTTGGTCGCCGCATTGCGGTTGAGCGGAATGGTGACATTGTCCCTAGGTCACAATTTACTAATGTCGTAATAGAAGATGGTGATGTGCTTGAGATAGTGCATGCTATTGGAGGAGGTTAAGTGGCAGATAGAATTCAGGTAGGTTCATACACGCTGAAATCCCGGTTGCTTGTGGGCACTGGAAAATATCGTGATCTGGATGAAACAGGTCATGCCATTGAGGCAAGTGGTGCTGATGTGGTCACCATGGCGGTTCGCCGGACCAATTTAGGCCAAAACCCAAACGAACCAAACTTACTGGATGTGATCTCTCCCGATCGGTACACACTTTTACCAAACACAGCCGGATGCCATACGGCAGACGACGCGGTGCGAACTTGTCGACTTGCGCGTGAATTATTAGATGGCCATAACCTTGTGAAGCTTGAGGTCATTTCAAAGTCTCGGACTTTGTATCCAGATGTGGTCGAAACATTGAGCGCTGCTCGTACGCTTGTCGAAGATAATTTTGAAGTTATGGTCTATACATCAGATGACCCGTTGATTGCACTTGAGCTCGAAGTGATTGGCTGTGTTGCTGTGATGCCGCTTGGCGCACCGATTGGTTCAGGACTTGGTTTACAAAATTCATACAACATCCGCGAGATCCTCGAAAATTTGAAGGTGCCCGTGATTGTCGATGCCGGGGTAGGCACCGCATCCGACGCGACTGTGGCGATGGAGCTTGGTTGCGAGGGTGTCTTGATGAATACCGCGATCGCAGAAGCGAAAGACCCAGTCAAAATGGCGCAAGCGATGCGACTTGCCATCGAAAGTGGGCGTCTTGCCTATGAGGCTGGACGGATGCCGAGAAAACGTTATGCCGATGCATCAAGCCCCGAGACCGGTTTGATTGAATGATTGAAGAAGCGCAAAAACGGACTATTCGGAGCTTTGTACTCCGCACAGGCCGCATGACCGATGCGCAAGATAAAGCCTATCAAACCCTATGGGATGAGTATGGGCTCGTTTGTAACCATCATCGACTCGATTTGCCGAAAACATTTGGTCGGGCGGCCCCGGTTGTGTTTGAGATTGGTTTTGGCATGGGTGATTCCTTGTTGAGGCAGGCGATTAATGAACCCGACCGTAATTTTGTTGGTGTTGATGTACACAGGCCTGGCGTGGGTCGCCTAATGAATGAAGCGAAAAAGGCCGGCGTTACAAACCTTCGGGTGATCTGCGAGGATGCCGTAGCGGTTTTGTCAGTCGGACTAGTGCCCCAGTCGCTAGACGGTGTGCAAATATATTTTCCGGATCCGTGGCATAAAAAACGTCATCACAAGCGACGCATCGTACAACCCAATTTTATAAGTCTACTTGCAGATCGCGTGCGTGTAGGAGGATTTTGTCATTTAGCCACCGATTGGGCGCCTTATGCTGAATGGATGGTTGAGGTATTTAGAAATTCTGCGGCTTGGCACAACACCTCTGAGGAAGGCGATTTTGTAACGCGTCCAGTACGTCGTCCGACCACAAAGTTTGAGGCTCGTGGCGAGCGTTTAGGGCATGATGTTTTTGATCTTGTTTACGAGAGAAAGATCTCAGATTAGCATCTCCAAAATGTGGTTAAGGTGCCGCCAACCAAATCTCGATGCCTGAAAACGCTCTGGTTTAAGCAAACCTAATCGGTCCGCTTCCATCAAATGTGTTGTCCGAAACTCGATGGGATCAAGCCCGGTCCTCTCTTGAAAATACGTATAAGAGATCCCTGATTTTAATCGCAGGCCATTCATCAAACACTCAGCTCCCCGATAGCCATCCAAAATCGGCCGTTCAGTCGCATAAAAATTAGTGCGAGCGAGGTAATTTGATGGCTGTCTTGTCCGTTGTGTACGCATGAATCCACGCTCGGATGTAATTTTTCCATGTGAGCCTGCGCCAATTCCAAGGTAGTCACCGAATTCCCAATAATTCACGTTGTGTTTGACCTCTTCGCCTGCCTTGGCAAAAGCAGACACCTCATAGTGTTGAAGTCCCATCGAGTTTATGGCCTCGTAGCCAACTGCTTCGGTGGCCTCGAGAGTCTCCTCTTCAGGAAGTTTGGGGGGCTTTGAGTAAAAGGCGGTGTTTGGCTCGATCGTGAGTTGGTACCAAGATAGATGGCTTATCTCGAGATCTCGGACAATGTTGAGATCTTCAAGTGCAATAGCGGGTGTTTGGCCTGGAGTCCCGTGCATGAGATCAACATTGAGCCGCGTGAATCCGATTGCTTTTGCGTGCTCGATCATCGCCACAGCTTGGTCTCTGTCATGGATGCGCCCCAGTGCCTTGAGAACCCCCTGGTTAAAGCTTTGTACGCCGACCGATAGTCGATTGATTCCTAAATCGTGATAGCCGCTCAGGTGCCCTAAATCCAACGTTCCTGGATTGGCCTCGAGAGTGATTTCGGTGATATCGGAGACTAAATTAAGATCCTTGAGTCGCTGAAAGAGTGGTTCGAGGTGCTGCGGTGGAAAAAGGCTTGGGGTCCCTCCACCAAAGAACAATGAAACGAAAGGAATTGATCCATAGCGCTCGAGGTCTGCCTCTAGATCATGAAGCAATGCGCGCCCATATCCGGCAAAGTCAGGATTTCCTTGTTCATGGCTATTAAAATCACAGTAGGGACATTTTTTAATGCACCAGGGAATGTGGATGTAGAGCGCGCGCGGTAGGGGTTTCAAGTCAGGAGCGATCTAAGTTCGCAGACAGCAAGCCCTCGATGACTCAGCTTATTTTTCGTTTCTGAGTCGAGCTCAGCAGCCGTCTGATGAAGCCCATCCGGGAGAAAAATGGGATCATAACCGAATCCACCTTCGCCACGGGGTGAGTTAATAATCTGTCCGTACCAACGACCGATGACAACAACCGGATCTGGATCGGTTGAATGACGGACTAGGGCGAGTGCACAAATATAATGCCCTTCACGATCCAATCCGCTGAGATTCTTCATGCGATCCAGTAACAGATTCAGATTATCCTGGTCAGACGCATGGCTTCCCGCGTAGCGCGCTGAATATAAACCAGGAGCGCCGTCGAGTGCAGGGACGACGAGCCCGGAATCATCGGCCAAACTTGGAATTTGCGTTATCGCTGACGCGTTACGGGCTTTCAATAGCGCGTTTTCAATGAAACTGAGTCCAGTCTCTTCTGGTGGATCCACACCAAGATCGGTCTGTGGGACTACTTCCGTTCTATAGTCAGAAAAGAGCTTTGAAAACTCGTGGAGTTTTCCCCTGTTTCCGCTGGCTAAAACCAGCCTACTATCAGTCCACATACACTCGGTGTTTGAAGTTAATATCAATAGCCTTTGCGTTCTCTGGAATCACCTCCAGAATAATTTGGATTTCTTCTTCGCTGGTCACCCGCACAGGTGCAAGGTAATAGATTGCATCTTCTCCCTCATCAATCTCACGAAAGGTGAGTGTTTGCGTTTGTCCTAGTAGATTCTTTGAGAAACCAGTTACAGATGCCGCGACCGCCCCACGGGCTTGCCCATCAGCCTGGACTTCTAAAATAACGATGTTAATCAGTGCTTGGCGACGGCTTCGCTCAAAACCATACATCCCAGCAACATCTTGAGTTAAAAATGTGGATGGAAAGGGTTGGATTTGCACCTCAAACCCCTGGTCCCGGACAACCTCAGTGGCACATGCACTTAAGGTGGTCAACCAGCACGAGAGGGCTAGGATCATCTGTCGCATTATGATTCCTTGGTCAGTCGATAAACAGCAACTTCACCGAAGAGATTCGGCCAAACTGTGCCGAGCCAAGTCCGGTTGCCCGATAGATTCGAAGTATCTCTGTCGAGAATTCGAATGGACAACGTTCGACAGAGCTCCTCGAAGTCTCGGAATGTTGAGAGATGGATGTTTGGTGTGTCGTACCATGGGTTTGGAAGTTGCGGGTTCACTGGCATATGGCCCACTAGGCCCAGTTGGATTCGGTTCCTGATATAAGCAAAATTAGGGAAAGTTACAACCGCCTCTCGGCCAACGCGAAGCATTTCAGCCAACGCGAGATCAGGTCGGCGAACAGCCTGCAGCGTTTGAGTCATGATGACGGTATCAAACTGTTGATCGTTAAAGTTGGATAGGCCTTTGTTTAAATCTTGCTGAATCACACTGAGGCCCAAATCAAGACAATTCGTAATTTTATCGGGGTCTAATTCAAGACCTAATGCGTCAATTGCATGTGTTTCAATTAATTGCGCGAGCAGTCTGCCGTCGCCACAGCCGAGATCGAGAACGCGTGAATCCTTTGCGATCCAATCCGGGATTCGATAAGAGTTCGAATTCATAGCGCCTTCCCCAAATCATGATGCACACGATCCATGAACGCTTTAAAAATCTGTCCGTATGTGTTGTCGGGTATAAGGAATGCATCGTGCCCATGCGCGGATTCGAGTCGCGTGTAGCTGACTGGTTTTCCTGCCTGAATCAGTGCATCGACAATCTCCTCAGACCGGGACGGAGAGAAGCGCCAATCGGTTGTAAACGAAAGAATAAGGAACTTACACCGCGTTGCGCTCAGTATTTGAGATAACGGGGTTGATTCATTAACGGTTGGATCAAAATAGTCGAGTGCTCGCGTCATAAGAATATAGGTATTGGCATCGAAGCGGCCACTGAACTGTTCGCCCTGATATCGAAGGTATTGCTCTACGGCAAAGTTGACGCCCTCAGCATCACGATCCTCGCGGGGAAGGTTTCGGCCAAATTTCTCACCCATCGAGATATCAGATAAATAGGTAATATGTCCGACCATCCTCGCTAAACCGACGCCAGATGCTGGAATGACATCGTGATCTGCATAGTTGCCATCAAAGAAATTTGGATCTCGCATAATTGCTTGTCTTGCGACTTCATTGAACGCAATATTTTGCGCGGTCAGTCGCGGAGCGGCGGCGATAATCGCCGCGGATCCCAATCTTTCCGGATATGTAATCGACCACTGTAGGGCCTGCATTCCACCCAGTGAGCCACCAACAACTGCAGCAAACTTTTCAATTCCTAAATAATCAGCGAGACCCGCTTGTGCATGTACCCAGTCGAGCACGGTGACTTCTGGAAAAAAAGGTCCATAGACTTTGCCAGTTTCAGGGTTGATCGATAAGGGACCCGTGGACCCTGAGCAACCCCCCAAATTATTTGAGCTGACAACGAAAAATCGATTGGTATCGATACACTTTCCCGGTCCAATGTAGTGATTCCACCAACCGGGTTTATTTGGTTCTGATTCATGATATCCGGCAGCGTGATGATCGCCACTCAAAGCATGACAGACTAAGACGGCATTAGATTTGGCTGCATTTAAAGTCCCGTATGTTTCGACTATCAGGTCATAACGAGACAAATATCCTCCCCGCTCGAGCTTGAGCTTTGTTTCAAAGGGGATAATTTCGGGGGTGACAATCCCGAGTGATGCCGCCATTAACTGATTCCAACGAAGAATTGGGCCACTGTTTGTGACAGGCCTAGGGACCGTGCTGGACCTCGAATAACCATGGCTTCAAGTAGATTAATCGCCACAAATAGCAAGATTGGCGATAGATCGAGGCCACCAAGATCGGGAATAATTTTTCTGAATGGGGTAAGAAACGGTTCTGATAATTGATACAGAAGCTCAGCGCCTGGATGAGAGGCACTTGGCGCTAGCCAAGATAGGATAATCATACCAAGTAACGCGTAAAACACGAGATTAATCATCACCCCGAATACGGACAGGATTGACCAAACGATGAGCTGTGCGATGCCTGGCATCCCACCAAGCAGAAACAGACACAGCCCTGCTCCTAAAGCCTGGACGACGATCGCTGCAAATAAGATCCCGAGATTCACGGATCCAATTGTCGGGAGGCCACTAAACAAGGAAGTCAGCGGGGCGGTGAAACGATTTACGCCTTGGGAAATTGGGTTATAAAAATTTGCCTGGGCCAATTGCAGTAGAAAGCGAAGGGCTACAAGCGCGACGACAACCGAAACTATCGTGTTGAGAACGTAAAAAATCAGATTTGCTTCCATGTGACTCTCTTTGTCCGAGGCCTAGCCTAACGTAATTTTTAGGGTGCGTCTTCGGATAGCTCGCCCGCGCGATCACGGGCCGCAATCAGCGCGCGATCGATCAGATCTGCGAAGTCACCTTCATCGAAAACATTCAAAGCGGCTTCCGTTGTCCCACCTGGCGATGTGACTCTCTGTCGCAACACATCAGGACCCACATCTAATCGTTCAACCATCCCGGCAGCGCCTTTCGCTGTCTGGGTTACTAGAGCTCTGGTAACCTCTGGCGACAGTCCAAGTCGGACACCCGTGTTGATTAAATATTCGATCATCAGAAAGAAGTATGCTGGGCCAGATCCGGAGACTGCCGTTACGGCGTCGATCGCCTGCTCGTTCGGTACCCATAACGCGTGACCACATGTGTCAAAAATCTCTTGGACAGCGGTTTTAATATCTTCGTTTAGCAATTGGTCCGAAACCAACGCTGACATCCCTTCACCAATTAAAGCAGGCGTATTAGGCATCACTCGTACGACTGGATTTTGTGCATCATTTAATCGATGACGAATATTCTGAATGGTAATCCCCGCTGCAATTGAGATGATCACATGAGTTACTTTGAGTGAATTAACAAGATCCGTTAACACGCTATCCATGATTTGTGGCTTCACGGCAAGCACAACAAGATGAGCCTGTGCCATGACTGGAGCACTGTCTGCGAAGCTGGTGATGCCCATTGTGGTGAGCACCTGTCTACAGTCTTGGTTTGGGTCAGAGACTAAAATATCACTGGATGATCGCCCACTTTTTAACAACCCAGTGATGATGGCTTGGGCCATGTTACCGCCGCCAATAAATCCAATCTGATCGTTCATACTGTATCCTTTGGAGGTCTTGCTCCGAACAATGCAGTTCCGACTCGCACCATGGTGCTTCCCTCGATCACAGCAAGTTTTAAATCGTTGGTCATACCCATCGAAAGCGTATCAAAAATCTCCGGTACTGGGTGGTCATGTTTCAACTGATCAAACAGTGATTTCAGCTTTTGGTGGGCGCGCTTTAGCTCGTCTTCGCTCACGGGGTCTGGAATCGACATTAGCCCACGCAGTCTTAGGTTAGGTAATCTCCAAATGGCGTTTGCTAACAAGTTTACATCATCGAGGGCTACGCCTGACTTGGTCTCTGAGAGGTCAACATTGACCTGTATCAGGACGTTTAGGGGGCTACCTGTACGGGCTTCGTTGAGCCGTCTCGCTATTTTTTCACGTTCAATGGTATGCACCCAGTCGAATTCATTTGCAAGGATTTTTGTTTTGTTACTCTGGATATGACCGATGTAATGCCACTCGATATCAAGGTCTCTGAGAGCGTGGATCTTATCGATAGCCTCCTGCATGTAGTTTTCGCCAAACTGTTTTTGCCCAAGCCGAAAGAGCGCCTCAACATCAGACGCTGGCTTTGTCTTGGACACTGCGAGCAAACGAACTGAATCAGATCGCCGATTTCCGTCGGCTTCCGCATCTCGAATAGCAGACTCGATCTGTGCAAACCGATGGCCGAGTTCAGTAATGCGATCCATCATCACAGAGCGATGTGTCGTCCGTTAATCCAGGATCCGAGCACACGTCCTGGCAGAGTTTGCCCAAATAATGGACTATTGGTACCGGAACTTAACCAATGATCTTGATCAAAAGTCGTTGAGCCGTTCGGATCAAGTAGTACACAGTCTGCTCGGTTGTCGAATTGAATTGACCCAAGCTCATGCTGTTTGATTACTTGGGCTGGTTTACAAGTCATTGCTCTTAACGATTGCTCAAATGCGAGCTCGCCGCTTTGATCAAGCTTTAGTAAGAGCTGCATCGTGCCCTCGATATGACTCATTCCTTGCTCCGTCTCCGGGAACGGTGCGAGTTTGGCTCCAGGCTCATGAGGCGAGTGATCAGAGACGATCAAATCGATTGTTCCGTCGATGACGCCGGCGATCAGTGCCAGCCGATCGTCTTCCGAACGCAATGGACGCTCAAGATGAAAATTCGGATCGAGATTGACGATGGCATGTTCTGAATAGACCAGGTGCCCTAGCGTAACATCACAGCTGATCTGCAGACCTTTCGCTTTGGCCTCTCGAATGCGGGTTACTGACACCCCGGAAGTGATGCGCGAGAAGTGTGCACTTACTCCTGTGGCTTCGACTAGGTCAAGATCAGCTCCTAGACCAAGCGTTTCCGACAGCGGAGAATTCAGCGAGAGACCAAGCCCAGTCCCGATTTTCCCTGCATGTGCACATCCTCCAGAAAAGTCACGTGATTCAGAATCCAATATCACGCGGATATCGAGGCTTTGAGCATATTTCAGCGCATTGAATTCTATTTTTCTTGAACCGAATGGGCGATTACCTTGCGCCAGAGCGACGCACCCCGCGTCGACAAGTGCGGCCATCTCAGATAAGTGATTCCCCTCACCACCTTGGGTTAGCATCGCAGTCGGCAATACTCGGCAATGTCCTGATGCCTTGGCACGTTCGAGGACGAGGCGAACATCAGCCGGGGAGTCAACAACGGGGTCTGTGGTTGGAGTGGCTACCACTGTCGTCACCCCACCGGCAACTGCCGCCCGTGTCTCTGAGGCGATCGTGCCTTTGTGTTCAAGACCCGGCTCTCTCAAGTTGACTCTTAAGTCGATCAGCCCTGGTACAAGCCAGGCTGCCTTTCCATCAATCTCTGTCGCATCAGTCAGGGTTCTTGGATCAACGAATACACCTCGCTCGATGCCGACCTCCGAAGCTCCATGTAGGGGGCTGCCCGGTGAGATAATCTGAACATTTCGGATGGCCGTACTCACGAGTGAGCTCCTTGCTGCGTCGACAATGTCATTGCCATGACGGCCATTCGGATAGCAATTCCGTTGGTCACTTGATCGAGGATGACGGCCTGGCGTCCATCGGCAACCTCATTGGCGATCTCTACGCCGCGGTTGATCGGTCCTGGGTGCATCACGATGGCGTTATCTCTTGCGAGCTTGAGGCGCGCCTCAGTCATTCCATAGAGATTAAAAAACTCACGCTCACTAGGCAGTAATGCATTACTCATACGCTCTTTTTGAAGTCGGAGCAGGACCACAACATCGACACCGCTCAGACCAGCTTCAGTGGTGTGGAAGGTACGCACACCCAGATGTCCGAGATCGGAAGGGAGTAGAGTACCGGGACCGATGGCTCGAATATCGGGACAGCTCATGCCACGAAGGCCATGGATTAAAGATCGAGCGACACGCGAGTGCTTTAAGTCACCAATAATAGCGACCGACAGATTTTCAGGGTCCCCTTTATGCTTGCGGATTGTCATTAAGTCCAAGAGTGCCTGGGTGGGGTGTGCATGTGTTCCATCGCCCGCATTTATGACAGCGATATTTGGAGTCACTCGGTTAGCGATGAAGAAAGGTGCGCCCCCCGCACTATGGCGAACAACGAAAAGATCTGCCTGCATCGCCTCAAGATTTTTTAGGGTATCGAATAGCGTTTCCCCTTTAGATGCGGAGCTTGTTCGAATGTCGAGGGTAACCACATCCGCACTCAGTCTGTGTGCAGCGATATCGAACGTTGTTCGCGTACGTGTGGAATTTTCAAAAAACAAATTCACAACGGTTTTACCACGCAGAAGAGGGACCTTTTTTACCGGCTGTCCTTGTGAAGAGAGGAATGTTTCAGCGGTATCGAGAAGTTCAGTGATGAGGGGTTTTTGAAGACCTTCGGTCGTCAGGAGATGTTTCAATCGTCCGTCTGAGGTGAGTTGGAGCGCAGCTGGACCGTGCATGGCGTTCCTTATTACGAGTCCGGGGTAATGAGCGCTAGAGGCTCGGGTCCGACGAGTTTACACCGCTCAACCCCTTCCTCGCCAAGAGATTCTCCAAGGAAAGTTGGCTCGATCGGTAATTCGCGGCCCCCGCGGTCGAACAAAATACCGAGATCGATTGTACCTGGGCGGCCATAATCAAACAGAACATTGAGGGCTGCGCGGATTGTGCGGCCGGTGAAAAGCACGTCGTCGATGAGCAAGATATTCTCGCCATTCAACTGCTGTGGCATCCGGTCTGTGGTCCCGGACCGTTTGAGCCCACTAGTCTCGAAGTCGTCACGATAAAGAGAAATATCGAGCATTGCAGGCTCGTTCCATTGCAGGGCTTCGCATAGGCGTGTCGCGACCCAAGCGCCACCGGTATGGATGCCAACCACCAATGGGGTGCCTCTGTGGTAGGCGTTATCAACCTGGTTGATTAGATTACGAAGTGCGTTTTCAGTCGCTCTCTGGGATCGAACCTCATGCATGTTGCGCTCCCAGCCAGCGCTCAAGGATTACGCTTGCTGCTGTTGCATCAAGTTTTCCATCTTGATCGCTAGCTTTGCCCTTGTAATTTAGGTATTCGCGAGCTTCTCGAGTACTGTGGTACTCATCAATAAACGCCACTTCTACACCGAATCGTCCATGGATGCGTTGGCCGAATTTTTTCGCATACTTAGCCACCTCACTCACTGTCCCGTCTTCATGTAATGGTAGTCCAACGACGACGATATCGGGCCTCCATTCATTTAGGAGCTCTTCAATCGCATCCCATCGAGGTGTTCCGTCTTTGGCCGGTATGGCCATAAGGGGGGTCGCTGATTGGGTCAGAGTTTGTCCGGTTGCAACCCCGATACGAGACAGCCCATAGTCAAAGCCGAGTGCTAACGGCATTAGGCGTGGCCCGCACCTTGTGCTAATTGAATTGGATCGATGCCAAGTTGAGCCAATGCAGCACGCTGTCTATCCGTGGTCGGAATCTGAAAAACAACGTCTGAGTTCCAGGGTACGTTGATCCAGGTATTTGCGGCCATTTCTGATTCCAGTTGGCCCTCAGACCAGCCTGAGTACCCTAAAATGAAAATAGCATCGCCTTGATTCAATGCATTGGTCGCCAGTGGTAATACCTCAGGACTTGAAGCGAGATAGAGCCCATTGAGTACCTCAACGACATCCTCTGTGATTGGATGGTTGGAAAGTAAGAATCCTCGCTGAGGTTCTACCGGTCCCCCAGTCATGACTGGCACATCAGGATCCAGTGAGTCTGCTGATTCGAGGCCTAGTTGTTCAAATATTTCCTGAACCGAGAATTCGGTTGTTTTATTTACAATAAATCCCATCGCACCTGATTCACCGTGTTCACACATCAGCACTAGTGCGGAGTCAAAAACACCGTCTTTGAGGTCGGGCGTTGAGACTAAAAATTGGCCATTCAATGTTGTTTGGCCTGAATCATCGCTCATGGATTGGATCTCTTTCGTGGCTTCGTCGGGTTAGTTTAGCTCACTCATCGAAAAGTGCTTCGAAAAAGTTTTGCCCGATCGTCGTACCGGCTTGAGCATCAATCTCACGAACACAGGTCGGGCTCGTTACATTGATTTCCGTCAAGTGGCCGCCGATGACGTCGAGTCCAACAAATAATAAACCCCGCTCGCGCAGAGCGGGACCAACAGCTTTGGCGATCTCTCGTTCACGATCTGAGATGGGCATCGTAACTCCTCTTCCGCCAGCGGCTAAGTTACCACGCGTTTCGCCCTGGGATGGGAACCGTGCGAGAACGTGCGGTATCGGTTTACCGTGCAGCACGAGAACGCGCCGGTCACCGTCGATGATTTCTGGCCGATACTCTTGCGCCATTACCAGCCGCGACTCGTTTGGAGAAAGAGTCTCTAGCACTGCTCCAAGATTTAAGCCATCTGCGGTGATCCGGAAGATTCCAGAGCCACCCATGCCATCGAGCGGTTTAAGAATGATGTCGCCCTGCATTTTTTGGAACGTCCGAATGTCTTCGTGTTTTGATGAGACGACTGTCTTCGGCATCAACTCGCTGAATTCTGTCGCGAACAGTTTTTCATTACAGTCGCGAATCGCTTGTGGGTCGTTAACCACCTGTATACCCAAGTTTTTAGCTCGTTCTAAAATGTGAGTGCCGTACAAATATTCGCTATCAAATGGTGGGTCTACGCGGATTACAACGATATCTAAGGTGGTGAGTAATATCTTAACAGGGTCTCCCAATACGGCAAAATTTTCCGCTATCCCATCGGTGACTCTGACTTCTTGCATGATGCCTTTCGCGTCACCGTGATCAAGACAGAGTCCGTGTTTCGGGAGATATACAATCTCATGCCCAAGTTCTTGTGCCGCGAGCATTAGAGCAAAACTAGTGTCCTTATGAGGCTTAATGCTCTCGATCGAATCCATCCAGAATCCAATACGCTTTTTGTGTGTTTCCACGCTCTTTCCTAGTACTGGCCGTATTGCTGTCCGAGCAAAGTAAGACCAACAATCGCTGCGGTCTCGGTTCTCAGTATTCTGGGGCCAAGTGACATCGGTTTCACCTGCTTTTTGTATAGAAAATCCAGTTCTGCATCACTAAAACCACCCTCGGGGCCAATCAGTAAGAGTGCCTCATGGTCGGGATTGATCTGCATTGAGTCAGTTGCTGGATGCGCGACAATTGTTTGTCCAGGTAGTGCGAGTTCATTCAGTTGCCGCGGTTCACGAAGTACAGGAACCCAATCATTGTTTGACTGTTCACAGGCGCTCACGAGGATTTCTTTCCAGTGATCCCGCTTTTTTTCGAGTCGGTCTGCCTTCGGTGGTGAATCAGTGAATTGAGTAATGATCGGTTGAATTGCGCTCACACCAAGCTCGGTAGCTTTTTGTAACGCCCAATCAAGGCGATCATATTTAATCAACGCAAGACCAAGTGTCACTGGAAGCCTCTGGTCTGGACTTTCGGTGATGGCCATGAGTTCAATTGTTGTTTCGCGCTTACGGATCTCTTTGACAGTTGCCTCGCATGTGCGGCCACAACCGTCAAAAAGTCGAATGATTTGACCTGGTTTCGCGCGTAAGACGCGAGACAGATAGTGGTGGTTACGTTCAGATAAACTCACCTCGTCTGTCGCGTGACCGATGGTATCCGCATACAGACGAGGTGTTCTCATGGTTAGTACTTGTAGGCTTCTGGTTTAAATGGGCCTTCGACTGATACACCAATGTACTGTGCCTGATTTTCGGTCAGTTTGGTGATGACACCACCAAAGCCTTCGACCATGTACCTTGCTACTTCTTCATCAAGGTGCTTTGGCAGCACTTCAATCTGAATGTTGTCCGCTTTGTCAGCGTCGGCCAGCTTCGCGAAGCCGCGCTGATACATTTCTATCTGCGCAAGAACTTGGTTGGCAAATGATCCATCCATTATCCGAGATGGATGGCCAGTGGCGTTGCCTAAGTTCACAAGACGGCCTTCTGCAAGTAACAATAAATAGTCATCCCGCGCATCGGAGCGGAAGACCTGATGTACTTGGGGCTTCACCTCTTCCCAAAGCCAGTTTTTGCGCATGTATGTGGTGTCAATTTCGTTATCGAAGTGACCAATGTTACAGACGATCGCGCCTTTTTTTAGGCATTGAAGCATCGCACTGTCGCACACATCGATGTTGCCGGTTGTCGTCACGAGCACGTCAGTGTCGTCGAGGAGCCGTGTATTAATATCTTGAATTTCCCCTGTTTTGAGGCCGTCACGGTACGGGCTGACAACTTCAAAGCCATCCATGCAAGCCTGCATTGCGCAAATTGGATCGGATTCGGTGACCCGAACAATCATTCCCTCTTGACGGAGACTCTGCGCTGAGCCCTTGCCCACATCGCCGTAGCCAATGACGAGTGCACGTTTACCTGAGAGGAGCATGTCCGTGCCACGTTTCAGTGCGTCATTGAGTGAGTGACGGCAACCGTACTTGTTATCGTTTTTTGACTTGGTAACGGCATCATTGACGTTAATTGCTGGAATCTTCAGCTCACCATTGTTCAACATTTCGACTAAGCGATGGACGCCTGTTGTTGTCTCTTCAGTGACGCCATTGATGTTAGCTAGCATCTCTGGATATTTCTCGTGGACCATCGCAGTTAAATCACCGCCATCATCAAGAAGCATGTTTGCATCCCATGGCTTGCCATTTTCTAGGATGGTCTGCTCAACACACCATTCGCCTTCTTCGTTGGTTTGGCCCTTCCATGCGTACACAGGGATACCCGCGGCAACGATCGCCGCTGCCGCTTCATCCTGTGTTGAAAAGATATTGCAAGAGCTCCAGCGAACTTCGGCACCGAGTGCAACGAGTGTCTCGATCAACACAGCGGTTTGCACAGTCATATGAATACAGCCGATGATCTTTGCGCCCTTCAAAGGCTGCTCGGCGGCATATTTGTCTCGGAGACGCATCAAGGCTGGCATTTCGTTTTCAGCCAGGCGGATCTCTCTGCGTCCCCAATCTGCCAACGACAGATCCTTGATTTTGTAATCGCCTTTCAATAGGTCGTTCGGTAGTGCGCTCATAATATTGCCTCTTTGATACTTAAAGCTTCGCAGCTGCGTCAGCTAGTGCTTGCGCGCGATCCGTGCGCTCCCAGGTTAAATCCAAATCATCACGTCCAAAATGGCCATATGCGGCTGTCGGACGGTAAATTGGTCGATTCAAGTCCAGCATGGTGGAGATCGCTCTCGGGCGTAGATCGAAGTGTGCACGGACCAGCTTATCCAAGTGCGCGTTGCTGAATTTTGATGTGCCAAATGTTTCGACACGAATCGATGTCGGTTCTGCCACGCCTATTGCGTATGACACTTGGACTTCACAGCGGTCAGCAAGGCCGGCAGCAACTATATTTTTCGCAACATAGCGTGCAGCGTAGGCTGCTGAACGGTCCACTTTGGATGGGTCTTTCCCGGAGAAAGCACCGCCCCCGTGGCGTGCCATTCCGCCGTACGTATCGACGATAATTTTGCGGCCAGTCAGGCCTGCATCACCGACTGGGCCGCCGATAACAAAACGACCCGTTGGGTTGATGTGGTATTTGGTTTGGTCGGTTAGCCATGCCTCGGGCAGTACAGGTGCAATGATGTTTTCTTTAACTTCGCGTTGCAGTTGCTCTAAGGAGATGTCTTCATCGTGCTGCGTCGAGATAACTACCGCGTCGATGCCCGCGATAGTGTCGCCGTCGTATGCGAACGTGACCTGGCTTTTTGCATCTGGTCGCAGGTAGGGAAGGTCACCATTCTTGCGGACCTCTGCCAGGCGGCGAACCAGGTTGTGTGAATAATGAATTGGAGCCGGCATAAGGCTGTTGGTTTCGTTGGTCGCGTAACCGAACATCAGGCCTTGGTCCCCTGCGCCCTGCTCATGAAATTCTGTTTCATCGACACCCTGTGCAATGTCTTGCGACTGCTTCCCGATGCCATTCAAAACCGCACAGGTATTTCCATCAAAACCGAGCGATGAATGGTCGTATCCGATATCAAGAATCACCTGGCGGATTATGTCCTCGATATCCACCCAAGTATCTGTGCGGACTTCGCCTGAAACTAGAACGAGCCCTGTTTTAACCATCGTTTCAATGCCGGCGCGCGTGTGCTTATCATTTAAAATTAACGCGTCAAGAATCGCATCGGAGATCTGGTCAGCCATCTTATCTGGATGGCCTTCAGATACAGATTCTGAAGTAAAATATGTCCGATTGGTCATTGCAGGAGTCTCAGGCTCGTCACGTAAACATAATTATATAAAGATATCTTTATATGTCAATATTTCCGTATAATCCACGCTTGTGGTTCTTGTCAGGTTTCATAACAATGCCTGTTCTAAATTTGTCTCGGTGATTACAAAGGACGTCATATGACTGACCGCAGGACGCTCGCCAACGCGATTCGATTCTTAAGCATAGACGCTGTCCAGGCAGCGAACTCAGGACACCCGGGAGCCCCAATGGGCATGGCTGATGTGGCCGAAGTACTGTGGCGCGGCGTGCTGAGCCACAACCCGGGAGATCCACAATGGCCCAACCGAGATCGTTTCGTCTTGTCGAATGGACACGGATCCATGCTGATCTATTCATTGCTACACTTAACTGGTTACGATGTCACGATCGACGATCTGAAATCGTTCCGACAGCTTCACTCAAGGACTCCTGGCCATCCTGAGTTTGGCTATACGGCGGGCGTTGAGACAACAACAGGTCCTCTAGGACAGGGACTTGCCAACGCTGTCGGTATGGCTCTCGCCGAGAGAACGTTGGCCGCTCAATTCAACCGAGAACAGTTCCCGATTGTTGATCATTACACCTACTGCTTTGCGGGAGATGGATGTTTGATGGAGGGGGTGAGTCATGAGGTGTGTTCGATGGCCGGGACTTTGGGTCTCGGTAAACTGATTGTTTTTTACGACGACAACGGTATCTCAATCGATGGTGATGTGCGCGGTTGGTTTAGCGATGATACGCCAGCGCGTTTTGAGTCCTACGGATGGCAGGTAATCCGCGGTGTCGACGGACATGACGCTGTAGAGGTAGAGACGGCATTAAGAACAGCTCGTCAGGAAGCGTCCCGGCCGACCCTGATTTGTTGTCGAACCGTGATCGGGTTTGGGTCGCCAAATCTTGCAGGAAGCGAAAAGACACACGGGGCGCCCCTCGGGGATACTGAGATTCGGGCAACCCGTGAAGCGATGGGTTGGTCGAATAGTCCGTTTGAGATTCCGGTTGATATTCAGTCAGCTTGGGATGCCCGGGAACACGGCGCCACAGCGCAGGCTGAATGGGATCAACTCTTTGCGGACTATAAACAGAAGTATCCGGCTTTGGCCTCCGAATTTGAGCGTCGCATCCAAGGTGATCTGCCGGCAAACGCTTTAGCAGATTTCGACCGGGCGATTTCCGATACGCAAGCCGAATCTCCAAATTTTGCGACTCGGAAAGCCTCACAGAACGCGATCGAATTGGTTGCAAAACTACTCCCTGAAACCTTGGGTGGTTCAGCAGATTTGGGACATTCCAACCTGACGGTATGGTCGGACTGCCTGGCCAACAGCAAAGAAAATCCAGGCGGAAACTATGTGCACTACGGTGTCCGTGAGTTTGGTATGTGCGCGCTGATGAATGGGGTAGCCCTACATGGTGGATTCCTTCCGTTTGGTGGCACCTTCCTCATTTTCATGGAATATGCCCGGAACGCTGTACGTATGGCCGGTTTGATGAAGCAACGGGTGATCTATGTCTTTACTCACGACTCGATTGGTCTGGGCGAGGATGGTCCGACACACCAGCCGGTTGAGCAACTGGCAAGCTTACGATCTACTCCAGGGCTGGAGACGTGGCGTCCCTGTGATACCACGGAAACTTTTGTCGCCTGGAAAGAAGCCGTGAGCTATCAAGGACCCACCGCACTCGCACTTTCGCGCCAGGGGCTAGCAAACCAGTCGCGTGACCCACAACAAGTTGCGGACATTGCTCGTGGTGGCTATGTGTTGACGAAAGAAACAGCTTCTCTTGAGTTGATTTTAATTGCCACAGGCTCTGAGGTCGAGTTAGCTGTCGCAGCGGCCGACACACTTGGCGGTGGCACTCGTGTTGTCTCGATGCCCTCCACAAGCCGGTTTGATCAGCAGGACGACGCCTTCCGTGAGTCAATACTTCCCGGATCATGCACCAAGCGGCTAGCGATCGAGGCGGGCCACCCTGATGGATGGTACAAGTACGTTGGACTGAACGGCGACGTCATCGGCATGCGAACCTTTGGCGAATCAGGCCCTGGCGCTGATGTGATGAAACACTTCGGGTTCACTGTCAATCATATCGTCACCAAAGCGAAGGCGCTTTAATTGGTCTGGCGGCTAGGAATTAATGGTTACGGCCGAATCGGTCGGTGTGTTGTTCGTGCACTAGCTGAGCGAGGTCTCTTTGACCGTATTCAGCCCGTTCTAATCAACGACCCTGCAGATGCCGCAAGCCTGGTGCACATGACACACTTTGATTCTACACACGGACGTTCAGGGTTTTTGTTTCAAGAGGACCCAGCTGGCGGATATCTTCTCAATGGTCGAAAGATTGCTCTAAACCAAAGTTCATCACCGGATACGATTGATTATCAGAAGACGCCGGTCGATGTCGTTTTAGAAAGTTCTGGTCGCTTCGCGAATCGTGAATCAGCCGATGCTCATGTTAGCGCGGGCGCTCCCCGGGTCTTGATAGGAGCACCAGGAGGCCCTGATGTTGATTTGACAGTGGTCTTCGGTTTGAATCACAGTAGCCTCTCCGACTCACATCGAGTCATTTCTGCGGCCAGCTGTACGACTAATTGTCTCGCGTTGGGGGTGTCTGGCCTGACCCAATCGCTTGAGATCGAACGCGGGCTCTACACCACAATCCACTCGGTTACCAATGATCAAGTGTTGATCGATAGCGCGCATAAGGACCCGCGCCGTGGTCGCTCTGCACATAGCTCAATGATTCCTACGACTACCAATGCCATTAGAGCACTAGAGTGGGTTATGCCCGAGCTGTCTGGACGGATTCAGGGATATTCGATGCGCGTTCCCACGCAAAATGTATCTTGTGTAGATTTAACTGTGGAATTTAGTCGCGAAGTAACGGAAACCGAAATCATGGGGGCGATGTATCAGTGGTCACAAATTCAGGGCGGGTTGTTTGCTGTTAATGAAGACCCGCTGGTCTCGATTGATTTCAACCATAATCCCGCATCATCAATTTTTGATGCAACCCAGTTGATGGTTAACGGACGGCTAGTGAAGTTGCTGTTTTGGTATGACAACGAATGGGGATATTCCAATCGTGTCGTTGATTTATTGTTACATTGGCAGTCCATTTCTAGAGCGTAATTTGGATGATAAAAACTATGTCTGAACTAATGGTGCAAGGAAAGCGCGTGTTGGTTCGCCAAGACCTAAATGTTCCATTCAGAGATGGCCGAGTAGCTTCAACAGCCAGGATTGATGCAGCGCTACCGACGATTGAAGCATTGCTTGGAAAGGGTGCAAGAGTTGCCGTGATGAGCCACTCAGGTCGTCCAAAAGAAGGTGTGTGCGAGCCAGAATTTAGCTTGGCACCGGTGGCAAAAATATTGTCCCACAAACTAGGTAGACATGTTCCACTGATCACGGACTGGATTGACGGGTTTGAGCAAACCGACGATCTGGTACTACTTGAAAACGTGCGTTATCTGAGAGGCGAAAAGCAAAACAATGAAGCATTGGCAAGGAAGATGGCTTCTCTCTGTGACATATATTTGATGGATGCCTTCGGAACAGCACACCGCGCGCATGCGTCTACGTGTGGCGTTGGTAGATTTGCTCCTGAAGTGGCGGCTGGTCCACTGATGGCAGCAGAGCTCGATGCTCTTGGGAAAGCTCTTGCAAATCCGGAGCGGCCTGCTGTGGCGATTGTTGGTGGCTCCAAAGTGTCCACTAAGCTTGAAGTGCTGAGAGAACTCGCAAAGCAAGTAGATCAGATCGTTGTTGGTGGGGGGATCGCTAATACATTTTTGGCTGCCGCGGGCTTCCCTGTGGGTAGATCTTTGATGGAGGGAGAATTGATCGGTACCGCCCACCAATTGATGTCAACAACGGATATCCCACTGCCTGTTGATGTCGTGGTCGCGACTGAGTTTGCTGCTGATGCCACAGCGACAGTCAAGCGAGTCGAAGATGTCGCAGATGCCGATATGATTCTGGATATAGGCCCAGATACGCAGGCCTTGTATCGAGGCATGCTGGCATCAGCAAAGACTATTCTGTGGAATGGGCCGGTTGGCGTGTTTGAGTTTCCTCAGTTTCAAGGTGGAACGCGAGCGCTTTCGGAGGCGATCGCTTCGAGTGACGGATTTAGTCTCGCGGGTGGGGGTGATACCTTGGCAGCGATTGAACAGTTTGGAATTACTGATCAAATCAGTTATATCTCGACCGGCGGTGGTGCTTTCCTCGAATTTGTCGAAGGAAAAGAGCTTCCAGCAGTTCAAATGTTGAAGACCAGAAGTAATCCATAAGGAGCTGTCATGGCATTAATCAGTTTGCGCCAATTATTGGACCATGCCGCTGAGCACGGTTATGGGGTTCCAGCATTCAATGTGAATAACCTCGAGCAGATGCGCGCAATTATGGAGGCCGCCGATGCCGTTGAGGCGCCCGTTATAGTACAAGCCTCCGCTGGCGCCAGAAAATATGCGGGAAGCAGATTCCTGAGCCACCTAATCGAAGCAGCTATTGAGGAATTTCCTCATCTCCCGGTATGTATGCATCAAGACCACGGAGCATCGCCAGATGTCTGTCAGCAATCGATTCAATTAGGCTTCTCGTCTGTCATGATGGACGGCTCACTGATGCCAGATCAAAAAACACCTGCTAGCTACGCCTATAATGTGGAAGTGACTGCATTAACAACACGGATGGCTCACGCATGTGGAGTCTCGGTTGAGGGTGAGCTCGGATGTTTGGGTTCGTTGGAAACTGGGCAGGCGGGCGAGGAAGACGGTGTCGGTGCAGAAGGCACCTTATCGCATGATCAGATGTTGACTGATCCTGACGAGGCAGCAGATTTTGTCAAGGCGACCCAGGTCGATGCACTTGCGATAGCCATCGGAACTTCGCACGGTGCCTATAAGTTCACCCGTCCACCGACCGGAGACATTCTCGCGATCGACCGAATCAAGGCGATCCATAAACGGATTCCAGACACGCATCTCGTGATGCATGGATCGAGCTCGGTTCCGCAAGAATGGCTCGCTGTGATTAATGAGTTTGGTGGTGAAATACCAGAAACTTATGGGGTTCCAGTAGAGGAGATTCAGGAGGGTATCAAGCACGGCGTCCGCAAGGTAAATATCGATACTGATCTGCGTTTGGCGTCTACTGGCGCGATTCGTCGATATCTTGCGAAAAATCGAGCCGAATTTGATCCGCGGAAATACCTAAGCGAAGCCACAAAAGCGATGAGTGAAATTGTTAAAACTCGCTACGAGGCTTTTGGTTGCGCAGGTCAGGCACCGAGGATCAAGGTTATCGGTCTTGAAACTATGGTAGGCCGCTATTCTGAAGGCGAATTGGATCCGAGGATTTCCTGAACGCAAACCAGAGAAGAGTCAATGGCTCATCAATCGGTTAATAAATCGAGCATTGAGGTTGATTCGGCCTCAACATATCAAAACAAAACGCGGCAGCGAATTGTTCCGTTGATTTCGGTTAATTTTTTGAGTGCTACGTCGGAGTAGTCCCGATCAATGTCGATCACGACATAGCCAATTTTGTCTGATGTCTGCAGGAATTGAGACCCGATGTTGATGCGATTCTCAGCAAAAATCGAGTTGATTGCAGAGAGCACGCCGGGGCGATTTTCATGCACATGCAATAATCTGTGATGGTTTGGGTGAGGGGGTAAAGCAACCTCCGGGAAGTTTACACTCGTGAGTGTTGAGCCGTTATCTGAGTAACGAACCAGCTTTTCAGCCACTTCTACACCGATGTTTTCTTGAGCTTCTTGCGTCGATCCCCCGATGTGTGGCGTCAGGATCGCATTATCAAAACCGCGTAATGGTGAGATGAACTCATCGTTGTTCGACTTAGGCTCCATTGGGAACACATCAATAGCTGTACCAAGGAGATACTTCTCTTCGAGCGCTTTCGTCAATGCGTCGATATCGACTACCGTGCCACGTGACGCGTTGATTAGAACGCTCTTTGGCTTCATCTGGCTGATACGCTCTTGGTCGATTAAATTACGTGTTGATGGGAGATCTGGTACGTGAAGTGTCACGACATCTGCCTGACCAAGCAATTCCTCGAGGGATGGAATCTGTGACGCGTTACCGAGCGGAAGCTTTGAGACCACATCATAAAAAATCACGCGCATCCCGAGACTCTCGGCGAGCACTGACAACTGTGAACCAATCGAACCATAACCCACGATGCCGAGTGTTTTGCCGCGAATCTCGAATGAATCATTCGCAGTCTTAGCCCAGCCACCGCGATGGGCTTGTGCCGACTTTTCTGGAATCCCACGGAGTAGCAGAATCGCCTCTGCTAGAACCAGCTCAGCGACTGAACGCGTATTCGAGTACGGCGCGTTAAAAACAGCAACGCCATGTGCTGTTGCCGCTGCGAGATCCACCTGGTTGGTCCCAATGCAGTAACACCCCACAGCAACGAGTTTGTCGGCCACCTCGAAAATATCTTGAGTCAGAGTAGTTCGGGATCGAATGCCCAAAAAATGAACCCCTTGAAGCTTCGCTTTCAGTTCGTCGCCGGTCAGAGCGGTCTTAACGGTCTCAGTATTCTGATAACCTGCTTCCCGGAAGATACGTTCTCCAGACGGGTGGATGCCTTCAAGTAAAAGCACTTTAAGCTTCGATTTATCGAACGAAGTGGTCATTAATCGTCTCATGAGAATTCAAGAATGTCTTTGTCGGAAGCCAATAACAAAACGTCAGCAGGGCGTTTCGCAAATAAACCACAGGTTACAACGCCCGGGATTTGATTGATCGCTAGTTCTAATGATTTTGGGTCGTTTATGCACATACCATGCACGTCCAAAATGAGGTTGCCGTTATCAGTAACGATGCCTTGGCGATACTCTGGATCGCCGCCAAGCTCAACCAAAGCGCGGCCAACCAAGCTTCTTGCTAGTGGTATTACTTCAACTGGCAGCGGGAACCTGCCTAGCAAGTCGACATATTTAGAGTCATCAGCGATGCAAACAAATTGTGCGGATGCCTCTGCGATAATTTTTTCGCGTGTCAGCGCCGCGCCACCGCCCTTGATCAGGTTCAGATTTGTGTCTGCCTCGTCCGCCCCGTCAACATATACGGGTAACGTTCCGGTCGCGTTCAGATCGAGTAGTGCAATACCGTAATGTTCTAGCCGCTCTGCGGTCGCTTCAGATGATGCGACTGCTCCCAGGACTTGGATTTTGCTTTCGGCCAGCACATCGATAAAGCAGTTAGCGGTCGAGCCTGTGCCGATCCCAATTGGTGTTTCAGAATCAATAAGGTGCCTGACTTTTTCAAAAGCTGCCTCGGCCACCCGGCGTTTTTTCGCATCCTGACTCATCGTGCTCTCCATAAAACGGGGCAAAATAATAGCTGTTGGCAGTCGCAGACGCTATGATATTTGGCTTCGATTTGGAAATCTCATGTTTGACGCCCTAATTAAAAAAATTCTGTCAGCGCGCGTTTATGATGTCGCGACGGAAACCCCTGTCCACCCGGCACCTTTTTTATCAAAGCGGCTCGGTCGCCCCATTCTTCTGAAACGTGAAGATTTGCAGCCTGTGTACTCGTTTAAGTGCCGGGGTGCGTACAACAAGATGGCAGGTATTTCTGGAGAAGTTCTCGCGAAGGGGGTCATCGCTGCATCGGCTGGCAATCACGCTCAAGGCGTTGCCTTGGGGGCTCAAAAATTAAAAATCCCCGCGGTCATTGTGATGCCAACGACAACGCCGGCGATCAAAGTACGCTCTGTCAAAGCACGAGGTGCACAAGTGGTACTTCACGGTGACAGCTTTGATGAGGCCTTTGCCAAAAGTCAGGAATTGGTTGCGGATAATGGATACACCTATCTGCACCCATTCGATGATCTTGAAGTCATCGCTGGTCAGGGCACTGTCGCGGTCGAGTTGTTGCGGCAGGTCACCCGCCCAGTCGACGCGATATTCATCCCTGTAGGCGGGGGTGGCTTAGCGGCGGGAATGGCGGCGTACATCAAATATGTTCGCCCCGAAATCAAAGTCATCGGGGTTGAGCCTGAAGACGCCGCTTGTCTTGATGCAGCGATGAAAGCGAAAGAGCGAGTTGTGCTTTCGCAAGTCGGGCTATTCGCAGATGGTGTAGCCGTCAAGCAGATCGGCGAAAATACTTTTAATGTCTTAAAAGATTGCTGCGATGAGGTAATTACCGTCACCACCGATGAGATCTGCGCCGCGGTTAAAGACGTATTTGACGATGTTCGTAGCGTAAACGAGCCAGCCGGTGCACTCGCGGTGGCCGGGCTGAAAAAATTTGCTGAGAGGGAGGGTGCTGGTGATGCACTGATCGCCGTTCTCTCTGGTGCCAACGTCAATTTCGATCGAATTCGTCATGTCGCGGAACGTGCCGAGGTCGGCGAAAAGCGCGAGGCTATTTTGGCTGTCACTATTCCCGAACGGCCGGGCGCTTTTAAAGCATTTTGTGAGCAAATAGGTAACCGAAATATTACTGAATTCAACTACCGGTTCGCTGACCGAGACCAAGCCCACATCTTTGTGGGTGTTACGACAGACCCGACAACAGACGATAGGACGCAATTAATTGATCGTCTAAATGGGGCCGGCCTCCCTGTCGTTGATATGACGGATAACGAACTAGCAAAGCTTCATATCCGGCATATGGTTGGCGGCCGGAGCCCTGAAGCGGGCTCTGAATTAGTCTTTCGTTTCGAGTTCCCAGAACGGCCTGGAGCGCTTCTAAACTTTTTGAACAAGATCGGCTCGCGTTGGAACATCTCTGCGTTCCACTACAGAAACCATGGTGCGGCCTATGGGCGAGTGCTGGTGTCAATGCAGGCATTGCTTTCAGAGCGTGACGAACTGTCAAGCTACTTTGATGACATTGGATATAAATATTTCGATGAGACGGAAAATCTTGCAGTTAGCCTCTTTATGAAAAGTTGATTCTTATAAGTTTCCTTAAATTACTATAAAAATTGACATTTTTATTTTTTATAATATTCTGCACTGAATTGGTTAGGTACAGGATTCATGAATCGTCGCGATCCACTGAGAATGTTAATGATGGTTGGCGGTCTTATTTTGGCCGTAACTTTGGCGCATAGCGCAATCATCGGCGCATAAAGCCGAGCTCCGTGATAATCCAATCGAAGGGCTGGTCCCACTGATCCGGTTCGAATTCTGATTGCTGTAGCGCGAACGCTACCCCGATTCTGAGCGGCGCGTTTGGTCCGCAATGCTCTAGGGCTCGGTCGTAGTAGCCTCCACCCATTCCTAAGCGATACCCCCGTATATCAAATCCACTGCATGGCATGATTAGCCAATCCAGGGCGTCAAAACTGATGATTTCTTCCTGTGACGAGGTTTGAATGCCATGGGCTCCGTCTACCAGTTGTCCCTCGTGATCGAGTGTCGCCATTTCCATCTCTGTTTTTGAAAGTATCCGAGGAATGTACAGTCGGTGCGGTAGCCGCAGCAGTTGTGTGTGTAGTAATGCAAGATTGACCTCAGAGCCGATCGCCATATACGAGCCGATCCGGATGGGATTATTAGGAAGTGTCTTCAGCAATTGATTACTGATCGATATGCTCAATTTTTCTCGTGTGTCGGCCGGGAGACTGTCGCGAGCTTCAAGTAGTTGCGCTCTGATCATATCTTTAGACATAAAGGACCCAAGTTGCCGCTGTCGGTTTAGCCCTTGAACCCAATGGTTCAAGGCGGGAAACGCAAACACACATTAGGCTTTCCTTGAACGGACATGCACACCGTGTGCTCTGTGCTTCCCTGAAATAAGATTATCGGCTCAGGGACATTACCGACTGGCGAGCAACCCAGGGTAATAGAGTATATCAGCCTGCCTCAGTCTCAGACAGACGGTCTAGCGTTGCACGTATTCGTTCGGCCAGGCGCTTGAGTTCATCGTCATGTCCTGTGATCTCGCCCGTGAGGTGTTCATGAGCGATATTGAGCGCAGCCATAACAGCCAAACGCTCGAGAGCGCTATTACCGGTCTTTTCTTGAATCTCGCGCATCCGATTATCGACAAACTCAGCAGCCGCTTCCAACTCATGTTCTTGGCCCTCTGGGCATGTAACTGGGAATTCTCTCCCAAGGATTTGAACGCGAAGGGTTGCGATCTCTGTCATGACAACACCTCATAGTTCCTGAGTCGTCCAAGGACAGAATCGATATGTTGACGTGCCTCGTCGCGTTGTTTCAACAGTTCAGCGCGCGCACGCTTTAGTTGCACCTGCTGCTTCCGCAAATGGCGATTCTCTTGATTGAGACGGTCAGTAAGTTGGATCAGTTTCTCAACTTGCTGTTCCAACTCATGAAAATCATTACGCATTTAGGATTCCCATTAACACCAGTGCATCATACGTCTGCTCACTCTCAGGCACAACAGACGTGATACAGTTATGATTAGGAGGTATACAATGATCGCAGAATTATATCGTTCCATGGACGATTGGTTAGTCGACCAAAACTCCGATATCCGCGCCTCAGCGGTCCAAGGCCTTTTAGCCGGCCTAATGGCAGCCAATATCCAAGTTCGACCTGAAGAATATGTGGCTCGACTGGCCGAATATGCTGATCTCCAACCGGGGGTAATCATTCAAATTACAGAAATGCTAGAGACGCTTTTTGGAAGTCTCCATGAGAGTTGGATAGGCATCGGTTTGGATTTTGAAATGTTGCTGCCTGAAGACGATGAATTTATTGAAGAACGAGCTGATGCGCTCGGAGCGTGGTGTGAATCGTTTTTAGCAGGCCTGGGTCTGTCTGGTGAACTCTCTAAAGATAGAAAGCTCTCTGAAGACGTTCGTCAAGCATTGGAAGATTTATCTGAGATCGCGCGGATTGAAGCCGATGGTGATGACGAGTCCCTTGAAAAAGCGTTCGCCGACGTCAGTGAACACGTGAGACTGGCGGCATTGTTAATCGCAACCGAATTGCGTGGTGATCAAAATGAAGCGCCAAATGAGCCAATCGTGCATTAAGTGAGTACGTCCATGTTTTCTTTGCATGTCTATGAGGAACGCCGAAGCCGGCTAAAGGCGCTGATGCCAGACAAATCGCTGGCTATTATTTCTGCTGCCCACGAAGTCATCCGTAATCGCGATGCTGAGTACCCGTTTAGACAGTCGAGTGATTTTTGGTATCTCACCGGATTTACTGAGCCAGACGCAGTACTTGTGATCGGCCCTGGTCACCCGGATCGATTATTTGTACGGCCAAAAAATCCTGACCAAGAGGTATGGACAGGCCGGCGACTCGGCCCTGAACATGTGAAAACACATTTAGGTATTGATGAGGGTTTTCCGATCGAGGCCCTTGATTCTGAGCTTGGGCGGCTATTGGCTGATGTTGCCTGGGTCGAGTATCCATTTTATTGCCAGAGATCTTCAGAGATTGTTGACCGTACGATCAGGCCCAAAGCAGGCAATTCAAGGCGCCAGGATTTGTTATCCCATCGCGTCGATTTATCGCGCCACTTGCACCAAGCGCGTTTGATTAAATCGCCTGAAGAGGTCGATGCCATGCGCGAAGCGGGCCGGATCTCTGCATTAGGTCATGTCGCCGCAATGCAGGCCTGCGAGCCGGGCATGACAGAAGATCAATTGGCATCCGTCGTTGAACACTGCTTCCGTATGGAGGGATCAGCAGCGGTCGCTTATCAGACGATTGTTGGCGGTGGTGACAATGCATGTATTCTTCACTATATCGATCGAAATGATCGGTTACATTCTGGCGATTTGGTGCTGATTGATGCTGGTTGCGAAATCCAGGGATACGCGGGTGATATCACACGCACATTCCCGGTCAATGGCTCATTTACTGGCGCTCAAGCCGACTTATATGACCTGGTGTTGAGTGCCCAGGCTGAGGCCATTCAGGCGATGGTTGTTGGGAAGTCAATTAAGCTCTTCCATGAAGCAGCGATAAGGCGACTGACCGAGGGGCTAATTGAGCTGAAAATCATCGAGGGTCCACTTGAGGCTGCGCTTGATGACAAGCGATATCTTCCTTACTACATGCATGGAACCGGCCATTTCTTGGGTCTCGATGTGCATGATGTTGGTGCCTACGAGGATAGTGGCCAGCCTATTGAGCTCGCTGAAGGCATGGTCATTACATGCGAGCCAGGTATCTATATCAGTAAACTAGCTGGTGCTCCAGCAACGTATCGTGGTGTTGGTATTCGAATCGAAGATGACGTCTTAATCACAAAACGAGGGCCCGACATTTTGACATCGCAGGTGCCCAAGGAGCGGGCAGATATTGAAGCCCTGATGCGAGGCTAATTGTGGAGATTAGTATCGTCGGTGGCGGACCCATTGGCTTGATCGCCGCGCGCGCACTGTCAACAGCCGGTCATCGAGTACGCCTGTTCGATCCATCAACCAATAAGCCAAAAATGTCCCTAGCGCTGGCCGAGTCCACGTTACGCCTTCTGGACTGTATCGGGGTCGAGCTTGAAGCAGGCCAAGACCTTACTGAAATTTTTGTGAACGAGAAAGGATTACCTGGCTCGATGTTGTTGCACGCATCAGAGTGCGGATATCCGCGTTTTGGGCGAGTCATCTGTTCTCAAGCGCTAGAAGAGGCTGTGTCGTTGCATGTATCAGAGTGTGTTGAAACGGTTGCTGTTGAGACGATTCGGGCGCGGAGTGCCCAAGCGAACCCGCATATTCGGCTGGCGACAGGTGAGGAAGTGACAGCGGACTTAGTGATTCTGGCTGATGGCGGGCGCAGTCATTTGACTCACGCTTTAGGGATGATGGCGCATCACAGACCCTTTGGGCGCTCTGCAATTCTGGGGCGCCTCCGTGTCATTACCCCGATGAAAGGTAGGGCGTATGAACGCTTTATTGGCACAGGCCCTTTGGCGATTCTACCTGTTGAAGAGGATGTGTACGGATTTGTCTGGTCACTCAGCCCAAATCATGCTGGGCAATTACAGCAATCTCCTTCTGAACTTATCGGAGCACTGAAAGATGCTATGCCTCGAGAACTCGGGTCCATCGAACTTATTGCGGATCCTGTAGTGATTCCGCTGGTGGAACGATGGACCGATCAACCTTATCGGCCAGGCGTTGTGTTGATTGGTAACGGTGCGCAGACGATTCATCCTGTTGCAGGCCAGGGCCTTAATTTGGCGCTCCGTGGAGTCACACAAATTACGGCTGAACTGAAGCAGTCAGATCCTGATACAGCTGTGCGAACTGCATTTGCCAATTGGAGGCCGAATCGAGATAAAACTCGATTGGCCTCATCGAGTTTAGAGGCATTGTTTGATCGTGACGTATTACCGAGGAAAATCCTGACGAGTCTTGGAATGGCAGTTGCCGATCAGAGTCCGTGGCTGAAGACTAAAATTGCAGAAGCTGGCATGGGGATAGTCTCTTGAAAACAGCAATTATCGGCGCGGGTTCAATTGGATTGGCGGCTGCTTTGGTGTGTCAGCGAGCTGGGCACTCAGTCACTATTTTTGATCCCCATGGATTTGATCAGAAATCCTTGGCAGATGAAATCGATCCGAGGGTTTGGGCGTTGGGCGGTCAATCAACAGCTTTGTTGGAAGACCTTGGCGCATGGAGTCCTGATGAACGGGTTATTCCGTATCAATCGATGTATGTAATTGACTCGCGCAGTGATGCCAAGGTGACTTTTTCGGAGCCGTCGCTTGGTCATCTAGTCGAAGCAGATTGGGTCCGTAATCGTTTGTTGTCCCATGTTGCGGAATCAAATATTCGCTGCATTCCTGACCGAGTCGTGTCGGTTTCTGAGAGTGGCATTTTGAAGCTACAGCATGATCAAGCTGAGGCTGATTTGGTGATCTTTGCAGAGGGTAGGCAGGCGCAAACTGCTATAGCTTCAGGGTTTGAAGTTATCGACGGTGGATATCGACAGCGGGCAGTCGTTGGAACATTGAAGTGCAAACAGCCACATCATGGCGAAGCATTTCAAATTTTCACCGAATATGGGCCGCTCGCACTTCTCCCTTTGCCAGATCACGATAATGAACATCGTGTGAGTTTGGTTTGGTCGTTGGATTTGGAGACTGCATCTGAACTCCAAGAATGCGCTATTGACGGGCTTGCTTTAAGGATTAGTCGGATCAGTGAGTGGGCTCGTGGAGCATTAGGATTTGTGAATGAGCCGATTTGGATCCCGCTGTCTCAGCAGTCTTTGAAGCGCGATTCTTCAGGATGTTTGTTAGCCATTGGCGATACGGCACATGGTATTTTACCGCTGGCAGGACTCGGAGCGAATCTGGGGTTTGGAGATGTGATTGCTCTCAAGCAGACGCTCGAAAAGCATCCGTGCGCCCGGGGTTCTCGGATTGCGCGAACCGTCGTTCGAGAACGTCGTTTTGAGCAGCGGACTGTTGCCATGGTGATGGGCCTTTTTTCAAACGTGTTTCGCTCTGACCAACCATTGCTGCAATTGGGTCGGAGCTTTGCCTTACGTACGGCGGATCGTCATGCAACGATCCGTTCGTTGATTCAGGAGTTAGCTGGTTAATGTTCACAGGGATTGTTCAGGGTTTAGGGGAGGTCACTCATATTGAGGATCGCGATGGAATCCGTCAGCTTCAAGTGCGACTTCCATCAGGTCGCGATCAGGGCCTCGAGACGGGGGCATCGGTAGCGATTAACGGTGTTTGTTTGACAGTTGTCGGCTGGGATCAACAGGGTGTCCAGTTTGACGTGATCGATGAAACCTTGCGACTCACGAATCTTGGCGCGTTAGACATCGGTTATTTAGTCAATGTGGAGCGAGCAGCTCGTTTTGGTGATGAAATCGGTGGTCATGTGTTGTCCGGACACATTCATGGCCAAGCAAAAGTAATAGAAGTGGTGGAAACAGAAGGAAATCTCGCTGTCTGGTGGCATGTTCCAGAGGGTTTGAGGAAGTATGTCCTGCCCAAAGGCTATGTCTCACTGAATGGATGCTCTTTGACTGTCGGTGCGACCGAACACGATGGGCACCCCAGTATTCATTTAATCCCGGAAACTCGAGAGCTAACAACTTTTGGCCGTGTTGCTGTGGGTGACGCATTAAATCTTGAGATCGACTCTCAAACCCAGGCCATCGTCGATACAGTTGAGCGAGTATTGGATCAGCGTTTGTGAATAGCTGGCAGCGTATCTTGGCCAACGCAGTGACGAGTTCAGACGTATTGATGGAACGTTTGGGCTTGGATGCAAATGAAGTTCTCGGTGTCGATCACACGCCTGATTTTTCGATGCGTGTCCCTGAGCCCTTTATCACGCGTATGGTTCCTCAAGATCCCCGAGACCCCCTGTTGAGACAAGTGCTGTCTATTGTCGATGAACGTCAGGTGATGCCAGGCTTTATTGCTGATCCGCTAGACGAATTTGGCGGACCGCTCTCTGGAGTCTTGCACAAGTATCGCTCAAGGGTTCTTCTGATTTATCGAGGCGGGTGTGCGATCAATTGTCGTTACTGTTTTCGCAGGTATTTCCCGTATCAAGAGCAGACGCTGACCTCTCGTGATATCGATGCGTTGGTGGATTATTTGACCAAGCACCCTGAAGTTAACGAAGTCATTCTGTCAGGTGGTGATCCTTTGATGGCTGATGATTCGTCGATTAGCCAACTGTTCTCACGCATCGAATCGATTCCGACGATTAAACGGTTGCGCGTCCATAGCCGTTTACCGGTGGTAATTCCGGAGCGTGTCACAGAATCCTTATGTGAGGTGATCGCATCAACACGGTTGCCCGTGGTCATGGTGCTACATATCAATCACGCGAATGAAATCGATGCCTCTGTGGTCAGTGCAGTAGGGAAACTGAGGCAAGTCTGTCGTTCGGTACTGAATCAGGCTGTCATTTTAAAAGGCGTGAACGACACGGCAGAATGTCTGGTCGCTCTAAGCGAGCGGTTGTTTGAGGCTGGTATTGATCCGTATTATTTGAACGTATTGGATCGCGTTGCTGGTGCGCATCACTTCGATGTGACTGACGGAGAAGTGGCCGACCTTCATCGGGCATTATTGAATGCGCTTCCTGGATATCTCGTTCCAAAGCTTGTCAGGGAAGTACCCGGAGCCGGGCACAAGGTTCAGTGGAAGGAAGCAGCTCCTCCGGATAATTGCGGTCAGCACCAATTCATGCGACGCCCGAGCGCTCGCTAAAGCAGCAGCGCTTGTTTCCATCCTCGTTTCCCAGTGCAGTTGGGTGCAAGTCTTGGGAAGGCAGTAGTTACGTGTCTTGGCGGCGAGCGATAAGAAAATCCCGGGCCTCGTTGATTAGCGCCGCAAGATAATCTGTCCCATCCTTGTCGGGATGCATTTTACCCATCAACTTTTTGTGAGCTGCTCTGATTTCAGAGGGGCTCGCGTTTTCATCTACGCCGAGAATCTCAGCGGCACGTTTTACTGTCATCGGCTCATCGGGCGACTGCCGCTGTTGGTTAGCGTGCGCTGCACCGGCCCCGGCTGCGGCACCGAGGCCAAGAATCTGCCGTATTTGCGGGAACATCGATAAGAGTCCGCGCATACTCCACAAACGTCTCCCGAATGCTGCTACTGGCGCCGCTAGCGCAGCCAACACAGGAAGTTTTCCAGTTACGACTAACAAAAGGATTCCAATCGCGACTGTGCCGCCGATTACTTTCCATTTATTTTCCGCAATCCAGCCTTTCGTTGATCCCCGACTAAGCAGATAAAACAGCGCAAGGACCGCTAATATGATGATAAGTATTCTCATGTACTATATTTGTCTGGACAAAACTAGGACAAAATTGTCAAACTACCGCAATGGCTACTTTAGAAACCATCTCAAGTATCGATACTTCAGCCCGTCATCCGATTCGCCTGGTCGCGAATCGGACAGGGCTGACGGTCGACTTGATCCGCGCTTGGGAGAAACGTTACCACGTTGTTGACCCTGCGCGTAGTGATACCATGCGAAGACTCTACAGCGATTATGATATCGAGCGTTTACGGCTGATTCGGATCGCTAAACAAAATGGTCGTCGCCTGGTCGATGTAGCACCCCTGACGCTTGAAGAGCTCCGTGATGTGGTCTCTGAAGACAGTCGCTATGATTCGACAACAGATAATCAAGCCGAGGTCTATCGCCCGAGTTGGACCGGTCCGCTTGAGGCAACGGATGCCCGAGATGACATCGATGCCATGTTATTTGCAATCCAGACGATGGATCAGCATCGGTTCGATCAGCTCCTGCAGGAGGGGCTGGTCAAGCAATCCTTGCCTTCATACCTTGAGACAGTTATTGGGCCTCTACTTCGGGAAATTGGCGAATCAACCCGCCTTGGAAAGCTTCGTATTGCCCACGAGCACATGGCGACTGCGCACCTTAGGACTTTCATTGGCGCGCTTCGTTTCCGTGAGACATATACTGGTGGCGAGCCAAAAATTGTGATTACGACACCAACGGGGCAGCTGCATGAACTTGGAGCTTTGATGATCGCGGCCCTGGTCTCAGTGGATGGGTGGCTTCCTGTGTATCTAGGTCCGAACACGCCGGCAGACGAGATCGTAGCCTGTGCCATTCAGTCGGGCGCGCGGGCGGTCAGTTTGTCTTTGACCTACCCTGCAGATGATCCGCGCATCGCAACTGAGCTGACACGCCTAAGATCGCAACTTGACGGGAAAATACCAGTATTCGTCGGTGGCGCGGCCACGGCTCACCACCAGGAGCTAATCAGTCGGTTGGGCTTAGAGTACCCGCCTACATTGAATGGATTACGCCACTCTTTAAACGCACTCAGAGATCGACAATTTAAAGAACAAACCGCATGACCTTGGTAGATTTAAAAGTACTCTTGGCAAAAGGTCGCGCTCCGACTCTCGAAATTCATGCGTTTGAGGGAATTATTTACCTAGTTAAGGTCATCACGGAGGTTGGAGAAACTTTCCTTAAAAAAGCTGATGGCGATAACCAAGTGTTTAAGTCATCCACACAGGCCGGGATTGCATTGGCCAATGCGGGCGGTACCTATGCCGAAATCGTTCATCAGTGTGTCTATGATGAGGTGATCGGTCGTCAGCCATGTGAGGCGGAGGATCCGGCACTTCGAACGCCGATCGACCTACGATTGCTTGGGGAGCTCGGCTAATCAGTGAGCTGGTTCCGTCGCTGGCAGAGCTCCGCATAATCGGCTGTGTTGTCGCCTGTTAGAATCCCATGCCGAATGGCAAAATCAATAATCACCAGATTGCAGTTGTACTTGAATTCATTGCTGGTCTGGATAATCGATAAAACCTCACTTATAGGCAGGCGTTCGAACGATTCGACTTCACCATCTTGGCAGGCAGGGACGAAACTGTCAGGAAGCTCTAAATCAAAGCAGTACAAAATATCGCGTTTTAACCCGCGTCCGTCGGTGTGACTATAACTGACGGTTCCCGTGGCAACCGACTGACGGGCTTGACGCTCAGAAATACCGGCCTCTTCGAAGCATTCTTTGATTAAGTTTTCGGATAGACTGAGCCCCGCCGGTTGACCGCCGCCCACTATATTGTCTAGTTTCCCGGGGAATGTGGGTTTTTGTTGAGACCGTTTTGCAACCCATAACTCGATCCCTTGCCCTGTTCTGACGTACCCATTTAGATGAACACCAAAGGTCAGACAACCGAGTGGTGCCGTGAGTGTTCGCTCCATTACAAAGCGAGTTGAGTCCGTGACTGAGGCCTTGACAGGGAAGAGCTCGCCGACCCAGCTCCAGAGTGAACCCTCTTCGTAGGTCTGCTTCGCAAAACGAGCGAATAATTGATTAAGTTCCATCTCAGGCAAATCTGGAATCACAAGCCCCCGCTCTGTCTCCCGCCATAGATCGAGTGCCAGACCGCGCTCTTTAAAACTGTCTTGCACGTAGCCAAGCAATGCGTCTCCTTGAAACCAGGGTGTCCATAACTGGAGATCGGTATTATGTGCGTGGTAAAAATGATCAAGAAAACTCAAGAGCGACTCCGATAGCTTATAAACAAGGGGCTGAACATACTCATCGTGAGCATTCAGACGCGCGTCCCAATCACTGAGATTGGACCGAACACGAGGAACGACTGGCGCATCAGGCGTCTTCGAGATTAAGTTCGATTATTCCGTCACTATTGGTGCGGATAGGGAAAGTGGATACCTGTCCATAGGCAGGTGCGGAGAGTGCTTGACCGGTTTTGACACAAAACCGTGCGCCGTGGCGCGGACACTCGATTTCGCCATTCATGTAGAGACCACCGCAGAGCTCGGCGCCATCATGCGTGCATAGATCTTCAATCGCGAAAACATCGTTTCCCTCGCGGAAAATCAACACATCAACCTCATCGAGCTCAAAACGCTCGTACGCGCCGTCAGCGATCGTATTAATAGCTGAGACTTGGATCCATTGACTCATGTGTTACCTAAAATAAACCCGCCTCCAAGCGAGCCTCCTCCGTCATTCTACTAGCATCCCACGGAGGGTCGAAGACCATTTGTATGTCCGCTTGATCAACTTCGGGGAGCGCGTTAATTTTTTCTTTGATGTCTCGGGCCATGATGGGTCCCATACCGCAGCCGGGTGCCGTCAAAGTCATATCGATGTGTACGTGCGTTCGTCCATCAATGAGTGTTGAGACTCTTAGGTCGTAAATTAAACCGAGCTCCACGATATTCACCGGAATCTCGGGGTCGTAGCTCTGTTTGAGCACATTCCATACTTGATTTTCAAGCGAAAGTGCCTGATTCGTGCCGAGTTGTTCCGGTGCTTCGACGCCAAGATTTTCAAGATCTTCGGTCTCAATCCGCACCAAACGGCTACCGATATCTAGGGTTAGCGTATCGCCCAGAGCCTGTGTGACTGTGACCGTCTCACCAGCACCAATGGTCAATGGAATACCTTGTGGTACTTGTTTACCAGTGACGTTCTTATGAACGGTCAGTTCCGAGCCTTTGCCAAGTTCGGTGAACGATATCATTAGTGTGTCAGCATCCCTATGACACGGTCGAGAGCCGAGAGGAATCGGTCAATTTCTTCTATCGAGTTGTAAAAAGCGACTGAGGCTCGTGCAGTTCCAGGAAGCCCAAAGTGCTCCATGGTTGGCATGGCACAATGGTGACCTGTACGCACGGCGATTCCAAGTTGGTCAAGGAGAGTCGCCACGTCTGTTGGATGTGCACCTTGTACATTGAAAGAACACACACTTACCCAGCGCTCCGGATGGCCGAGTACTTCCACTCTGTCACGGCTAAGCATCGCCTCTGTAAGATACCGATGCACTTGATGCTCGTGAGCTACCGCACCATCAAAGTCGATTGAATCAAGATAGTCGAGAGCTTTGGCAAAGCCAATCGTATCAGCAATATTTGGGGTGCCAGCCTCAAACTTCCAGGGTAATTCGTTGTACGTTGTGCCGCTGAAGCTCACCCGATCAATCATGTCGCCGCCACCTTGCCAAGGGGGGAGGGATTCAAGTAGCTCTCGTCGCCCGATCAGGACACCAATCCCGGTTGGACCGCAGCACTTATGTGCACTGACCGCATAAAAATCTGCTTGGAGATCTCTTACATTGACTCGCATGTGCGGCGCAGCCTGTGCTCCGTCAACGACGGAGAACGCTTTGTTTTCCCTGGCCAGCTGGATGAAGCCTTGTACGTTATTTAGTGCCCCAATTGCGTTAGAGACGTGTCCGACCGCTATCACCGCAACAGAGTGCTCCCTACACAGTGCTTTTGCGGATTCCAAACACAATGTACCGGTCGGATCCACTGGGATGGGAATGACCCGGATGCCGATCCGAGATTCGAGCTGTTGCCAAGGGACGATATTAGCGTGGTGCTCTGTCTCTCCGACCAACACTGCGTCTCCTGGCTTGAGTGTGTCCGAGAGGACGTTGGCGACTAGATTCAGTGCCTCGGTCGCGCCCCGAAGCAGAATAACCTCACCAGCATCTTCGATTCCAAACCATTGCCCGATCCGGGCGCGGGCACCCTCGTACGCATCGGTCGCCTTACCACTGAGGGTATGGATCCCACGATGGACATTGGAATTGTAACGATTATAGTAATCAGCTATTGAATCGATGACCGTAGTGGGCTTTTGTGACGTGGCAGCATTGTCTAAGTAGATCAGCGGTTGTCCATGGACTTCTCGTGACAGAATAGGAAAGTCTCTACGAACACTCGCTAAATCAAACATCGACAGAGTCCTTGAGCTCAGCGATCAGTTCGCCATGCTTCAATTCACCTAGTAGTTGGGTTTCAACTAGTTTGCGAATATCTGGGTGCTCGATTTCATCAACGATTGCTTCCGCGAATGCGTACTGTAGGAACGCGCGCGCATCGGTTTCCGAGAGCCCTCGACTCTTTAAATAGAACAACTCTGTCTTACTGAGACTTCCAACCGTGCATCCGTGTGAGGCGGTCACGTCATCGGCATAAATTTCTAGCTCTGGTTTAGGATTCACGCGAGCGTTCTTGGACAAGAGCAGGTTGGCGATGGACTGCTCTGTCGCCGAGCGCTGTGAGTCTTTGCGGATCAATACACGACCGTTGAACGTTGCTTCACCCTTGCCATCGACCATGTTTCGGAAGGTCATTTCGCTGGTGGTGTCGCCGACCACGTGGTCAATCGTGAGGTGTGTGTCGTGGTATTGCGACCCGTTTGTGATCGCGAGTCCGTTGACAGAAGCGGACGCCTCACGGCCCGACAACGCAATATATATATCGTTCCGAGCTAACTTCGATCCGAACTCAACCGTTTGTAGACGGTAAGATGCATTTTCACAACATTCGATGTTGAGATTTGAAAATAGATGGGCTGATGTATTGGCCGCCTGAAAGCGAATATGAGTGACTAGCGAGTCACGTTCCAGCGTCATCAGGCAACGGAGCGAACTGAGGTTCGCTTTCTCAACGTTAGTCGACTCAAACTGCTCTACCAGCGTGAGTTGGGCGCCTGCTTCAGCACGGATGATAAGCGCCGCAAAGCCAGCAGAACTTGCCTGATTGGCGAGATGGCTCAGGTTTAAAACAACCGACATAGCTCGTTGGACGGTTAGTATTAAGTGGGTGTCTTCGAGTGCCGCCTGAGTTAAGCCAAAGCCGTGTGCTTGACTGATCCCGTCGAGGCGCTCTTGCTCAGACCCTGTCAGCGTATTTTCGGAAACCGTTAATCCATTATCCGTGGGTACATTAACAAACTGACCACCGGTTAAAGCGAACTGCCTCGTCGTCTGTGGGACCGCTGGTTGCCAAGTGGTGCGCGCAAGCCCACGCGTGGGTACATACTTCCATGACTCGACACGTTTTGTAGGTAAGCCGACCGCTAGCGCTTTTGATGCTTGAACGTCGTTGACGTCGGCTAACCACTCGCTGAATCCACTCATGCTGCCTCGATCCCCTCGTAACCCTCACGCTCGAGCCTTTCAGCAAGCCTATAATCACCAGATAGTTTGATCTCGCCTTGTGTCAAAACATGTACAAAGTCAGGTTTGACGATATCGAGTAGTCGCTGGTAGTGCGTCACGAGCAAGACACTGCGTTCTGGTGAGCGCATCCGATTGATGCCCTCACCAACAACCCGTAGTGCGTCCACATCTAGTCCGGAGTCTGTTTCGTCTAACAACGCAAGCGTCGGCTCAAGTAGCTGCATCTGAAGGATTTCGTTGCGCTTCTTCTCACCACCTGAGAAGCCTTCGTTGACGTTCCGGTGCAGAAACGCTTCGTCCATTTGCATGACCTTAAGCTTTTCACGAACAAGCTTCAGAAACTCGGCCGCTTTTAACTCCGTCAGCCCCCGATGTTCGCGAATCGCGTTTACAGCTGCTTTTAATAAGTAGATATTTTTTACGCCAGGAATCTCAACAGGGTATTGAAACGACATAAATACACCTGCCCAAGCCCGCTCTTCGGGTTCTAAATCTAGCAAGTTCTGGCCCATGTAGATGACCTCACCGTCGGTGACTTCGTAGTCTTCACGTCCGGCTAAGACCGAGGACAAAGTGCTTTTACCAGACCCATTTGGGCCCATAATCGCGTGTACCTCGCCCGCGTTGACCTCAAGATCAATACCCTTGAGGATAGGCTTGTCACCGACCCGTGCGTGTAAGTTTCGAATAGATAGCATTAGCCCACTGCTCCTTCAAGTGTGATGCCCAGGAGTGCCTCGGCTTCGACGGCGAACTCCATGGGCAGTTTCTGGAAGACCTCTTTGCAGAAGCCATTAACCACCATATTGAGCGCATCTTCTTCACTCATGCCGCGAGTTCTCAGGTAGAACAGCTGGTCATCACTGACCTTTGATGTGGTTGCTTCATGTTCAAGCTGAGCACTAGGCTCCTCCGCTTCTACGTATGGGAATGTATGTGCGCCACACTGGTCCCCGATTAGGAGCGAATCGCATTGCGTAAAATTCCGTGCATCGACCGCGCCAGGCAGTACCTTAACGAGTCCACGATAGGCATTTTGACCGCGCGCTGTAGAGATGCCTTTCGAGATGATTGTTGATCGTGTTCTTGGACCGATGTGAATCATCTTGGTACCGGTATCAGCTTGTTGCTTCTTGCCAGTGACCGCGACTGAGTAGAACTCACCCAGAGAGTCTGCGCCTTTTAGGACACAGCTCGGATATTTCCACGTAATTGCCGAACCAGTTTCGAGCTGAGTCCAGCTGATTTTGGCGCGATCACCTCGGCACTCACCACGCTTGGTCACGAAGTTATAGATGCCGCCTTTGCCGTCATCGTCGCCAGCGAACCAGTTTTGCACGGTCGAGTATTTGATCTCGGCGTCGGTCTCGGCGACCAGTTCGACGACCGCTGCGTGTAACTGATTTTCATCACGCTGTGGCGCCGTACATCCCTCGAGATACGAGACATATGAGCCTTCTTCGGCAACAATCAATGTGCGTTCAAATTGACCTGTATTTTGTTGGTTGATTCTGAAGTAGGTCGAGAGCTCCATCGGGCAGCGAACGCCTTTCGGGATATAGACAAATGATCCGTCTGAGAAGACCGCTGAGTTCAGTGCGGCATAGTAATTGTCATTCTGAGGAACGACCGAACCCAAAAATTTTTTGACAAGTTCTGGGTGTGAGTGAACGGCCTCAGACAGCGGGCAGAAGACAACACCTGCCTCGTGCAGCTTTTCTTTGAACGTTGTGACGACACTCACCGAGTCGAATACCGCGTCAACGGCGACGCCGGCCAACATTTTCTGCTCTTCTAGCGGGATTCCAAGCTTGTTATAAGTTTCTATTAATGCAGGATCAACTTCGTCCAAACTCTTTGGTCCGTCACCTTGCTTTTTAGGTGCAGAAAAATAGCTGATAGATTGGAAATCGATAGGCGGATAATCGACATGTGCCCACTCTGGCGGGGCCATTTCCAGCCATTTTTTGTAGGCTTCCAATCGCCACTCTAGCAACCACACGGGCTCACCTTTGCGGGTCGAGATTTCACGAATGACGTCCTCGTTCAAGCCAGGCGGCAGGGTATCGGATTCGATATCAGTCACGAACCCATACTTATAGTCCTGGTCAACTAGTTGGTCGATCTCTTGTTGACTCATTAATTTACCTCCAGAGTCTCGATGCGCCGATCGGATCGGGCATAGAGCGTGTGTGGGCTAATCAGATCTTCTAACGTTGTTTTTTTCAGAATATAATTGACCTGATCACCTAACTCCCGCCACCGGGACATCACTGAGCAGTGGTCGGTGAGTCGGCAAAGCGCTTCATCTGTGCCGCACTCGGTTATAGCCAACGGTCCTTCGATGGCCTCGATAATGGTTTTTACTGGAATTTGCGATGGGGCCTTAGCCAGGCTGTAGCCGCCACGAGCGCCTTGGGTCGATTTCAAAACATCACCTTTGACCAGAAGCTTAAGCAATTTAATGCAGGTCGGCTTTGGAACAGATGACTCCCCGGATAGTTGTCCGGCAGACCATAGCATGTCGGGTTGCTTTGCCATCTGAGCTAGGATGACGGAGGCATAGTCAGTGAGTTTTGATAGTCGAACCATCGGGGTACCGCGGATTTTTTTCAGAGTCTGCATTATATAGGACCGAATGAGTCCTATATCAAGCGTTTATTATGATTTAGCGATTAATTGAGCCGTTTCAGCCTTGAGTCGTTGAAGCATGGAGGCTAGACCATTCGCCCTTGTTGGCGATAAATGTTGAGACAAACCAAGAGCTTCGACGAACTCGGGCTCCGTTTTAATAATTTCCTCTGCTGACGCTTTGGAGTAAAGCCGAACCACGAGGGCGATCAAGCCGGATACAATAGCGGCATCTGAATTTGCGCGAATGGTGACGTTAGCCGCATCCCCATCAACAACCATCCAGACTTGTGATTGGCAGCCTCTAACCACGTTATTCTCGTTTTTTTCCTCCTCCGTAAGTGGTTCAAGCTCATGACCCAGATCAATGAGGTATTGATATTTATCCATCCAGGAATCAAAAAACTGAAACTCGTCGATGATTTCTTGCTGTCTATCACTCAATTGCATATGTGGTCTCACTTCAGAACGTCGCGACAGGGTATACTCTGCCGAAACTTTGCGATACTAACAGGTTGTTATGTCCGATCTTTATTCAATCCAAGTCACATCTGAAACATTTGAAACAGACGTCTTAAAAAAATCACAGGAAACCCCTGTTCTTGTGGATTTTTATGCTGAGTGGTGCGGTCCTTGCAAAAGTCTAGGGCCAATTCTCGAGCGTCTCGCCGATGAATATGCTGGGGCCTTTGTTCTTGCCAAAGTTGATTCGGATGCAGAGCAAATGCTTGTTACCAGTATGGGGATCCGTTCGTTACCGACCGTTGTGCTTTTCAAAGACGGCCAGCCTGCTGACCATTTCATGGGTGCGCTTCCAGAAGGGGAGATCCGAGCGATACTGGATAGGCACGTTGAGCGCCTAGAGGCTTCTCCGATAGAGCGTGCATCGGAACTTGTCGAGCTCGGTCAATATGATGAGGCGATCGCACTTTATCAGTTGATTACAGCGGATGATCCTGAAAATTATGATGTATATCTCGATATGGCGCAGGCGCTAATGAAAAAAGGTGATTTGGAGAGCGCAAAGGCGATCGTTGACCGGCTCCCTGATGCACAGAAAACGGATCCGCGAGCGAAGTCTATTCTGGCGGGCAAGGCTTTTCAGGAATTGCTTGCCGGTGCGCCAGACCGAGTGAGCTGTGAATCGCGTGTTACTGCGAATGCTGCAGACAGTGAGGCCCGCTATTTCTTGGCCGTACACCTGATCCTAGCGGACGATGTCGAGTCAGCAATCGAGCACCTGTTGACTGTTGTTAGAGCGGACCGTCAATACAACGAAGATGCTGCGCGTCTGCTGTTGATTAAGATTTTTGATCGGTTGGGTAATGAGGATGCGCGAGCGCGGACGGGCCGCAAAAAGCTCGCTGCGATATTGATGGTGTGACTGTGAGCGTAAAACCAACCAACTTTATTCGAACAAAAATCAGTGATCAAATTAAACAAGGCCAAGTCGAAGAGATTGTCACACGGTTCCCGCCAGAGCCCAACGGCTACCTACATGTCGGTCACGCGAAAAGCATTTGCCTCAATTTTGGCTTAGCTGAAGAGTTCGGTGGACGTTGTAATCTTAGGTTTGATGACACGAATCCCGAGAAAGAGTCGCAAGAGTACATTGATGCGATCGAAGAAGATGTGCGTTGGCTTGGATTTGAGTGGTCGGAGCTGTGTCATACCGCTGATTACTTCGATCAGCTGTTTGAGTGGGCATTGCATCTGATACGGAATGGTGATGCCTATGTCGATGAGCAGTCGGCTGAGGAAATGCGGGCCAACCGTGGGACGTTGACTGAGCCAGGAGTCGATAGTGCTTACCGCGACCGTACTGCCGAAGAAAATGAGGCGTTATTCTTAAGGATGCGCGATGGCGAGTTACCCGAAGGTGCGGCGGTTCTCCGGGCAAAGATATCGATGGCAGCGTCCAATGTTAATCTTCGCGATCCTGCCCTGTATCGCATCCGGCACATCTCGCCCCCGCGAGCCGGCGATCAATGGTGTATTTACCCAACATACGACTATGCCCACGGTCAGAGCGATGCGATTGAGGGGATCACGCATTCCCTGTGTACTCTCGAATTCGAAGACCACAGGCCGTTATATGAGTGGCTACTGAAAAGGCTGCCGGTACCAAGTCGACCGAGGCAAACCGAATTTAGTCGCCTTGAACTCGAGGGTACTGTGACGAGTAAGCGTAAATTGAATGCGCTAGTCCAGAACGGGCATGTCTCAGGCTGGGATGATCCGCGTATGCCTACGATCGCCGGGATGCGTCGCCGTGGGTATTCACCAGAAGGCATCCGATTATTTTGCGAGCGCATAGGTGTGACCCGCAAGCCTAACACCATTGAACTTCAGGTTCTTGAGGGGTCAATTCGTGACGACCTAGAAGGTCGCGCGCACAAGGCGATGGCTGTTCTGGATCCACTAAAGGTGGTTGTAACAAACTGGGATCAGGATCCGCTAGAACTTGACGTTCCCCATCATCCTGGGCGACCCGAGTTCGGATCACGTGTGATACCTTTTGGCCGCGAGCTTTACATCGATCGTTCTGATTTTGAGCCTGAGCCGCCGGAGGGATTCTTCAGGCTTGTTCCAGGCGGGAGCGTGCGCTTGAAGTATGGTTTCATTGTCGATTATGAGGGCATGACTAAGGATGCTGATGGTCGTGTAACTGAGGTTTATGTGCGATACGATCCCAAGACACGCTCGAGGCAAGATCAGTCGGGTCGTAAGGTGAAAGGGACCATTCATTGGGTGCACGAAGAGTCTGCCAAGGAAGTTGATGTCCGTATGTATGATCGACTCTTCAGCGTTACGGATCCCGGAAGCTACGATGATCCCGTACCCTTGATTAATCCAGATTCACTGATTACGGGCAAAGCCCTGGTCGAGCCTGTGCTAGGCGCGCTGATGCCTGACACCTATTTCCAGTTCGAGCGTGTTGGTTTTTTCAAACAAGATCCCGAGAGCCGAGACGGGCACATCATTTATAATCGTTCTGTCACGTTGAAAGACGCGTGGAACAAAAAAAAGTAACACTGTCGCCGACGGAGATCGTCGACCCAGCCGGCCGAGACTTTGATCGGTTGCCGGTCTCCGTGCAGTTGAAACGATTATTGGCATCACAGGCGCGGGCAGTGGAGTCCGTCCAGCAAATCGCAGATCATGTTAGCGCCGCGGTGGAGGCTGCGGCCTCGCGCTTGCGTGCTAGCGATGGTCGATTGATGTATGCGGGTGCGGGCTGTTCGATTCGTATTGGTGTTCAGGATGGAGTTGAGTTGGTGCCAACATTTGGCTGGCCAGTGAATCGATTGGGGTATTTAATTGCTGGGGGTTCCAGAGCGCTGGCTAAATCGGTTGAGGGTGCTGAGGACGATGTCACTGACGCTGTCTCACAAGTTGAAAATCTCGAGATCACTAAACTAGACGTCGTAATCGGTGTCGCGGCCTCTGGAAATACGCCCTTCACTTGTCAGGTTTTAGCATCTGCAAAAGAACGAGGCGCCCTCACAATCGCGGTGAGCTCAAACCAGGCGGGCCGACTGATTGATATTGCGGACCATGGTTTGGTGACCACCACAGGGGCTGAAGTAATCGCTGGCTCGACTCGGTTGGGCGCTGGGACAGCGCAGAAAGCACTTTTAAATGTGTTTTCCACTGCACTGATGAGCCAGCTCGGACGGGTTTTAGGGAACGAGATGCTATGTGTTCAGGCCACGAATGCCAAGCTGAAAGAGCGCCAGGCCCGTATCCTAGCCGGTCAAATCGCTGGGCTTGACCAGTCGCGTGCTTATCAGCTGTTGAACGAACTAGATTGGGATTTACGAACGGGTCTACTGGTTGCCTCTGGATGGGATCGGAAAGATGCTAGAGATGCTCTCGCAGGTGAACGCCCGTTCCGTGAGCTGTTAGGCTCCGGCTGACTGGGCTTTGCCGTTTCTCTCACATTCTGGGTCGAGGGTACACATCGCCTCGTAGTGCGAGAGGAAAATCTGACCCGTAAGATGGGTTTCAAATCCGACGCGATTTAACCTGTCCATGACTGGCCCTTTGACCTCGGACAAGTGGAACCTGATGCACTGAGAGTTGAGGCGGCCATTGATAGACTCCAACACCTCCAGGCCTGATGCGTCAATCTCGTTGATGCCATTACAGAGTAACACCAGATCGGTCATATTTTTGTTGGTGTTAAGTAGTTGGTTCACGGTGTCTTCAAAAGTGTGGCCATTGAGGAAATAAAGCATTTCATCTAGGCGTAGAGCGAGGACCTTTTTGCTTTCTAAAACATCGTAACGATTCACGTTCCGAAAATGCTGGGTTCCTGGAATTTGACCAATCACAGCAAAATGTGGGTGTGCGATTTTTGCCAGCAAAAAACTAACTGACACTAGGATGCCCGCGATGATTCCTGCCTCAACGCCGACACCGAGTACGACAACAATAGTCGTTGCCATGGCCAAAAAGTCTGGCTTTGAAAAGACCCAGACTCGATGGATCGTTTTTAAATCGATCAGGGATAGGACCGCAACGATTACTGTAGCGGCAAGTACTGCTTTAGGTAAGAATTTAAAAAGCGGTGTTAGAAACAAGACTGTCAGTGCGACCATGACCGCTGTCATGACGCCAGCGAATGGTGTTCTGGCTCCGGCATCAAAATTGACGACTGAGCGGCTGAATCCACCGGTTACTGGCAAGCCGCCACCAATGCCGCTTGCGATATTTGCAGCACCGAGACCGATTAATTCCTGATTTGGCTGAATCCGTTCGCGACGTCGGGCAGCCAGAGTCTGGCCAACACTCACTGATTCAACAAAGCCGACGATCGAAATTAGAAAAGCCGCGGGTAGCAGCTCAGTGGCGATTGTCAGATCGAGGTCCGGTAATGCGGGCACTGGAAGGCCTTTTGGAATCACCCCGACGATGGACACACCAGATTGGTCCAACGTAAAGAAACTGACAATGGCTGTTGAGATAAAGACAGCCATCACCGGTCCAGCTCTTGCGACGGTACTCGCTAGCCTGGGTGGTACGTCAGTTTTCATCAGCAAGGATTCCAGTCCCCCGCGTATCCACAATAAAAACGTAATCGATAGAACTCCAATGATGAGGGTCGGTAGGTTGATCTCGGTATGATGATTAGCCAAATCATACAAGATAGAAGGCATGTCGTGTCCATAGGCAGGGACGCCTAGAATGTGCTTAAGCTGACTAAATGCAATCAGAACCGCGGACGCGCTGATGAAGCCTGAAATGACGGGGTGTGAAAGCAAGTTTGCGAGAAATCCCGCTCGAGCAAATCCAAGCCCCACCAAAATGACGCCAGATAAAAGACTGAGCAATATTACTGCACCGAGATATTCAGCAGAACCCTGGATGGCGACTTGGCCTGCCGCAGCGGCGGTCATCAGTGAAATAACCGCTACTGGGCCGACTGCGAGCGTCATGCTTGAGCCAAAGAGCGCATACATAAACAATGGAAGGATTGACGCATACAGGCCTACCTCGGGCGGTAATCCAGCCAGCATGGCGTACGCGAGAGACTGTGGAATTAGCATGACTGTCACGATGACGGCCGCGATCGCATCATCACCTAGCTTAGATGTATCGTAGGTTTTGATCCATTTAAGTATTGGCAGCTTTGGCACGGGCTGATTTTAGTTGACTAGTCTGTGCATGGTTCATGACAAACGGTGTGCGATGTCGACTATGCTTAAACCGGCTTTGTCGACAGTCTCAACGAGAGTATTCGCGTTTTGCTTGCCAGTCTCTGAGAGCGCCCATAATTTTGCGCAACGTGCACCAGAGCGGCAGTAAGTCAAAACAGGTGTTGGGACCTCGGAAAGCAGCATGGCATGTTGCTCCACGTCTGAGTCGGAGATGCTCGCTCCGTTAACAGGTAGATAACGGAACTCAAGACCTAGGGCGTTTGCTTTTCGTGCCATTGCGTCTGCTTGGGCGTGTGGCTCACCTTCTTCATCAGGCCGGTTACAGATCACGGACCTAAAACCGGCTTCTTTAACTCTGTCTAAATCATCCAACGTAAGTTGGTCAGCAACAGAGAGATGAGTGGTTAATTCACGGATAATCATGGGGCCTCCTCAGACGGCGTCGAGCGGGATTTTCAGATAGCGTATTCCATTAACCTCTGGGGGAGGTAATTCTCCGGCTCGCATATTGACCTGAACCGATGGCAGCATAAGTTCTGGCATGCTAAGTGTTTTGTCTTTAGCTGAGCGCATCGTCACAAATTCGTCTTCGGAGATCCCTTCATGCAGGTGGATGTTGAATTTTTTCTGCTCGCCCACGGTCGTCTCATACCGCATTTCACGACCATTCGGCATGTAGTCATGACATATGAAGATCCGTGTTTCTGGAGGTAGTGTGAACAGTTTCTGGATGCTTTGATAAAGAGTACTCGCTTTGCCACCAGGGAAGTCGCAACGCGCGGTCCCGAAGTCTGGCATAAACAGGGTGTCGCCGACAAAGAGGCTGTCGCCAATATGATATGTCATGCAGGCAGGCGTGTGTCCAGGCGTATGGATGGCTGTAACGGTGAGTCCACCGATTGCAAAGGTATCGCCATCCGCAAACAATTGATTGAACTGCGATCCGTCACACTGAAATTCAGGTTCGGCGTTGAACAAATTACTAAAAATGTTTTGTACGTCGGTTATATGAGCACCAATACCAATTTTTCCACCGAGCCTCTTTTGCAGGTAGGGAGCGGCTGACAAGTGGTCTGCGTGGACATGGGTTTCCAGTATCCATTCGATCGTCAGGTTTTCAGCCTCAACCTTCGCGACAACTTCATCCGCACTTTCCGTTGTCGTTCGACCACTCGCGGCTTCATAATCAAGCACCGGGTCGACGATGGCACAAGATCCAGAGTTTGGATCTTGAACGATATAGGTTAGAGACCAGGTATTTGGATCAAAAAAGGCATGAACCTTCGGTATCATAGCGATGTCCCAAGTTAGAATCATTTGATATAAGCTTATAATAAAACTGAAATAAGTTCGATACTGTTCCTTGCACTGATAGAGAGGTGCACCGCCATAACTGAATTTACTCCGATACCCTCTTTGTTCGGTGGTCTGCTGATTGGATTATCGGCTGCGGTCGTGTTTGTGTTCTTCGGACGGATTCTGGGTATATCGGGAATTGTTGCTCGCACGCTGAATTTTGATTTTGGCTCCGGTCTCTGGCGGCCATTCTTCTTGATTGGTTTGGTGGTATCGCCTGCGGTGCTATCGATGATTGCGCCCTCGCCGCATGAATTTGAACCAATGGGTCTGATTCCAATGATGATTGGTGGCTTTCTGGTGGGCTATGGCACACGTGTTGGTTCGGGCTGCACCAGTGGCCACGGCATCTGCGGTATTTCAAGACTCTCAAAACGCTCGATAGTGGCGACCTGTACTTTCATGACGGCAGCAGTGTTGACTGTCTTTGTTGTCCGTCATTTGTTCGGCAGTGAACTATGACACAGATCATTGCATTGGTACTCGGTGCTCTATTTGGTGGTGGTTTGTACCTTGCTGGGATGATGAATCCATCCAAGATCATTAACTTTCTAGATATTGCGGGTACGTGGGATCCGAGCTTAATTTTCGTCATGGGTGGCGGGATTCCAGTCGCGGCCATCGGATATTCCATCCTTAAAAAGCGCGAAAAGCCGCTAATTTTTGATGGTATTCAAGTGCCGATTCATGATGTGATCGATAAACCATTAGTGATCGGTAGTGTCATGTTTGGGATTGGCTGGGGTGTTTCGGGTCTTTGTCCGGGCCCAGCGTTTGCATCTGTCTTAATAGAACCTACAATTATGATCCCATATTTAATCAGCTTAGTTCTCGGTAGTCTTGCTTACGATCGAATCCACCGGTAGCGTTTGATTTTTTTAACGACTCAAAGGTTTCTCCATTGGCGCTTGAATCTACCGAGGCCTTCGAAAGGCTTCCTCTAAAAGCATATACCGAAAAAGCGTACCTCGATTATTCGATGTACGTCATTTTGGATCGGGCCCTTCCTCACATCGGGGATGGATTAAAACCAGTGCAGCGGCGCATTGTCTATGCGATGAGCGAACTTGGTTTATCCGCTCAATCCAAGCATAAGAAATCAGCACGAACGGTTGGTGATGTGCTTGGTAAGTTCCACCCCCACGGTGATTCTGCATGCTATGAGGCAATGGTGTTGTTGGCGCAGCCATTCTCTACACGTTATCCGCTGGTCGACGGGCAAGGAAATTGGGGCAGCCCAGATGATCCGAAAAGCTTTGCTGCAATGCGCTACACTGAAGCACGTCTTACACCCATAGCGAAAATCCTACTCGACGAACTAGGTCAAGGGACTGTCGATTGGCAGCCCAATTTCGATGGCACCTTGAAAGAGCCAAAATTATTACCAGCCCGCGTACCTTCGATTCTCCTCAATGGCACAACAGGGATTGCGGTCGGTATGGCGACCGATATACCGCCCCATAATCTGCGGGAAGTTGTGAATGCGGCTATCCACTTATTGGATGACCCGGCTGCGTCAGCGAGTGACTTGATGCGATTCGTCACTGGTCCAGACTACCCAACGACCGCAGAAATCATCTCTCCGTCGGCAGATCTGAGGAAGATTTATGAGACCGGCAACGGGTCGATTCGAATGCGTGCTACCTATGCGTCTGAGGATGGCGATATTGTGATTAATGCGTTGCCACATCAGGCATCACCTGCTCGAATACTTGAGCAGATTGCTGCGCAAATGCAGGCCAAAAAACTACCGATGATTGTGGATATACGCGACGAGTCGGATCATGAAAATCCGATTCGTTTGGTATTAACGCCGCGCTCAAATCGAGTGAACGCGGAAGACGTGATGATGCACTTGTTTGCGACCACTGACCTCGAGAAATCCTACCGTGTGAACTTGAACATGATTGGTGTTGATGGTCGCCCGCAGGTGAAATCATTGCATTCAATTTTGACCGAGTGGCTTGATTGGCGCCGTCAGACGGTGACTCGACGATTGACACACCGTCTCGATCAGGTGATGGACCGTCTGCATATATTAGAAGGTTATTTAGTCGCTTATCTGAATATCGACGAAGTGATTCAAATAATCCGCGAAGAGGATGAACCAAAACACGAATTAATGCTCCGATTTGGGCTCAGTGAAATCCAAGCGAATGCGATACTTGATCTACGGTTGCGTCACCTAGCCAAGCTTGAGGAAGTTAAAATTCAAGTGGAACAGACAGAGCTTGAGAAAGAGCAGAAGTATTTGGAAGGTGTACTCGGTTCGCGTGCGAAAATGACGCGATTGATGCGAGATGAGCTCACGCAAGATGCAGAGACCTATGGAGACGAACGTCATTCACCGATCATTGCGAGGCAGGAAGCGCGTGCTCTCCGTGAAGACCAGTTGGTGGCATCTGAGCCCGTGACTGTCGTGTTGAGCGATAACGGGTGGATTAGGTCTGCCAAAGGCCATGACATTGATCCGCGAGCGCTGACTTATAAGTCCGGAGATCAATATCTGACTTCAGCGCAAGGCCGCTCAAACCAGCCACTGGTCGCATTTGACACGACCGGACGCGCGTATTCCGTGCAGACACATACACTGCCATCGGCACGGAGTCAGGGTGAGCCGTTATCGGGCCGGATTGATCTGACGATTAACGCCAAGATTACCCAGCTAGCGCTTGCCGATGAAACGACTCAATGGGTGTTGGCAACCGATCATGGGTATGGATTCATTTGTAAACATGGCGATCTGCTTGGGCGCAATAAAGCGGGTAAGTCGGTTGTGAATTTGGGTGATGCCAAGTTGTTACCGCCTGCTTTGATTGTTGACGCAGAGTTGTCACGTATTGCTGTTGCGGTCTCGAGTGGGCACTTGCTGATTTTCGGGGCGCATGAGTTACCAGAGCTCACGAAAGGCAAAGGGAATAAGTTGGTTCAAATACCACCTGCTCTTCTCAAAGAGGGACACCGTGTTACGGCGATTACGGTCTTGCCGACGCTTCGATCTCTTCGTGTGATTGCGGGTAAGCGGCACGTCACATTGTCCCCATCGGATCTTGAGAACTTTGCTGGCGAGCGCGCACGTCGTGGGAAACTTCTGCCGCGTGGATTCCAACGTGTCGATGAGCTTCAGGCGGAATCGTGAGACTTCTCTGGTTTACGAGTGATGCGATCCACGGCGAGGCGCTTGACGCAGTCTTACGTGATGCTCATTTGGGCAAATACGAAAAACGCCATCGTCAACCCCATGATCTGTTGGTTCCGCCGACTTGTGACTGTATCGAGTTATTGATCGATACAATAGATCAAAGCCTCGTCGCATCGCGTGCTGACAAAGCGAATACCGATTATTTATTGGTTGGTGAGGAGCGACCGAAACTCGCTTTATTCGATATGGATTCGACGCTAATTCAGCAGGAGGTGATCGATCAACTTGCTACCGCCTGTGGCTTAGGCGACGAAGTCTCAGCAATTACTGAACGTGCGATGCGCGGCGAGCTCGACTTTATTTCGAGTTTCACGGAGCGGTTAGGTCTTCTTCGAGGTCTCGCCGTATCGGAACTCGATGACGTCTATCAAAGTCTCACGCTGATGCCCGGAGCTGAAATTTTGACAGCGAATTTGGCAGGTGCCGGCGTCCGGCTAGGTATTGTGTCTGGCGGATTCTCTTACTTTGCTGATCAAGTTGGTGATCGTCTCGGAATGGACTTTGTTTTATCGAACACGCTCGAGTGTGAAAATGGATACGTCACTGGACGCGTGGTACCACCGATCATCGATGGTTCGACGAAACTTGAAACCCTAAAAAGCGAAGCTAGTACCTTGGGCATTGAAATGCTCGAGACCATGGCTATCGGTGACGGTGCCAACGATATACCAATGCTAACTGCCTCTGGGATAGGCGTTGCGCATCATGCAAAACCTAGGGTGCGCGAGGAAGCGAATCATTGTCTTAATCACCATGACCTGAGTGCGCTGTCTTATCTGGTTAAATTCTGATTGCCAGATGCGTCTCGCTGCGAGTGTTGGTAAACTCGCCGCCTCTTTGACTATTTCTAGGGACGGAATGTGACTCGACCCAGCTGGATTTTGCCCGACGGTATGGAGGAATGCCTCCCCGATGAGGCGTGGGCGATCGAAGACGGTCGTCGCCAGTGTTTGGATTTATTCCGAAATTCTCGTTTTGGACTCATTATGCCTCCGATGGTTGAGTACTTGGATGCTCTTACTAGCGGTGTTGGCCAGGACTTAGCAGATCAAATCATGGTGATTACTGATCGCGTATCAGGTCGTCTTATGGGTATTCGTCCCGACATGACCCCACAGGCTGCTCGGATTGATGCGCACGCCCTGAACGAATCTGCCACAACACGGTTGTGTTATTGCGGCAGTGTTCTTCGCGCTGTGGCCTCAGGTGGTGATTCAAGTCGTTCTCCTGTGCAGCTTGGTGCAGAAATTTTCGGTAATGCTGATTTGTCGGCTGATATCGAAGTGGTGCAACTAGCGCTCGATACGGTGCGGCTATTTACCGACGAGCCCTTGATGATTGATGTCGGGCACGCGGGTGCTTTGAAATCTATCCTCGCTAAGCAACCCAGAGAATTTCAAGCTAAAGCGCTCGATGCGCTGGCTCGCAAGGATTCAGATGCCGTGGCAACGCTTGAACAGACAATTCCTGAGATTTCGGTATTCAAGGACGCGTATGGTGAGCTGGATGCAGTTCTTGGACGTTGTCAGGAAGTCGAGTTTCTAAAGAAGGCATGCCTAGAGATCAACCAGGTACGACAGGGGATAAATGCTGAGCAGGTGTCTTGGTACTGCGATTTGGGTGAGACACACGGATTTAACTATCACACAGGTCTTGTCTTTGGGATTTATTCACTAAAACGGGACCAATTGCTGGTTCGGGGTGGTCGTTACGACCATGTCGGAGAGTCGTTTGGTAGAGCGCGAGTTGCGACTGGCTTCAGCACTGATTTGAAAACATTGGTTCGCCTTGCAAACTGAGTCAGGTTCATCACATATGCATAAGAGTTTAGTCATTCTCGGAAGCCAGTGGGGCGACGAGGGTAAAGGGAAGATCGTCGATCTTCTTACCGAAAAAGTAGACTACGTTATTCGCTACCAGGGCGGTCACAATGCGGGACACACACTCGTGGTAGACGGCCAGAAGACGGCTCTGCATTTGATTCCATCGGGTATTTTGCGTCCCCATGTAAGCTGCGTGATTGGTAACGGAGTAGTGCTATCGCCAAAGGCCTTGGTGAAGGAGATTAAGATGCTCGAGGAGCGCGGTCACTCAGTCGTTGATCGTTTGCACGTCTCTTCCAATTGTCCGCTCATCATGCAAGTCCACGTCGCGTTAGACCGGGCGCGAGAAGCGGCACGTGGCGACGCAAAGATTGGAACAACCGGCCGGGGTATTGGTCCTGCCTATGAAGATAAAGTATCGCGCCGAGGTCTGCGCGTTACAGATGCCATGGACCCCGTGCGTTTTGCGGCAAAAGCGCGTGAGTTGATGGATTATCACAATTTCATTTTGAGTAATTTTTATCACGCTGAGCCAGTAGATGTTGAGGTGATGATTGAAGAGACTTTGGATGCTGTGAATTACTTCGAGGGTGCAGTATGCGATACCGTCGATCTCGTTCATCGTAGCCGTCGTGATGGCAAGGTTATGTTATTCGAGGGTGCCCAAGGTAGCCTGCTTGATATCGATCATGGTACCTATCCATTCGTGACCAGCTCGAACACTACCGCTGGCGGTGTTGCTACAGGCTCTGGTCTTGGTCCGCGTTATATTGACGCCATCTTGGGTATTACTAAAGCCTATGCAACGCGCGTAGGCTCAGGTCCCATGCCAACAGAACTTTTCGATTCTGTTGGAGAGCATCTGGCCTTAAAGGGCCAAGAGGTAGGTACCACGACTGGTCGCGGTCGTCGCTGTGGATGGTTCGATGCGGTTGCCGTTCGACACGCAATCGAGGTCAACTCAATCAGTGGTATTTGTCTTACTAAGCTTGATGTTCTAGATGGTTTGGACGAGGTAAGTATTTGCGTCGCTTACGAGCTTCCAAATGGTGAGGTAGTTGATTATTTACCGACAGGTGATGACTTCTCGGCGGCTAAGCCAATCTACGAAACAATGTGTGGTTGGAGTGAAACAACTTTTGGCATAACATCCCTTGACGAAATGCCTCGGGGCGCGAAAGACTATGTCCGTCGATTAAATGAATTGGTTGGCGCACCTGTAGACATCGTCAGTACCGGCCCCGATCGGGAACAAACAATCGTGATTTCTTCGCCTTTTGGTGTAGACTAATTTGCATAGACAGCAACGGCTAGCTGTCCCCATAAACAAAAAAACATGTATAGACCGTCGTGGGTGGAAGCCCCCAACCTTAGGGACCGTAGAGGAAGATTGGTCCTACGACCGTCCGGTATCGGGAGGTGACTATGTCAAAAGGGCATTCGCTGCAAGACCCTTTCCTAAATATCTTGCGCAAGGAACGCGTTCCTGTTTCGATCTTCTTGGTCAATGGAATTAAACTTCAAGGCCAAATTGAATCATTTGATCAATTTGTTGTCCTTCTAAAGAATACAGTAAGCCAAATGGTCTACAAGCACGCGATCTCGACCGTCGTTCCTGCTCGTAATGTGAAGATTCCCGCTGCAGGGATGGAGGAAGATGGTGACGATCGGTACGACCTGGACAGTTAAACAAACTTATCCATTGCAATAGGGTGCAGGGTCGACTAGACTCCGCGCCCTATTGTCTGCTGTGCAGGCGATCTCCTTGCCGTTCGGATGGGCCGGACGGCGAAACCCATAAGGAGTCACAATGAACCATTACGAGATCGTTTTGCTGTTCCATCCGGATCAGTCAGAGCAAGTCCCTGCCATGATAGAGCGGTACACAAATATCGTCACTGAGGGTGGGGGATCTGTTCATCGCTTTGAGGATTGGGGTCGTCGCCAGTTGGCTTATCCGATCAATGATCTACACAAAGCGCACTACATTTTGTGGAATATAGAATGTTCTGTTGAAGTTCTTGATGAACTCACTACAACCTTCCGTTTTAATGATGCCGTATTGCGTAACATGGTTATTAAGCAGAAAGACGCTGCAACAGAAATATCTCCGATCAAAGCTGCTGAAAGTCGTCAGGACCGTGATCGCTCAGAGCGTCGTCGTGACCGCGACGCCGAGCAATCAGAGGGAGGTGATGTTGAAACCGCCGAAGCTGGCGGTAACGATGATGCTGTTGAAGCTGAAGAAGTTACAGAAGAGTAAGGTAGAGATATGTCACGTTTTTTCCGTCGTCGCAAATTCTGTCGTTTCTCTGCTGAAAATGTCGCAGAAATCGACTACAAAGATCTGGATACGTTGAAGCAGTACATTACTGAAACCGGTAAAATCGTACCCTCACGGATTACCGGAACAAGCGCGAAGTATCAGCGTCAGCTCGCTACAGCTATTAAGCGCGCTCGTTACTTGGCATTGCTTCCATATACGGATTCGCACGATATCTAATTAATAGGGGATCCCATGGCACGGCTGGCGCATTATTTAATGGCGTCTGAGTGGCGGGCTGCGTTGATCGCGTCATCGCTACTGTTTCTGCCGCTTTTGTCATGGGCGGGTGCTTCGGTGGTGGCGTTATACGCACTCCGTCGTGGTCTAGATCAATCTCTAATGGTGATCGTAATCCCAATGCTCTCCGCACTTGTGATGGCTTTTGGATTCGGTGACTCAGCCATGTTGCTGGTATTGGTGATTACAGTTGTCTTGGCAGC
>MDTB01114729.1_pt1 | contig 66627 bp, 71 predicted proteins | sample 811161 | NCBI WGS metagenome assembly MDTB01 (sample SAMN05326650, study PRJNA326480) | marine metagenome | isolation source: seawater | place: Mediterranean Sea | collected 2009
GTAGCCTTGTTCTTAGATCCAATGGGTCTACCATTACTATGTCCTTTCTCAAATGGCATTATAATTTCTTTTTATTGGTTGTTAGTTTTTTAAAGATGATTATGAGTTAAGTTTGCATTGTGAGGACAACATGGACACCTTACAATTGCTATGAAGAGTCACTTCTGCTCTACCTCCAATTCTTTCGTTTGTTTATTAATAGTTGTTTTTGATAATAAGCCTAGAGCAGGGGAACTCTTCTCATTTCAAATAGATTTTCATTCAAGTATTGAAACGGAAAGAGGATTCGAACGAAGAAGAATGGGCAGACAATTTTGAGGTATCAAGTCGACACGAAGTACCCCAGTTAAAAGTCAAATAATTCGTATATAATTCGTAGATGAAATAAAAAAACCCCCGGAAATAACCGGAGGTCTTGTGGGCGTTACTGGATTCGAACCAGTGACTTCTACCCTGTCAAGGTAGCGCTCTAAACCAACTGAGCTAAACACCCTATTGAGTTTGTGAGTTATTAACATTGCAATAGTGCCCAAAATCAATTTGCTGATTTAAATATATCACTTTTTAGACATCTCATACCTCAACTTATAGTAAAGTGAGGGATTAATTCTCTGATTGTTATATAAGAATACAACCTTACCATTAACTATTTTCTTTGTTAGTCCAGACATACTTAATCACATTGTTTTTAAAATTATACAATTCCACCCCAGTTTCTATTTGTGTGAATGCAGTAGAAAACTCATACTCATATGCGGTCCTAAACGGAGAGTTTAGAATTTGAAAGCTGTTTTTTAAAATAATAGTTTTACAACATTATAATAATGTCTGAGCCCACTGAGATTCTCAATTTTAAAAAAAATTAATATGTATCGTAAACTAGAATCAAGGCGCGCATTTTTAGCCAAATCCATTTTAGCCTCAGGTGGCGTAATACTTAGTAGCCAACTGGTTGGTCTTGAAAAAAATAATGAGTGGGAAATGTCAAACCTTGATGGGTCGAAAGGATATCACTTTTTGCATGGAGTAGGAAGCTTTGACCCCATTTCCTCCGCAGTTATAATTTGGACCCGATTTACGCCTACTGAAGCACTGGTCGGTCAATCAATTCAAGTTCGATTCGAAGTTTCAAAGAACCATAGATTTACCCAATTGGTAGCCGAAGGAGTGGTAGAGGCCTTGCCTAAGCATGATTATACAGTAATGGTGGATGTGAACCATTTGCCGTCCAATTCAAAGTTTTTCTACCGTTTTAGCTACGAGAACGCTCAATCGGTAGTTGGTGAAACCCTAACACTTCCTGAACCTTCCGCTGCGGTAAGTGAGCTAACTATTGCGGTGTGTTCTTGCAGTAATTATCCTACAGGTTATTTTAATGTATATGACGCGATTGCCAAAAGCGAAGCAGATGTAGTGCTTCATTTAGGGGATTATATTTACGAATATGGAGGACCGGAATCGTATGGAGACAACCCAGTTCTGAAGCGTCAGCACGATCCGTATAACGAAATTTTAACTCTTGAAGAATATCGTAAGCGATATCGTCAATACCGATCCGATGAATCGCTTCAACTTGTTCACCAGAAAAAGCCATTCATTGTCGTATGGGATGACCACGAGGTAGCCAATGATGCCTTTAAAGAGGGTGCCGAGAATCACCAAGAAAACGAAGGTGATTTTGAGGAACGCAAAACGCTTGCGATTAAGGTACACGATGAGTACCTCCCCATACGGAGAGCATCCTCGTCAACTATTTATCGCAATTTTGAATTTGGAACACTTGTTAATCTAGTGATGCTCGATACGCGAATCGTAGGACGAGATCGACAAATTGACATCAAATCCTTCTACAGTCCAGAAGGCTTCAATGCCGCTGACTTTTCTTTAGCATTGGCTGACCCGAGTCGCAGACTCTTGGGAGAGACCCAACTCAATTGGGCGGCAAAGACTATTACCAGTAGTTCGGCAACTTGGCAAGTGTTAGGACAACAGGTTCTTATGGGAAAATTGTTTTTACCAGCAGAATTGCTTGTGGCCAACGCAAATGCAGAAACTGGAAAAATATCACGAGCGGAAGTACTTACCCTTCAGACAGAACTCACACAACTTAAATCACGCTTATTACAAGGGGATACTTCCCTGTCAGCGATCGATCTTGAACGTATCAAAACTCTCGTTCCCTATAATCTAGATGCCTGGGATGGATATTTCGCTGAACGCGAAATGCTTTATGATTTACTACGAGATAAAAAAGTAGTTGTCTTTGCAGGAGATACTCATAATGCTTGGCACAATGAACTCCAGGATGTAAATGGAATGAAAATAGGAGAAGAATTTGCTACTCCCTCGGTTACCTCTTCTGGTCTTGAAAACTATTTGGAACTAGAAACTGAAAACATACCTTCTTTTGAGGAATCCTTGCAAATCCTAATTGACAACCTCAAGTACCTCGACGCTTCACGTAGAGGGTTTCTATTAACCCATTTTACTTCAACAACTGCCAAGACTTCTTATCGCTTCGTAGACAATATTCATACCCAATCCTACGAGGTTGCCGAGGGAAAATCCATTTCTTATAGTGGATAGGTGCTCAAATAGGAAAAAATAGGGAATGTGCTCCTTTATCTCAATTGAAGAATTGTCATTCCTCAATAGCTAAAGGATACCTTTTAGGAGTTCTGGAAATGAATTTTAACGGGCTATGAAAAGGACTTGGATTTCACTCATTCGATTTTATTAAAAATTCCTGCAGCAGTTCCATTTCCTCAGCTGTTCGCTTAACTTTTTGGGCGGTCCCCAATGAGACCCCTGCCTTTTGAGCCGAGGCGCGCAGGGACAAGCCCTGCTGCAAAGCCTCTAAACAATCCGCATTTTTTGATTTAGTTAGGAATGCTTTAGGTGTTAATACAGGCTTCCTACCCCCATTTTGTTGGTATGCTCCACTGTCTTTGGCTTTTGCAATTCCAGCACGTTGCCACTCCAGTTTTTTTTGCTGCTCCTTTTTTTCCAAAGCTTGCACGATACTGAGTATAACCCTAACGGGTTCGGTCAATAGTCCATTCTCTCCATTCAGCGTCAAACTTTCTTCTTGGGCATGGATTGTTATCTGTTTATCAATCAAAGTTTTCAAGGTTCGCATAACATCTAGTGCATTCCCCCCCAAAACCACAAGGGATTCGATAAAAAGAGTATCTATAGAACCCTCTTGTGCAAGGCGCAACAATTGCTGGCCATATGCCCTATCCCGAAACAATTGGATACTGGAACAGTGGTCGGTCAACTGTAAAACAGTATATCCTTCTTTCGTGTTTTTGATTTTAAGACCGCTTGGCGAAGAATCTTCAGAACCATTCGCAATATATCGGGCTGCTTGCATTTATTTTTTCGTAAAGATATAATATTTTAGTACATGTTGAAAATGAACAATTAAATAAGTTCTTTCTCTTACATTCCTTTATCAAATCGCACATTCAAAAATTTGATTTATGCGGTCCGTTTTTTTAAATTGAAAACGCTTTCTAAATATTAAATATGAAACCAGTATTACTAATTCTAGCACTGACACTATTCGTCTCCTGTGTCTCCGTTCGATTCCCAGAGACGATCAAAGTGGATATTAATGTACCTGAAAACTTTGATGTTGAGAAAATGCAAATTTTAATCGATACGCTAAGAAGTCAAAAAGTGGATGGAACGATTGAGTTTCAATTGCACACCAAGGATAATAACGAATCCTGATTGGTAATGATGGCTCCTTGGGGAAAACAGTTGATTCTATTGGGACTAGTGCTAATTCTTGTTGGATTAGCCCTCAGTTATGGCGCTCCTTTATTAAAAGACTATAAAAACCCGCTCGACTTTCGGTTCAAATCGGGGAACAGTATGGTCTATTTCCCATTAGGATCTTCTATTTTGATTAGCATCGTATTGTCTTTACTCGTCTATTTGTTTAAAAAATGAAATACCACCTTTTAATACTAATCTCGCTCGGCATTCTTAGTTGTTCGGAAGAAGACTGTGTTACTATTGAAGAGAAACAGGAAATTAATGGAAACTATTATTTCTTTTTTGGAGAGGGAGATCGATATACATTCAACCCTGATGAGCAATCCCTACTTGTCCCAGATGCCCAGCAATCTGGAAAAGTCACCGCTGAGGATTTCAACCAATATCAAGTAGGTGACCAATATTGTTATTGACATTCCATTTGGCTAGCTGATTTTTTCCTGCTACATTGAAGAAACTATGAGTCGAGTGACTGTATTTTTCTTTGGTGTCGTTTTAAGCATCATCTTAGGTCTTTTTTATTGGCATTCCTACCAAAGCAATATTGGAACTTCCGATGCCTGTTTGTGCACCGAATTACTCGCCAAAGAATCCTTCCTACAAAACAAAAATAAAATTAAAGCGGTTGAGGACTGTGTGAAACTATTTAAAAACTTTGAAGAAGCCCATCTCAAATGCATGGAAACAGTTCCTTTCGAGCACCCTGAAATAAAAATAGACTCTATAAAAACCACTTAGAATGAAAACTAGCTTTCGTAAACTTCGTTTTTTATTGATATTAATTCCACTTGGAATCTTCATCCGATTTATAGATACTGAAATTATGCAGGGATTTTTAGCTACCAATGAAACGGATGATCACCTCAAATACATGCTGGGCTTGGTCATCGTTGTCGCTGTGTTACTGGCTGCCGTTTTGTATTTCGAAAAAACGACGGAAAAGTAATTCCCCTGTCAAGAGTTTGGTATTTTTGAAAGAAAAAGAGCATGCGCCAATTTTCTGAAAAAGACATAAATTCACTGGATAAAATTTATCGCCTCAACCTCATCAACAGTATCACGGGGTACAAGTCGGCCAATCTTATTGCAACGCAATCCAAGGCTGGGAACACGAACGTTGCCGTATTCAGTTCCATCACCCATTTGGGAAGTGATCCCGCATTGTTGGGTTTCATTCTTCGTCCTACTACCGTCCCAAGGCATACCTACAGCAATCTGAAAGACACAGGCATCTTTACCGTCAATCATATCAGTTCGGATATCATTTCAGACGCCCACCACAGCAGTGCAAAGTATCCCGAATCAGTGTCTGAATTTGATATGACCGACTTGGAAGTAGAGTTTAAATATAACTACCCGTGTCCCTTTGTAAAAAACGCCCCCGTTCAGATTGCCTGTGAATACCAAAATGAATACCCGATAAAAGAAAACGGCACTCTATTGATTGTCGCTCAAATGAAAACCATCTACCTTCAAGATAAACTGCTTCAAGAAGACGGTTGGGTGCGTCTTGAAGACGGAAATGTGGTGAGTATCAATGGTTTGGATGGATACGCGTTGCCCAAGCTTTTGGAACGATTTGACTATGCAAGGCCCAAAAAGATTTGATGATGCAAGCCATAGCGAATGCCTTATTGGAATATGCAGAATTACACAGCACAAGAGAGTCTAAATTACTTGAAAAACTTCGACGAGAAACCTTTCAAAAAGTATTGCATCCCCGAATGCTTTCCGGACCCCTTCAAGGGCGCTTATTGAGTTTGATCTCCAAGCTGATTCGACCGAAGAGGATTTTAGAATTAGGAACTTATACGGGCTATGCTACTTTATGTCTCAGTGAAGGACTGGTCCAAGATGGGGACATTCACACCATCGATAAAAACGAAGAATTAATCGCCATCCAAAACAAGTATTTTAAATCCAGTGGCAAACGCTCAAATATCCACCAACATCTAGGCGAAGCACTTTCCATTCTTCCCCAGTTAGAGGGCCCTTTTGATCTCGTTTTCATTGATGCAGATAAGGAAAACACCCAGGCTTATTTTGATCTTTGTATGGAAAGGGTTCCTTCGGGAGGCTTAATTCTAACGGATAATGTCTTATGGAGCGGAAAAGTACTTGATAGCGCCGATAAAGATGATCGTGACACTTTAGCGCTTCAGGAATTCAATCATAAAGTAGCTAATGATAGCCGAGTGGAAAGCCTTATGTTGCCCCTTAGAGACGGTATTACCCTTAGCAGGGTTCTTTAGAATTTACGCTTAATGGAGTCGGTCAGTTCCTCAAAGTCTTTTTTGATATCATTAACTTCTTTGCCGACACCCTCCCCTATTTTACCTTTTGAATCGTCTACCTCGTCTACCGATTTTTGAATTTCCGACTTGATCTCATCTGTGGCTTGGCGTATTTGTGTCATCCCTTTAGCCAACCCCCGAGCGATACTGGGTATCCTATCTGCCCCAAAGACCAACAAAACCACAAAAAAAATAAAGACGATTTCAGCGCCACTTATGAATAAATGCATCTCTTTTTTTCAAATATACCAAGAAAAACAGCCCTGAGGATGACTCGAGGCTGTTTTTAAATTATCCTTTAATCTCTGATTTAAACCGATCAAACTCAGACTCTACAGTGTCCTGTGGCCAAGAATTGTTACTGGTATCGATATCAGCAGTCTCAGCATCAGGATCCACCTCGATTCCTATAAGCTCTTTATTCGTTGCCAAAACTTTACGGACAACCGCATCATTTTTACGCCAAATCTGAACGGGGTAGGTCATGCGCTCTTTGCTTCCATCGGCGTAGCTGTATTCCACAATCAATGGCATGACGAGTCCACCTGGTTTTTCAAACTCTATTTCGTAAAAATATTTAGGTGCTTTAGCATCGGATCGATCCACTTCCGGATTATTTTCAGCAATATAGTCTCGCAATGATTTTGAGTTTTCCAGCGGTGATCCTTCTGCCATACTCGGGTCGAATGAGTCGGAATTTTCTGCAACCATATACATCATATGCTCAGGTAGATCTTCGAGTGTCATATTGTATTGTTCCAGCAAATCATAAACCTCTTTTCCGGGTTCAGACGAAACATGGTATTTTTTGACTTCACCCACCCCGATGTCAACATAATCGGTTGAATAAAACCATCCTCTCCAAAACCAATCCAAATCCACCGCTGAGGCATCTTCCATAGTTCTAAAGAAATCTTCAGGAGTCGGGTGCTTAAACATCCACCGCTGAGCGTAGGTTTTGAAAGCGTAATCGAAAAGTTCTTCCCCCATAACGGTCTCTCTTAATATATTGAGTGCTGTTGCAGGCTTTGCATAAGCATTGGGACCAAGTTGGAATACATTTTCTGGATTGGACATGATAGGTGAAATAATGCTTTGATCACCCGACATATAAGGAATTATTTTAGAGGGTTCCCCCCGGCGTGAAGGATAATTTTCAAGCGGTCGAATCGCCTCTGGGAAATTAGCTCCAAACTCCTGTTCGGTGAGGTATTGCATAAATGTATCTAGGCCTTCGTCCATCCATCCCCACTGTCGCTCGTCGGAATTTACAATCATGGGGAAATAATTGTGGCCCACTTCATGGATGATTACACTTATCATTCCAAACTTGGTGCGATCTGAATAAGTGCCGTCTTCTTCGGGTCGGCCATAATTCCAACAGATCATTGGGTATTCCATTCCTTGATTTCTAGCATGTACCGATACCGCCTTGGGATAAGGATAATTGAAAGTATATCTTGAATAAGTGTCCAATGTCTGGGCTACGGCTACAGTAGAATAGTCTTCCCACAGGGGATTTCCCTCTTTTGGATACAAGGATACCGCCATCACTTTTCGCGGGCCTACTTGAACAGCCATCATATCCCAGATAAATTTTCTTGAACTGGCAAAAGCAAAATCACGAACATTATCGGCCACAAAACGCCACGTCTTTTTCTTATCAGAAAACTGAGTCTCTTTAGCAATGGCTTCGTCCTCGGAAACAATAATTATAGGGGTATCAAATGTATTCTGAGCCGTTTTGTAACGCTTGAACTCTTCGCGAGACAATACTTCTTTGGGGTTTTGTAGCTGCCCTGTAGCTTCTACTACATGATCGGATGGAACTGTTAGGTTGACTTCATAATTACCAAAGTTGAGGGCAAACTCACCATTACCCCAAAATTGATAATTCTGCCAGCCTTCAACGTCATTATACACTGCCATTCTAGGGAAGAATTGAGCAATGACATATGCTCTATTTCCGTCTTCGGGAAAATACTCGTAGCCCGAACGGGCTCTATTGGTGACGTGATTATTGATTTTATACCACCATTTAATGGAAAAACTATATTGCCCTCCCGGAGGAATGGGGCTCGGTAGATCTACTCGCATCATGGTTTGATTGATCACATAAGAAAGTGGCTTGCCATTAGTAGTTTTAACCGATTCAATGTGAAATCCCCCATCAAAGGGCTCGTCCATATAATTTTTTACAAATGTTGACGCTCGGGTTAAGGGCTGAAATCCAGTGCCATTTTTTTCCAGAGCAGGAGCTTCTTTTTGACGAATATTCTGATCCAATTGGACCCATAAATAAGGTAAAGCGTCTGGAGAGTTGTTGCTGTAGGTGATTGTCTCTTCCCCATATAATTTGGTATTACGGTCATCCAATTCCAGGTCCATTACATAATCTACCTGCTGTTGGTAGTAAGAATCGCCTGGGGCCCCCGACGCGGTTCGGTATCTATTGGGGGTAGAAAACTCTTCATACAACTGTTTGAATTTGTTGTTGTTTAGATGTCCACCTTCTCTTTCTGTTGGAGTGTCTTGACTCCACAGAATAAATGAAAAAAAAGTTAATAAACTCGTTTGTAGGTAGGTTAGTGTTCTCATAATCTGGATTTTGCTATCAAATTTAATATTTTAAGTATATTTTCAATGGACAAACCCAATTTATTGGTCGCTTAAAAGTATAGAGTAACGACGGTTTTGTCCATCAAACAAATAGCTTTTTAGATAGGAACCGTTTTTAAAGTGAACGACGTTCTGCTGGCTAGGAAATTGTTTCAAAAAAAGCTGATACTCCATATCAACCTTTTCCACTGCTTCTGGAAGAGGAACACTGATGAAAATTCGACTCAGATCATCCTGATATTTTTTACCCAAATAGCTAATAGGTATCGGATTGTTGAAATAGGAAAGGGCAAGAACCTCATTCAAATACAGTACGAGCAAAGAGTCGACCGATTGATGGTCGGGATCCAATTGAATGCGGCTATCTGTTCTTGACTGAAGTACGGTTTCCAAATCATCTGTAAAAAGCTGCAGTGTGAGTTGTATTTCACCAGATTGCTGTTTCCATTCCATTTGAAGGGACGAAATGTAAACTTCATGGATATCAAAGGACGTAAAGAGAATCATAAAACAAGAAGCCCATAAAAACAATAGTCTATTTTTCATTTAAAGATTTTGAATTATTCTCGCCCCCAATAACAGACGCATGAGTTTCAAGATAAGAGAGCACCTGCTCGTGATTTTTTTTTCGAAAAGCGTCATCTATGGGATAATTTTCTTGGGCTCCGGTTATAAATTCATAGACCGCAGGTTCCTCTATCAAATAATTATTCATAAGAAATTGGACGCCGTAAAATTTAATTATTTGATAGGTGGTCTCGAACCGAGCTTCCCATTGTCTTTTTTTCTTTAAGTTTTTGTAATAACCCGAAAAATGCTTGTAGGCAGCCTCTATATTAATCCCTCCTGATAAAGGCAACAAAAGCGTATTGAGCAGTAGAGTTTTTTTGGACACGATCTTTTCTTCTCGTTTCCCCCCGTAGCCAGGTATATTTAAGGAATAAAAATTGACTGGATCTTTAATTTCAGGGTTTGTTAGATCGCGACTGACGTCTCCCGTAAGATTGTAGGCGCGAACCACTACTTCCTCTAATTGGTTGACAAAAGGTTCAAGATAGACAGTGAGTTCTGACGCTTCAAAAAGAGAGCGCTCAATGGGTATCACTTTGGGCTTAAATTGAACTGCTGAGAACAAAATGACGTCACCAGGAGAAACAACTACTTCAAATTCGCCATCGGCATTGGTAATAGACGCTATCCCTTTGGTTTTATTGAGTATGTGAATGCCACTAACTGATAAGGAATCATTCACCACTTTTCCAGATAGTTCTTTAAACTCTTGAGACCAAAGTAGTGAACTACTAAGATAAAAGAGTACAATCCCTAGAAGGGAGCTGCTATAACTGAGATAGATAGGCCTCGCTTTCATTGATCAAATAGTCAATGAGTTCAAATTCTTTGCTTTTATTCATAAGGTCTTGTGGGGGCAGACGCTCATCAATATATTCCAAAAATCCAACCACTTGATCCTTTTCTAAAGACAAGGTATCGATGAAAAAACTGTCCTCAAATAAATAAGGCAGTACACGGCTGGGGGTCAGATTTTTTCTTTCTTGAGCCGATTTCCCTTGAAGCAGTTTTACAGCTAGCTTAGCCACATTCACAAAGTTTATACCATTGGTTAAACGAGGTTCATCCATCGCTGTATTCTGAATTTTGGTAGACTTATCCTGCTTGTAATCGTAACCTTTGAATTCTTCATTTTTAAGATCCATAAATTGTTCTGTGTCTTCCGGAGTAACTACGATCTCTTCCAAAGCCTGAACTTTCTCATTGACCGTTACAATCAAACGCTTGTTTTTCATAATCTCAGGGGTGATAGTAACCACCCGTATGGTATACTGAACCGATGAAAAAATAAGCTCATCTCCCAGGGCTGCTTCAATTTCAAACCCCCCATTACTGTCCGTTATCGTGCTTCGTTGTGCAGTGTTATTGATTACATTGGCTGCAACTACATTCGCATTTCTATAAATTAATTTGCCTTGAATGTAGTCTCGCTTTTGAGCATTGACTCCAAAAAAAAAGAATAGTACGAGAAAGGAAATCCACTGCTTCATTTCTTAAAGATAGGCGCGGGAAAACAATTACGAAAAAAATGAGGGAAAATTTAAGAAAAGAATTTGAGCGGGAGACCGGGTTCGAACCGGCGACATTCAGCTTGGAAGGCTGACGCTCTACCAACTGAGCTACTCCCGCATGGGGCCAAATATATCATTTTTTTTTATTTTGGAGGCGTGAAGTATACCATCCAAGAAGTTCTCGCTAAAGACACCATACCCATTCGACATCAAATGCTTCGGCAAGGACTACCTGTCTCCAGTTGTCATTTTGAAAAGGACAATGATCCCCAATCCCACCACTGGGCCGCCTTTATGGGATATCAAATGGTAGGAATCCTTTCGTCCATGGAAAATGAATGTGATGAATTTTTGGGTCAGCATGCATATCAGTTTAGAGGAATGGCGGTACTGGAAGCTTTTCAACGCCAAGGGATTGCGAGCCGACTCCTCGTTGAAGCCGAAGAACAACTCCAAAAAAAACACCAGCCAGATTTATTTTGGCTGAACGCTCGAGTTCACGCTCAAAAGCTATATCAAATTCTTGGCTACTCCCCCGTGGGAAAAGAATTTAATATTCCAACGGCAGGTCCTCATATCCGATTTTATAAAAGCAACTCATGATTTATAAAGTTTTCTTCTTATTTCTAATTGTTTGGTCGGCAGTGGGTCAGGAACAATCGTTTGATGAAGCTCAATTATTAGGAAAAAAAAACATGGCCCTAGAAGGGGCTGAATACCAACTTTTAAGCGAAGTCATTCAAGCTTTTGAAAAAATGAAAAAGGCAGCGTTATTGGTTGGAATTGACATTAAAGTGGTCTCTGGCTTTCGTTCCTATGAGCGTCAAAGAGCCATTTGGAATCGCAAATACAAAGCCAACAGACAGGCGGGGCTTTCTCCAGAAGAGAATATTCAAAAAATCATTGAATACTCTACCTTACCTGGAACCTCCAGACATCATTGGGGAACTGAAATTGATATCATCGATGGAACAATTGAATCTCAAGGTGATGTTCTGCTTGCAGAAAAATTTCACGAAGGAGGTCCTTATGAACCGCTCCATATTTGGCTGGAAGAAAATGCGGCAACCTTTGGATTTATTTGTGCGTATCCCGACCAACTCCAACGCACTGGATTTAATTACGAACCTTGGCACTACAGTTATGCTCCTTTATCTAGATCTTTATACCGTGCCTATTTGGATATCGACTTGAAAAGGGTACTAACAGATTCGGATTTGGAGGGCAGTAGCTATCTTACAAAAAATTTTTTGGACCGTTACAAGACCAGTCATATTATGGGAATCCATCCTGCACTCAAATAACTGGCGGAAATACTTTTTGGTATTGTTGCACTCTAAAATCGATAGTATTGAATTTTGGCTGAACAGCTTTTTGAGCTTTGTATGCATCCATAGCCCCTATTGCACGGTTGGCCGCTCCAGAAGGAGCCGTGAGTGAATAGGTACGAATACGGCGTTGCTGAAAGGTAAACGAATGTTGTCGGGGTACAGCATCTTTTTCTAAAAAGAAATCCAATCCTTTTTTCTTTAGATAGCTTTTAAAAAAATATTCCGGACCATTTTTGCTTCCCCCTCCAGTAAATAATAGAGTAGTCACTTGCGGCACTTGATCCAAATAATAAAACAAATCACGAAGTTGAACCTCGCGCATTCCCAAGTCCGAGGCATCCACTTTTTCCCGATAACAGTGTGCTACGATGTCACAGATCCCAATGTTGTATAACCGAAGAAACTCTTTCCGTTGCTGAATGGCTAAGGATGTATTTTCATACTTTAGTCCCAGTCCGTATATGCGATCCAAAATGGGCCACAATTGACCATCTATACTCCCATAACAAAAAGAGACATCCCCCTTCTTTAAACTTCCGATGGAAAAACGAGGAGGCGGTAGGGTTCCCACAATCAAATGCGAAGCTTCCTTGGGAAGAAAAGGTTCAAACGGGTGCATATGCAGCCACTTATTTTCTCCACTCATGAGAATTTGTTAAGGGATTTGGGGCCTATGGAAAATCTATCGAACAAAAACAGGTTTCAAAGGATCTGAGGTGTTCGCTTCGCTATATTGATAGCCGCCCTCATCGAAGAGCAAAATTTCTTCTCTACTCTCACATTTATTTTTGACTAAATAACGTGCCATCATTCCTCTTGCCTTTTTGGCGAAAAAAGAAATTGTTTTGAGGGTACCGTTTTTGTAATCTTTGAATTGAGGGTGGAGCAATTGTCCCTTTAAGGATTGGGTATCAATTGCAGCGAAATATTCGATACTGGCCAAGTTAACTACCCATTCATCTAGCTCCAATTCATCATTCAAATGCGAGCTGAGCTTGGGTTTCCAAAAAGCGACTAAGTTTTTCTTATTCCCCACAGGGAATTTAGTTCCCATTTCCAATCGGTATGCTTGAATCAAGTCCATGGGTCTGAGAATACCGTACAAACCAGAAAGGATGCGCACCCGATCCTGAAGGGCTTGGTAATGTTTGTTGTCGAGCGACTCTACATCCAATCCTTGATATACATCTCCGTCGAAGAAGAAAGCTGCGGGACGGGCGTTCTCTTTCGAAAAAGGAAAGGAGAATTGATGATTTCGTTCAAAATTAAGCGATGCAAGGTCATCGGATATATCCATCAATTTGGATAGAGAACGAACGGATTTCTTTTGCAACAATTTGTTGATTTTAGTTGCTTCTTGTCCAAAAGCAATTTCGCTGTATTCATAGGTAGGGATCGGTCGATCCAGATTCATTGACTTGGCGGGAGAAAGAAGAATCTTCATATCGTTTTCTTCAAAGGTAAAACTTTCCTTGGCTTATGTCAACTTGTGTTTTACATAGTGTTGCCATTTGGAAAGAACCGTTAAAAAATCTTCTGGTAAAGGAGCTTCATAATGTACTTTCTCTCCCGATCTAGGGTGTATGAATCCAAGTGTTCGGGCGTGTAGTGCTTGGCGAGGCATCAATGTAAAACAATTGTCTACAAATTGTTTGTACTTGGTAAAGTGTGTTCCTTTAAGCAATACATCACCACCGTAGCGTGCATCATTGAACAAGGGATGCCCCAGATATTTCATGTGCGCTCTGATTTGGTGGGTACGCCCTGTTTCCAGCTTGCACTTTATTAATGTTAGGTAGCGAAGGCGTTCGATAACTTCATAATGGGTTACCGCTTTTTTGCCTTGATCACCCTCGGGGAAAACAGTCATTTGTAATCTGTTTTTGGGGTGTCTTCCAATGAATTCGTCAATGGTTCCCTTGTCCTCAACTACATCCCCCCACACTAGGGCAATATACTCTCTCTCCGAGCTTTTGTCGAAGAACTGTTGAGCTAGGTGGGTCATCGCAGACTCCGTTTTGGCAATGACAAGCAAACCGCTGGTGTCTTTGTCAATGCGATGTACTAGGCCTGGCCGCTCTTGGCTATTGGTTGGTAAATTGTTAAAGTGATGCAGTAAGGCATTGACCAAAGTACCAGAATAGTTTCCATGGCCCGGGTGTACAACCATACCTGCTGGTTTATTTATGATGACTAAAGTGTCGTCTTCAAAGACAATATCTAGCGGTATTTCTTCAGCAATCAACAGGTTTTCATGAGGCGGGTGATGAAAAAGAACCTTGATTTCATCCCCTCCTTTAACTTTGTAATTGGACTTAACCACTTGATCATTGGCAAAAATACTCCCAACCTTAGCCGCTTGTTGAATTTTGTTCCGTGTAGCGTTCTCAATTCGATTCATTAAATACTTATCTACCCGAAGCGGCTCTTGTCCAGCATCGGCTTGAAACCGATAATGTTCATAAAGCGGAGAATCCAAAGGAAAGCCTTCAGATTTGGAATTATCGTTTTCCATTTCCCAATACTATATCGATAGGTGTCGTTTTTGGAAGCACTGTTCCCGGTGCAATTTTTTCTCCTTCATACCGCATCTCAAGCACCATGTTTTTCCCAATATTATCTCGATAGGTGGTCTTTCCAATAGTCAATCCAACCGACTTAAGAATAGAAGCAGCGTTTCGTTTCGTGATTTGAATAATATTTGGAACTCTCACTTTTCGGAAGTCTGATGGGTTTATCGTCAAATATATTTTGCGATTTGTCTTCACAGCTTCCCCTGGAAGTGGATTCTGTTCTGTAATGGCTAGTGGGGGTAATGAAGGATTGTATTTAGCAGAGTCTAATACTTCCATACGCAGCTTTTGCTTTTGCAAGACTTCATTTGCCTCGGCGAGCTGAAGATTCAGCAGATTGGGTACTTCTTGCGTTTGTCCGTTATGAGTCCAGGTATCAAGAATGTCAAGTGTCAAAACAATCAACCCCAATCCAGTTAATCCAGCAAGGAGCAATTGTTTCAAAAAAAAACGGCTAAAGAGAAAGCGCAAAAAAATCATGCAGTCAATTTTGCCGTAAAGATAGTAAAAAGCATAGCGAAAGAATTGCCTACCTTTGGTGCAAAGCAGACGTATATGTCGAACCCAATTGTCGGTATTGCTTGTCATGGCTATTCCTCCGAAGCAGAAATCTCCATGCAAAGTGCTCAAACGGTGAGGGAACATCTTGAAAAATCTTTTGCCGCTGTTTTTTTCCTTCAAATAAAATCAAATAAATGGATTATTCTGGACGGTAATGGAGAAGAACAATCCGTTCCCGTGGGAACGTTTGAGTTTGAATACCAAGGAAAAACGCTCCGATTTGATGTGATTTTCAATGCGCTCCACGGGAGTCCAGGAGAAGATGGTAAATTGGCTGCATTATTGGATTTTGAAAAGATTCCACACACTAGTTGCGCCATGTATCCAGCAGCGTTGACTTTCAATAAAAGAGATTGCATTGCAATGGCACGAAATCTGGGAGTGCCCACGGCTCCTTCGGTATTGGTAGATAAAGGAGATGTCATTGACCTAAAGGCCATAATAAACGCGGTTGGTCTTCCCTGCTTTGTCAAAGCCAATAGAGCTGGTAGTAGTTTTGGTGTTTTCAAAGCCTCAACACTACAGGAACTTGAAGAGTCGATTCCCAAAGCCTTCGAAGAAGACACTCAATTGCTTATTGAACAAGCCTTGGAAGGGCGTGAAATTTCCTTAGGGGTAGTGCGACTAAAAAACAAAATAACAGTACTCCCCCCTACCGAAATCATCACTGAAAATGATTTCTTTGATTATGCAGCAAAATACAGGGGGGAATCAAAAGAGATTACACCTGCTGATATTCCTGAAGCTTGGCAAAGACAGCTCTCTCATTGGGGCCAATTGCTATACGACAAACTGGGATTAGTAGGGATCACACGATCCGATTTTATCTTTGTAGAGGGTACGCCGCATCTATTGGAAATTAATACTGTTCCTGGTATGACCCAAGCAAGTATCATTCCGCAACAATGTGCTGCAGCTGGATTGAGTCTTCAGGAATTATTTTGTGAATTGGTCAATGAAGCACTTCAAAGAAATCCATAATTTTGTATAAAACATTCCTATGAAACGCGCTGTTTTTCCAGGTTCCTTTGATCCAATCACTCTCGGACATGAAGATATTATCTTAAGAGGGCTGCCTCTTTTTGATGAAATTGTAATTGCTGTTGGAAAAAATAGTGAAAAGAAATACATGTTTTCCGAAGCCCAGCGAATAGGCTTTCTCAAATCTGTATTCAAGGAACATTCCAAAATTAGAATAACTACCTACTCTGGGCTCACCACCGATTTTTGCAAAAAAATTGAAGCCGACTTTATCTTAAGAGGGCTTCGTAATCCGGCTGATTTTGAGTTTGAAAAAGCAATCGCTCACACCAACCGCACCCTCTCTGGAATTGAAACATTATTTTTCCTAACCGCAGCCAAAACCTCCTATATCAGCAGTTCAATTGTGAGGGATGTGATTCGCAATGGTGGAGATTATTCGTCTTTGGTCCCCAAGAACCTTTCCCTAAGATAGGACCCCTTTTTGTTCAAAATGGATTTTAATATTCTCGTAGGCATTATCCAGTAATTGGGATATTTCCTCCTTCGATTTCCATTCTGCCTTTTTAATCCCTTCCTCCAATTGAGGCTGTAATCTTCTTGTAAAGTCAGTTTTCATTAAATACCAATGTGTTTTTTTCAAACGATGCTTCCCGTTTCGAGAAAAAATATGATAGGTGATTGGTAATGGTTTTAAAACAATTAAGTCTGTTGCCCCAGTTTCTTCAGTAACCTCTCGAACAGCCGCATCCAAAATAAGTTCTTTCTTTTCTATTCTCCCCTTGGGCAAATCCCATTTTCCATTTCTGAATATCATTAGTATACGCCCGTTGGAATGCTTCACCAATCCTCCAGCTGCCTCAACGATTGGGAAGCGTTTTACAAAGTGCTTCCACAGCTTTTCCTCATCTTTATGATAGAGGTATACGGCTTTAATTTTGGAGGATTTCAGTGCTTTTAGAATAAAATTTTTGGCACTGTATTTAATATGAAATAGAGGGGTCGAGTCGGTATTGATTTCCCGAGAGCTCGTCAAATAAATAGGCTTATGGTTGAAAAAAACTTTATACATTTAACCCATGATTTATGATATGCAAACGGCTACAAAAACAGCCGAGCACCTCCTACAAATTAATGCAATAAAATTGAGTCCAAAAAATCCGTTTACTTGGGCCAGTGGATGGCAATCCCCAATTTATTGCGATAATAGAGTGAGCCTTTCCTTTCCAGAAATCCGTTCTTTTTTAGCACAAGAAATAGCAAGTCAGCTCACAGCTCTTTATGGACGGGACATAGTGATTGCTGGTGTTGCCACAGGAGCCATTGGAATAGGAATGCTTGTGGCCCATCAGATGAATCTTCCTTTCGTTTACATTCGTCCGGAAACGAAAAAGCATGGTCGACAAAATCAGATCGAAGGGCACCTTCAGCAAGCCTCCAAAGTAGTGGTAGTTGAGGACTTGATCAGTACCGGTAAAAGTAGCCTCAAAGCCGTTGATGCCCTGCGAAGCGCACAGACAGAGGTGCTTGGTATGATTGCATTGTTCACCTATGGTTTTCCCACAGCAGCCGAGAACTTTAAAGAAGCTGCAGTCAAATTGCATACTCTATCGGACTATTCCACCCTTATCGCAGTGGCCAAGCAACAAATGGCTATTGATGACTCAGAATTGGAATTGTTAAAAAAATGGAGAGAAAACCCCTCAGAATGGGCATCGGATGCTTAACGAATCAATTTCAAAAGCTTAGAGTCGTTAAATATTTCTATTTCTCCAGATTGCCATTCCAATTGGAGCGCACCAGAAGGGTTTACTCCAATAATTTTCCCTTTGCGTTTATTATTCTTGTACTCAAACATGCACCATTGCTCATATCCATATAGGTTTTCTATATAGGTTTTTTGAATTTCTTCTACAACTTGATTATTCAGTGAGAGGAAAAAAGCTTCAATTTCCTGAAGCAGTTTTTCAAAAAGAACATTGCGATCCAATTCTTTTCCAAGCAGTAGTGACAGTGAACTGGCTTGGGAATAGCTCGAAAAATCGGATTGATTCACATTCATACCTATTCCAACTATGGTGGATTTTAACTCCTTTCCTTGGAGGTAATTCTCAATGAGAATCCCTGCCACTTTTGAGTTGCCTGACAAAATGTCGTTTGGCCATTTTATTTTTATTGCTGGAATTTCGTAGGATCTAAGAACCCTAACAAGAGCTAAACAAACCCCCTTATTAACTTGAAAATGATCTAACACCCCAAGAGGTAATTCTGGCCAGAACACACTGAAAGTAAGGTTTTTCCCTTTCTGAGATTCCCAACGGTTGGCAAATTGTCCTCTCCCTTCTGTTTGATACTCGGCCCAAACAACCCTGGGGACACTTGCTTCATTTTTTGAGATGCGCTTTTTTAACACTTCGTTGGTCGAGGTGGTGGCATCAAGTTTGTGTATTTTGAATGCAGTCAAGTATTTGTGTATCGGGGATATTTATTGTGTAAATTTGTGTAAAACTAAAGATTTTTAATGGCAAAAAAGAACCGGGAAGAAGATGAATTGATGAGAACAATTATAGCGGGCATTGAAGAAGTAAAAGGCCTTGATATACACCTGCTAGATTTGAGAGAGATTGAAAATACGGTTTGCAGTTATTTTGTGGTTTGTTCGGGAACGTCCAATACACATGTAGCAGCCATTGTCAACTCGATAAGTAAAACAGTAAGTAAAACCTTACGCGAAAAGCCCTACCACACAGAAGGTGAATCTGTGGCTGAATGGGTTTTGATAGATTATGTAAATATTGTAGTGCATGTTTTCCAACGTCACATCCGTGATCATTACAACATCGAAGGACTGTGGGGAGATGCTGTTACTACAGAAATCGCTATGAAATAAAAAAGAATGAGTAAAAACAAGAAACCAGTACCGCAAAAGTTTAATCCCTATTGGATTTATGGCATTGTTATCGTACTCCTGCTGAGCATGAGTTTTTTTGGTGGGGACAACAATTGGCAGAATCTCAACAAGATTAACATCGGTGAATTTGAACGTTACTTGAATGATGGTGATGTTGATGAGGTTGTTGTAGTCAATAAAAACCTCGCTCAAATTACCTTAAATCAAGAAGCACTCAATAAGAAAATTCACGAAAGAGTTACAAAAAAGAATTTCCTTGGCCAGGACAACAATAAGGGACCTCATTATCAATTCGAAGTGGGTAACTTGGAATTGTTTCAGCGCAAATTGGAAAAAGCGGAAAATAATGATATAGTTTTTAACTACGAATTTGTCACCATCGAAAACCGTTGGATGGATGTTCTTCTAAGTTTTCTTCCCATATTATTAATCGTTGGTGTCTGGATCTTTTTAATGCGTCGAATGTCTGGCGGTGGAGCTGGTGGCGCAGGAGGTCAAATTTTCAATATTGGAAAATCAAAGGCCAAATTGTTTGACCAAAACACCGATGTAAAGGTTACTTTTAAAGATGTTGCAGGTTTGGAAGGGGCCAAGGAAGAGGTTCAGGAAATTGTCGATTTTCTAAAAAACCCAACGAAATACACCAAATTAGGAGGTAAAATCCCCAAAGGAGCCCTTCTTGTAGGTTCACCAGGCACCGGTAAAACATTATTAGCCAAAGCCGTTGCTGGAGAAGCAAAGGTTCCTTTCTTTTCCCTTTCGGGTTCCGATTTTGTGGAAATGTTTGTCGGTGTGGGAGCTTCTCGTGTTCGAGACCTTTTCAAACAAGCTAAAGAAAAATCTCCTGCCATTATATTTATTGATGAAATCGATGCTATTGGCCGTGCAAGAGGAAGAAACAACATGACAGGATCCAATGACGAACGAGAAAACACCCTCAATCAATTATTGACAGAAATGGACGGTTTTGGAACTAAAACCAATGTTATTGTATTGGCGGCCACCAACAGAGCCGATGTCCTTGACAAGGCATTGATGCGTGCCGGTCGTTTCGATCGTCAAATTTATGTAGATCTCCCGGATCTGAATGAACGCCGTGAAATATTTAAAGTTCATTTGGCTCCATTGAAAGTAATTAAAACCTTGGATATTGAATTTTTAGCCAAGCAGACGCCTGGATTCTCGGGAGCCGATATTGCCAACGTATGTAACGAAGCAGCATTAATAGCAGCTAGAAAAAACAAGAAATCTGTTGGTAAGCAAGATTTCTTAGATGCGGTAGATAGAATTGTTGGAGGATTAGAAAAGAAAAATAAAATCATCACCCAAGAAGAAAAGAAAACCATTGCCTTTCATGAGGCCGGACACGCTCTAACCAGTTGGTTGCTCGAATACGCCGCTCCGCTTGTTAAAGTAACTATAGTACCACGAGGACAATCACTGGGGGCAGCCTGGTATCTACCAGAAGAACGGATGATTGTTCGAACCGAACAAATGTTGGACGAAATGTGTGCCGCATTGGGTGGACGAGCTGCAGAGAAAATCACCTTTAACAAAATTTCAACAGGGGCTTTAAGCGACCTGGAAAAAGTCACTAAACAAGCTCGTGCTATGGTTTCTGTATATGGGCTCAACGATAATATTGGGAATATTACCTATTACGATTCTTCTGGCCAAACAGACTATAATTTTTCAAAACCTTATTCCGACGAAACGGCCAAGGTTATCGACAACGAAATCTCAAAAATAATTGAATCTCAATACAAGCGTGCTTGTCAAATTTTGAAACAAAACAAAACCAAATTGACCGCTCTCGCAGAACGCCTTTTGGAAAAAGAAGTTATCTTTAAAGACGATTTGATAGAATTGCTGGGAGAACGTCCGTTTAAAAAAGTAGAGATGGTGGATAACAAGCCCAAAAGGACGACCAAAAAGACGATGCCATCGAAATAAGCTAAGACAGGTATTTTGAATTTCTGGAAAAACTTTTTAGGTAAAAAAGGTACTTCTAAGGAGACAGAGGAGCGAAGTCCTTTCATGCCTAAAATAACAGACCCTGTCGAAATTAATTTTGCTAAAAAGTTTACCGAAAAAGGAGGTAAATTTTTGTTTGTTGAAAATAAAAATGCGGCTTTAAAAACCTTAGATAAAATTCTTCTAGAAAATTCTTGGGATAATAAACAGGTCGTTTGCTTAAATAAAATCTTAGCACAAGGTTTTAATTTAAATTTTTCTTCAGTTATCCCAAAGGAAACAAAAGCTTTATTTCTCAACTGTGAATACCTGATAGCTAATAAAGGAGGCATGCTCATTTGTCATCATCAAATCCACAATCTAACATTGGACGCACTCCCTGATGATTTAATCCTCTATGCTAGTACCGATCAATTTGCCCCTGATATCAGTGAAGGAATGACGCTATTAAAATCTAAATATTTTGGTGATCTTCCCACCAACATTACCACATTGAATGTAAAGGATTCCTCAAAAAATAATGATTTTCTGACCCAGGGAAGTTCCGCCAAAAAAATATACTTAATCCTACAAGAATAGGTTCATGAACGACCTAAAAATTCGTCTGTATTCTGGAATACTTTATGCCCTGGTCCTCGTTTTGGCTATCACTTGGGGGCCCCTTTATTTTTATCCAGTTTTATTTATTTTTTCAGCACTGGCTACGGTAGAATTCTACCGTTTGAATCAATTCTCATTCACACTACCCTTACTTCTTGTTTTAGGGATCTATGTTGCGCATTACAACGCTCTAATTCCCTATCAATGGATTTTATTTTTTTTAGCATTCTCCCTTATTTCCTGTTTGCTTTTTGTTTATCGTTTGTGGCATCCCTTTAAATTTAATTACGAGGCAATTCACCAACTCATCGCAATGGGCTATATCGTTTTCTCTGGTTTCTTTATTATTGCGATTTATGGCAATCAAAGCCATTTCTATCCCCAATTGATGCTTTTGGTCTACCTGTTGATATGGGTCAACAATAGTGGGGCCTATTTTGTCGGAAGTCTATGGGGTAAAACACCTTTATTTCCAAGCATCTCTCCAAATAAATCATGGGAAGGTTTTTGGGGAGGACAGTTTTTTTGTTTGATTGCGGGTGGGGCATTCTACCTCTTGGATTCGTCTTTTTCCCATTCACCACTATTGATTCTCTGCTTGAGTATTCTTATTCCCTCTTTGGCAACATACGGGGACTTGATTCAATCCCAATTCAAGCGCATTGCAGGCGTGAAGGATAGTGGTCGTTTATTTCCAGGTCATGGAGGGTTCTATGACAGAATGGACAGCATCATCTATGCTGCCCCTTTTATTTATTTATTAATACAAATCACCCGTTATGTTTCATAAAGAAGGATTTCAAATCATCTTAATCACCTTTGTATTGGTAGCAGCCATTTCAATAGGTGCAGAATATGCCTTCACCAACCTATATATTCAAAAAGGAACCCAAGTTGTTGCCATAGGAATATTGGTATTGGTGTTGCAGTTTTTTAGAAATCCTAAAAGAGATACCCCTATTGATGACACCCTTCTTTACGCTCCTGTCGATGGCAAAGTAGTTGTGATTGAAGAAGTGTTTGAAAAAGAGTTTTTCAAAGAAAAAAAATTGCAAGTTTCAATTTTTATGTCGCCCTTAAATGTCCATGTGACCCGCTATTGTATGAGTGGCAAGATTGTCTTTAGCAAATACCATCCTGGGAAATATTTGGTGGCCTGGCATCCCAAATCGTCAGAAGAAAACGAACGAACCACAGTTGTTCTAGAAAATCAGACTTTTGGTGCCATACTCTACCGTCAGATCGCTGGTGCCTTGGCACGGCGAATAGTTAATTACGCTGAGAAGGATACCGATGTCGTGCAAGGGACCGATGCTGGTTTTATCAAATTTGGATCGAGAGTAGATCTCTTCCTTCCTTTAGGAACCCCTTTGAAAGTCAATCTCCACCAACATGTCAAGGGCGGAATAGATGTTATTGCATCAGTTTAGCTAAGCTTTCTTTTAGAACCCTTATTTTAAGTACTGCATCAGCAGCTTTCTTTTTTTCAATAGCTACAACTTGTTTGGGTGCATTATTCACAAAGCGTTCGTTACTTAACTTCTTTTCAACAGATTGAAGAAACCCATGGGCGTATTGCAGTTCTTCTTCTAGTTTTTGTCTTTCCGCATCGACGTCAATTCTACCTTCCAAGGGAATAAAAAATTCGGCGCCTCCCACACGGAAAGTTCCCCCCATTTGCGAATCAGAAGGTGATTCGTATAGGAAATTTTCAATAAAACCCAATTGTTTCAATAAGGATTCATACTGATTCCAAGGGGTTTTATCGTTGATTACATACAATTGAATCGCTGCTTTAAAACCTATGTTTTTCTCCTTTCTAAACTTTCGAACGGCACCAATCAATTGTTGGATTTGGTCAAAATCATCTAGTAGTTTTTTGTCAAAAGGAGCTGGTGTTGGCCATTGAGAAATCACCAAAGCTTCATTTGGCGTCCGTGTTCCACAAAAATGCCACAATTCTTCCGTGAGGAAAGGCATAAAGGGATGGAGCACTCTCAGGTTGTTTTCAAAAAGTGCGATGACCCTTGTTTTGGTTAGTATATCAATCGAATTATCTGGTGTCTTAATGGCTTCGAGTAACCAGGAACAAAAATCATCCCAGACCAACTTATACAATGTCATCAACGCATCAGAAACTCTGTACTTTGAAAAATGATCTTCTACTTGTTCTAGGGCTCTATTGAAAGAGTTTTCATACCATTCCAAAGCAACATCGGCTGCTGGTGAAAGGGAATGATCGGATACTTCCCAGCTTTGTATCAACCGATATGCATTCCATATTTTATTAGAAAAGTTTTTCCCTTGTTGGCACAGGCTTTCATCAAAGAGTAAATCGTTTCCTGCTGCCGTGCTCAACATGAGACCCACGCGAACCGCATCTGCCCCAAAGGTATCGATGAGGCCCAAAGCATCTGGCGAATTTCCCAATTGTTTTGACATCTTACGTCCTTGTTTATCTCGAACCAAGCCTGTGAGATAGACCTTTTCAAAAGGAGGTTTTTGTCGCAATTCATAGCCCGATATAATCATCCTAGCCACCCAAAAAAACAAAATGTCGGGACCAGTGACCAAATCTTGTGTAGGATAATAATAGTTTACTTCTTCATTCTCTGGATGCACCACACCATCAAATACTGAAATAGGCCACAACCAAGAGGAGAACCATGTATCCAAAACGTCCTCATCTTGACGTAAATCGGCGACGGTTAATTTAGGATTCCCTGTTTTTTCCTGAGCCAACGACAAGGCCTTATCCTGCGTCGCAGCTACGACAAAATCATTTTTCCCTTTTCCATAATAATAGGCAGGAATCTGATGGCCCCACCAGAGTTGACGTGAGATATTCCAATCCCGGATGTTTTCCATCCAATAGCGGTAGGTGTTTTTGAACTTTTTGGGCAATAGGGCCACTTCCTCCGATTCCAATACAGCCTTGATAGCCGGTTCTGCTAGGGTTTCCATTTTCAAGAACCATTGATCTGACAATCGCGGTTCAATCACCGCTTTGGTCCGCTCAGAAGTTCCTACATTATTGATGTGATTTTCTTTCTTCACCAGGAACCCTTCTTTCTCAAGAGCCTTAATGAAAGATTTCCGGGCCACAAACCGATCTTCCCCTTCCCAATCGCCAGCGTGTTCATTAAGGCGTCCATCGGGATGAAAAACATCGATTACTTCCAATTGGTGGCGTTCTCCCAATGCTTTATCATTGGGATCGTGAGCCGGGGTTACTTTCAAACAGCCGGTTCCAAACGCTGGATCTACATAATCATCTAATATGATGGGAATTTCACGTCCCACGATAGGAACTATCGCTTTTTTACCATGAAGCATCGTGAAGCGTTCATCTTTGGGATGTATACAGATGGCGGTGTCTCCGAAAATTGTCTCAGGCCTTGTTGTTGCAATAGTAAGCGACCCTTCATCCTCCGCAAGAGGGTAGTTGATGTAATATAGCAGACCTTGCTTTTCTTCATGGATAACTTCTTCATCGGATAATGTAGTTTGGGCTTCTGGATCCCAATTCACCATCCGATACCCTTTGTATATCAATCCCTTCTGATATAAGTTAACAAAAACCTTAATTACCGAAGCTGATAAATTATCATTTAGAGTAAACTGGGTTCGATCCCAATCGCACGAACAACCGAGTTTTTTGAGTTGATCCAAGATCACACCTCCATATTCATGCGTCCATTCCCAGGCGTGTTTCATGAACTCAACTCGACTTAGATCGGACTTTTCAATCCCTTCTTTTTTAAGTTTTGCCACTACTTTGGCCTCCGTTGCGATCGAAGCATGGTCTGTACCTGGAACCCAACATGCATTGAAGCCCTTCATCCGCGCTCGCCGAATGAGTATGTCTTGCAAACTATTATTCAGCATATGCCCCATGTGCAACACTCCAGTAACATTCGGAGGAGGGATCACAATGGTATAAGGTTCCCGAGCATCAGGAATCGACCTAAAGTACTGATTATCGATCCAGTATTGATACCACTTATCCTCTATTTCCTGCGACTTAAATTTTGGTGGGATATCCATGTATATTGTGGTCTGATTTTTGCACAACAAAAATACAGAGACCACACTTCATAAAAAAACATTTGAAAGACTCATAAATAAGGAACTTATGAAACGACTTTTATCCCTGCTAATTCTATTCGCGTTGAACACCGCCTTTGCACAAGAAATAAGCTTCGAAGAACAAACCATCGATTTTGGAACGATTGAAAGAGGAAGTGATGGAAATCGTATTTTTTCCTTCACCAATTCAGGAGTCGACGCTTTGATGATTGAATCCGTATCTTCTTCCTGTGGGTGTACGATTCCCAAAAAACCAGAAGCGCCAATTGCTCCCGGTGAGAAAGGGGAAATTCAAGTGCGATATGATACCAACCGGATGGGGCCTTTTCGCAAGACCATTACTGTGAAATCCAATTCGCTTGCAACGCCTATTGTTGCTCTAAAAATCAGGGGGACTGTCGAATAAAGGAGCAAGAACAAAGGTTTTGGTCAGCATATCTTTGTTACGCCGTAACAATAATTTTATTTTTTTACCGGGTTTTCGTTGAAGCATTCCACCAACTTCATGAAGTTTAAGATGATTCAATTTGCGATTGTTTATACGATACAGAACATCGCCTTTTCGTATTCCAGATTGAGCTGCAGGAGAATTGGGACGAACCTCGGCAATTTCTATGACATCTTGGAATTCGTATTGGATAACGTCACGTAAAAAAATCTCAATCCCCCGATTGTTTCCTTCTTTGTCGTATTTAATCCCACTACTATTATTCACTTTACTGGTTCGCAATTCTACTCCATTGTATTGGAGTTCTATCCCACTCATATTGAAATAAAAGGGGGCTTCTATTTTTCGATTGGGTTGTAAAGCCATCCGTTGGTTCGGATAATCAAAGTAGACTGTAAACCGACTCAACAATTCACCCCCAATACTACCGACTCGTCCAGACAACAAATCGATGGTTTTGAAATTGTCCATCTCAGGATAGGCTACTTTTACATCTTTGATGGGTCTCTTGCTCAATTGGATCGAGTTTATTTTTCCCCGGTCTCCGAAAATATTCCCATTGATTCCCTGACCCAAAAAATCATTAAACACAGGGGTCGTTTTTTCAATACTTTCATGGGCATCAAAAAGCCACAAGGCATCACTCGATCCTGTATCAATTAAAAAGGTGCTCTGCATAGAGCCATCGCCATTTTGATTTAATGTCATTTGTATATGTGGCTTGTTCTTGTGAAATTGCAACGGATACTGGGTTGCCTTTCGGGGAAAAGTAAATGGATAACGGTTGTTATATACGCTAATCTTTCGGTTGATATAATCAATTTTTATGGGATATGTTTTAAAAAACTCGGAGCCAAGGATGCCGTCTATTTGTCTTCCCATCCGCCGAGAAAAAGAAAAATCAATTTCATCGACCAACAAAATGTCTTGGTTAATACCCAAAAGCTGCCCCAACTGAATCGTATTACCACGGGTCAGGTAGGCTTGGAGTGCCTCTCCTTGCCCCAAACCAGAAAGGTTGTATCGGTTTTTATTCTCAAAATGAAGCTGAGACACATTCTCATTGTTAAACAATAACGTTTTCCCAACGCCACTGTCCAATAAAAAAGTAAGTTCTTGGCCGTTTACCGTAACTGGAATAACAATCAAATTATTGATAAACTGAAACCGAAGACGAATCTTTTTCCGATCACTTTGGAAAAGGAATTCTGTCTCTTGTTGTGCCAAAAGTGGGGGCAAAAACAAAAAAAAAGTCAATACTAAGATCCATCGCATTTCTAGGGCATTTTGCAACAATTTACTGCCAATTCGTTCGGATTCAAAATTTGAACGACATACGCATCACTTTTTTTTTCATCTTTGTACCCTAATTCTCGGTATGCCCACACTATCAATTAAAGGACAACAACTACCGGCTTCCCCCATTCGCAAGCTAGTTCCTTATGCTGAAAAAGCTAAAGCCAGAGGAGTGGAAGTACTTCATTTGAATATTGGACAACCCGATATTGCTGCGCCTGAAGAAGCAATGAAGATAGTACGTAACCAACAATTAGAACTGCTTCCCTATGGAACCTCACAAGGATCCAAAATCTATCGTGAGAAACTTTGCACCTATTATGCCAAGCACGATATTTCCATCGATCCCGATGACATCATCGTGACAACGGGAGCCAGTGAAGCTTTGTCATTCACTCTCAATGTTATTTGTGATCCCGAAGAAGAAATCATTATCCCCGAGCCTTTTTATGCGAATTACAACGGTTTTGCGGCAGCAGCCAATGTGAAAGTGGTGCCCGTTGTCTCTGAATTTGAAGACCAATTCAAACTCCCCAATCTTCATAAAATTGAAGCGCATATAAATCCCAAAACCAAAGCCATCTTGCTTTGCAATCCTAGCAATCCCACTGGGTATTTGTATTCCAAAGAGGAGTTACTACTCTTGGGAGGTCTCGCTCTTAAACACGACCTTTTTCTGATTGTTGATGAAGTATATCGAGAGTTTATCTACGGAGAGGAGTCTCATTATTCGGTGCTCCAAAATCCCGACTGGAGTGAACACGCCATTATGATTGATTCCGTTTCAAAACGCTATAGTTTGTGCGGAGCTCGAGTGGGCTGTATGATTTCAAAGAACAAAGATTTACTACAAACTGCAATGAATTTTGCCCACTTGCGATTGTCTCCTGCCACCTTGGCCCTTATGGCCAGTGAAGCAGCGCTAGAGGCCCCCGATTCTTATCTTGAGAAGGTCAAAGAAGAATACCGCCGTCGACGAAGTTCCTTGATTGCGCTACTTGAACAAATTGAAGGCGTGGCTGTGTCCAAACCCAAAGGAGCTTTTTATTGTATTGCCCAATTGCCCGTTGCCGATGCGGAAGACTTTTCTCGTTTTTTGCTAGAAAGTTTTTCCTATCAGAATCAAACGGTGATGTTGGCCCCTGCAGCCGGTTTCTATTCTTCTAAAAATCTGGGTACCAATCAAGTCCGTATCGCTTTTGTCCTCAATGAAGCAAAACTCAAACGAGCAGCCGAAATTTTAGAGAAAGGACTTCAAGCCTATCAAAATTCTTAGAGAGTTAGTATCTTAGGTGGGCATGAAAGCAATCCAATACGACCATTCCATACGTCCGTATACCACCTTCAAGGTGGACGCCCGTTCCGCACAATATGTATCCGTGGATAGCCTTTCTTCACTGAAAGAGGCCTTGCAATACCGCCCCAATGGAGCAATTCGAATTTTAGGAGGGGGAAGTAATATGCTCTGGAGAAAAAATTATCCGGGGCGAACCATTCACATAAACCTCAAAGGCATTGAAAAGGTGGCCGAAACGGATACACAGGTGAGTGTTAAAGTGCAGGCAGGAGAAAATTGGCATGAATTTGTATTGTGGGCCTTGAAAAATGACCTGGGAGGTATCGAAAATTTAGCCTTAATTCCAGGAAGCGTGGGTGCTGCTCCCATTCAGAATATTGGCGCCTATGGGGTAGAACTCAAAGAAGTGATGGAGGAATGTACCTTTTTGCAAAAAGATACACTAACCGAGCGCGTCCTTTCGGTGGCCGATTGCCAATTGAACTACCGGGATTCCATTTTTAAAAATGAACTCAAAGGAAAAGGAGTAGTAACCTCTGTCCAGTTTCGGTTAGCTAAAAGCCCGCACCCACTACATACTTCCTATGGGGCGCTAGAGAACCAATTGCAGGGGCGCCCAAGAACTATCCAATCCGTCGCTGAAGCGGTCATACGAATTCGACAAAACAAACTTCCTGATCCCAAACAAATTGGTAATTGTGGGAGTTTTTTTAAAAATCCAATACTGTCCCTTTCCCGCTTTGAAGCCTTACAAAAAAAGCATCCGCAGTTGCCCTCTTATCCCTCCAAAACAGGAGTGAAAGTGCCTGCTGCATGGCTTATCGATCAACTCGGCTTTAAAGGTGTTCGAAGAGGTGATGCTGGGGTTCACCCCAAGCAAGCTCTGGTGCTCGTGAATCACGGCAATGCGACAGGAGCCGAAATTTGGGCATTGGCAGAAGACATTCAAAAAGCTGTTCATGCCCAGTTTGGTATTGCCTTAGAGCCCGAAGTTACTTGCTACTAGCTCTTTATTCTCTGTTTTTAGAATCGATCTGTATGGTCACGGGGCCATCGTTGAGAAGCTGTACTTTCATAGCTGCGCCAAAAACACCTGTGGCGATGGGTTTCCCCAAAGCCGTTATCAATTCTTTGATGCAGTACTCATACAAGGGAATGGCCTGCTCAGGCCGAGCTGCTCTGATATATGAGGGGCGGTTCCCCTTTTTGGTGGCTGCCAGTAGGGTAAATTGGGAGATCAGTAATATTTCGCCTTCAATAGCTGTAATAGAGCGATTCATCACACCTTGCGCATCGTTGAAAATTCGAAGCCCAATTATTTTCTGAATCAGCCAATCGGCATCCTCTTCCGTATCTTCAGTCCCAATACCAACCAAAACGAGCAACCCCTGTTCAATGGCACCAACCACTTTTTGGTCGACGGTGACTTGGGCTTCTCGGACTCTTTGGATAACAACTCGCATAATTATTTTCGGTAAGGGGTATCTTCTTCTAATAGTTGCAAATAACTGGTATAACGACTGGTGGCTATGGCCCCGTTTTCCACCGCAGCTTTGATAGCACAATCAGGTTCTTCGACGTGCAAACAATTGTGAAATTTGCACGATTCCTGAAGAGATAAAAACTCCAAAAAATAATCTGCCAGCTCTGTTGGACTCATATCCACTACCCCAAAGCCACGAATGCCAGGAGTATCGATAATACGAATGCCCGAGTCCAAGTCAAACATCTCAGCAAAGGTAGTGGTGTGTTGTCCTTGGGCATGCGCTGTGGAAACGCTAGCCGTTTTCAATTGCAATTCCGGGGATATCGCATTGGCCAATGTGGACTTACCCACGCCGCTGTGGCCAGAAAACATACTCACTTTTCCATTCATTGCTTGTTTCAAATCTCCAATACCCTCTTTTTCTAAGGCCGATATAAAATGGGTTTCGTAGCCAATTGCTGTGTAGATGGCCTGCATTTTTTCCAGTGTCTGTTGTTCTTCGTTTGAATAGCTGTCAATCTTATTGAATAAAAGGACCACGGGAATTCGATAAGCTGCGGCAGCAGCCAAAAAGCGGTCGATAAAAGTGTAGGTGGTTACGGGATTATTTACGGTAACCAATAAGAAAGCCTGATCGATGTTGGCAGCGATAATGTGAGTCTGTTTGGATAGATTCACCGAACGACGGATAATGTAGTTTTTACGATCCAGAATTTCATGAATGACCCCTTGTTCGGGTTGTTTGGGATCGGGCTCAAAATGAATGCGATCCCCAACGGCTACAGGGTTGGTACTTTTGATCCCCTGTAAGCGAATCTTGCCTTTGATCCGGCACTGATAGAATTTACTACCCGCTTTCACCGAATACCAACTCCCCGTAGAACGATAAACTATTCCTTCTTGCATGCCCTGCAAAAATAGTAACATTTTTTTCGCATGGCTCGAAAGCCCTAGGGCTGTCCTTTTCGTATCTTTGCAAAAAAGAAACCAAATGTCTGAAAAGGCCCTTTTAATGATCTTAGACGGCTGGGGGAATGCTACTCGCAAAGAAGCCTCCGCTGTGGACCAAGCACACACCCCTTTTATCGATTCCTTGTATAAAGACTATGCCTTCAGCACCTTACGAACGGATGGCGAGCACGTAGGACTGCCCAAAGGACAGATGGGAAACAGCGAAGTAGGCCACATGAATCTGGGGGCGGGAAGGATCGTCTACCAAGACTTGGCGCGAATTAATACCGTTGTCGAAGAGGGAAAACTAAAAGAACAAGCCGGATTGCAAAAAGCAATTGCTTACGCAAAGCAGAATGAAAAACCCATTCATATCCTAGGCTTGCTGTCCGACGGAGGCGTTCATGCCCATATCAATCACTACGAAGCCATGATAACTGCGCTGGCAACTAGCGAGGTTCCTTTTTATATTCACGCCTTCAGCGATGGTCGGGATGTTGCTCCAAAATCAGGGGCAGGTTTTGTCCAGCAACTCAACCGGCTTTTGGAAGAAACGCCAGGGCAATTGGCCAGTGTTATTGGTCGCTACTATGCAATGGACCGAGACCAGCGCTGGGAACGCGTCCAAAAAGCCTACCAACTTTTAGTAGATGGGAAAGGAAATCCCACCACCGATTTTGTCGCAACGATGGAAGAAAACTACCTAGCCGGAACGACCGATGAATTTATGGAGCCGCTGGTCGGGCTAAATAAATCCGGTGAGCCACGTGCCACCCTTCATGAAGGAGATGTTGTTATTTTTATGAATTTCCGAACCGACCGCGGTCGGCAACTCACCCAAGCCTTGACCCAGCAAGCCTACCCAGATTGGGAGATGAATCCCCTCCCCTTGTATTATCTGACCTTGACCAATTATGATGAAAATTTTGAAAATATTCAGGTTCTTTTCGACAAAGAAAATCTAAAAGACACTCTGGGTGAAACCCTATCTAAAGCGGGAAAAACACAAATACGAATTGCTGAAACAGAGAAATACCCGCATGTCACCTTCTTTTTTAATGGCGGTCAAGAAGCCCCCTACCAAGGAGAGCAGCGCATTTTGTGTCCCTCACCAAAAGTAGCCACCTACGACTTGCAACCCGAGATGAGTGCCTTCGAAGTTCGAGATAAGATTATTGAAGCAATAGAAACAAACACCCCCGACTTTATTTGTCTCAATTTTGCCAATCCCGATATGGTGGGCCACACCGGAGACATGGCTGCTGCCATAAAAGCCTGTGAAACCGTGGATCAGTGCGCTGAAAAGGTCATCGCAGCGGCTTTGAAAAAAGACTATGTAACCTTAGTAATCGCCGACCATGGCAATTGTGATATAATGTTTAACGAAGACGGGAGTCCGCACACCGCCCACACCACCAACCCCGTTCCTTTTATATTGGTTGATAATAAAAAACGGAAGGTGAATGCAGGCGTATTAGGAGATATTGCACCAACTGTATTAGATTTGTTGCATATCCCTCAGCCCAAAGCCATGACTCAACACTCTTTATTACAGAAAAAATGAAAAAAATAGTCTTCCTTATCTTCCTCTTTCTCACTGCTTGTGGACCAACAATAGAGCCTCCCAAACCCCTGCCTGTCACTGAACAAACCACCTTTGAAGAAGGAACTCCCTACATCATTGGCGCCATCAATCGCGCAAATTTATTGACCTATGCTCACAGCCAATGGTTTCAAAAAGAATACGATTTTTTTAAGCTCAATACCGATTGGGTTGAAGAGATGAAACCCTATGCCCAGGGACTTCAGTACCAATTGTTTTTGGGAACTTGGTGTGAAGACAGCCAACGCGAAGTACCCGCTATGTTCAAAATATTGGATGCCTTGGGAATGCAAGACCAAGACATTCTCATCTATTCCATGGACGAGGACAAAGTCACTCCTCAACAATATGAAAAAGGCTTGAATATCATTAATATCCCCACATTAATTTTCTATAAAGACGGGCAAGAAATGAATCGTATTGTTGAATTTCCAGTGGAGTCCTTGTACAAAGACATGGCCAAAATCCTCAAAAGCGAACCCTACCAAGACGCCTACTACGATCTTGTCCATCCATGATTTTAAAAACGCCAGAAGAAATTGAGCGCATCCGGGAAAGTGCATTGATTGTCTCCCAAACCCTAGGGATGCTTGCTTCAGAAATCAAACCCGGAGTAACCACTATTGCATTGGATCGCATGGCCGAAACCTTCATTCGGGATCACGATGGAGTGCCTGGTTTTTTGGGTTTGTATAATTTTCCCAATACGCTCTGTGTGAGCCCCAATGCACAAGTAGTCCATGGCATCCCCAACGATATTCCCCTGCAAGAAGGCGATATTTTGTCTGTCGATTGTGGTGTATTAAAAAATGGTTTCTACGGAGACCACGCCTATACCTTTCCCGTGGGTGCCATTGAGGCTGAAGTTGCCCAATTGCTTGCCGTAACCAAAGAATCTCTTTACCTCGGAATTGCGGAATTCAAAGCCAACAACCGGGTGGGCGATGTGGGACACGCCATCCAACAATATACGGAGGCAGCGGGGTATGGCGTGGTGCGTGAATTGGTGGGGCACGGCCTTGGGGCCGTGATGCACGAAGCCCCAGAAATGCCCAATTACGGCCGACGCGGACGAGGAAAACAATTTAAAGAAGGATTGGTTGTGGCCATAGAACCCATGATCAACCAAGGCACCAAACGCATTAAGCAGCTAAAGGACGGCTGGACGATCTTAACCGCCGATGGCAAAGCCAGTGCCCACTTCGAACACAATGTAGCGATTGTCAACGGACAACCCGAATTGCTCTCCACCTTCGATTACATCTATGATGCCTTGGGGATTCAAAGCAATGAAGAAGCCCCCTTCCGAAAAAACACAAGCCAATGAAAGGGATTCTTGCCCTGTTCCCCCGGCCTTTTTTAATTCGGATGAGTCTCCTCTTCCGACCCCTGCTTCGGTGGTGGTTCCAAGGCGATCGCTTCAAAGACCCTATTGACGGGAGAAGCTACCGGAAATTTCTCCCTTACGGCTACCGTCAGCTCCGCCCTAACGCGCTCTGTCCTGGTACCCTTTCCCTAGAACGACACCGCTTGTTGTGGCTCTATCTGGATCGGCAAACCGATTTCCTAACAAAAAAGCTGTGCGTGCTGCATGTCGCCCCCGAGCAAGCCTTTTTTCAACAGTTCAAGACCTTTTCACATTGGGACTACACCACCACCGATTTGCACTCCCCCTTGGCGGATATTAAAGCCGATCTCACCGCCCTTCCCTTTGCAGACGAAAGCTTTGATCTGATCTTCTGCAACCACGTTTTGGAGCACATCCCCGAGGATGCCAATGCCCTAGCAGAACTCTATCGTATCCTACGAAAAGGCGGCACCGCCATCTTGCAGGTACCCCTAGAGGAGGACCGCATCACCACCTTCGAAGATGCTTCCATCACCCACCCCAAGGAACGGTCTGAAGCCTTTGGCCAATACGACCATGTGCGCATTTATGGACAAGACTATTACCAACGCCTAGCAGCCGCTGGTTTTCAAGTGCAGGCTGTAGATCTTTTTTCCCAGCTGTCCGAAGAAGAAATCCAGCGCTATGCCCTCCAAAAAGAACGCATCCCAGTGGGGGTGAAATAGTATGTTTAGAAACCCTCAAAGGGGCCACCCACAATTCTAGTACAAAGAGAAGCGGGTAAAGGTGTGAGAGACGATTTAGACCCTGGATCAATGCACCTACAGGCTACTCTCTTAACCCTAAAGCGAGCAAATCAATACAATACACTGCTAATAATCAACCTCTTAGACACTTTTTAGAGGATCGCCCACAATTCTGATACATTACCTTACTTGTCAGAGTTTGGAATATTACCTGTCTGCTAAGTTATGACCTAAATTGTACACCAAGCCAACTATTGTTTGAGGTAATTCCCAAGTAAAACGCGACCATATATTTAGTAGATTCTGCCCTACCGTTAAGTTGGAGTCAAAAGCAAAGAGCTCTCCAATGATTTTGAAGGTATTGACAAAATCTTCTCCAAAGCCTTTAAAGAATCCCTTAATACCTCCATCACTTCTTATTCCGCGTACAATTCCACTTAGAATTGCTAAAATTAAAAACTCCCCACTCGGATCTACATTCCCCAAAGGATTGTTCATCACATACCCAAAGCGATCATAGCTCATCGTATTGTAGGAATCTTGGATAAAATTATCGGGCGTTAAGAACTGATGCAGCTTGGGATCATAAACCCTGCCGTTCATATGGATGAGATTCAGTTCCACAAAATGCTTCCCTCGATTTCACTCGGGACTGGCGTGACCGGCAAGCCAAACTACTAGATGGGCTTAGGGATAGAAGCTACATCCCACAAGTATAGCTGTCCTGAGCAAAGCCCAAAAAAACTGTACTCCTACTTTAAGCTGTCCATTTAGTAGATGATTTTCTAAAAAGAAAATAATAAACAACAAGGCAAGGGATCTCTTCACTGAGTATAATTTGGCCTGCTAACTTGTCCATTAAAATAAAAAAAATGATTTTTTGGAGATTAAAAATATACGTAATGAATTGTCTACCAGTTATTTGACTGTATTACAGTCGTGTCAGAAGCTTGGGCAAGAACCCAGTAAGCCGCCAGCTCAGGATCTTGGGCAATTAGAGCCTGCCCTTTTTCAAGGGGCAGCACCATCAGTGCAGTGGCGTAAGCATCAGCTGTCATGCAATTGGGCGCTCGTACCGAGGCACTAAGAATCTTGGACTGTACTGGAAGTCCAGTATGAGGATTGAGGCTGTGGACATATTTTACTCCTGTCAAAGAATCGATGCGGAACTTGCGGTAGTTCCCCGAGGTGGCCAAAGCTTCGTTTTTGAGGGGAAGAACGGTCTTGAATGTTCGCTCAATTCCTTGTTGTGGGTCGTCTATAGCTACCTTCCACGCTTGCTTTGTTTTGGGATTGCTCCCGCTGGCCAACAATTCTCCACCAATCTCAATCAAAAAATTAACGTAACCGACCTGGGTTAAATGAGAACCAATGACATCCACCATATAGCCTTTGGCTATGGCATTGAAATCCATTTGGATCCCTTTGGATTTTTTTTCAATTCGGTCATCCTGCGTGAGATTGATTTTATCCCAGCCGGTTAGGGCAAGGAGGCTATCCCGCTGAGAAGCACCCAGAATGGCTAGCGGGCGTTGCGGGCCAAAGCCGTAGGCATTCGCCAAGCTCCCTACCGTGGGGTCAAAAAAACCGTCACTGGCTTGCCACACCTGGGTTGCCTTATGAAAAACGGTTTTAAAATGAGAATCGACCACCACATTCTCCTCACCATTATTAATTTTGGAAATATCCGAATGGGGACGGTAGGTGGATAAAGATTGGTTGATCACTTCAAAAAGACTATCAATGGTTTTTTGATTTTGAGCATACCGAAGGGCATTCCCCTGGTATTGAACAATATAGGTGGTTCCCAGTGCTTGACCGCGATGTATTTGAAGTAGTTCTTCTGGGGAGCTACACCCAACAAATAAAACGAGAATATAAAGATTAATGAATCTCCTGCAAGCCATTGTAGTTGACCACATAAGGTTCTTTTTTTGAAAGAGGTTTTTCATAATTTTCTGCATGGGCAAAGCCTACCCCAGCATAATAGGTAAAGGCATTGTATTTTTCTGCGTGTTCTTTTACTTGAGTCATTAATTCTAGATCGTATTCTTTTGGATTGGTTGGATACAAACTAGCTTTAACCACCACAAAATGAAGTTTTTTTTCTTTTAGACATACAAATTGAGGGTCTTTCTTTAGTTTGGAATTCACAGCAAGAAATTCAAACCCGTCTTCTTTGAGGGCGTCCCCTACCACCTGCATCGCCATGTTGTGAATCTCTTGATTTGTCAACCCCATTCAATCTTACTTTAAAGCGTTTCGCTTTAGACAAATTTATAAGAAACCCCTCTACAAATAGTATTTATATTACATTTATACCACCTAAATCTTATCAATTATGAAACCCCATCTATCCAAAGATTCAACATCCCCTATTTTTATCCCTAACAATAGCTACCTAGAGGGCTATTTAAAGTCTCATAAATCGGTACGTATCGAATGTAACTTCAAGGGAACCATACTCACTCAAAAAAAAGTGATTATTGAAAGTAGTTCTGTGGTTATTGGTGATATTATTTGTGAAGAACTTCTTCTTTCTGGGATTGTCAAAGTGAACATTTTTTGTACCGGCAGGGTGGAAATGAATCCAGATTCAAGTATACAAGGTAAAGTGTACACCTCTATGTTTACCAATCTTTCTGATACAAACTCGGACTTTATCGTACAAATTCCGAAAAGATCCGTTTTGAACGAAGTTCGAAAACATTTGGAGGGATTAAAAACGGATATCGGTCTTTCCAAGGACGAACTTCTTACTACTATAAGAGATTGCTTCTACGAGAATGTCTACGCAAGAAGAAAAAACCCAGATGAAAAAATCAAATCTGAATTTACAGCTCAACTCAAAATATTAAAACGAAAAATTGATGAAGCTCCTAAAGTGAGTAAAACAGTCGTTGAGTCAATAAAAAAGCATCAATAACAACAGGGTCTCGTATAGCTCTGTATTGGTTATCCTCCAAAGTCGTCGAAACGAACATTTTCTGGTGGGACTCCAAAGTCATCTGCCATTTTTTCAACCGCCTGATTCATCAAAGGAGGGCCACAGAAATAAACTTCAATATCTTCTGGGGCTTCGTGATGATTTAAGTAATTGTCTATGGCGACTTGATGAACAAAGCCAATAAATCCGTCTCCTTCCCCATCCAATCCATCTTTCACTTTCCAGTTGTCTTCTTCCAAAGGCTCGGAAAGTGCTATGTAAAATTTAAAATTGGGATAGTCTTTTTCTAGGGCGCGGAAATGGTCTACATAGAAAAGTTCGCGTTTGGAACGTCCGCCATACCAGAAAGTAACTTTTCGACCTGTTTTGAGGGTTCGAAACAGTTCATAAAGATGAGAGCGCATGGGCGCCATTCCTGCACCTCCCCCAACATACATCATCTCTGATTCGGAATGATTGATGAAAAATTCACCATAGGGACCTGAAATAGTTACGTTGTCCCCTGCTTTTTTTGAGAAAATATAGGAGGAGGCTACTCCTGGGTTGACATCCATCCAGTTATTTTTAGCCCGATCCCAAGGAGGAGTCGCTATTCGAACATTCAGCATAATCTCACGCCCTTCAGCAGGGAATGAAGCCATGGAATAGGCGCGCTCAACGGTCTCTCCATTTTTCATTGTAAGCGGCCACAAGTTAAATTTATCCCACTCCAATTTGAATTTATCAGGCTCACCCGGATGCTCCTCAGGATGCGCAGTAATGTCCATGTCTTGATATTTAACCTCGCATTGAGGAATCTCTATCTGAATATACCCTCCCGCTTTGTAATCCATCGCTTCGGGAATTTCAACCACAAACTCTTTGATAAAAGAAGCAACATTGTAGTTTCTTACCACTTTAGCTTCCCATTTTTTGATTCCAAAAACCTCTTCTGGGACTTGGATAACCATATCTTCTTTCACCTTGACCTGGCATCCCAAACGCCATCCTTCGGCAATTTCTTTTCTAGTGAAATGGGGCGCTTCTGTGGGAAGAATTTCCCCTCCTCCATCTAAAATTTGGCATTTGCACTGAATGCAAGTTCCGCCCCCACCACAAGCAGAGGGCAAAAATATTTTGTTATTTCCAAGGGTTGACAACAGCGTTCCTCCCGAACCTACTTCAACATCTGTCTCTCCATTGATTTTTAACATTACAGGACCTGAAGGCAATAGTTTGGCTTTGGCTCCCAATAACATCCCTACTAAAACAAAGGTGATGGTTAAAAATACTACGATACTCGCTATAATTACTGTACTGTCCATTTATTATAATTTAATCCCCATAAAACTCATAAAACCTAATGCCATCAATCCGGTGATGATGAATGTAATCCCTAGACCCCGTAATGGAGCCGGTACATTGGAATAGGTTATTTTCTCTCGAATCGCAGCAATGGCAACAATAGCCAACAACCAACCAATTCCTGAACCCAATCCATAGACCGCCGATTCACTCACACCGGCAAAATCTTTTTGTTGCATAAACAACGAGCCTCCCAAAATAGCACAGTTCACAGCAATCAATGGGAGAAAAATTCCAAGGGCTCCGTACAAAGCGGGAGCAAATTTCTCTACAATCATTTCAACTAACTGAACCATAGAAGCAATAACTGCGATAAACATAATGAAACTCAAAAAGCTCAAATCGATTTCGGCAAACTCTGCCCCCAACCATTGCAAGGCTCCAGGTCGGAGCAAATACGTATCCAATAAAAAGTTAATGGGAACAGTAATGGCCAAAACAAAAATGACGGCAAAACCAAGCCCAACAGCTGTCTTTACTGTTTTGGATACGGCCAAATAAGAACACATACCCAAGAAATAGGCAAATATCATATTCTCAATAAAGATACTTTTGACGAATAAGTTCAAATAGGATTCCATAGCGTCTTAGTTTTTTTCAATTAAACCTCGGTTTCGAGAACGTTGAATCCAAATAAAAATTCCAACTGTGATTAGGGCCATAGGTGAAAGCAACATCAAACCATTATTGACATAGCCCATCTCGTATACCGCATCTGGAATTACTTGCATTCCAAACAGCTTTCCAGAACCGAGTAATTCTCTAAAAAAGGCTACAACAATAAGAATGAATCCATATCCCGCTGCATTTCCAATCCCATCCAGAAAGGATTTCCAAACACCATTGCCCAAGGCAAAGGCTTCTAAACGTCCCATCACAATACAATTGGTAATAATCAATCCAATAAAAATGGATAATTCTTTACTGACATCATACGCAAAAGCACGCAATACCTGATCCACCAGAATAACCATAGAGGCCACAACTACCAACTGCACAATTATTCGAATCCTATTGGGAATTAAATTTCGCAGCAAGGAAATGATCACATTACTAGCCGCCATTACAGCCATTACAGAGACACTCATCACAACAGCGGGCTTCAACTGAACGGTGATCGCTAAAGCGGAACAGATGCCCAATACCTGGACGGTAATGGGGTTGTTGTCATCCATTGGGTCGGTGAGCAAAGCCCTATTCTTTTTTGAGAAAAGGGGCTCTCTCTCCTCAGCTACGAAGAGAACACTGGGCTCTTTTGTGGAATTTTTATTGGTGTTTGCCATGGTTCTAATTAGTTTACGGCTACTGTATTGTTTTCTTGATTGAAATAGGGCAAGTAATGTTGCAAGCGCTCATAGATCATCGCGGTCACTCCATCACCAGTGATAGTAGCACCTGAAATGGCATCTACTTCATGATCATTTTTATCACTATCGTTTGGGTCATTATTGGTTTTTGAAACATTGATCCCTACCAATTGCCCGCTATTATCAAATACTTTTTCTTCTTTAAAGCGGTCTTGAAACCATTGCTGTGTAATTTCTGCACCCAATCCAGCCGTTTCGCCTATGTGATCGAATATTGCTCCTTTGATCGTATTTTTATCGTTTTTCAAAGCAATGTATCCCCAAATGGCATTCCAGAGTCCGGCCCCACGAAGTGGTATGATATAGTATTTGTCGGAGGCCACTTCGGCGATAAAAAGGGGAAAACGTTGTTCCAATTCTGGTTTTTTAATTTCATTATTCAACTTGAGGGTAAAAGCGTCAGTGGCTTGATCTACGCTACCTGTGGCGGTGAGTGCCAGTTCTTTTTTGATATACTGTGTGTAGAGACCCTCGGCTTGTTCTCGATCGGTTTCAATCCCGATAGTGGCAAGAATATTTTGCATTTTTTCTTTGCGAATATTATCGGCCTGCAGCGATTTAAGCGAGGTCGCCGTGAAAGCCAAGGAAGACGCTACCACCAATACCATTGCGGCAGCAAATAAAAAAGTATATACGTTGCTATCTCTATTCATAGGGCTATGCTGTTTTAAGTTGGCTTGTGGCCCAACGTTTTTTTCTACGGTTTATATTATTTTGGATGACATAATGATCGATGGTGGGGGCAAAGACATTCATCAGAAGAATGGCTAGCATCACCCCTTCCGGATAGGCTGGGTTGAAGACACGAATCATAATACAAAATATTCCTACTAAAATTCCATAAATCCATTTGCCCTGAGTGGTCTGTGCCGCCGATACTGGATCCGTTGCCATAAATACAATTCCAAAAGCAAAGCCGCCTACAATTAGATGATTCATCCAATTAAAACTCATCAATGCATTGGCTCCCCATAGATTAAACAATAGGCCCATGATAGCTGCTCCGAGAACCCCTCCAACCATAATTCGCCAACTACCAACACCAGTACCAATCAGAATTAAAGCACCGACTAGTACCCAAAGCGTAGAGGTTTCAGCAATAGATCCTGGGATGGCGCCTTGAAACATTTCAAACATAGAGTAGTTCACTGGTTGCCCAGCAGCCAAAGTCCCCAAGATCGTTTCCCCTGAAATGGCGTCAACATTGGTGGCTTCCGAAACCCACACTTTATTACCAGACATATAGGTGGGATAGGCAAAGAAGGCAAAAGCCCGAGCGGTTAGGGCTGGATTTAAAATATTCATTCCCGTTCCTCCAAATGCTTCTTTGGCAATGAGCACGGCAAAGGCCACGGATATCGCTACCATCCATAGGGGAATATCCACTGGCATAATCATTGGTATGAGCATGCCTGTGACCAAATACCCCTCATTCACTTCATGTCCTCTGTACACGGCAAAAGCAAATTCAATAGTGAGCCCAACTACATAGGAAACAATAATCATTGGAACAATTTTAAATGCTCCGTGCAAGAAAGCCTCCAAGAAGGTAAAAGGAGCTCCTGTTTGTATAAAGTATTGATATCCTGTATTATAAATTCCATAAATCAAAGCGGGTAAGAGGGCTATAATTACTGTTACCATCGTTCGTTTTAAGTCAACAGCATCGCGAATATGTGCCCCTTTCTTTGTTGTGTGATTGGGAACAAACAAAAAGGTATCAAAAGCATTAACTGCTGGAGCAAAACGCTCCCACTTTTCCCCTTTGGCAAAAGGTCGTTTTAGATTGTCTAATTGTTTTCTTACAAATTTCATACGTTTAATTTTTATCCTACTTCTTTTATCATCAACGCTAACGCATCTTTTATTATTTCTTGCGCCTCTATCTTGGATGTGTTGGTATAGTCAACCAATCCAAAATCTTCAGGGACGACTTCATAAATACCCAAAGCTTCCATCTTCTCAATATCCCCCATTAGGCAAGCTTTAATCAGCTGCATAGGAAATATTTCCATGGGGAAGACGCTCTCCATTTCACCGGTCACTACTAAGGCACGTTCTTCCCCATTAAGATTGGTGTCTACATCAAATTTCTTTTTTCCGAATATCCAAGAGAAAGAAGTTTTGGATAAACTGGGAATATGATTGTCTACAAAGGGCAACCAACCAAACATTCTAAATTGATTACCTTCAGGAATAACTGTCAACAAATTATTGAAATAGCCCAGAAAGCCATTTTCATCAGTAGATGTTCCTGTCAGCACATCGCCATTGATGTGGCGGTTGGGATGGGTCTGACGCACCCCAGCCTGTTGCAATAATGCTGTGAGCTGAACACCAAGTGTTGTGTGGAAATATTGAGGAGCTTCTACAGAGCTTCCAGCAACAGCCACGGTTCTTTTTGGCGAAAATTTGCCTGTTTTGAGGAAGGCCCCAATATTGGCAACATCTTCAGGACGAATCGTCCACACACATTCACCCATATTCAAGGGGGCCGTTTTGTGGATTTGAACACTGAGATTCCCTGCTGGATGAGGTCCCTGGACTGGAGTATAGGTCACGTTCTCAATGGTTTCAAAAAATCCGCCAAAAGAAGACTCTCCGCTTAGAAATATTTCTGGAACCAATCGATTCAAAAAATCAATTCCCAACTGAAAATCTTCTTTGTTGTTTTTAAGTAAAAAGTCAAAATCAACCTCTAGGGGTGCCGACGCATAAGTGGATATAAAGAGGGCCTTCGGTGTGGCATCAGGATTGGCTACAATCCCATAGGGTCGCTGCCCAATAAAAGGCCAGTTTCCAGAAGTCAATAATAAATCTATGGCCTCTTCGCGATTGAGTTTATCCCAATGGGTTGTTTTGTGTTGGACGGTTTTGTCGCCTTGGGCATTAAAAATTAAGGCTTCAATTTTTCGTTTGGGTCCCCGTTGAATTTCTTGCAAGGTTCCCGCAACTGGCGCCACAAACTTAATTTTGGGGTTATTTTTGTCAAAAAAAACAGCTTCCCCTTTTGCTACTGATGCGCCTTCTTTCACTAAAAGTTTGGGCGTTACACCAAAGAAATCGTCAGGTTGGATCGCAAGAAGTGGACTGTTTTCGTATACTTTTATTATCTTTTCAGCCTCACCATTCAAATTGATGGTTGCCCCTCTTCGGGTACGGATGCCTTTGGACATTGAATCAAATTTTCTAAAATCATTCAAATTTACTAATTATGCTCGTGGAGGTGAAGCGAATGCAAGGCAATCCTTCTTATTTATAAATAATCTAAATAGCTGTTTAACTCCCATGCATTTTTCAAGCCACTTCCTTTCTTATGCTGTTTGGTTTTTTAGCCTTTACAGTAAAGTGTTTATTGGGATCAACCCATTCTTTCAAACTGTTAACGCTCAGGAAAATTTTGAACAAACCCCCCCTGATTTTATCAAATCCATAGTCTTTAAATCTTCCAACCCGGAAATTCAATTTCCTATTTTAGAAAACGGTTCTCCTTTTGTCCTAGAATTTGACGATTTACAAGCCATTGATGCCGATTATTATTATAAAATCACCTATTTCGACCACGATTGGACCCCATCCAACCTGTTTAAAAATGAATACCTACAGGGCTTTGATAATCTACGTATCGAAGATTTTAGAAGCTCCACCAACACATTGCAACGGTATACCCACTATCGCCTTCAGCTACCCAACGAGGACACTCAGTTTTTGCTCTCGGGAAATTACCTTTTGAGTATCTATGACAGCGATGATGCTTTGGTTTTTTCTAGACGGTTTATGGTTCTTGAAAAAGAAGCTGAAGTAGCTGTTGGGGTATTTCGCACCCGTTCACTCGATTATTTCAATACCCATCAGAGTGTCCAATTTTCAGTAACTCCTAAAGAAACGGCCTTTCGAGACCCTGAACGTCAGTTGAAAGTAGTGGTGATTCAAAATGAAAATTGGAATACCTCCATCAGTACATTAAAACCCCAATATTTCAATTCTACCTCTTTGGAGTATCGTTACGATGAACAAAGCCGATTCCCGGGGGGGAATGAATTTCTATTTTTTGACACAAAAGACCTCCGAGTGAGTTCACCTAGTGTGAGTTTTGTGGAGCGTACCGACCGGTATGACAGCTTTTTATATACAGACATTCTCAGAGCCAACCTGCCTTACACTCTCTTTCCAGATATCAATGGCGACTTTGAAATACGAACTGTTCAAGGGACTCAAGATGAAGCAATTGAGGCTGATTATGCACGGGTTCATTTCAGTTTATCTGCTTTAGCAGAAATCCCCAATACACAAGTCTATGTGGTGGGAAAGTTCAACAACTATCAGTTGGATGAGAACTCAAAAATGATCTATAACCGGGGATTAAACGCCTATGAAGCTAGCTTGCTCCTCAAACAAGGTTTTTATAATTACAGCTATGTAGTGAAGTCAGAACAGGGAATCGATCCGAATGCTATTGGAGGGAATTTTGCACAGACAGAAAACCGTTATCTGGTTCTCGTGTATTATAGAAATTTTGGAGATTTAAACGATCGCCTCATTGGAGTGGGGAGTGGTTCTTCTTTTCAATTACTGAATTGAGTAAAAAAAATCGCTTATTGGTTGATTTTCAAGTATTTTTAGTAAATTAGTATTGATGTTTGGACGGTTCAACTATGTTACAACAAGTCACTCGTGGTATCAAAATTTCTGTCGCAACTTCTTTTAATGGAAGTTATGTGAAAAACTACGTCAAACATTACGCTTTCTCTTATAACATACGAATCGAAAACAAAAGCAAAAATTCAGTACAGCTATTGACTCGTCATTGGAAAATAATGGAAGGTCACAATGGTCCTCAATATGTTAATGGTGCTGGAGTTGTAGGAAAAAAACCTGTGATCAATCCCGGTGAAGAATACGAATACAGTTCGGGTTGCCTATTGACTTCACCGCTTGGAGCCATGAAAGGATCCTATATTATGATTGATTTTGCAAGCACCAAAAAATTCCACGTAGAAGTCCCAACCTTTAAATTGGCCGCTCCTTTTGTGCTAAACTAGTCGCTATTCTTTTCTAATTTTTTAGCATCTTTACCCCTATAAACTTTTGCTCTATGTCCAATAGCAATACCTTTGTGCCCTCCCCCGAAAACGAACCTATTCTTTCCTACGCTCCCGGAAGTCCAGAGCGTAAAGAAGTCCTGAAAACTTATAAGAAATTATACAACGCCCCCATTGAAGTACCGCTGTTTATTGGAGGAAAAGAAATTAAAACGGGACACACTGCGAGCATGCACCCCCCCCACGCCCACCAACATCATTTGGGTACCTATCATTTGGCTAGTGAAACTCACGTAGATCAGGCAATTGAAAATGCATTGGCGGCAAAAAAACAATGGGCAGCCATGCCCTGGGAAGCGAGAGCTTCTATTTTTCTTAAGGCGGCAGAGCTGTTGGCAGGACCCTATCGGACAACTATCAATGCAGCCACTATGATTGCCCAATCCAAAACCATTCACCAAGCAGAAATTGACGCTGCTTGTGAATTGATTGATTTTTTGCGTTTTAATGTAGCCTACATGCAAGAAATTTATCAGAATCAACCCGTTTCTGGTCCCGGCATGTGGAATCGCCTCCAATACCGACCCTTAGAAGGTTTTGTCTATGCAATCTCCCCTTTTAATTTCACCGCTATTGCGGGCAATCTTTCGGCCAGTGCTGCCATGATGGGAAATGTGATTGTCTGGAAACCCAGTGATCATCAAATTTTTTCGGCCAAAGTGGTCATGGATGTATTTCGCGAAGCAGGGCTGCCCGATGGAGTTATCAATATGGTGATGGGTGATCCCGAAATGGTAACCCAACGGGTATTGGCCTCTCCGGATTTTGCAGGGATACACTACACAGGATCTACTTTTGTCTTCAAAAGTATTTGGGAAAAAATTGGAAACAACATCAAAAACTACAAGTCCTATCCCAAAATAGTAGGCGAAACGGGAGGTAAAGATTTTATTATTGCGCATCCTTCAGCCCAACCCGAACAAGTTGCAACAGGGATCATCCGTGGGGCTTTTGAATTTCAAGGACAAAAATGTTCGGCGGCTTCGCGAGTCTATCTACCTGCTTCAATCGCTGAAACTGTTCTAGACTACGTAAAAAAAGAAGTGAGCACAATTAAAATGGGCTCTCCTGAAGATTTTGAAAACTATGTGACGGCAGTTATTCACCGTGCTGCTTTCGATCGCCTTAAGGAAGCAATTGAACGCGTAAATAAAGACACGGAAGCAGAAATAATTCTCGGCGGAAACTGCGATGACAGCGTGGGTTACTTTGTTTCACCTACCGTGGTTCGCACCACCAATCCTTACTATTTCAGCATGACCACCGAGCTGTTTGGCCCCCTCGTAACTGTATATATATATGAAGATAATTTATGGGAAGAAACCCTTAAATTGGTTGATAATACATCAGACTACGCTCTCACTGGAGCAGTCTTCTCCCAAGATCGCTATGCGTTACAAGAAGCTTTTGATGCCTTGGAAAATAGTGCAGGAAATTTCTATTTTAATGATAAACCCACCGGTGCAGTGGTTGGACAACAACCCTTTGGTGGTGCGAGGGGATCGGGGACAAATGACAAAGCGGGGTCTATGTTTAATCTGTTGCGTTGGGTTTCACCTCGATTAATTAAGGAGACTTTTGTGCCTCCAACCGATTATCGTTACCCGTTTTTAGAAAAAGATAAACATTCAAAAGCGTAACAATTTCCCTCAGCTAGCGTCTTGTAGAGTAGAACCCAAACATACTTACTATGAGAACAAATCTATTGGCAGTTGTAGCATTATTGTTGTGTTTTACAATAACTGCTCAAAAAAAAGATCCAAAAAAGACCTATACTAAGGTGGTGAAAATTTACGACCAGGAGGGGCAATTAGTAGAAGTGGATTCCAGTACTATTCACTGGATCAATAATTTCAAAAAACAAGCTATCTGGTCATCAATTCACTTGGATGATGACAGCATGATCGTTTCAGACTCCATGCCTTGTTGTTTAAAAGCTTATTCTGGTAAATATCGCCACATTTTGCAGGATGATAATCACTTTCAATTGAAGGTTCCTCCCTCTTTTTCCATTGATTTTGATGAGAAAAACTTTGAAAAAAAACTAGAAGAATTAGAAGATAAGCTAGAGAAAATAATTAAAAAAATTGAAAAGCGCTGGGAACTTAAGGACTAGGTTTTTATCCTAAAATTTTGGTAAATAAACCAATTTCTTAGTTTCAAAGAAAGGCTCAGAAAAGTACTGTTGTAAAGAGATTACCTTTGCTTTTGGAAAGGGACGCAACTCTTCTGAAAGATCCCCTCCCTTTAGGCAAATCAATCCGTTTGATACTTTGTTCTGTGAGTCAGGTTTTAGTTTATCTCCAATCCAGTGAACCAAGGTATCCATTGGAGCAACCGCCCGACAAACAATAAAATCAACCTGATTTGTAACGGCTTCCATGCGTTTATTGGAAGTGGTAACATTTTTTATTGAAAGAGCTTGTACAACAGCATTGACAACCTTTATTTTTTTTCCAATACTATCAACTAAGTGAAAGTGTACTTTTGGAAAAAAAACAGCTAAAGGAACGCCAGGGAATCCACCTCCCGTCCCAACATCGAGAATTTGGGTGCCAGGTACAAAGGAAATAAACTTCGCTAGAGCTAAGGCGTGGAGTACGTGGCGGACATAGAATCCATCCATATCCTTTCTTGAGATTACGTTGATTTGTTGATTCCATTCCACATACAATGAATACATCTTCTGAAATTGTTTGTGTTGCTCGTCGCTTAATGTTGGAAAATAGTTAAGAAGTTGTTCCAAAAATTTTTTTTTAAAGATAATAAAGCTTTCATTTTTATTATTTTGGTTATTCAAAAACTCCTATGTATTTAAAATTCCCTCGAAAAGATTTAGTGGGCTTTTATAAAGAATTGACTCGCCGAGTCAATGAATACTTCAAAAGCAATCAAATCAAAAAAACTGGAAACTATAAACTCCATATAAAAGCGTTTATAATGATCGCCCTTTTGGCACTTCCGTATACTTTAATTCTGACTCTCGAAATGCCTGGATGGCTTCAATTGATGCTCTGTGTGATCGCTGGAATTGGAATGGCTGGAATAGGGATGAATGTTATGCACGATGGTAATCATGGCTCCTACTCCTCTCTCCCTTGGGTAAATAATATCATGGGGAGTACCATTTATTTTTTAGCTGGAAATGCTGACAACTGGAAGGTGCAACACAATTTTTTACATCACACCTTTACCAATATTCATGGACATGATGAAGATTTGGAAGCCAATGGAATTCTTCGCTTTTCCAACCATCAACCTTGGAGACCAATACATCGTTTTCAACATCTGTATTCTGTTCTTCTATATGGTTTGTTGACTCTCAACTGGGCTGTCGTTTCAGATTTCAGTCAAATGCGTCGATATTTACGTGATCACAAAAGCGTTGCCCAAACCAAAAGCCCCAAAATCCTTTGGACAAAGCTTGTAATTAGTAAAATCTTATACTTTGCGGGTTGGTTAGTGGTTCCCTATCTTATTCTTGGGATTGCATTTTGGAAAATTTTAATTGGCTTTTTTGTGATGCATTATACCGCAGGCCTCATTCTTAGTTTAATATTTCAGCTCGCCCATGTTCTTGAGGACACAGATATGCCGATACCAAAACCTGATACTCGGGAAATGAAAAACACTTGGGCTATTCATCAATTATATACCACAGCAAACTTTTCTCCAAAAAACATTTTAGTGAATTGGTACGTGGGTGGGTTAAATTTTCAAATTGAACATCACATTTTTCCACATATTTCACATGTCCACTATCGAAAAATTGCCAGTATCATAAAAAGTACAGCCAAAGAATTTAATTTGCCCTACAATGAGTTTAAAACTACGCGAAGCGCGCTACTTTCGCATTTTAAATTTCTAAAAAGAATGGGGATCAACCCAGGGACACTAACTATATAACTTTATGGAGGCATTATCCAATCGAATCAATAGCCTGCCAGTATCAGCTACCTTAGCGATGGCAGCCAAAGCAAGAGAATTAAAAAATAAAGGCACTGATGTTATTGGGCTGAGCTTAGGCGAACCCGATTTCAATACTCCCGATTTCATTAAAGAGGCAGCGATACAGGCTGTTAACGACAATTACAACTCTTACTCACCTGTCGATGGGTATATGGATTTGAAAGAAGCCGTATGTGAAAAATTCAAACGAGACAATAACTTGGTGTACACGCCTTCCCAAGTAGTAGTTTCTACTGGTGCCAAGCAATCCATCGCCAATGTATGTATGGTTCTTTTAAACTCTGGCGATGATGTGATTCTCCCGGCCCCCTATTGGGTCAGTTATTCCGCCATTGTTACTCTAGCAGAAGCAACACCCATCATTGTTCCTACAGGCATCGACCAAAATTTCAAAATTACTCCCCAACAGCTAGAAGCTTCCATCACACCCAAGACCAAGCTCATTATGTTCAATTCACCGAATAATCCTTCTGGTACCGTATATACAGAAGATGAGTACCGTGCTTTGGCAAATGTTTTGGAGAAGTATCCCGAAATCTATGTTTTATCTGATGAGATATACGAACACATCAGCTACAGCGGAGAAGTTTTTAGTTTGGCTTCTATCCCTTCCCTATATGATCGGACAATAACTGTAAACGGATTGGCCAAAGCTTTTGCCATGACAGGTTGGCGAATTGGCTACATCGGTGCCCCGGAGTGGATTGCCAAAGCCTGCAATAAAATGCAAGGTCAGATAACCAGTGGTACAAATTGCATTGCGCAACGAGCTGCCATCACTGCCTTGCTCGCACCTGTTAAAAAAATTCAATACATGGTTGATGAATTTAAAATGCGTCGCCAATTGATTATCGATTTGCTACGTAAAATAAAAGGATTTAAAGTGAACGAACCCGACGGAGCCTTCTATGTATTTCCCGATGTCTCTGCTTTTTTTGGCAAAACATTCCAAGGGCAAACTCTCCGAAATGCAACTGATTTTGCATTATATCTTTTAGAAAAAGCCCATGTTGCTACCGTTACTGGAGATGCGTTTGGAGATCCGAACTGCATACGAATTTCATATGCTGCCTCCGAAACCCAAATTAAAGAAGCCCTAGGAAGAATCGCCAAAGCGCTCGAATAATTCCCCTCAATGGCAAGAAAAGGCAGTGATTCCGCTTAATGAAAGCGTAAGGTTTACTTACATTCATCCCCTATTGAATGGTTTTCCTCAGCATTTCATTAATCCAACTGAATCTTGTTCTTTTGTCTTACCCTATCGTTTAATTTGATATGATCCACCTATGAAAAAACATTTTTCGATAATAACAATCCTTATTTTCTTCACTAGCTGCACTATTCTGCTTGCCCAATCGGTTTCTTTATTACAGAATGTAGACAATCGGACTGCTCTCCTTCTCGATGGCCAATGGCAAACTATCGTTGATCCTTTAGAAAACGGGTACTATAACTATCGCTACCAGCCCTTAGAAAACGGCTACTTCAAAAATCAAAAAATGACTTCTCCTTCTGATCTGATCGAATACGATTTTGATACAGATACGAGTCTTGATGTTCCTGGAGATTGGAATACACAAGCCGAAAGGCTCTATTATTATGAGGGAACAGTTTGGTATAAGAAGTCTTTTAATTGGCAACCTTCAATGGACAAGCGATACTTTCTCCATTTCGGAGCTGCTCATTACCAGGCCAAAGTGTATGTCAACGGGAATTATGTGGGTGCCCACGAGGGTGGCTACACACCCTTCCAATTTGATGTCACTGAACAACTCATTGCAGGCAAAAATTTTGTGGTGGTAAAAGTTGACAATAAAAGGTTCCGAGAAGCAGTTCCTACCGTAAATACCGATTGGTGGAATTACGGAGGGCTCACTCGTTCCGTTCGCTTGGTGACCGTCCCTCGACAATACATTCAAGATTACTTTATTCAATTGGACCCAGAAAATCCTAACACAATTACAGGTTGGATTCAATTAACCCCATCTACGAGCGAGCAAGAAGTAGAAATTCAAATTCCTGAATTAAACAAAAAAATAAAACTGCAGACCAATCTTCAAGGCAAGGCTTCTTTTTCCTTCCCAGCATCGCCTGAGCTTTGGACTCCAGAACAACCCAAACGCTTTGCCATTATTATTGCCTCTGCGACGGATCAAATTCGTGATCGCATTGGATTTCGTACTGTAGAAACCCATGGGCATCAAATTTTTTTAAACGGGAAACCGCTGTTTTTAAAAGGCATCAGCATACACGAAGAAGCGCCCTACAGAACGGGTAGGGCCACAAATACGAAAGACAGTCAAACCTTGCTGAAATGGGCCAAGGAACTGGGATGCAATTATATCCGTTTAGCCCATTATCCTCATAACCAAAGTATGGTTGAAGAAGCCGAAAAAATGGGTCTTCTAATCTGGTCTGAAATCCCCGTCTATTGGACTGTACTTTTTGACAATCCTGATACCTATCGCAATGCAGAAAATCAGTTGGAAGAGATGATTTCTCGAGATAAAAATAGGGCGGCTGTGATCTTGTGGTCAGTAGCCAACGAGACTCCAGTCAGTGAGGCACGAACCAGCTTTCTCAGAAAATTGGTAGCCAAAGCACGGAGCTTGGATCGCACCCGTTTAATTACAGCTGCTTTGGAAACCCATAATAGTGAGAAAGGCTTTCGAATGATTGATGATCCCTTGGGAGCCGATGTCGATGTGATCGGAATAAACTACTATTGTGGGTGGTATACAGGAACTCCGAAAAGTTGTGGAAACATTAGCTGGAAAACCAATTACAACAAACCAGTTGTTATGAGTGAGTTTGGCGGGGGAGCCTTACAAGGTTACCATGGCCCTCCCGAGCAACGCTGGACAGAAGAATACCAAGATGTGGTTTATAAAAACAATATTAAAATGCTTAAAAAGATTCCTTTTTTGGCGGGTACTTCTCCTTGGATATTAATGGATTTTCGATCGGCACGACGGCATTTAAAGACCATTCAAATGGATTTTAATCGAAAAGGGCTAATTTCTGAAAAAGGAATCAAAAAACAAGCCTTTTACACACTCCAACGATTTTATACCGATTTAGAATAAAAAAACCGGCCTAACAGCCGGTCATTTCTTATCCCTTAACGATTTGTTCTTGATGATTTATGGATTCTTGATGGATGGCTTTGAAGAGTCGTAATACAAATTCTTCGGACAATCCTCGTTCGTCTCCTTCCAAAACCATTTTTCCCAATATTTCATTCCATCGCTTACTTTGTAATACTGCGACATTGTTTGATTTCTTGAGTTCTCCAATGGCTTCAGCCACTTTCATTCGCTTGCCCAGCGAATCCAAGATGGCTTGATCGGCTACATCAATTTGAGCTCGAAGGTTTTGCAATTCAGACTGATAACTTTCTTCATCGGTAGTTGTTTTTCGGATTTTTAAATCTTTCATAATTTGGACCAAAGCCGATGGGGTCACTTGCTGTGCGGCATCGCTCCATGCATTATCAGGATCCCAGTGACTTTCTACCATCAGGCCGTCAAAATTGAGATCCAAGGCCATCTGGCAGGTATCGAATATCATATCGCGTTTTCCAGTAATATGCGAAGGGTCACAAATCAAAGGCAAGTCAGGAAAGCGATTCTGAACCTCAACAGCAATTTGCCATTCTGGATTGTTACGGTATTTGCTTTTGCCGTGACTGGAAAATCCGCGATGAATTAAGCCTAGTTTTTTGATATTGGCGGTATACAATCGCTCCACACCCCCTAACCAAAGAGCGACATCTGGATTTACTGGGTTTTTAACCAATACGATTTTGTCTGTTCCTTCTAAGGAATCGGCTATTTCTTGAACGATAAATGGACTCACTGTTGAACGAGCACCAATCCATAAAATATCAATATCGTGTTCCAATGCTAGTTTTACATGGTCTTTATTCGCAACTTCAGTAGCGGTAAGTAAACCTGTTTCTTCTTTAACACGCTGCAACCATTTCAGTCCAATGGCTCCTACCCCTTCAAAATTTCCAGGACGGGTCCTTGGCTTCCAAATACCAGCACGAAAGGCCGTGACATCGGTGTCTTTGAGCTCATGAGCTATTTTTAATACTTGTTCTTCTGTTTCAGCACTACAAGGGCCAGCGATGACCAAAGGGTGGTCGAGATCAAAGTTGGTGAGCCAGTCGTGCATTGCGGGAGTATTTTCCATTATTAATTGGGTTTAATTCCGTTTAGGATGTTTTTTAATTGATTAGTATGTTTGAGTTCGTTATATAATTCTGTATAGGAATTTTCTTGCAGCTGTTTTTTAAATTTTTCTAAGTTGTTTATATAGGCTGACAAAATATCTAAAACGTGTTCTTTATTGTCTTTAAAGATCGATACCCACATGTCAGGGGAACTTTTTGCCAGACGGACCGTGGATTCAAATCCACTGCCGGCTAAATCAAAAATATTCTTTTCATCTTCTTCTCGTTCCAGAACTGTTTTCCCCAACATAAAAGAACTTATATGAGACAAGTGAGAAACATAAGCCATGTGCTTATCATGCGCATCGGGATTCATAAATCGCAGATACATCCCCATTTGTTCAAATGTAGTTTTTGCCCAGTCCAGTAGATCCGTTCGGGTTTTGTTTGCCTCACAAAGTATTTGAGGCTTATCGGAAAACAATCCCAAATGAGCTGCCTGAGGGCCTGAATATTCGGTTCCAGCAATAGGATGGGCAGCTAAAAATTGGTTTCGCTTTGGATGGTCCGCTACAGCTCGGCAAATACTGTTTTTGGTGGAACCCACGTCCCAAACCAAAGCGTCTTCAGGAATCCAGTCCAACAGTTGGGGTAATAAAGCGACACTTGCTTTCACAGGAATACAAAGTACTACCCGATCCACTTCATGAACTCCATCAATTTCTCCTACTTGATCCACAATTCCTTCCTTCAAGGCTATCTCCAAATGGGAAGGATTGTGATCGATACCCATCAGCGAGGCCTGAGGATATATTTTTTTAAGTTCCTTGGCTATAGACCCTCCAATCAAACCGATACCAATCACTGCAATTTTCATGACTGAAAACGATTTAAAGCCTCTTGAAGGGTATCCTCTGGTACACAGAGTGAGAAGCGAATGTATCCTGCCCCTTGGCTGCCAAAGATTGTCCCAGGGGTTATAAAAATATTTTTTTTGTATAGTATATGGTCTATATAAGCTTCCGAATCAAAGGCTTCCTTAGGGAGTTTGGCCCATACGAACATCCCTACACTCTGGGGATCGAAAGTAGTGCCCAGTTGGGTAGCCAAGGCTTCCACCTTAGTACGACGTCTACGGTATATTGAATTGAGTTCCTCAAACCACTGGGATTCTACATTTAGAGCGGCGATGGCTCCCTGCTGTATGCCATAAAACATACCCGAATCCATATTACTTTTTACTTTCAACACCGCTTTGAGAGTAGCTGCTTTGCCGCTTAACATTCCAATCCGCCAGCCAGCCATATTGAATGCTTTACTGAGTGAGTTTAGCTCCAAGGCGACTTCTTTTGCTCCTGGGATGGAAAGGATACTTTCTGGTTGGTTGTTTAAAATAAAACTATACGGATTATCATTGATCAAGAGAATATCACGTTCTCGAGCCCAGCGAATTAATCGCTCAAAGGTTTCTTTTTGCGCAACGGCCCCGGTAGGCATGTGTGGGTAATTTATCCACATCAACTTGACTTTGGTCGTATTCATCGCTTCTAAAGCATCAAAATCAGGCTGCCAGTTGTTCTCAGCTTTTAAATCGTATTCAATCGGTTCGGCTTCCAATAACTGGGTGACAGAACGATAGGTTGGGTAACCTGGGTTGGGAAGCAAAACCTGATCGCCTTTGTTGAGAAAAGCCATAGAGATATGCATAATACCTTCTTTGGAGCCCATCAAAGGAAGGATTTCTTCTTTGGGATTCAAGGACACCTTATAGAATTGCTGGTAAAAATGGGCAATAGCATTGCGCAGTTCGGGAAGCCCCTGGTAACTTTGGTACATGTGAGCCTTGGGGTGAGACATTCCTTGAGTTAATGCTTCAATCACTTTGGGATGCGGTGCCAAATCTGGACTACCTATCCCCATATTAATAATCGGCTTACCTGCTTGAACCAAATTGGCCACTTCTCTCAATTTAATGGAGAAATAGTATTCTTTCACACTAGCTAAACGTTGGGCTGTCATTTTATTTTTTCTTGGTGTATTCGCCCAGCACCTTAAATTGCTGAGCCATGATTTTTAAAATGGATTTGGCCTTGGTATAATTCTCCAAAGTCTCGAAGGTCACATCTACAAAAAAAGCGTATTTCCCTGGCGTTTCAATCACTGGTAGTGACTGTATTTTAGTTAGATTCAGTTGACAATCACTCATGACATTGAGAATGGTAGCCAAACTTCCCCGCTGGTGATCGAGGGTAAACATCATTGTAGTTTTGTTATGAGTAGATCCCTGTTTTGCTACTTTTTTCTCCACGAAAACAAAGCGAGTAACATTGTTTTCTATCGTTTGGATAGAGGGGGCCAGCGTAGTAAGTTGATACATCTGAGCTGCAGACTGACTCGCAATAGCTGCTATACCTTTCCATTTATTTTCTGCAATTCGCAGGGCCACTGCTGCGGTATCATCGGCTTCCACCAATCGAATCTGTGGATGTTGTTGGAAAAATTTACTGCATTGCAATAGCGCCATTGGGTGGGAACGAACCTCCTCTATATCGGATAATTTTTGACCCGGTAAGGCCAAAAGTTGATGGTGAATATTGAGGTAGTGTTCCCCAGTAATCATTAAATCATTGTGCTCAATCAATGCATAATTGGGAAGGATAGCGCCAGCAATGGAATTTTCAATCGCCATCACTGCTTTGGTTATTCCCCCTGACAACAACCCCTTTATGAGGTCCTGAAAACTATCGAAAGGAATAATTGCCACAGCATCACCAAAGTATTCTACAGCTACTTGATGGTGGAAAGATCCTGCAATTCCCTGGATTCCAATTATCTGTTGTTCCATATCAAAAAAAAAGTCCCGAACACGAGTCAGGACTTTATATCATTTAAATTGAGTTTATCAATTACCAAGCCCCGTCTGCTTCTGAATAGAAGTAGTAAAAGCTTCGATAATAGGTAAACTTAATATTCATTATTACAATTTCGCTACAAAACTAAAGGGCTTGGGCTAAAAAACAAATTTTTGAGTTGTTTTTTTATTCGTCAAAGTGATATGCTTCATTTTTGTATCCCCAAACATCGTTTATCTTTGACAAAAAGCCAGATGCCACTACATATACAAAATGTATCTAAAAACTATGGGGATGTACCCATCCTCAAGGGGCTATCACTTCAACTCCAAAAGGGAGAAATTGTAGGTTTTTTAGGCCCAAATGGTGCTGGAAAAACGACCTTAATGAAAATATTGACAGGTTATCTAACCCAGTGGGATGGGGCTGTGCAATTTGATTCCTTTGATTTAAAAAAAGATCCCAAGCAGGTTCAACGCCTTTTGGGCTATCTCCCTGAAAATAATCCGCTGTATGGAGACATGCATGTAAAAGAATACTTACATTTTATTGGAGGGCTACACCAACTTTCTTTTTCTCCAATCGAGAAAGTGGCTACCCAGGTGGGACTGGAAAATCATTTGAATAAAAAAATCAATACTCTCTCCAAAGGATACCGCCAACGAGTGGGGTTGGCCGCAGCTTTGCTTCACGATCCTCAGATTCTGATTCTAGATGAACCCACTACAGGACTCGATCCCAATCAACTGGGAGAAATCCGACAGCTTATCCTAGAATTAGGAAAAGAAAAAACCATTTTTTTATCTACTCACGTTCTATCCGAAGTAGAAGCACTATGTGATCGGGTAGTCATTCTTCACGACGGTGAAATTGTTTTAGATAAATCTTTAAAAGAGCTCCGTGCACAAGAAAAACAAATTGTTCAAGTAACCTTTGATTATCGTGTGGAACCCGTTGCTTTAGAGCGGATTAAAAACGCAGTAACAGTCAAAAATATTTTTGAATTTCAATATGAAATTGAATTCGATACCGTTGACGATCGACGACCTTTGGTCTTTGATTTCGCACACGACAACGGATTAAAGATACTTGCCTTACAACATAAGAGTAAAAATCTTGAGGAGCGCTTTAACGAGCTAACCAGCCGTTAGAAAATTGAATCTGCAATCGCTTTAATGTTTTCCGATTTCCCCATAGAATAATAATGGAGGAAAGGAACCCCTGCTTGTTGTAATTCTTTGCTTTGTGCAATACACCATTCAATGCCCACTTGCTTGATGGCTTTGTTGTCTTTGCAAGTCATAACCGCTTGAATAAGGGCCTCTGGTAAATCCACATGAAAACGATGCGGCAACAAATTGAGCTGACGTCTGGTCGCAATTGGTTTAAGACCTGGAATAATAGGGACGTCAATTCCAGCGGCATGACATTTCTCTTGAAAGTCAAAAAATTTACTGTTATCAAAAAACATTTGAGTCACAATATAGTCGGCTCCAGCAACTATCTTTTCTTTCAGATATTGGATATCAGTGTCCAAACTGGGTGCTTCCATGTGCTTTTCGGGATAGCCAGATACTCCAATACAAAAATCGGTTGCAGAAGCTTGAACCAATTCTTCTTCCAAATAAATACCTTTATTGAGGTCGGAAATTTGAGCAACCAATTCACTAGCAAAGGTGTGTCCCCCGGGGGTCGCCGTAAAATAGGTTTCATTTTTAACTGCATCCCCACGAAGAGCCACTATGTTATCGATTCCTAAAAAATCCAAATCAATCAATAGGTTTTCAGTATCTTCTTTGGTAAATCCCCCACAAAGTACATGCGGTACTGCATCTACATTGTATTTATTCATAATCGCAGCACAAATTCCAACCGTTCCTGGACGTTTGCGGATCAATCGTTTTTCGAGCAAACCGTTTTTGAGTGTCTTGAGATCATACTCTTCCCGATGATAGGTTACATCGATAAAAGGAGGATTGAATTCCATTAAAGGGTCAATCCCGTCGAAAATGGAATTAATATGTTGCCCTTTAACTGGGGGTAAAATTTCAAAAGTAAACTGGGTTTTCCCTTTAGATTGGGCAATGTGGTCAACTATTTTCATTTGGATACAAGGTTGGGATTGAGCCATTTTCGGGCCTCTTGTAGAGGTAGACCACGTCGTTGGCTGTAGTCTTTTAATTGGTCTTCAGTAATTTTTCCCAAGCCAAAATACTGCGCTTGAGGATGGGCAAAGTAGTAGCCAGATACAGAAGCTGCTGGCCACATAGCCAAACTTTCTGTCAATGACACCCCTATCGTTTCTTCGACACGCAATAATTCCCAAAGGGGTTTTTTCTCAAGGTGGTCTGGACAAGCCGGATAGCCTGGAGCTGGCCGAATGCCTTTATATTTTTCAGAAATTAAATCGTCGTTGGTTAGCGTTTCATCGCTAGCATAGCCCCAGAAATTTTGGCGTACTGCTTCATGCAAGTATTCTGCAAAGGCTTCTGCCAAACGATCGGCCAAGGCCTTAATCATAATAGAGCTGTAATCGTCATTCTCAGCTTCAAAGGCAGCTGCTTTTTCTTGAGTGCCAAATCCAGTAGAAACACAAAAGGCGCCGCAATAATCTGAATAGCCTGTCGATGCAGGAGCGATATAGTCGGCCAAAGCGCGATGGGGCTGTCCTGCCTTCTTCTGAAGTTGTTGGCGAAGCGTGAGCCATTTACTGATGACTTTTTGAGAATCCTCTGGATCACATATCATAATATCATCACCTTGACTATAAGCTGGGAATAGACCAAATCGCGCGCGCGCTTCCAGCCATTTTTCGGCGATGATTTGATTCAACATCTCTTGGGCGTCGGAAAACAATTCCGTGGCTTGAATCCCGACCACCGAATCGGAAAGAATTTCAGGATATTTGCCGTGTAAATCCCAAGAGCGAAAAAAAGGTGTCCAATCTATGTAGGGTATTAATCGGTCTAAAGGAAAATCTTTTAGGGTGTGAGCTCCCATATTCTTAGGAGTTGCAGGGCGGAAATTTTCCCAATCTAACCTCAATGCATTGGCGCGAGCGTCCGCTATGGATAAATAGGTTTTAGTCTCGCTGCGCTGTAAAAACTTTTCTCTAAACTGATCGTAGTCAATACGAATCTTTTCCACATAGCTGGTTTGTTGTTCTCTACTCAAAAGATTACTAACTACAGCAACAGCTCTGGAAGCGTCATTCACATGAATTACAGGACTGCTGCTCACAGGGGCAATCTTGACTGCCGTGTGCGCTTTTGAGGTAGTAGCTCCACCAATCAGCAACGGAATTTGAATCTTTTGTCGTTCCATTTCTTGAGCCACAAAAATCATTTCATCCAAAGAGGGAGTAATTAAACCTGATAACCCAATCACATCTACCTGATGTTTGATAGCAGATTCCAGTATTTTTTCAGGAGGTACCATCACCCCCAAATCGATTATTTCAAAGTTATTGCATGCAAGAACAACACTAACAATATTTTTCCCGATATCGTGAACATCACCTTTTACTGTTGCCATTAAAATTTTTCCTGCGCTCTGTGAATCACTATCTTTTTCCGCCTCGATATAGGGCTGAAGATAAGCTACTGCTTTTTTCATGACACGTGCTGACTTGACTACTTGCGGGAGAAACATTTTACCTTCTCCAAATAAATCGCCAACAATATTCATCCCATTCATCAGATGTCCCTCAATTACCTCCAAAGGACGTATAACCTGTTGACGGGCTTCTTCGACATCTTCTTCGATAAAAGCATCAATTCCTTTGATCAGTGAATGAGATATGCGCTCTTGTAGTTCCTGTTTGCGCCAAGCATTTTTATCTGGATTGCCCCCCTTTACTTTTTCTTTCACACTTTCGGCAAAATCCAGCAATCGTTCAGTAGCATCGGCTCTTCGATCCAACAAGACATCTTCTACGTGGTTCAATAAGTTTTTCGGTATTTCATCGTAAACCTCTAATAAACTCGGGTTGACAATTCCCATATTCATACCGTGTTGGATAGCGTGATACAAAAAAGCCGCATGCATCGCTTCTCGAACAGTGTTGTTGCCTCGAAAAGAAAACGAAATATTACTTACCCCACCACTCACATTAGCATGAGGTAGGTTTTTACGAATCCACCGGGTAGCTGAGAAAAAATCTAAGGCATTACGACGGTGTTCTTCCATCCCAGTAGCTACTGGAAAAATATTAGGATCAAAAATGATGTCCTGTGGGGCAAATTGAACTTGGTTTACTAAGATATCATACGAACGCTGACAGATTTCAATCCGCCGTTCGAGGCTGTCTGCTTGTCCGTCTTCATCAAAAGCCATCACTACAACTGCAGCACCGTATTGTTTTATTTTTAAAGCCAGACGTACAAAGGCCTCTTCTCCTTCTTTGAGGCTAATGGAATTAACTACACTTTTCCCTTGGGCAACCCGAAGTCCTGCTTCAATGATTTCCCATTTGGAACTGTCGATCATAACTGGGACTCTAGCAATATCTGGTTCCGCTGCAATTAGATTTAGAAATGTAGTCATGGCTTTAACTCCATCGATCAATCCTTCATCCATGTTAATATCAATGATCTGAGCGCCCCCCTCTACTTGTTCACGAGCTACTTCTACGGCTGTTTCAAAGTCCGCTGATTCAATAAGCCTCAAAAATTTTCTTGACCCTGTTACATTGGTCCGTTCTCCAATATTGACAAAGTTTGTCTCGGGAGTGATTTCGAGTAATTCCAGACCCGAAAGCTGAAGAACTGGCACTTGATCAGACATGTAGATTGTATTTATAGGAACGTGGGGAATGATTTTGAACAGCTTCGGCAATCAAACGTATATGTTCGGGTGTTGTTCCGCAGCACCCACCAATGATATTAACTAGATTGTCATCCAAATAATTTAGGATTAGGTCACGCATTTCTTCAGCCGTTTGATCATAGGCACCAAACGCATTGGGTAATCCCGCATTGGGGTGAGCAGATGTAGCGAAGGAAGTACGCTCCGATAATCGTTTGAGGTATGGATAGAGTTGATCGGCACCTAATGCACAGTTAAATCCAAGACTCAGCAGCGGGATATGAGAAACAGATACCGCAAAGGCCTCTACCGTTTGACCCGAAAGCGTGCGTCCACTAGCGTCAGTAATTGTTCCACTGACCATGACTGGGATGTCCCAGTTGTTGTTTTGTTTGAGTTCATCAATAGCGTACAAGGCCGCTTTGGCGTTAAGTGTATCAAAAACAGTTTCCACCAAGAGTATATCAGCCCCCCCAGCCACAAGCCCTTCAACCTGTTCTTGATAGGCCGTTACCAACTCTTCAAAACTCACCGCTCGAAAGCCAGGGTCGTTTACATCGGGAGACATGGAGGCGGTTCGGTTGGTGGGACCTATCGAACCGGCAACAAAACGAGGTTTTTCTGGATTTTTTTGAGTGAATTCATCCGCCATCTGCTTGGCTATTTTTGCAGCCTCAAAATTGAGCTCATAGACCCAATCCTCCATTTGATAATCTGCCATTCCAATTGAAGTAGAAGAAAAAGTATTGGTTTCTACAATATCGGCACCAGCCTCAAAGTAATCTTTGTGGATCGTTTTAATGGCTTCGGGTTGCGTTAAAGACAACAAATCGTTATTCCCTTGGAGCGGACAAGGATGGTCTTGGAAGCGATTGCCCCGAAAGTCATTCTCATCAAAATCATAGGCTTGAATCATCGTTCCCATGGCACCGTCAAGCACCAGAATCCGTTCTTCCAATATGGATTGAATTTTTTTCATAGTTGTTCTAACGCATTGACAAGATCTTTTTGAATGTCTTCTTGGTGTTCCAAACCAACAGACAAGCGAATCATTCCATCTGTAATACCTACCGCTTGCCGATCTGTTTCATCTAATTTGCTATGTGTAGAAGAAGCAGGGTGGGTAACAATTGTCCGTGAGTCTCCCAGATTGGCAGAGAGGGAACACATTTCAATAGCATTGAGAAATGCACGCCCCGCTTTGAGGCCCCCTCTTATCTCAAAAGAGACAATATTTCCTCCTTTTAGCATTTGTTTTTTAGCAATAGCATACTGGGGATGCGAAGAAAGGAAGGGATATTTCACCCAAGCCACTTTTGGATGTGATTCTAAAAATTTGGCCAATGCCAGAGCCGTTTGACAATGGCGATCCAAACGCACCGCTAGAGTCTCTAGACTCTTGGAAAGAATCCATGCATTGAATGGTGAAAGCGCTGGGCCTGTATTGCGCGCGAAGAGATGTATCTCACGAATCAAGTCTTTATTGCCTACTGTGAGACCTCCCAAAACTCTTCCTTGACCGTCGATAAGTTTGGTCGCAGAATGAATAACCAAATCCGCACCAAAAAGGATGGGTTGCTGCAAATAGGGGGTAGCAAAGCAATTGTCAACTATAAAAATTAATTCATGCTTTTTTGCTAGTTCAGAAAGCGCTTCCAAATCGACCAAGTCTACCCCTGGATTCGTTGGCGTTTCTACAAATAAAATTTTGGTTTCAGGTCGAATAGAATTCTCTAAAATATCCGTTTTTTTGACATCGAAATAGGTGGTTTCTATGTTCCATTTGGGCAAATACTTGGTAAACATTGAATGGGTAGATCCGAAGACGCTCCGCGCAGATAGAATGTGATCTCCGCTTTGAAGCAGTGCAGCAAAGGTTGAAAACACAGCCCCCATTCCACTGGCAAAAGTCACCCCTGCCTCGGCTTGCTCTAAAACACAAACTTTATTGATTAATTCTTCATTATTGGGGTTTGTGAAACGCGTGTATATATTGCGCTTTTTTTCCTCCGCAAAAGAAGCGCGCATGTCTTCACCATCTTCAAATACAAAACTCGAAGTGAGATATAGAGGTGTAGTATGTTCCTGAAACTGGGAACGTTCTAACTGCTCGCGAATAGCTTTGGTTTCAAACTTACTCATACTTTCTCTCCATTAAGATGGATTTCATAATCAATTTTTGCAGTGTGTTCTAAGGTTTTGGACACGGAACAATACTTATCAAAGGAAAGCGCTACAGCCCTTTTGGCTTTTTCTGCTGAAAAGTCACCTTCCAGTAAAACTTTAACGGTGATGGCATGAAACAATGCAGGAACAGCATTTTCGGGGCGTTTCCCGCTGACTTCCATTTTTAGTGATGTAGGATTGATTTTTTGCTTGTTTAAAATGGCAACCACATCAATACTACTACAGCCTGCCAAACCCATTAAAAGAAGTTCCATTGGACTAATCCCTTTGACAGATCCCTCTGTTTTGGATTTGTTGTCTAACAAGACACGGTGACCATTTGGATTGGTCACTTCAAATAAATAATCGTCGTTTAATCTTTCTAAGGATACATTCATAGGTTCTATTTTATTTGAAAGATGGGTTTTAACAAGTGTTCCATCTGTTCGTATTCTATCAAAAAAGCATCATGTCCATGAGGGGACTGAATCTCCAAATAAGAAATCGCAACACCCGCTGTCTTGAGTTTCTCATAGGTTTCTTTAATTTCTGAAGGGATAAAAAACAGGTCGGTATCGATCCCAACCAAATAGAATTGAGTACTTGAATTGGAAAAAATCTCTTCCAGAGGACGACCGCTTCTTTCCGTATTGACCGAGCGCAACAAATGATTGACTACAAGGTAGGAGTGCGTGGAGAATCGTTTTCTCAATTTTTCTCCATGATGGCGCAGCCAGGTCTCAACATTAAACAGGTTTTCTTCTTCATTAAAGGTTCGCAGAAATCGATCGGCAAAAGACTGGGGAGATCGATAACATAGCATCGCATGCAGGCGTGCATCGTGGACAGGGTTGGAAGAGTTTTTGAGTATTTGATCCTGTAAATAGGTATTGGCTATCAGCCAATCCGAGGCTTTCCAATCGGTGGCAACAGGAATAAATCGTTCTACACAATCTCCAAATTTCGCCATGAATTCCCAGCCAATACATCCGCCGATGGAGCCTCCAATCAATGCAAATAATTTTTCTATTCCCAAATTTTGTAGGCCTTCCCAAAAAATATGAGCGATATCTCCCGTGTGAAAATCACTGTAGTTAGCCAATTGTGAGTTCAACACCCCATTCCCTGGGATATTAAATGAAATAATGGCAAATCGCTCTGTGTTGATTGTCTTATTGGGACCTACAAATCTGTTCCACCACCCTTCGGGACCAGTGACTTGGGCATCCCCTGTAAGTGCATGATTCACCATCACCACAGGATGTGTTTTGGGGTCCTGCCCAAAAAATTGATAGGAGAGCCCAATGGGGCCTAAGTCCCGAGGAGCTTTCACTTCAATTTGTTTTATGTGGGAAGAAAGGTTCATGCCCTGAGCGATTAAAACTTTTATATATTCAATGCTTTTTGAAGAACTTCTACTTGGTCCAATTTTTCCCAAGTAAAAAGCTCAACCTCATGGGTTACTTTTCCGCTGTAGGGTGATTCAAAAGTTTTGGTCACCGTTTTGGGCTCACGACCCATATGTCCATAGGCCGCCGTTTCAGAATAAATTGGATTTCTAAGTTTTAAATGAGATTCAATTCCATAGGGTGTTAGATCAAATAATTTTTGAATTTTTGAAGCTAGTTCTGCATCGGATAAGGAGGTTTGATTGGTTCCGTATGTATTTACAAAAACAGAGGTAGGTGCTACAACCCCAATGGCATAGCTCAACTGAACCAATACTTCTTTGGCAGCCCCAGCAGCAACTAAATTTTTGGCGATATACCGAGCCGCATAGGCCGCAGATCGATCTACTTTACTGGGATCTTTCCCACTAAAGGCTCCTCCTCCGTGAGCTCCTTTTCCTCCGTAAGTGTCCACAATTATTTTTCGACCAGTCAGGCCTGTGTCTCCATGTGGCCCGCCAATAACAAATTTTCCGGTAGGGTTGATATGGTAGGTGATGCGATCATCAAATAAAGATTGTAGATGGGAAGGCAATTGACTCACCACTCTAGGAATGAGAATCTCTATAATGTCTTTTTTAATTTTGGCCAGCATGCCTTGGTCATCCTCTGAGAAGGGATCGTGTTGGGTCGATACAACTATGGTATCAATTCGTATCGGTTGGTCTTGTTCGTTATATTCAATAGTCACTTGCGATTTTGCATCGGGTCGTAAATAGGTTATTTCCTTATTTTCTCTCCGTAGAGCTGCCAATTCAATTAATATTTTGTGAGATAAATCCAGTGCCAAGGGCATGTAATTTTCTGTTTCATCCGTGGCATAACCAAACATGAGTCCCTGATCTCCAGCTCCTTGCTCTTTTTTGGAGGCTTTATCCACTCCTTGATTGATATCCTGTGATTGTTCGTGAATTAAAGAGATGACTCCACAAGAGTCTCCACTGAATTGATAGGCGCCCTGGGTATAGCCAATTTTATTGATCGTATCCCGTGCAATCTGTTGGACGTCTAGATATGTTGTGCTTTTCACTTCTCCTGATAAGACAGTCTGGCCTGTCGTTACTAGAGTTTCACAGGCGACTTTACTATTGGCATCAAAGGCCAAAAAATGATCTAATAAGGCATCACTAATTTGATCTGCTACCTTATCGGGATGACCTTCACTAACAGATTCTGAGGTAAATAAGTATGACATTGATGTTGCTTTTAGGGGAAGGATTTATTAATGTTAAAAGCAACACTGCTTTAGCATTTTTTTTTCGAGGTTGCAATCAGTCAAATCCTTCCTCGTATTTGTGCAAATGTAGTTAGTAAATTAGATATTACAAAAGTTTGAAAGCAAAATATTACTGCTTTGTTTTGTTAGCTGAAACTTTATTTTATACTAAATTTTAGTACTTTGCGATATGAGAATGATCCCTTAGAATACAACCAAAATGCACATAGCCATAGCAGGAAACATTGGCGCTGGGAA